>Ga0207700_10000062_pt1 | contig 66509 bp, 57 predicted proteins | sample LARL82metaG_FD_184348 | JGI IMG/M metagenome (GOLD analysis project Ga0207700, IMG submission 184348) | Corn, switchgrass and miscanthus rhizosphere microbial communities from Kellogg Biological Station, Michigan, USA - LAR L8-2 metaG... | ecosystem: Host-associated > Plants > Roots >...
ACGACACCGGTATAAGTCTCATGGGTGTGTGTGGTGAGCGTGGCTTGCGTAGTGTCCAGGGTAGCCGGCAGGTAAGGAATCGGGTTGCCCATCACGTTGAGTGGCTGCGACGCAGCACCGCTGCGATTGACGATTCTTCCCAGAACCGTTCCAGTGATGAGCGAGCCGTCGGGGTTCTTCGCCATCGGCACCGCGACCCAGTGGTTGCCAGTGACCGCCTGCACATGATTGGTTGGGATTGCAGTCGCGGTGCCGCCTCCTCCGGAGCCTGCATTGTCGGCCTGCCATGCACTCGAGAGCCCGATGTCGCCGAGATTTCGCTCGGCGGCCACGATCGTGATCGCGCCACCTCGGTTCGGCACGTCGTGCCACATGAAGCCGCTCGCCTGGCTGAGGTCGGTGGGCATCGTTAGCGTCCACGTCGCCTCATAGCGCACCATGCCGTCAGCATCCTTGCCGAACTGGATATCGGTGATGATTTGATTGTGCGGATCGTTGGGATCGAGCGCGCCGAAAGCGCGACCGCGTATTTGCGTGTAGCCGATGTTCTGACCGGTGAGGGGAGCGGTCGCATCGATCACGATCTTCGTGACGCGAGCCTCGCTCGGGGCACCGCAAGCCAGCATGGTGGCCGCCACCGCGGTGCTTACCCATACGGCGTGCCTGGAAGATTTCGGAATATGAGACATCACTTCCTCCTTTTGACGTGGACGGGGCTTTTGCTGCGCGCTATTACTATTCACGCATGCGCAGGCACTCTATGCACGCAATCTATTGTGAACATTTTGGAAGGCTAGCAGGCTTCATTGCATGCTACAAAATTAGTATGCTTTGGGCCAAATCTTGTGTCAACGTTGCTGCCGATTGACTCGCGATCGACGCACGTGGCGCACGCCTGCACCTGACGGCATGACTGGCGGCGCTGGTATCTGTGCGTAGAAATGCAATGTTGCGGAAGAGGTCTGCATGTAGCCACTGGCGAACCAGGGCATCGAGTCAACGTTACCTCATTCAGCCGCTCCGACCAGCGATTCGAGGAGAGTCGCCTCGGTGTCGGCACCGCGTGATCGTCACTTCGGTCAACTTGGGACGACCGAGGCCTCCACCGAAATTTCCGGCAGCCGTTTGTTTGCTCGGACGCGGCGCCGCGACCATCACCAACTTCGTCGCCGCCACGGTGCCCGAGCCTGCGTCGCTGGCCTTGGCGGGAATCGGGCTCGCTAGCTTGTTTGGCAGCATGCGCAGGCGCGTTGCCTAAGTGCTCCGCACCAAGCGCAGCGGCTTCAGCCCCCTTTTTTTCGGCCAGTCGAAATCGTCCGCTAACGTACACACATTTTCAATCTCGACAGATGGGTGTATTGAAATACGCGGGAGGATGCGACCGCTTGAGGGCCAACGCATGCATCAACCTCGTGGACACCTCTGGGACGGACAGGACCAGATCAACTGCGCAGACGTTCTTCGGGAGCGCCTATCGGTTTCCGAAAGAAGCGCCGCGCTGCGACTGTTCGATCTTCTCGACACGTTCGTAGCGCTGCGCCGTAATTTCGGAACGGGTACCGCCGGCCAGGACGCCGACCCGGGATTGGGTTCCGAAGAGATCGCGGCGGTCCGAGTGATATTGGACGAGGCGATACGGGCGACCAGGGAAATCATCGGCGATACCGCGCGGCCGCCACCGCCTCCATAAACCGAAATTTCGCCTCTGCTTAGCCCGTTGCGGGGCCACGCCCCTGGCACTGCACCGCGAATACCCTACAAAAAGGCCCGCACTGGGCGGGCCTTTCACAAGATCGTGATGTGCGGTGCTGTGCGGTCAGTTCTGCTGGACCAGCGCAACGGGCTTGATCGCGCTTGCCTTGGTCGCCGTCTTCTTCGACGTCTTGGCAGCGGCCTTCTTGCTGCTGTCGACCGCGGCGTCGGACTTCGCGACCGTCGGCGCGGGCGTTCCCACGCTCGCCATGGGCGTCGCGTCCATCGATGCGTCCTGAGCGTAGTCGCACGCCGCGGCAAACCCCGCGCCGCTAAACAGACCTGCGGTGGTCAATGCAATCATCAGCTTTTTCATCGGCACTCCTCGTTACTGGTGAGACGATTAAAAGTTTCTGCCTGCGGGTGGGTCATGTCAAGCGAGATTCGGTCGGGAGGACGTGTGCCCGACCACCGCCCGCTCAGTCGTGCGCCGCGGCCAGCGCCTTCTCCATCACCCGGCGATCTTCAGCCGAAAGCTGCTCGTGCCCGAGGTTATACGTCAGCTTGTTGATCGTGCCGCTGAAGCGAAACGGCAGCTTGTAGCTGTCGTCCACGCCAGTGCGGGTGTCGATCCCGATGTCGAACGATTCATCGATCGCCATGAGAAAGGGGATCGTGTGATCGATTTTCTGGCGCGATAATTCCCTTCCGTCGACCGAGAGCACGCCGGTGCCGCCCTTGCCGAAGCCAGGTCCCTCCGTCTTGAAGTCGAAAGCGATCGTGTGCTTGCCGGGCTTGAGCGAACCTCCCAGCCAGTCTGCGCCGCCGACGCCGCCTTCCCAGCGGTAGCGCTTCAGGTCGAGGAGGTTGTACACGAAGACCGGCTTGCCCTTGAGCAGGTACAGGCCGTAGCCGCCGAAACGGCCGCCCATGGTCGCGATCATCCCTTCCGCACCGCTCTTTGGGATCGTCACCTCGGCGGTGATCGTGTAATCCTTGTTCAGGAGGCTTGGAGCATTGGCGACGGGAATGCCGGCGTTCTCACCCGAGTAGGTGAATACCGTTCGCCCGGCGGTCGCGCTCGGGCGCGGCGTGATGAGTCGCGGAAGAATCGAATTGTCCAGTGGGAGGACCTGGTATTTCCCCGCTTCCGCCAGGAACAACGCCTGCAGCTCCTTGAGCTTGTCGGGATTTTTCGCCGCGAGATCGTTGTATTGCGAGTAGTCCTCGCTCAGGTTGTAGAGCTCCCACTTGTACTCGTTCACGTCGGGCAGCTTCGCCGTGCCAAGTGCCCACGGAGGCGCTGGCGGTGTCGTACAGGCATACCAGGCGTCGTGATAGATGCCGCGGTTGGCGAACATCTCGAAATACTGCGTGTCGCGCTTCGATGCCGCATTGGCGTTCGCCGTATCGAAGGTGTACGCCATGCTCACGCCCTCGATCGGCTTTTGCGCGATGCCGTTGACCGTGGCAGGCGCCTGGATGCCCGCCGCTTCGAGGATCGTCGGCACGATGTCGATCATGTGATGGAATTGCGTGCGAATGCCGCCAGTGTCCTTGATGTGGCCCGGCCACGAAATGGCCATGCCCTGCCGGGTTCCGCCGAAATGCGACGCCACCTGCTTGGTCCACTTGAACGGTGTGTCGAAGGCCCACGACCACGCCACCGACATGTGCGGATAGGTCTTGTCGGACCCCCAGTTTTCGTAGTGCAGCATCTGCACAGCTTCCGGCAGCGTGAGGATGCCGTTGTACGCGGTCATCTGGTTATACGTGCCCTCGAGCGTTCCCTCCGCGCTGGTGCCGTTGTCGCCGCTGATGTAGATGATCAGCGTGTCGTCCAGCTTGCCCATGTCTTCCACCGCCTGGATGACCCGGCCGATTTCGTGGTCGGTGTAGGCGGCGTACGCGGCGAACACCTCCGCCTCGCGCGCATAGAGCTTCTTCTGTATCAGTGACAATGAGTCCCACCGCGGCAGGTCTGCGGGCCACGGCGTGAGCTGGGTGCCCGTGGGGATCACTCCGAGCCGCTTCTGGTTGGCGAAGATCTGCTCGCGCAGCTTCTCCCAACCCATGTCGAACTTGCCCTTGAATTTGTCGATCCACTCCTGGGTAGGCTGGTGCGGCGAGTGGGTGCCGCCCGGCACGTAGTAGAGGAAGAACGGCTTGTCGGGCGCAGCGGCGCTCAGACTGCTCATGTAACGGATAGCCTCGTCCGCCAGATCGGTGGTGAGGTTGTAGCCGGGCTTGCCGACCCACGGAAAGATGGGCGTCGTGTTCTGGTACAGGTACGGAGTCCACTGATCTGTCTCGCCGCCCATGAAACCATAGAAATACTGGAAACCCATGCCGACGGGCCATTGATCAAACGGACCTGCGGCGCTGTATACAAAGCTTGGCGTGTTGTGGTTCTTGCCGAACCACGAGGTGGCGTATCCGTTGTCGCGAAGAATCGTGCCGACCGTCGCGCTCTCCTGACCGATGACCGAGTCGTAGCCCGGGAAGCCGGTGGACATTTCGCCGATGACGCCGAACCCGACCGAATGGTGATTGCGCCCGGTGATCAGCGCAGCGCGCGTGGGTGAGCACAGCGCCGTGGAGTGGAACTGGGTGTAGCGCAATCCCGCCTTGGCGATGCGGTCCATCGCCGGAGTCGGGATGACACCACCAAAGGTGCCGGAGACGCCGTAGCCCTGGTCGTCGGTCATGATGAGCAACACGTTCGGCGCGCCCTTGGGTGGCACGATAGTAGCCGGCCAATACGCCTTCGAATCCTTCGCATCCTCCTTGATCACGCCGCCGAATTTTGGAGGCGGCGGAGGAAGCTGCTTGCCGTCGATGGTAGTGGTTGCACTCGGTGAGCCGGGTACGCCCATGGTCTGTTGCGCCACAACCGGGGGCGCAAGCAACATGAAACCAAATATGGATGACAACAGGACGCGTGAACGGAACCCTTGCATGACTTGCCTCCCGGACAAGTTGTCGGCGCGACTGACGGGACATCATCGGCCAAAGCACAGCGCCATTAGCGGCGCTGCGAGTCGAACCGCCCCGACGCTGGCAGCGGTAACAATGCAAGGCCAGTATACGTGCGGAAATTTTTTCTGAACAGCCACGCAGCGAGGACCGTTGGATCTGGCGCTGTAATGAAAATTGAAATGCGCGATCATTTCGCGCAGCCAATCGCCCGCGTATCCTTTCAAAATACTGACGAAGCGGTTCGTGCCATCACCGCGCGCCGTACCAGGGCGATGTGCTCGCGCAAGGTATACGCCTCGCTGGCAAAGCCTGCCGGCGTGCGGATCTGCGCCACTGAACGCTCGATCCGATCCAGCTTCGCCAGCCAGTCCTCGGTCGGCAGCACGCCGGCGCGCGTCGCCACGTCACGCTCGAGCAACGCAAGCTCGCCATACCAGCGATAGATTCTCGAGCGCGCCCGCCAGCGCAGGAATTGCGGCAGGTAGTTGAACAGCGGAAACATCACCGCCGCCAGCGGAAGAACGATGATGATCACCCGTTCGGCAAGCGCCGCGACCCAGAATGGCAGGTAGCGATACAAAAAGCTCGGTCCGAAGCGCTTGTGCCGCTCGGCAACGTCAGACACACGAAGATCGACCCGAGCAGTCCCTGGGAACTCCCCGGCTTCCTCGAAAAAACCCGCTTCACTGTGGATCTCGTGCGCGGCATCGAGCAGCAGCGCGACCAAGGCCGGATGGAGCCCGTCGCGCGCGGCGAGCATCTCCTTGGTGGCGATAAGCGCGATCTCGTTGTCGGGGATGTTGTGGGCGAAGTCGATGACGCCGGGCGGCAGCGTGACTCTGCTTATGTATGGGAACAGGCGATGATAGGCATCGGCACGCTCGTAATCCAGCAGCTTCAGCGACGGGTCGTGCAGCGCGGCCCAGACCGAGGGATTACGAACGCCATCGACGAAAATCGCCGCCCCGATCTCGCGCGACTGGAGCGCGCCTAGCGCGGCACTGTTGCTCATCGGAAGCAGCGTCACGTTGCCGCTGTTAAGTCCGTTGAGCGCGAGCAGCGGCTCGGCGAAGGCGCGAGCGCCGCTGCCGCTCAGGCCCGCGGCAATCCGTCGGTAGCGCAGCTCGTTGATCTGGGTGATGGTCCCGGTGCCGTTGTAGAAGATCCACATCGGCACGTAGTAGAGGCTGGCCAGCATGACAACGTTGTCTGCATCGGGGAATCGCGCGATCCCCCCCTGCGTGAAGGCTACGTCGACTCCGGACGTCGGATTCTGTAGTAGTTCGAGGTTTTCCCGCGCGCCGTTGGTGATGCGCTCTTCGACCTTGACGCCGGAGCGCGCCAGGATCTCGATGTAGCGCTGAGCGTACCGGTGAGCCAAGCCGTCTGCCGGTCCCGAAGCCATCACGATGTGGCTCGGTGGCGCAGGCTGGAGGAAGTGCGCCGACGCCCACACGACCAGGGCAACCAGGGCGATCAGCAGCGCGGCGATACGAAAGCGCCCGCGTCGCGAAAGCAGCGCGAGGTCTTCCAGCGTCACTCAGCCGCCAAGGCGGGCGAATGCCCTGCCAATGAGTTGTTGAGATCGGTTCGATGCATGAGACGATTGCGCACGGCTCTCACAGCCCTCCGCCAAAACGGTACTGCCACGCGACGCCGATCAGGTCGTAGTTGTTGCCGGTGCGTGCGGCAACTCCGCTGCTTGCATACAATTTGATTGAATTCTTGCGGTCCACAGGAAACGCCAGCGTACTTCCGAAGCGCCAGTTCTGCTGGAGATCGCTGTTGAGCACGCCGTTGAGCGTGGTTCGCCCACCCGCAAAATAAGTGGCGTCGAGCGACGCCCAGATCCCCGACGCAAACCCATAGATCAGGTGCCCCTGCGTGGAATACAGCGGGTCCTGCGACTGCGTGTTCCCGCCAAAGAAATCATGGTTGACCGTATAGAAGGTCACCGCCGCAGTGGCCTCCAATGTCCAAGAGCCCAGCGCCTTCGAGATCCCCACCTCCGGCTTGAACGACCATCGATTGGTGCCGATGTTGATCACCCGGGTGTCGTCGTACTGGCTCCACGGAGCTCCGACCCGCAAGCTGACGCCAATGATGAGGTCCTGCTCCCATTTCGTGAACTCGTCGAGCGGCAGCGCGGGCGCGCCATACACGTTGACCGAAAGCCGGTACGCGGAATTGGCGAAGCCATTCACGTTCCGATTCACGGTTTGTCCCTGATATTCGGCGTTGCCCGCGAGCCATGTGTACGGGACGATCGCGTCGATCTTCGCCGACTTTCCCCACAGGTCCAATACGGTCGCATAGGCGACGAGGGCGCTGGAGGTGTGAAGATGCGGATCCGTGATCGGCAATGCCGTGTCGAATGCCACGCCGCCTCGGGTGTAGGCGTAGCCTGCAATCAGGAAATTGACGCCGATCGGCGCGTTGGAATAGGCGCGCGGCTCGATGTCCTGCGCGAACGCCGGCGATTGCATGGCCGCGAGCACGCACGCCCCGAGAGCGAAGGCAAGACGCATGGACGGATGCGCGCAATTCGATGGCGTTGATCGCAACCCGCACCGCGCCGCGCTAGCCGCAGGCGCCGCCGAGCAATCCGGCCTTGATCTCGGGATTTGGCGGATCGGCGCCCAGCCAGATCGCGAGCAGCGCCTTGGCAAAGTCGTCTCCGCTGATCGTACCCTTGACCGTGCCGTTCACCTCGACGATGACGCCCGTGCCCGGTTTGTGGATAAAGATCAACCTGTCGCCCGATTTGACGTCGGTCATCCACCCGTTGAGCGTGGCGATACGGTCCTTGAGCGCCGGCACCTGGTCCTTGGAATTCTTCTCGAAGCCTTCGCTCCACCCTTTTCGCAGATCGTCGGCGCCGACGTTACGGACGAACTGCAGCATCACCTCGCTGGGCCCGGTCGACGCCAGCAGCGCGTTCGCGTCCGTCGACGTCTTGGGTACGTAGAGCGCGCCGACGTAGACGTTGACCTTGAAGGCCGTAGCCTGGCGCAGGCCCAGTCCGTTGAGCGAGAGCGTGGTGCCGTCGAGCTGGACCTGGTCGGCGAAATTGACGCCTTTGCATTCCTTCCCTTGTGCGATGCCGGCAACCACTGCCGTGGCGACGAGCAGCGGCAGCATCATTCGTCTCGTGTTCGATTTCATCTTGCCTCCGGTGAACGGTCTTTCGTGAAATGCGATGCCCCTCAGGGGGCGTTGGCGGGTGTGGTTTCGGCGCCCGGATAGTGGACGATCGCCGCGCCGACGTCCTTCAACAGCCGCTTGAACTCCGGGGAGCTTCGGATGATGGTTCCCGCGGCGGCGCGCAGGCGATCGACTGCTTCCGCCGGCAGCGCAAAGGAAGTGGGTTGCTCATTGAGATACAAGCGGTCCTGGGTGTTCTGAAGCTGCGCAAACGACACATCGATGGCGTAGATTTCTGCATCCGGAGGGTTGATCAACTTGCATAGCGGTGAGTCATTGCCGGGCGTGCAGCCGCCCAGTTTGCGAACCTCGCGCGCCGTCTGCCATCGCGCCGCAATGTCCTTCAGCTGTTCGACCGCCTCGTAGGAATAGTGATCGATGGGAACGCCGGTCGCCTTCAGGAGAACGGCCACCGTTCCCGGGGGCTGCTCCGATTCGTCCCAATTCGTCGGCGGTGACGACAGTGAATTGACCACGAACACGATGACCCTTCGTACATGATCGAGTGGCGTCGGTGTGCCCTTGTCGTGAAGGGCTTCGAGCACCTCCAAGGCATCCAGGATGCCGCGCATGCCCAGGTTGTCCGAAATTCCACCATCAACGAGATGTATGTATGGACGATTCACACCATCGCCGTACTGCTCGGCGTCCCTGAGCTCACGTATCGCACGCGCTGCGGGTCGAGGCGGATTCGTCGACTCGGTGAACACCTTCACCCAAGGAGGCAGCGCATAGTTGCACCTGCCACCGTAGTTATTGATCGTCACCGGCGACAGCACGACCGGCACGGCCGATGATGCGGCGGCGGCTCGCGAAAGCTTCACTGCGCCCAAGTCCGAGCACATCACGTTCCACACGTTCTGGTTGAAAGGCATCCGGCCGCCACTGGAGATGTCGGTCGCCGTCGCCACGATGAACGGCCCGTTGCCCCGCTCGAGGTCGCTAAAGGTCGCGTCGTTGAACAGGATCTCGTCGTAGAGCTGGGCGGCCAACTCGGAACGCCCCCATCCTGTCGACGACAGGCTCCCCCAATTGCCGGGATTGAAGGCGCGGGCGATCAGCTCTCCCTGAACGTTGCGCTTGAGAAAGCGCTGCTCGTAGTCGTCGAACAGCCTGTCGCCGTACAGGCCGTACGCCAGCGCGGTGAAGCTTCCTCCCGACACGCCTGTGATCATGTCGACTGCGTCGATCAGATGGGCCTTCTGGCCTCGCGGCCCGACGACCTCGGTGCCGCGCAGGAATTCGAGCACTCCATAGGAGAACGCTGCCGCGCGCGTGCCCCCTCCGGAGAACGCGAGCACGACGAGGTTGTCGTTTGTCTTGAAGTACTTCATGCGGTTCTGGAAGGTGTACCCCTTGTCGAGGCTCGTTTCCCTGATCGGCGGATTGACCGGACGCGTCGCGCAGCCGCCGAGCGTCAGCAGCAGCGCCAAAACCGCCGGAAGGAGCACTCTCGAACCATTCATGGCGATAACTCCAGATTAGCGTTGTGGCTTTGTCGCTGCGGGCGCCGGCGCCGGCGACAATTCGCCTGACAGCACGCCGGCGAGCCCAGGCGCCGACCGTATGTTCAGGTCGCGCTGAGGAAAAGGCATTTCGATCTTGTTCTCCCGCAGGACCCGCTCGACCGCGACGTTGATCTCGTGCTGGATGCGCAGCCGCTTGTCCAGCGAATCGACGAACGCGCGGATCTCGAAGTCGAGCGAGCTGTCGCCGAAGCCCACGAAAAAAACGGACGGTGCCGGCTCTTCCAATACGCCGTGATTGGACTTTACCGCATCGAGAAGCACACGTTGCACCAAGGCAATATCGCTCCCATACGCGACTCCCACCTTGATGAGCAGGCGTGTGGTCTGGTCCGAGAGCGTCCAGTTGACCACGCGCTCGGTGATGAAGGCCTTGTTCGGAATGATGACCTCCTTGTTGTCGAAGTCGACCACCACCGTCGCGCGTGCATGGATGCTGGCTACCTTGCCCGATACGCCGCCCACGGTAACGACGTCGCCGATGCGTATCGGGCGCTCGGCAAGGACGATGAGGCCGGACACGAAATTCGCGACGATCTCCTGCAACCCGAAGCCCAGACCGACGCCGAGCGCGGCGATAAGCCATTGCACATCGGACCACGCGATCCCGAGGATATTGCACGCGACCAGGATACCGATCATCGTGACCACATAACGCCCGATGACCTTGACCGCATAGGTTGCGTCGGTTTGGATTTCGAGGCGCTGCAACAGTACGATGTCGAGCAGCGCGCCGAGATTGCGTACTAGCACCGCGGTGACTACCCCGACGATGGTCGCGAGCAGGAGATGACCGACCGTCAATGGATGCGCAATCTGCTTTCCGTCGACCTGCTCCGAATAGGTCCACAGCGAATAGTCGCCGATCACCGACAGTGCCGGGATCGCGTCCCTCCATATCAACCAGACGCCGCCCAGCACAAGCAGCGTCACCAGGACGTCGAACATCGACCGCGCCTGCTCGCCGATCGCGGCGATGTCGAGCTGCGCCGGGCGCGTCTCGGCAATCTCGCTGCCCACCTCAACGACGCTCGCGGCGGTCTTCGGCCTGGCGTCCTGCTCGTCGCGCTTTCGGGCAAGATGCATGCGCTGTACCTGCACCCAGAGCGCCATCAGTCCGTAGAGCATGCCAGCGCCGATAGCGAGAAACAGCGTGTCGAGGATGCGCCCAAAAAAATAGCCAGCCGCGACGATATAGCCGGCCGCGGCAAGCGCTGCAACGGCAACCGGAAACGCCATCAGCACGACGAGCCACAGCGCGTGGAGCTGGACTGCCCAGCCACGCGGCGCGCGCGCAACCAGCCGCTGCATGAGCGGTCCATCACGGCGGCAGAGCGCGTAGAAGAATGCAGCGAGCGTGATCATCGCCACGCCGAAGCAAAGGCGCGCCAGGCTCTCGCGGTTGACGAACGGCGCGTGATCGAGGCCGTTGAGCGCCGCGACGAAGAGAAGCGGCACGAACAGCGCTTCGAACCGGCGCAGCTTGCGGGCAACCGCGCTCAACAACGCCTCATCAGCGCCGAAATGCCGCGTTGCGACGCCGTTTCGATCGAGTAGCCAAGCGAGCGTGGAAATGGCCAGTACCAGCCTCGAGACGCCGAACAGCGCAACGCTTAGCGCGAGCGTGAAGCGCTCGCCGTCCGGCGCGGTGGCGAGCAAGGCTGCCGCGGTCCACAGCAGCAGCGGAACAGGAAGCGCAAGCGCGAAGGTGATCGCGAGAGCGACCAGCGCGTGGCCTATCCGGTAGCGTTCATAGCTTACCGATGCCGGCGAAAGTTTGACTAGCGTGTGCTTCAGACGTCCTCGCACGATCAACAGCAGTGCGCCGACGCATGCGGCGATCGCCGGCAGGACCGGCCGGCGCGCTATTTCCTGCAATGCAAATGAGACCGCCGCCTTCCAATTGGCCGGCGATAGCGTCCATGCAATCGCTGGCGCGAGTCCACCGATCGTTCGGGTGCTGGGTGGTGCAGGGATCCAGAACAGGAATCGCGTCAACTCCTCACGCGCCGCGCCGCCGCGCTGCTCCAGCTCGCGAGCGGCTTCGTCAGTTTCGCGCAAGACCTGCATTCGCTGTTCCTGCAGCATCGTCAGACGCTGGAGCAGATCGCGTTGCTCGCCGAGCGCAGCGCGGACTGCGGGAGCAAGCGTTTGCTGCATCTGGGGCACGAGGCCCGCCTGCGCTTCCGCGAGGCGTTGCGCGGTGATGGCGTCGAGATCGTCCAGTCGCGCCAGCGCGCGCTCGCTACGCAGGTTATCGTCGCTCAGCGCGGCCAGCCCATCGTCGCGCTTCTCGCGGGCAGCGGCCAGGCGTTCCGACCGGGGGAGCTCACGCATCTGTTCCGTCAGCGTTTGCGCGAATTCTTGCCCAAGTGCATACACCACCGCCCGCCGCGCGATCCGGCGCATGCGCTCATCCAAATCTTGCTTGGCTCTGCGCAATTCAGCGAGCTCGAGCCGCGTCATGTCGAGTGCGGCGCTCTGCTCCACGATCTGTGCGGTGAGCCCGGCGTTCTCGGCGACGACCGTCCGCAGCGCATCCTGCGGCTGCGCGATGCTCACTGTGGCAAACGCCACGACGGCGCAGGCAACGGACCATCGTGCAGCGAACACCGGATGGCTCATCCGCTCGAACCTCGACACGACGACACGATCACGGTGCGTTTCGGTCGAGCGCCCGTATGACGCCAGCGATGTCCTGGCTCATGCGCGCAAGCGCCCGGCTGTGCGCCGCCGCGATCGCGTCGAAGCTCTTGTCCTGCGCGGGCTCGCGCACGTTCGTCCGTCCGGTTTCTGCCTTGCCGTCGCGCGTCCGCCGCACGACCCAGACTGCGTTCAAGGTCGCAGCCTCGCCGAGTGCGGACTCGAAGCTCTGCACCTCGATAGCGACGCGATATGCCGCTTCGGCGTTCGACGACTGCTGAAACAGTGAAACGCGACCCGTTCCCAGAATGACGACCAGATCCTCGGCCACCACCCGCGAGATATTGTTGTCCAGGGGCGACGCCCAGCGATTGAACTCGTCGGGCGATACCTGGTTGGGACCTGTGGTCACCACGATCTGCGGCTGGTCGACGATGTCGGGGATCGACACGGGGCCGACGACCACCGACAAGTCGGACGGCTTTGCGCTTGGCGTGCCCGACGGCGCCTCGACACGGCTCAACGTGTAGAAGTGCGACGGAGTCGACGAGCATCCCGCGCCGACCACCACGAAGCACAGGCTGGCAACGGTGGCGATCTGACGCATCACGGCTTTCCTTCGGTTTTGCCCCGGATCAGCGCATCCGGATGGCGTTGCAGATAGTCGACGAAGATCCGGATCGCACGCGCGGCACGGGTCACCTCCTGCAGCGTGTCGCGCAGGTCCTGCGGCGCTGGCGAATCCTTGCTCAAGAATGCCGCATCGGCATTGTTGAGGGTCCGATCGGCGGTGGAGATAGCCTTGCGCAGCTCCTGGAGCGTCTTCGTCCCCTCGGGCACCCACTGCGCATCGACGCGACCGACCAGCACGTCCGCGTCCTTCAGCGTCTGGTTGAGCGTTGCGATCGCATCCTTGACGTCGCTGGCGATCGCGTTGAGCGGCATGTTGTCGATCTTGCCGAGAATGCTGTTGAGCTTGGCCTCGAGGTTCGCGAGCCCGCCGGGAACCACGGGCAGCTCCAGCGGTTCCTGGTTCCAATCCAGCTTGGGTTTTGGCGCGTCGGGAAAATATTCGAACGCGACGTAAAGCTCGCCGGTCAGGTAGTTGCCGGTCTTCAACTGCGCGCGCAAACCGCGCTCCTCCACGATGCGGCGCAACGTGCGCAGGCGATCCTTTTCGGGGATCTCGGTGATCGCCTTGCCGGTCGTTGCCTGCGCGCGCTGGGACATGAGCCCTACCAACCGATCGGGGAAGAACGTGATCAGGACACGTGGGCGAAAGATGAGCCTCTGTGGTTCCAGCGACAGTCCGACTTCGGCGACTTCTCCGACCCGCAGCCCGTACAGCGTGACCGGCGCACCGACCGACAGCCCGCGGACCGACTCGTTGAAATAAAGCACGAAGCGGCGCTCGACGGGGTCGGGCTGCTTCATCGCGGTCGCACGATTGCGATACAGCGTGAACTCGCTGTTCTCGGCCGCTGGGTGCACTCCCGCAGCCACGAAGTCAGGCGTCGCGAAGGCAAGCCCGCCCGCCAGCAGCGCCGTGACCGACTCGGTGTGAACATCGACGCCGTCCGCTCCGACCGTCACGTCGATGCCGCTCGCACTCCAGAAACGCGATTCATTGGTGACGAAATTGTCGTAAGGCGCCTCGACGAACACGACGATCTCGACGGACTTCCCGCCCGCGTTGAGGTTGTACGCGATGACCTGCCCGACCGGAATGCGCCGGTAGTAAACCGGGGCACCGACGCCCAGCGAGCCCAGGCTGTTGGATTTGAGCACGAATTGCTTGCCGCGCTGGTCGGTGATCGGCGGAGGCTCGTCGAGGCCGACGAAATCGCGCCGGTCCTCATCCGAGACGCCGGCGTGGAACCCGATGTAGTTTCCCGACAGCAGCGTGTTGAGTCCCGACACGCCGCTCAGCGTGATGCGAGGCTCAACGACCCAGAACTTCGCGTCGTCGACCATCAGGCCGGCCGCATGCTTGGCGATCTTGGCCTTGACGACCACCTTCGAGTAGTCCTCGGACAGTTCCACGGCCGTCACCAGGCCGATGCGCACGTCCTTGTACTTGATGAATGTCTTGCCCGCTTCGATGCCCTGCGCGGCCTTGAAGGAAATGGTAATGCTGGGACCCTCGCTGCGGATGCGCTGAATGGCGATGCCCGCAGCGATGAGCGCCGCGAGGATCGGGATGATCCATACGATCGACACGCGCAGGCGTTTCTTGGGCGCCACGACCGCCTGCGGAAGATTCTCGAGATCCGGTTCTTCAGCCATTCGGCACGGGGGTGGGTGTCGCCGAGTCCCAGATCAGCCTCGGATCGAAGGATTCGGCGGCGAGCATGGTGAGCACGACCACGGCGGCAAAAAAAAGCACGCCGGTGCCGGGAGCCACCGACATAAGCGGCTGTAACTGAACGAGCGCCACCGTGAAGGTGTCGACGAACACGTCGAGCATCGACCAGCGTCCGATGAATTCCACCATGCGGTAAAGGCGCGTGCGGTCATGGTTGTTTTTTACCGAGCCCTTCTGGACAGTGATCAGCAGGTAGGCCAGCGCGACTAGCTTGCCGAGCGGAATCATGACGCTCGCGATCAGCACGATCAGCGCGAGCGGCCACGAGCCCGAGGTGTACAGGAACGCCACGCCGCCGAGAATGGTGTCGGCCTCGGTTGTTCCGAGCTGCGTGGTGTTGAGCACGGGCAGCACGTTGGCGGGGATGTAGCAGACCGCCGCCGCGATGATCAGCGCCCAGGTGATCTGGATCGATGCGTGGCGACGGAATTCGAGCTTCTCGCCGCAGCGGCGGCAATACCCCGGCTCCTCGGGGTTGGCGGGGCGCGCGAGCAGCTGACACGCCTCGCACGACACCAGTCCCGCCTGAGCGGCAGTGAGCGCGACGCCCGTCATCGTGGCGGCTCAGTGACAACCGCTCCTTCGGGCGCTCGCGGCGTCGCGTCGTCGCCAGCCCACACGACCCGGTTCCATATTTCGCGGGGATCAAAGGTCACGATGATCGCCGGGAATAGCACCAGCAGGGCGCCGACGGCGTACATGCCGATCCCCGCACTCACGGTGGCGAGCTCGGCGATCTTGATCAGGGCGACGAGGATGCCCAGCATCATGACCTCGAGCATCGACCACACCTGGAAATGGTTCGCCCAGCGCAGCAGCTCGCCAGCCCAGTGTGGCACCGGTGAACGTCGGGTGGCGAGCAGGATCGTCAGCATGAAGGCAATGTAGCCGCCGGGAGCGATGACCGCGCAAAACGTGACGAGCGCGCCGGTGATGCGTTCGTCCTCAAGCCACATCTGGTATGCACCACCGACGATCGTCGTGCTTGCAGTGCGGCCGACGACCGAGAGATCCATGAGGGGCACGGCGTTAGCGAGGATGAAGGTGACGGCCGCTGCGAACGCGAGCGCCAGCGGGAGGTCCTTCGGGCCCGACGGCCGCTTCGCAACCACGCATCCGCAGCGGGGACAGCGCGCCTTCGCCCCGGGCGACAGTGGCGGAACGTGCTGCAGCAGATCGCAGTCGGCGCAAGCGATCATCTGTGTTGCTTGCGATGAGCTCACGATCCCACCCCGATCAAGCGCTTGTGGCGCATTGAACGCCCCTCCCGGGCAATGCGTCAGAATGCCCGATTGTAATCGGCTTCGATGGGCAAGTTGCCGGCGGGACAGGCGCGAACCCGGTCCTCACGCACCGCGTCGTCGAAAAGGCGTGCGTTCAAGGCGTCGGAACCACCTGATAGTAGACGCCATTGGCACCGTACGCGGGCTGGAACCAGGTGTTGCCGCTGAGGTAGTACGTCGTGCCGTTCTTGTTGATCATTACGGCGCCCGCCGGGACGGCCGCGTAGTTGACGCCCATGGTGTAATTCCCGGGTGGCGCCCCGGCTGCCGCAGCGACGCCGGTGGCAACGCCGGCGTTGTACGCGTTCGCCGTCGCCGCTGCGGTGTTGGCGCTGCCCGTGGCAACTCCCGTTGCGTAGGCATTCGAAGTCGCTGCTGCGCTGTTGGCCGACGCGACCGCGGCGCCCGCCGCCACGCCGACGACCGCGCCGGCGGCGGCGGCGCAGCCCGCACAGGTGGTTGCGTAATAAGGCACGGCGACCGGTGGGTGATACGCGGGATACGTCGGATAGGCCGCCGGATACCCCGGCGGGTGATACGCCGTCGCGCCCCCCGGATAGGTATGCACGGCGCCGGCGCCGTACGCTCCCGCGGTCGTTCCACCGTAGACGTTGGTGTGCTCGGTGCCGCCGCCCTCCGCGTGCGCCGTGCTGCCCCCGTAGGCATTGGTGTGCTCGGTGCCCTCGCCGGCCTCGTGCGTGGAGCTCCCGCCGTAGCGGTTCTCGTGGCTGGTCGAGCCGTACGAGTGAGATGTACTGCCGCCCGCGCGATTGGCCGATGCCCACCCGGCCGCCGGACTGCTCCCGATGGCGACCGAACCGGCGATCAGCGCGGCCGTGACGTTGACGATCGTTTTCATTCGTAAACCTCCGATCAGGGGGACTTCGCCTGCGGCTTCGGCGCCGGGGACATCTTGACCAGCGGCTTGATGTTCGACGGGAGTTTCGAGGTCGGGCTCTTCATGGCAATCCGCGGCGCCGCGAGCGCCTTTGGCGAGGTAAACGCGTCTGCGGCGATCGTCGAATCGAGTTGCCAGTTCGAGAGTTCGAGATCGTTGCGCAATTGCAACGGGTCGGCTGCATAGACGGCGCGAACCCTCCGCGGGAGCTTGTCGTCGACGCCGATCCAGACCTGCAGGAACACGTCCTTGTTGGCCCACGCCACCATATCCGTCTTCACACCACCTACCACACCGGACGGTCCGATGTAGAAGGCCAGGACCGTGCCGTCGTTAAGTACGACGGAAGGATCGCTTACGAGCAGATCGGTGAACGGGAAGAAGATCGCTGCGTTGTTGTACGCAGCCATCAATGCAGCATCGACGGTCGGCGGTGCGTCCGCAACCGCAACGAGGTTCTCGGCCGGCGCATAAGCCATCATCGTCTTGCCGTCGTAGTAGAACTCGGACGCCGGCCCATCCCCGGGAATAATCACCTTGAGCTTGTCCGGCCGCTGCATCGTCACGTCGTAGCGCACCGAGTAAGCGATGGGTGGACCGAGCTTGCTGGGAAACTCGTACCCAACCGTCGCCGTGAACGACATCGACTTGGCTGCCGCCAAGCGCGCGCTCATCGCCTTCAGCAAATCCATGGCGCGCGGCTCGATCACCGGCTTGTAGGCGGAGGGCTTGGCTGACTTGGTCGCCTTGGCGGGCGCGGCCGATTTCGCGGCGGGCGCAGTCGTCTGCGCCGCGACCGCGGCGACGCCGAGGAGGCCAACCATCAGTGACAGCGCACGGCCGCACCGGCGCTTTCGATTACTCTGCTGCGACACGACCGGCTCTCCCACTCGGCGTTGCATCACGGAATCATCCCGCACTCGAACATCTTGTTGGCGATGGGCGCGGCCACCTTGTTGATGAAAGCCGCGCGCATTTGCGGATCGCTTTTCAACAGTCCGAGAACACGCTGCTCTTCCGGAGACTTCGGCGCGCCTTTGGCCTGCCACAACTGCTCGCACGATGAACCCTGGTACTTCTGGATCACCTTGCCGGCGACCGCGTCGAGTATCGGATACTGCTGCGCGTACGCGATGCCTGCGGCGAGGACGGCGATGACCGCCACCAACGACCATCTTTTACCCATGATTCGCTCCCGAAGTTTAAATTGGACGTCATGCATGCTGCTCGAGTGCCGACACCGCGACGCGCGCGCAGGACGCGTCCTGAACAATCAATTCAACTGATCTTCCATTACGAAAGACCCGGCGCGTGCAGGCATTCGATCCAGTGCGCCCCACCGCCACGCCTGAAGAAGAGCAAAAAGGCGAAAGCAGGATTCTTTCTACCCGTTGCAGCGGCCGTTGTCCATGATCTGCTGCAAATCTACAGGTACGCTGGCACCCGGCCTTTCGTGAGTCCTTCACTCCGCGGTTCGACCCCTGCTCGACCGTTGCACGATCGAAACGATAGACACCGCATTCCAGACTCCTTATATTCCAAAATCCACCGATCCTTCGGATTCGACGTCATGGCGGACACAAAAACACCGTTCGATCTCGGCAAGAGCGGAACCATCACCTGCCACATTTCGGATGACAAGAAGCGATTGCTGATCGATTTCGACGTCGACAAGCGCGGTCTGACCAAGACTGGCGTCAACGGATTGATCGATGCACTGGAGAAGGTGAAGAAGGACATGCAGCGGTAGCCTGAGGAGAATCGTCATGAAAAAGAATGCATCCGCATCGCGAAGGGCTTCGAAGACCAATCCACCGAGCAGCCTGGGAGCGGAGGCACGGCGCGACATCCCGGCCGCGCTCAACGCGTTGCTCGCCGACATTTACGCTCTCTATCTGAAGACCAAGAACTTCCACTGGCACATGTCGGGGCCGCATTTCCGCGACTACCACCTCCTGCTCGACGAGCAGGCCGATCAGCTATTCGCCATGACCGATCCGATTGCCGAACGCATTCGCAAGGTCGGTGGGACGACGTTGCGCTCTATAGGTCACATTGCGCGTTTGCAACGCGTGCCCGATAACGACGCCGACTATGTCACGCCGCTGGACATGCTCGCCGAGTTGCGAGACGACAACGCCCAACTCGGTGACCGCATGCGTTCTGCGCACGGCGTGTGCGACGAGCACGGCGACGTTGCCACCGCAAGCCTGCTCGAAGTTTGGATCGACGAGACCGAGCGGCGCGCGTGGTTCCTTTTCGAGGCGAGCCGTGCCGGCGAGGAGCCCGGCCGCTAGACGCCGCGAACCGCGGTGAGGGCGGTGCCGCTCCCGACCCCATCGACGCTGCGCAGAAAGCCATGAGCGCACAGCCCGCAGATCCGCGAGCAACGGCGTCGGCCTGGAGCCCTCTGCGCCACACGCTGTTCCGCAATCTGTGGATAGCGACCATCGTCTCGAACGTCGGCACCTGGATGCAGGACGTCGGCGCGGGGTGGCTGATGACGTCGCTTTCCTCGTCGCCGTCGATGGTGGCGCTGGTGGAGGCCGCGGACGGCATTCCGCTCATGCTGCTCGCGCTGCCTGCCGGCGCCCTCGCCGACATCATCGATCGCCGCCGCCTGCTGATCGGGATCCAGGTCTATCTGCTGGTGGTCGCGGGCGCGCTGGCCGTTTGCACGTTTTTCGAGCTGACGACCGCGTGGGGCTTGATCGGATTCATCTTCGCGCTGGGCGTCGGCGGCGCCCTGATGATGCCGGCATGGTCGGCGATCGTTCCGGACCTTGTCGGGCCCGACGAGTTGCCGTCTGCGGTCGCCTTGAACAGCATTGCCATCAACGTGTCGCGCGCGATCGGACCGGCGATCGCCGGTGTTCTGGTTGCGGCGGTCGGCGCCTGGTTGGTATTCCTGCTCAACGCACTGTCGTATATCGGCATTCTGGCGGTGCTCGCGCGCTGGCAACGCGAGCATCACAAGAGCACGCTGCCCGCGGAGCGCTTTTTCAGCGCGATGCGTGTCGGAATTCGCTTTGTCATGCATACGCGTGCGCTTCAGGTCGTGCTCATCCGCGGCGCGGCATTTTTTGTGTTCGCGAGCGCGACCTGGTCTCTGTTCCCGCTGATCGTGCGTCGCGAGCTCGGACGCGGCCCCGAGACCTACGGCGTCCTGCTCACCTGCATCGGACTCGGCGCCGTCGGCGGAGCGATGCTGCTGCCGCGCGTTCGGTCGAGGGTCTCGCGCGACGCGCTGGTCGCGGGCGCAAGCGTGCTCTACGCAATCGCCGCGCTCGCGCTCGGGTACGTCCAGAACATCGGCCTGCTCGCGCTCGCCATGCTGGCGACCGGCGTCGCCTGGATCTCGATACTTTCCGCGCTGCAGGTGTCCGCTCAGACGACGCTGCCGCCATGGGTACGCGCCCGCGGGCTCGCGGCGTTCGTGGTGGTATTCATGGGCGGAATGGCCCTAGGCAGCATTCTTTGGGGACAGGTGGCGACGCACATCGGCATTCCGCGCACGCTCGCCGCGGCGGCGCTCGGAATGGTGCTCGCCGTGGTGCTCACCTGGCGCTTCAAGCTCGGAGAGCACGAGGTACTCGATTTTTCGCCTTCCATGGATTGGCCGCTCCCGGTTCTGGCCGAAGTGCCGGAGCCCGACGTGCCGGTCCTGGTCACCATCAACTATCGGGTCCAGCCGGACAAGCGCGCGGATTTTGTCACCGCGATGCAGGGCCTGCGCGAGATGCGCCGCCGCAACGGCGCGTATTTCTGGCAGCTGTTTCATGACTCGGAGGACCCGACGCGTTTCATCGAGACTTTCATGGACGAATCATGGTTGGAGCACCTTCGTCAGCACGAGCGCGTGAGCGTCGCCGACCGCGAGATCCAGCGGCGCGCGAAGCAATACCTGGTCGAAGGCACGTCGACGCATTCGTCGCACTGGCTCGCCGAACGCGAATCCTGACGCTCGGTGATCGACGTTGTTGCTATTGCGATGCCATGTCGCGCCATTCCCGGCAACTTGAATCGGGAACGTTGCAACGGGTGCGGCGATGATGTCACACTCCGCCAAGGATAGCGGCGAGTCCCACCTCCATGGCGCAATCAGCAACCTACGGTGCAGTCGGCAATCGGCTTCTGAAGCTGATGGTCGTGCTCCTTTGCTCCATCAACGCGCTGATGTGGAAGTACTACACCGAATCGACGATGATGGCGATCGTGTGGGGCGGCATTGCCGTCGCGTTCGTCCTCTGGATCGTCGACGACCTCCGGCGATAGCACTCCTGCCGCCGTAGCGCGCGAGTCAGGCCTCGACGCACACGCCAGCGGCCAGCAGCGCGCCCATTTCCTCGGCGTCGACCGGCGCGCCGTACAGAAAACCCTGGACGGCATCGCATTTGTGCTCGCGCAGGAAAGCGAGCTGCTGCGCGGTCTCGACGCCTTCGGCAACGACTTTGAGCTCGAGGCTGTGCGCGAGCGCGATGATGGCGCGTGCGATCGCGGCGTCGTCGGCATCGATCGAAAGACCATGTACGAAGCCGCGGTCGATCTTGAGGCTGTCCAGCGGAAAGTGCTTGAGATAGCTCAGACTCGAATATCCCAGCCCGAAATCGTCGATGGCGACATGAACACCGAGCGCCTTGAGCTTGGCAAGCACGTCGCTGGCAGCCTTCGGATCCTCGATCAGCAGTCCCTCGGTGATTTCGAGCTCGAGGCAATCGGGCGCCAGCCCGGTGTCGGCGAGCGCCGAGGCGACGGTGTCGAGCAGCCCGGCGCGAAACTGGCGCGCCGAGACGTTGACTGCCACGCGAACCGTCGGCATGCCGGCGCTTTGCCAGGCGAGATTTTGCGCGCACGCGGTGCGTAGGACCCATTTGCCGATCTGCAGGATGAGGTTGCTCTGCTCGGCAATGGGAATGAAGCGGCTGGGTTCGACGAGCCCTAGCTCGGAGTGCCTCCAGCGCAGCAGCGCCTCCGCGCCGACCACCGTGTTCGTGCGCAAATCGATCTGCGGCTGGTAGAGCACGAACAGCTCGCCGCGCTCCACCGCTCTGCGCAGCTGGCCTTCGAGGCTCATGCGTTCCTGCTTGAGCGCGTTCATCTCGCTGCGATAGAACTGGAAGTTATTCTTGCCTTTGTCCTTGGCGTCGTACATCGCGACGTCGGCGTTCATGATCAGCGTCTCGATGTCGCCCGGGTTCTGCGGATACATGGTGATGCCGGCGCTCACGGTCAGGTAGTACTCCTGGTCGTCGAGCGGAAATGGCCCGGCGAGCGCCCCGACGACCTTCTCGGCGATGCGTGTGACGTTCTCCACGCTTTGCGCGTCCTCGACGATCACGGTGAATTCGTCGCCCCCCAGGCGCGCCACGGTATCGATCGTGCGCAGTATCGCGGTGAGCCGCTCGGCGACCGCTTGCAGCAGGCGATCGCCGGCGCGATGTCCAAGCGTGTCGTTGATTTCCTTGAAGCGGTCCAGATCGAGCAGCATCAGCGCCAGCGGGCTGCCGCTGCGTTCGGCACGCGACATCGCCTGGCTGAGGCGATCGCGAAACAGCGTCCGGTTGGGAAGCCCGGTCAGAGAATCGAACTGCGCAACGTAGGCGAGGCGTTCCTCCGAGCGTTTGCGGCCGATGGCCGTGCCCAGTGAGGTCGCGATCGCGGTCAGGAAGCTCGCGTCGTCCCTGCCGAATGCGTTGCGCGAGCGGCTGTACGCGCCGAGCACGCCGAAGGGACCGTCGGAGGTCGGGATCGCGATCTCGACCCCGCTCCTTATCCCTTCGGCGGCGAGATGCGGCGGCAATGCGCTCGCCGCTGCATCGGCATCGAACACCCCTGCGCTCGCCGATCCGAGCGCCTGGCCGGTCGCGGAGTCAAGGGCCACCGTCGCCGGTGGTCCGGGCCTGAACCCTACCCCGGCGATCTGCTGCAGCGGATCACCCGGCGTGCCCAGCCGGTAGACCGCCGAATGCGTCACGTCGAGTCCCGAGGTTATGATCGCGGCGGCGTTGGCGATGAGCTTGTCGATGTCTCGCGTTTCCAGCGCGTATTGTCCGTAAATCGCGATCGCCTCCTGGCGAAGCGCATGCGAGCGGATGGCCTCCTCGGCGTCGCGATGCGCGGTGACGTCGGTCACCAGAGCATAGCTGCCCTTCACCGCGCCATCGCGGTCGTTCTCCGGTACGAAGGCAACGCGTATATAGCGTCGCTTGCCGTCAGCTCTGCAATGCGAGCGCTCGTAGTTCACCGCTTCGCCGGCGAGCACGCGCTGGAAATGCGCGGCGGTCGTCTCGTAGCTCTGCGCGCCGATGACTTCGGACAGATGCTTCCCGATTATCGCGTCGACCGTGAACCCGAAAAACTGCGCGTACTGCGAGTTGGCGAAGCGGCAGATGAAATTGCGATCGTAGTAGACGATCATCGCCGGAACGCTGTCGGTGATCAGGCGCAGTTGCTGTTCGGTGGTGCGCAGCGCCTCGCGGGTGCGCTTGAGCTCGGTGCCCGGACGCTCGCGAGACGCGCTGGCGACGTCACCCGATGCGCGGGCGCGGCCCAGCACGGCACTGCCGGCGATCCGGGAGCGGCGGCGGTCGAGCAACGCGACGAAGCCCCCTGCGGCAGCCATCAACCCGAGCAGGCAGACCGCCAGCGGCACATTGTCCGCCAGCACGGCGGCTATGTCGGAGAAGGTCATCGGCGGCCGCACAGCGTGCCGCGTGGCCGATCGGTTGAGATCATGTCACCGGCGTCGCGGGATTGTTCTAACCCCCACATCGCCAGCAAGTTCCATGCCCCGACGGCAGCGCGGGGCCGGGTCTTTGCGCTACTCGACCTTCCCGATGCGACGCACGACGTCGCCCAGCTTCTTGGCGTCGGCGTCGAGAAAGCGCTGAAGGTCGGCGGCGTCCAGGTACTGGACGGGGGTGTCCACCGCCGCCAGGGCGCCGACGAAACGGGGATCGGCGGCGGCGACCTTGGCAGCCGCTGCGAGCCGGGTCAGCACTGGTTCCGGCGTTCCTGCCGGCGCGAACAACCCCGACCACTGGAAAAACACCGCGTCGTAGCCCAGTTCGACGAAGGTCGGAACCTCGGGCAGCGATGCTAGCCGTTTGTCGCCCCACGATGCGAGCACGCGGAGCTTGCCCGCCTTGACATGCTGGATCACCGTCGACGGCCCCGACGCTACCGCCTCGATGTTTCCGCTCAACAAGCCGATCACCGCCGGGCCGGCGCCGGTGTAGGGCACATGCAGCAGCTTGATGCCGGCCGCGCCCGCGAACATTTCCATCGGCACGTGCATGGTGCCGTAGTTGCCCGACGAGCCGTAGGCAATGCCGCCCGGTCTTTTCTTGGCGTCGGTGATGAAGTCGTCGAGCGTCTTCCATGGCGAATCGGCGCGTACCGCGAGCACCGTCGGATCCGCGGTCAGCCGCGCCAGCGGCGTCAGCTGATCGAGCTGGTACATCGGCGCCCGCCCGGATACCGTGTCCGATGTCGGCAGGATTGCGATCGACGACAACGCAAGCAGCAGCGTGTAGCCGTCGGGCCTGGACTTGGCGACGTACCCCATCCCAATGCCGCCGCCGGCGCCCGGCTTGTTGTCGATCACCAGCGGCGTGTTCAGCGTGCGGCTGAGCGCTTCCGCGAACGGACGCGCAACGATGTCGGCGACGCCTCCCGGCGGGAACGGCACCACCAGCGTAATCGGCTTGGAAGGATACGCATCCTGAGCCAGCGCGCAGGACACCGATGCGGCGAAGCACAGCGCGGCGCAGAAAAAGCCGATCAGCCGTCGCATCGCGATCACCCGCTCACGCCAGCAGCCACACCACGAGACCACCGAGCAGCGTCCACTTCAGAACGTAGTACGCCGTCTTGCTCTTGCGCTTGAGGGCCTTCCCCGGCAGGCGAAGGTAGTACGCGACGCCGAATATGCGATTGAGCACGCCGACGCGGTCGCCTTCCTCGTTGTTGGTCTCGCTGGCGCGAATGACCGTGTTCTTGAACCAGTGGTTGATGCGCGACATGATCTTGCTCTTCAGCGGCCGCTCGATGTCCGCGAACAGGATCACGCGCAGCGTGTCGGTCTTGTTCTCGGCCCAGTGCATGAACGTCTCGTCGAACATGACGGCCTCGCCGTCGCGCCACGAATACTCCTGCCCGTCGACCCAGATCCGGCATTTGTCTGAATTCGGCGTCGACAAGCCGAGGTGATAGCGCAGCGATCCCGCGAACGGGTCGCGATGCTTGCCGAGATCGCCTCCGGGCGGAAGCATCGCAAACATCGCGCCGTTGATGTTGGGAATCGACTGCACCAGCGCAACGGTCTTGGGGCAGAGCGCCTGCGCCGACGGCAGCGGCTGGTTGTACCACTTGACGTAGAAACGCTTCCACCCGCGGCGATAGAACGAGTTGAAGCCGAGGTCGTTGTACTTCGCTGCGCCCTTGATGTAACCCTCGTCGAAGAGCTTGAGCGCCTCGTCGCGCAGCATTTCCCAGTTGTCGGTCAGCGGCTTGAGCTCGGGGAACTGCGCGACATCGATGAACGGTTTGTTGGGCACCGCCGAGAACATGTACATGAGCACGTTGTACGGTGCCATGAACGTCGAATGGTCGGTGATCTGGCGGTAGAAGCGATGCCGCACGGTCCCGCGATAGTGCACGAACACCGCCGACGCGATGAACGCGTAGAGCACGAAGAACTTCGGCGCGAGCAGGTTGGGGACGTGGTCGAACATTGTCGGTCAGCGCAAGCGCTACGGCGGATCGCGCCAAGGCGACCGCGGCAGCGCAGCAAACATGCGATTATAGCGCCCCGCCATCGTCCGGGCCACCACCCGGGGCCGTGCCGCTCAGCGCACCGTTTTCCAGCGACGATGCACCCAGAACCATTGCTCGGGATGGCGCAGTACCAGCCGCTCGAGCGCCACGTTGTAGGCGCGCGTGTTCAGCCGTATCTCATCGTTGACGTTCGGGCTTTCGGCGGATGCCAGCGGCGGCTCGAAGCGCAACACATGGCGTCCGGACGGCTCGCGCCATCCCGCCGCGGGCAGCACCGGCGCGTCGGTGCTGAGCGCGATGATCGCGAGGCTCTTGAACGTCCACGCCGCATGTCCGAAGAATTCGCTCTTGATGCCGTCCGGCGGGCTGGCGTGCTGGTCGAAGGGGAAGACGACGATGTCGCCCGCTGAAAGGCGCTCGAGAATCGCCTCGAGCGAGCCGCGCTTGCCGAGGACGCCGAAGCCGGCGCGCCGGAAACGGCGGTTCACCCATTCATCGAGCCAGCGCGGCTTGATCGCGCGCCGGACGAAGTGGATGCGTCCATGCATTTCCGGAAACCCGGCGAGCCCGGCCACTGTGGCGACCTCGAAATTTCCGAAATGTCCGGTGAGGATCAGTACGCCCTTCCCGCGCGCAAGCGCTCCGGCAAGGACGTCGATGTTCTCGACGCTGACCAGCTCCGCGCGCCGCTGCGCCGACAGCCAGCGAAAACGGATGAATTCGCCGAGCAGCCGCCACCAGTGCGCGTAGTGCGCCTGCGCGAGGCGCTCGATCTCCTCCTCGGACACGGTTCCACCGAACACCCTGCGCAGGTTGTCGAGAATGACGCGGCGGCGAAACGGCAGCACGCGGTAGAGCAGCTTGCCGGGTAGCGGAACTTCCGTGTGCGCCGGCAGCGCAAGCGCGACCGCCGACGCGGCGGTACGGTCGTGCGTCAGCGACACGCTGATGTCGCGGATGCGATGACGATCGAGCACGGACTGGGCGCGGGGCGCCACGCGGATCTGTGGCGCGCCGTACGAGTCGCGCTCGACCGAGAAGTCCGTCGGCTCGAATTGGCCAAGCGCGAGTTCGCGGGGAAAGAGCTTCGCGCAGGCCTCCTTGGCCGCGAAGCGCGCGGCGAGGCTGGCGATACGTCCCGGCCCCTCGCTGTCGGCGAGCTCCTGCGCGGTGAACATGCGCTGCAGGTCGGCGGCCGGAGTGGCCGCGAGCAGGCGTTCCATGCGCGCGAGTTCGACGCGGTCGATGCCGCAGCGCGTCGGCTGCTTCGCTGACTCGGCCGCGGTACCGGCGGCAGTCATCGCGATCAGCCGCGCGATGCGGCGCGAACGATCAGCGCGGCGTTGGTTCCCGCGAAGCCCCGGCAGATGATGAGAGCGACCGGCGAGCGCGGCGTGCTCGCCGAGGCGCTGGCGCCGATGCCCGCACACGCCGGATCGACGTCGCCGAGCGTGGCGATTCCCGGCACGACGCCGCGTTCGAGTGCTTTCAACGCAAGAACGGTCTCGATCATGCCGGCGGCCGCGATGAGGTGCCCGATCGCCCACTTGAACGCCGTGACCGGCGGAACATCGCTGCCGAACACGGTGCGGATCGCGGCCGCTTCCGATACATCCGACTGCTGCGTGCCGTTGCCGTGCGTGACGATCATGCCAATGTCGCTCGGCGCGAGCTCGGCCTCTTCGAGCGCCTGGCGCACCGCGCGGACGACGCCGTCGCCGTCATCGCGTATCGCGAGCAACCCGAGCGCTTCACCGGCGTAGCCGGCGCCCAGCACGTCGCCCATCACCGTCGCGCCGCGCTCGCGCGCGCCCTTTTCGGTTTCCAGCACCAGCGCCCCGGCACCCTCGCCAAAGACACTCCCACCGCGCCGCGCATCGAACGGCCGGATCGTGTCGCTGGCGAGCAACCCGCATTGATGATAGTAGAGCACCATCTGCGGCTCGATCAGTGCGTCGTGCCCGACCGCAACCGCGCGGTCGGCCTCTCCTCGGCGCAGCGCCTCGGCGGCCTCGATCACCGCCAGCGTTCCGCCGCAACTGTGGTTGGTGATGCAGGCATTGCTGCCTTTGAAGTTGTACTTGATGCCGACGTGGCAGAGCACGTTGTTGGGCAGCGTGCGTAGCAGCCACATCGGGTTGACTACGTTGGTGAGCTCGCGTCCGAAGCCGCCTAGCGCGCCGCCGGTCTCGCTCATCAGCGGAAAGTATTCGTATTGGGTGTTATACGCGCCTCCGCCGGAGCCTACGTAGAGCCCGCTTCGGTCGGAGAACTGCGCCGCCTGCGCCGGCTCCATGGCATCGCGCGCGGCAGTAACCTTCGACGCGTCGATCGCCTGGCTCGCCGCATAGATGCCGAACATGTCGGTGCGACGGATCAGCTTGTGGAGCTTGCGGTCCTCGACCAGCGCGCGCGGGTTGAAGTTGGGCACTTCGGCAGCAATCGTAACAGGCCAGCCCGTCGTGTCCCATTGCGCGATTGGCGCGATCGCCGAGCGTCCCCCGATGATCGCGTCGATGATCGCATCGGCATTCATTCCCGAGCCACAGACCGCGCCGCTCCCGGTGATGACCACGCGCGCGTCGCTCGTGTCCGCGCTCATGGTCGGCGGGCCCCGTCCAGCGCATCGACCTCGTCGGGCGCGCGCAATACCACGCAGCTGTTCGATCCGCCGAAGCCGAAGGAATTGGACAGCGCCATGCGCACGCGTCCCTTGCGCGCCTCACCGATCACCAGGTTCAGATTGCATTCCGGGTCGCGCTCGACCAGATTCGCGTTCACCGGCATCGCGCCGTGGTGGATGGTCAACGCGCAGACCGCAACTTCCACGGCGCCGGCCGCCGCGATCAAATGTCCCATCGAGCTCTTGGTGGAGCTGACCGACACGTCCAGCGTACGCTCACCGAACACCGCGTGGATCGCCGCCGACTCGCTCTTGTCGTTCATCCATGTCGAGGTGCCATGAGCGTTGATGTAGTCGACGTCGGTTGGCACCGCGCCGGCGTCGGCGATGGCCGCGCGCATCGACTGGATCGGGCCGTCGCCGTCGGGCGGCGAATCGGTGATGCGATACGACGACAGCGAATTGCCGTCGCCGGCAAGCTCGGCGTAGATGCGTGCACCGCGCCGGCGCGCCGACTCCCACTCTTCGAGCACGACAAAACCGGCGCCTTCGCCTAGCACGAAGCCATTGCGCGTGACGTCGAAGGGACGACTCGCGTGCTGTGGATCGTCGTTGTCGGTCGAGACCGCGGAGAGCAGGCAGAAGCCGCCGATGCCCACCGGGCTGATCATCGAATCGAAGCCGCCCGCGAGCGCGTAGTCGACCGCACCGCGGCGAATCAGCTTCATCGCAGTGCCGATCGCCTGCCCGCCGGACGCACACGCGGTGTGCACCGAGGTCGCGTAGCCGCGGAGGCCGAAGCGACGTGTCAGCAGTGCCACTCCGGCGGTCGACTGGCTGCGGCAGAACACCAGCGGGTCGTTGGCGGCATCGTCGGTCAGCAGTGCATCGGGGTGCAGCTCGCCGTCGGCGGCAGAGTGCGTCTGCACGCGCGCGAGGTCGGCGTAGGCCACGCCCATCATGCCGGTGCCCACCGCGCAGCCCCAGCGATCGGCGCTCTCCGGGGTGGGCAGAATACCGGCGTCGGCGAACGCCTGCTCGGCCGCTCCCAGCGCAAACCCGTGCGAGCGGTTGGCGAACTTGAGCAGCTTCCGATCGGGCTCCAGCGACCTCGGATCGAAGCCCTTGACCTCGGCGGCGATGCGGGTCGAAAACCCGCTGGCATCGAACAGCGTGATCGGTGCGGCACCGCTGCGTCCCACGAGCAGCGCGCTCCAGCTTTTCTCGACGTCGTTGCCCACAGGCGTGACCATGCCGATGCCGGTGATCGCGACGCGCCTGCGTTGCCGGCTCATGCTCCATCCTCGAACTCGACGCGCGCGGTAGAAACGATCTTGCCTTCGTAACGCGCCGAAAGCGCGACCCGAAGCGGACCTGCCTCGACCGCCGCCGCTTCCGCGCGCAGCTCGACCGACTGCCCGGGAAGCGTGAACGAGCGCACCTTGACCTTGCTCATGCGACGCAGGGTCCATGCCGAGGATGCAGGCGTTTCCGCCGCCAGCTCGAGCGCGAGACACATCTGCGCATCGAGCATGAGCGTCGCCGGAAACACCGCGCGGCGCGGAAAGTGATCGGCAAAAAACGGCGCGTCGAGCGGCACGTCGACCCGCGCGGTCAGCGAGCGTCCGGGTTCGTGCGCGAGGTGCACAGCGGGTTGCATCGACACGCCGCGAAAGCGCCCCGGCCGCGCACCCTCGGCGCAAAGCAGCGCGAAACGCTCGCGCAACGCCTCCGGCGCGTCGAAGTCGGCGCAAGGCAGCATCGGACCCAGGCAATGTTCGAGCTCGGTCACGAGTCGGCCGGCGATGCTCGCGGAACCGCCGTAAGCCACCGCTTCGTCATCGCAATCGTCGATGTCGACAGCGAGCTCGAGCGTCTCGCCCGGGCGCGGTACCCCGTGGAACCGCGTCTCGTCGGCGAGCGCCGCCACCGGCCGGCCGCGAAATTCAATCTTGCTCATCGCGACCCACGCCGCGAGCTGTCCGACCGCTTCGGCCACCAGCGCACGCGGAAACTCAGGGATGTCATGCGGGATCGCGAACACCGCGCGCGCCCGCCGGCCTGGCTCGAGCAGCGTGATGCGATCGACGAAGGAAAACGCGGAGAAATGGTCGCTCATGCATCCGTTGGTGGTTCAGACTGCCGCCGCGGCTTCCTTCTGCGCTCGAACCACGAGTTTGCAGAAGGTCTCCGGAGTAAACAGTCGCGGAATGTCGGCGACCTTCATCGGCGTCTTGAAGCGCTCGGCCGGCACTTCGGAAAGGTACGAGCGGAGTTGCGCCATCCCCTTTTCGGTGACGATGCCCTTCTGCTCGAACTCCGACTCCGGGAGATCGCCGCGTGCGTTCTCGACGATCTTGCCGCGCGGGATCTTGATCTTGAAGGCGCGCTCCAGCCGGAACACCATGTCGAGAAAATCGATCGACTCGGCATCGAGGTCCTCGATCAGCGACACGTTGGGCTTGACGTCATCGACGTCACAGCCGAGAGCGTCGGCCATTGTTTCCGCGACCTTCGGATACACCGCCTTGATCTCTTCCTGGCTGATCTCGCTGAGTGCCATTTTTTTCACTCCATTTTGAAGCCGCCATCGACGGCGAAAATCTGTCCGGTCACGTAGTCTGCATAGCGCGACGCGAGAAAGCCAACCGCATACGCGACTTCCTCCGCCTTCCCATAGCGCTTGAGCAGGATGCGCGAGCTCACCTCGCCCCCCGCCATGTCACGCACCGCCTCCGACATCTCGGTCTCGATCACGCCCGGCGCGACCGCGTTCACCGTGATCTTGCGCGGCGCGAGCTCGACCGCGAGCGCACGCGTGAACGCGTTTACCGCCCCTTTGCTCGCAGCGTAGTTGCTTTGGCCGCGGCCGCCCTTCTCTCCCGACACCGACGACAGGTTGATGATCTTGCCGGAACGCTGCACGATCATGTGCGGCACCACCGCGCGCGCCATGTTGAAGACGCCGCCGACGTTGGTATCGAGCACCAGCTCGACGTCCTCGTCGTCCATCGCGGCGAGCTGGTTGTCGCGAATGACCCCGGCGTTATTGACCAGGATGTCGACGCGGCCCGCGCGTTCGGCGACGCGTTCGACCGCGGCGGCGCACGCCGTGGCATCGCGCACGTCGACCTGCTCGTGAGCGACCGGAAGCGCACCCTCGAGGCGACTTGCGCTCGCCGAAACCTCGGCAGCGGCGGTCGCGTTGTCGCGGAAGAAGAACGTCACGTCGGCGCCATGGGCCGCGAGCAATTCGACGATCGCGCGGCCGATGCCTCGGCTGCCGCCGGTCACCACCGCGACCTTGCCGGTCAGACCTGAGTCGTTGAGCATGGGCGTCATCGCGTGCTCACCCGGAGATGCAGAAGCCGCCATCGACCACCAGCGTGTGTCCGGTGATCATTGCCGCTTCCGGAAGGCACAGCAGATAGACCGCGCCGGCGACGTCATCAGGGGTGAGCACCGGTCCCGCTGGTGCGCGCGCCGCGAAGTTCGACAGGAGCTGGTCGCGATTGGGGAAGTACTGCAGCGCGTCAGTGTCGACCACTCCCGCGCTTACGGCATTGACGCGGATGTTCTTGGCTCCGAGCTCCTGCGCAAGCGTGCGCACCAGCGATTCCAGCGCCGCCTTCGAGGCGCCGATGAAGCCGTAGTCAGGCATCGCCCGCTGTGCACCTAGGCTCGACATGGCGATGATGCGTCCGCCGCCGCTCATCAGCGGAACCGCGTGCTGCGCCAGCAGGTCGAGCGCGAACGCGTTGGTCTCCATGCACCAGCGCCAGTGCTTGAGCGACATCTCCATCGCCGGCTTGAGCACGCCTGACGCGGCATTGCTGACAACGATGTCGATGCGGTCGAAATGGCGGGCGATCTCGGCGAACATCTCGCTGACGCTGTCTGGCACGCCAACGCTTCCCTGCACCGCAATGGCACGCCGGCCAGACGCGCGCAGCTCTGCGCAGAGAGCTTCGGCCTCGTCGTGGCTGTTGTAGTAATTCACCGCGAGATCGGCGCCCTCCGAACCCAGCTTATGGGCGATGGCGCGGCCGATGCCGCGGGCTGCGCCGGTGACCAGCGCGACTTTTCCGGCGAGAGCGCCTGACATCGCTTTTTTGAAAGAATGGTCTGTCGAAAGCCCGGCCGGCGGGAAGGGGCTTTCCGGAGGACTTGCGGGCAAACCGCAATTATCGCCTGCTTCGATCTTTCGGGCAACGAGCCAGCCGGTATAAAACCATCATCGCGCTGCTCAGGCCTGCGCAAGCTGGGGATTGTCGACGCACTGCTCATGCCATTCGGCGAGCCAGTGACGGAAGCGCGCCCTGCCGGCACTTTGACCGGCATCGCTGTGCCACAGCGCATAGACGTCGCCTTCGTCGGTAAACATGAGCACCGCATCCATGCCCCGCGAGCGCCGCAGGGTGTCGATGGCGTGTTGCGGCGTTTGCGCGATCGGTCCGGCGACGTTGAACGAGGTGTTGACCGCGACCTCGACGCCGATGCGGCGTCCCAGTGCCTTTAGATACGCGTGCATGAGTGGATCGGTAGCCTGACGCACGATCTGCAGCCTTCCCGTTCCGTCGGCGTGGATCACTGCCGGAATGCGCGCGCGCGCCGAAGGCCTGGCGCGCGCCGTCAGCACCATGTAGTTGTAAGCGTTGTAATCGTCGTCGGATGCGCCGTCGGATAGCTCGAACCACAGGCGCGCCGCCTGCAGCGTCATCATCGGCGCTAGCGGCCGGATCGCCTCCCGATGCTTGACCCGGTCGTTGAGCACTTCGCGCGTGCGCGGATTGCACGGATTGGCCAGCACCGAGCGATGGCCAAGCGCGCGCGGGCCGGTCTCGGCGGCGCCCTGGAATACCGCGATGATGCCGTCACGCTCGGTGACGAACGCCATCAAGTCGGCGATTGCGTCGCGGTGACCCGGGGTGCTGACATCGCCGAGGCGCATCCAGCGCACGTCGTGCGCACCGGCGAGTGCGCGCTCCAAGCCGTAGCGGGTCGGGGCGGTGCCGCAGTAGAACGCATGCTGCATCGGCTCACCGACGCCCGCGCCCGCGAGGTAGGAGAACATGTACGCCGCGCCGAGCGTGACGCCGGCGTCGTTCGGAACCGGCGGCACCCAAATGTGCAGCCGCGTGCGCTTGCCCAGCACGCGCTGGTAATACGCTTCGTCGAAGTGTTCGAGCAGGCGCATGTTGCCGACGGCGTTGAGCGCGGTGCCACCGGTGAGCACCAGCCGATCGCTCCCGGTACTGCGGATGAAATGATCGACAACGTGCACCAGCGCATCCTCGAATACGAGCTGAGTCGCCGCGGCCTTGTCCAAGCGGTCTTGCGTGTCGGGTCGATGGCGGATGTCCTCCACGCGTAGCACCCGGTCCGGGTTCCACATGTCCTTCGATGCTACCGGAGCGCCCAGAATGCTCGTCAGCGCGTCGGTATAAGGCCGGTCGAACAAGTTGCGCGGCCAGTTGGCGAGGTCGCGGTTGAGCAGAACCTCGCCGTTGGGCTCGAGGCTGAGAATGTCGCGCAATCGTCCGTAGAACCGGTTGGACGCGCGGTCGGATTCGCCATAGGCCGCTGCGCCCATGTAACGGCCTTCGCTGGACAGCCACGTCCAACCGCCCTGCGTCGAGCTGATCACGCCGTAATAGGTTCCGAGCGAATCGAACACGCTGCGGTTGCAACGGACGAGGCGCATCGTCCCGGATTGCGCGACATAGAGCGACATCGCCCCCGAGTCGCCGGTGCCGTCGAGCACCGTGACCATCACCGGAGCATCGCCGCGCGCGAAGGGAGAGACGGCAAGCGAGAACCAGGCGTGGTTGTCGTGATGGGGCATGCCGATGATCGGGACCGGCTCGGGAAGGTTTATCGCGCGCGCAAGGTGCCGCGGCCCGCGCAGCGACGGCGCGAGCTGCGACGCATTCATGAACGGCGTTTCGCGGGTGCCGAGCAGGCTCAGGCTCGCTGGGAACTCCTCGAGCACCGTGCGCACGACCATGGCCGCGAACGCCGAGTAGTCCCAGGTTCCCAGCCACGCACAAATGCTCTCGGAGCCGATACCTATCTGGTCCATCGTCGTCGTCAGCGAGGCGAGCGCGAGCCGCGGAAAATCGGTGCTGTGCTTTTCGCCGGAGAAGCGCTCTTCCTCGTTGTTGCACACGATGCGCGGACCGTGCTCGCGCGACACTTCGATCAGGCCGACACCCGAATTGTGCAGGCCGGCGGGACCCACCCCCGCAAGGTAGACGGTGTCGCCGCGATCGAGCCTGGCACGCATGTCGATCAACTTGGCCACGGCGTGGCGGCTCGTGGACGTATACAGGCTGCGGCTCGCATAGAAGCGCTCGAGCAGCGGCCGCAACAGCCGATAGCCGGCCGCGGCCAGCTGCGGATGACGTGGTCCGGTGCGCATGCGAAATCCTCCCGAAATCGCCTTACGGGTCGCGTGTGGTCAATGTGCCTTCGCCGACGGGGTTTTGTGCGCGAACGAGTCGTTGCGCCTCGAGGCACCAATGCTTCTTGATGCTGAACCACACGTCCGCCGCGAACAGCGCGTTGGTCGCGCGTCCCTCGTCGGCTCCGGGCGGGTCTCCGTTGTCTCGTCCCGGGACATAGGCGTTGAGCCAGTCGCGCAACGCCGGGTCGTCCGCCAGGGAGCGCGTCATCGGCACGAACACATGGTTGTAGCTCGCAGGCAGTTCGACGTTGCGCACAATGGCCGTTCCATTGTGCTCATAAGCTGCGCTGTGCGTGCCGGGCAGGGTCCAGGCGATGAGATCAAAGGCGATGACGAATCCGGTGAACTCGTCGACGGTGTTCGGGATCGTGTGAAGGCGCGGTGCCATGATCCAGTGCGGCGGCGCGGCCAGCGCGATGCCCCCCGCCCCGACGACCGCGGCGAACGACACCGACAGCCCGACCACCGGCCGCTTGACCTTGCTGAGCGGATCGAAAATCCAGGTCCGCGCTTCCGGTTGATCGATCGCGGCATTCCACACAGGGATGGGATCTTCGAACGTGCCGTTGAGCTCGTAGAGCACCTTCACCGTCTGGATGCCTCCCTGGCTATGTCCGATGATCATCGGTCGCACACCTTCGCGCTCGTAGTGCCACGCGATCTCACCGGCGATGCGCTCGGCGCTGCCGAAGGGATCCTGCGACCACGCTTGATCCGAGGGGTCGCGAATGCGGTCGCCGGGATAGCCCATCGCGGCAAGAAAACGACCGAATGACATCATCAGCAGATTGGTGCCGACGACGCCACCATGCACCAGTATGATGCGCGGCGCGGGTGCGGCGGCGAGCGTGCCGCGGACGTCGCTCTCGGTAATATGTTCCGGATCCAACGCGAGAATGCGTTTTTGCGTGTCCGCATCGAAGGTGGGCAGTTTCGGCGGTACCGCGCGCGGGGCAGGCGCGCGCGCGGCGGGTGCGCCGGCGTCGGAGTCCGGCGCGACTACGCTGCGAGGCGTCGCGCAACCTGACAGCGCCACAACCACGGCGATGGCGAGCGTCGGCAACAACGGGGGGCGGTCACGGCGCGTGTGAGAGCGAGTGCGATCCATGCGTCAAAGCGTCCTGATCAGGCGAAGCATAGCAGCAGCGACCCCTTCGGCGGCGCCGCGCTCGAATACGGTGGTGCGAAAAGACATGCCGACGTTGATGATCCCATCGACCATCGTGAACGACAGGACCATCGGCGCCAGCGGCCCGGTGGATACGCCGCGCACGTAGCCGGCCAGTTCGCCCCCGCCACGTTCTCTCCACAGAGCATCGACGTTAAGCGGCGTGGTGCCTGCGCATACCGGAAAGTGCTTGGGAAAAAAGCGGTGCCGTTGCGGCAACGACATGAACCCCCATTCCAGGCCGGCGAGACCGAGTGCCAGCAGCGTCTGCAGGTAGCGCTTCCCACGTTTGATCGCATTGGTCTGCGCGTACACCGCCAACGCGACGTCGCGCAGGCTCGCATTGTCATCCATCCGGCGCGAGACGCGGAACGACGCCAGACACGGCGCGAGCGCGTCGCGCGCCTGAGCGCCGAGGTCGCGGCGGATGTTGACGATCGAGGCGATCGCGATCTCGTTGCGACGCCTGCGTGCCTGCGCCAGAGGCGCCACCGACGTGATCAGGATCGCGATCAGGAGATCGTGCGTCGTGACGCCCCACGCGTCGGCGCCGGCCTCCAAGCGCGCGCGATCGTCGCGCTCGATGCGGTTGAGCAGGAACGCGTTGTACCCGTCGTGCGGTGCGGCGTAGCGCAGGCGGATCGACCGCCGGCTGCTCATCGCCATGCGCACCAGCGCCGGCAGCCCGCGCACGATCGCACCCGCCGCCTGGCTGCCGAGCAGGCGCGCATACGACGGACCGTAGGGCTGCAATGCGCTCGTCTGCGTCGCTCGCGGTTCCGCGTAACGCGCCACGATGCCCTGGAGCAAGGCGACGATCGAATCGCCGCCGGCGATGAAATGATCGTAGGCGAGTCCGAGGTGGAACGCGCCGCCTTGCTCGACGACGAAGAAACGAAACGGCTCCACGCGCCCCATGGCGGGGAAGGCGGCATTGAGCTCGCGCTCGATCGCTTCGCGAAGCGTCGCGCGCGCGTTTTCGACCGGTTCCACCGAACGAAGGTCGATAGCCGCCTCGCCACCCGTCCACTCGTAGGACTGGCGCCTCGGATCGACGATGAGTCCGGTCAATCCCAGGCCCTGCAGATGATCGCGAATCAACGCGCGAAGACGCACTCGGTCGAGTGCGCCGGGTATCTCGATCACGTGGACCGCGTTGTAGGGATACAATGCGCGCCAGCGCAGCATCGCCGCCTGGAACAGGTTGACGCGATGCATCACCTGGGCGCTCGCGCCGCAAGCGCACGTCGGGCCTGAATCGCGCGCTGCGCGTCCAGACACCAGTGCTTCTTAACGCTATACCAGAGATCGGCGGCGGCGATCAACCGGCCGGCATCGCCCGTCGCTGCCGCGTCCGCTGCGGAAAGCTCCGGAGGCGGCCGATACGCGTCGATCAGCGCGCGCGCCGCGGGATCGGCCGCGAGCGCCCGCATGTCGGGGAGACCCACGTGGCTGGTTGCCGCCGGAAGGTCGACGTTCCGCACGTGCGCGCTACCCAGCGCATTGTAGGGCTCGCCGCCGGGAAAGGTTCCGGCGATGGGGTCCCAGTCGATGGTGTAGCCGGTGAAGTCGATCACCGTGTCCGGAATCCCGCGAAGCTTGCCCAGCATCGTCCATTGGCCGAGCAGCAGCCGCGGCAACTTGCCGGTCGCGAGCGCGGCGGCGAAGTCGACCCTGAGCCCGACTACGCTGCGGCGCGCGCCGTCGTCGGGATCGACGAACCAGTCGCGCCCCTCGCCGCGATCCGCCAACGGATTCCACACCTCGATCGACGGATTGAACGCGGCAGCGAGCTCATGCAATACGCGAACCACTATCATGCCGCCCTGGCTGTGACCAATGAGCAGGGGCGTCATGCCTTCGCGCTCGCGGTACCACGCCAGTGTCCCGGCGAGGTGCGCGCTGTCGATGTAGCTCGAATACGACAGCGCTCCGGAGGCGGGATTGCGCAGGCGATCCGCCGGGTAACCCATCGCGATCAGGAACTCGGAGAACGGCTGCATGGTGATGAAATCGAGGCTGCCCTGGAGCGCGATGATCCTGGGCGCCGGGGCCGACGCAAGAACTTCGCGGACCTGTCGCGCTGTGATGTGCTCCGGATCGAGCGCCAGGACGCGCTCGTCGGCAGCGGAATCACTCGGGGGTGGGCGTGGCGGCGCCGTCGACGGCGACAACACCGGGTGTGCCGATTCCACGCGCTGTTCCGGCGCCGCGCATCCGGACGCCACCATCACCGCGATCACCACAAGGAGGGGCCACGCGCGCCGAAGCAGTCCGCGCCGCACGATTTCAGGCGGGGTGCGCACCCAGGCGCGGGATGAACCGGCCGGTGCGGCGCAGGTAGCGTGCGTACGCATCGCCGTGCATCTTGAGCATGTGTCTTTCCTCGTTACGCGCCTTGATCACCATGACCGTGATGTGTGCGACCGCGATCACTGCCATCAGCGGCGTCGCGACGACGATCGTCGAGCACAGCATCAGAAGCACCTGCAGGGCATAGATCGGATGACGCACGCGCGCGAACAGGCCGTCATCGATCAGCTCGCCGCGCTGTTCTTCGCTGACCGCCATGCTCCAGTTCGAATCCATGCGCGCCCAGCACCACGCGGTCAGCAGCAGGCACAGCAGCGCGCACCCCGCGGCCGCCCAGCGCAGCGTCGAGTATCCCGCCGATTCCAGGGCAAACGCCGGCGCGTGCAGCAAGGGACCGCGCCGCACCAGCGCCAGATACGGCAGCACGATCCATGCCGCGATCGCCGGCACCAGGACGAGCCACAGCAGGCGTTCGATGCGCTGCTCGGGCACGAGTCCACCCAGGCGCCGTGACTTGCGGTGCACGCGCAGGATCATGACACCGACGCCGAACCAGTAGGTCCAGATCGTCGCCACGAGGATAGCGCCGGGAATGTCTCGCATCGCTGGGCTCCGAAGCAAATTTTACCGTATCGGCGACTTGCCCCCGGCGATTCCGCGGGTAGCCCATCGTGTGCCCGTCAATCCGGCTACGCCGTCAGCTCGGCGTCGCCACAGCGCGCGATATGCCTTCCGACAGGCGATGTTTGAGCACCTTGCCGTTGGCGGCGACCGGCAGCGATTCGACGATGCGGATCTCGGCTGGCTGCTTGTACGGCGCAAGCAGCGCACGCGCGTGCGCCGCAAGCTCGTCGGCGTTGGTCCGGGCCCCGGGACGCAGCTGGACGAACGCGACCACCTCTTCGTTGCCGGTGACCGCGCGCCCGACGACCGCCGAGAGCAGGATCGCCGGATGAGCGTTGAGCACGGCTTCGACCTCGGCGGGATAGACGTTGAATCCGGAGCGGATGATGAGCTCCTTGGTGCGGCCCACGATCATGAGCGCTCCGTCGGGGTCGAAGCGGGCCAGATCGCCGGTATTGAGCCACCCTTCGGCATCGACGGTGGCCGCCGTCAGAGCCTCGTTGCGGTAGTAGCCCAGCATCACGTTGGAGCCGCGCACCCACAACTCGCCAGCTTCGTCCGCGGGCGCATCGCGGCCGTCGTGATGACGCGCATCGACCAGCCGCGCTTCCACGCCGGGAAGCAGCGGCCCGACTGCGCAGTCGCCGCGTGGAGCATCGAGCCGCGTATGCGCGATAGTCGGCGAGGCTTCGGTCAAGCCGTAGCCGTTTTGCAGCGTCACGGCGAATCGCTCCTCGAAGCGGCGTTTCAGCACGGGGTCGAGCGGCGCACCGCCGGAAAAGCACGCACGCAGCAGCGGCACCGCCGGGCAGGCGCCGTCGCTTTCGACACGATCGAGCAGCTTCGCATACATCGAAGGCACGCCCTGAAGCATGGTGAGCGCGTCCGCCCCAGTGAGCGCGTCACGCATCGCCTCGGGGGTGTAGCGTGTCTGCAACACGAGGCACCCGCCGCCGTAGAGCGTTCCCAAGCTCACCGACGCCAGCCCGTAGACATGCGATATCGGCAACACACCGTAGACGCGATCGCTCGGCCGCAGGCTGCGCAGCGCGCTCGACAGTCGCGCGATGAACAGCAGATTGCGGTGGCTGAGCATTACTCCCTTGGGCTCGCCGGTCGTTCCGGTGGTGTAGATCAACGCGGCGACCTGGCGCGCGGAACCGTCGTGCACCGGCTCGGCCTTGCATGCATCATCGCGCGCCGACATCGCCACGGCCGGCATCGCGGGAATGACGATCGATTCCTCTGTCCCAGCGCGCGTTGCGTGCGCCGCGGCGTCGCTGGAAGCGGCGGTGAGGAACAGGCGCCGCCGCGGAGTGCAGTGCGTCGAAATGGCCGCGATCTCGCGCGCCGACAGCCGCGCATTGACGATTACCGGCCAGGCATCGATGCTCGAGACCGCGAACAGCAGAGCGAGCATCTCGGGACAATTCTCGCCCACGACGAGGACGCGGTCGCCACCGCGAACACCTGCCGCGGTCAGCGATCGCGATGCGTGCGTGAAGGCGTCGACCAGCTGCGCATAGGTCCACATTCGCGCCCCGTGCCGAAGCGCGGCATTCGCGCCACCGCCGGAAGCGAGCGTCGGGATATCGCTGATGCGGTGCGGCAGTGAGGCGACCAGGTCGGGCGTGGCGAGCTCGCGCTCGGAGGCTCGGTTCGACGTGTATATGCGCGGCATGGAAAAAAGGCTGGGGCCTCGGAGTCGCGACGGCGGTCGATTATCTGCCACATAATACCGCCGCCCCGGACGCGGGCGCGGGGATCGACGAAGATTGGCAGAGCGCCGCCGGCCAAAGTGCTCACGCCCTCGGCGGAGGACACAGCGACTGCACGGAGACACATGAGCGAATCAAGTGATACGCAGGACGTCCTCGGCGTCGTCGGCGCCGGCCTCATGGGACGCGGCATCGCGCAGATCGCCGCGCAGGCCGGCTTCGAGGTGCGCCTGCTCGACGCCCGAAACGGGGCCGCGGCCGAAGCCAAGGCTTCGATCGAGCAGGTCCTGCGGGCGCTGGTCGCGAAAGGACGGCTTCCCGACGATGCCGCCGCGCGCGCGGTCGCGCGCCTCGCGCTGCCGCCGTCGCTCGCCGGTCTCGCCGGCTGCACGATCGTGATCGAAGCCATCGTCGAAAAGCTCGATGCGAAGCAGGCGTTGTTCAGGGAGCTCGAAGGCGCGGTCGGACCGGACTGCATCCTGGCGACCAACACCTCGTCGCTCCCGGTCACCGCGATCGCCAGTGCCTGCGCCAAGCCGGAGCGTGTCGCCGGATTGCATTTTTTCAGCCCGGTGCCTCTGATGAAGCTGGTCGAGGTGATAGCCGGGTTGCTGACCTCGCCCAGCGTCGAACAGCGCCTGTTCGAGTTCGGCGCGGCGCTGGGCCACACCCCGGTGCGCGCCCGCGACACGCCGGGGTTCATCGTCAACCACGCGGGTCGCGGCTACGGCACCGAGGCGCTGCGCATCGCAAGCGAGGGCGCCGCCGACTACGCGACCATCGATCGCATACTCAAGCGCGCCGCGGGCTTTCGCATGGGCCCTTTCGAGCTCTTCGATCTGACCGGACTCGACGTTTCGCATCCGGTGATGGAGTCGATCTATCGTCAGTACTACGAGGAGCCGCGCTTTCGTCCGTCGCCGCTGACCGCGCAACGCGTATCCGCCGGCGTGCTCGGACGCAAGACCAAGCGCGGCTTCTATGAATATGGCGATGCCGCGCAGACAGTGACTATGACTATGGCGCCGGTGCCGATGGTCGCGCCGTCCACGCTGGTCTGGATCGGCGACGGCGAGTCGAGTTCGCGCGAAGCGCTCGCGGCGCTGCTTCCCACGCTCGGCGCGCGCGTCGATACGGGACCGCGCCCGCATCCTGATGCCCTGTGCGTGGTTTTGCCGCTCGGAGTCGATGCGACGTCGGCGGCGCTGGCGCAAGGACTCGACCCGAACCGAACGATCGCGCTCGACCCACTGCCGGGATTCGACCGCCAGCGCACGCTGATGACGACGCCGGTCACCGATTCGGCGCGCCGCGACGCCGCGCACGCGCTGTTCGCCGCGGACGGCGTGGCGGTCGATGTTATCCGCGACAGCCCCGGCTTCGTCGTGCAGCGCGTGCTCGCGCACATCGTCAATGTCGCCTGTGAGATCGCGCAGCAGCGTATCGCCACGCCTGGCGACATCGACCTCGCAGTGAGGCTGGGGCTCGCCTACCCGCACGGTCCGCTGGCCTGGGGCGACGCGCTCGGGCCGTTGCGCGTGCTCGGGATCCTCGAGCAGATGCACTTGGCGACGGGCGACCCGCGCTACCGGCCGAGCCTGTGGCTGTCGCGCCGAGCGCGTCTGAACGTGTCGCTGCTCAGGGAGGAGACCTGAGCCGACCTGACCTTGCGCGCGCAGGCAGGACGAGTACGATAATGCACACCTTCCGCATTTCACCCACGAGGACGAATCATGAGCAAGGGCAAGGGTTCCACAGGCTTCAAGGGCAAGGAAAGCAAGGCGCCGGCGCAGCCCTTCGCACAGGGCAAGCGGCCGATGCCTCCCTCGGTGCCGCGCATCATGCCGAGAACCAAGGCCAGCTCCAAGGGCCGCTAGGAGGATTCCCGTGAAATCGAGCAAGCGACGTTCCATGCTGCGCACTGCAGCGGCGCTGGCCGCTGGCGGCGCCGCGGCCTACGCACTACCGGCAAGCGCACAGACGCAGGCGCGCAGCCCGTTCCTGGTGGCGAGCACGTTCATACCCATCGCCGGAAGCTCGGAGCAGTTTCCGGTGCGGCGCATCTATTGCATCGGTCGCAACTACGCGGCGCACGCGCGCGAGATGGGCTCGGACCCCAATCGCGAGCCGCCATTCTTTTTCCAGAAGCCGACCGACGCCATCCAGGTCGTGCCTCCGGGCCAGGTGGTCGACCATCCGTATCCGACGCTCACCAAGAATTATCACTACGAAGTCGAACTGGTCGCCGCGCTGGTCAACGGCGGCCGCAACATTCCGATGGAAAAGGCGCTCGACGGCGTCGGCTGGTACACCGTCGGTCTGGATATGACGCGACGCGACTTGCAGCGTGCGATGGGCGACGAGAAGAAGCCGTGGGAGATCGGCAAGAGCTTCGACCATTCCGCTGTGCTCGGGCCGCTGCAGCCCGCGACGTCGGTGGGTCATCTCACCAAGGGTGCGATCTGGCTGTCGGTGAACGGCCAGACCAAGCAGAACGCGGACCTGTCGATGATGATGTGGTCGGTCGCAGAGCAGGTGAGCAAGCTGTCGCAGGCCTTCGAGCTCGCGCCCGGCGACATCATCTATTCCGGCACGCCCGAGAATGTCGGTCCGGTGGTAGTCGGCGACGTGATGGAAGGTCACATCGACGGATTGCCCAACATCCGCGTGCGCGTGGTCTAGGCAGGGCTCGAGAAGCCAGATCGCCGCATCCGCCGGCGCGGGCGCGGGCGCGGCTAGGAATACTCGGGCGCGTAAGCCAGCGCGCGTCCACGCTCCGGCGCAAGTCGGAAATACGACTGCTTGCGCTCCCACGCGGCGCCCCCGTAGATGCGCTCGACGCTCCGTCTGGCCGCCCGGCCGATGCGCATGCGCAATTCCCGATCCCCACGCAGGCGCAGGATCACTCGCACTGCCTGCTCGGCCGAATCGACCAGGAAGCCGTTGACGCCGTCGGCGATGTAATCGGCGTAGCCGCCTCGGTGTCCGCAGACGACGGGGAGACCGCACGCCATGGCCTCGAATACGACGCGACCGTAGGCCTCGAGCCAGCGCTCGCTGGTCCGGTAATAGAAGCAGTCCAGATGCCGAAGAAAATCAGCGGCGGGCTCACGTCCAGCCGGCATGAGCGCGCTCGGCGGAAGTCGCGGCGCTCGCGATGCCAGGCACAATCCTCCCATGACACGCACATCGACAGCGGCCTCGAGCAGCGCCGAGTAGACCATCGCGTCGTCCTCATGGTGCTTGCTGGGAATATCGCGCGACAGGCGTCCGACGCGAAAATGACCCGCGCATTCATCGTGCCTGCCGTCGCGCGGGGAAAATCGCACGAGGTCGATGGGACTTTCGATGACCACGCCGGGATGTCCGGACAGGCGGCGCAGCATCGGTGAGGTATGCACCACCTCCACCGGGGTTCGATGCCACGAGCGAAGGCGCTGCAGCACCTTGTGCAGGCGGTCGGGCTGGTGCGTGTTGTAGACGAGAATGGTGCGGCGAGGCAGCGTGAACTTGAACCAATGCCCTACTCGAAAATACACGCCCACGAAAACGAAGGTACCTCCCCGCGGAATTCTCCCTTGCCAGGGGCGGATCAGCTCGACGGGATACTCGAGTGCGAAGCGCTCGGCGGGACTGAAGCGACTCCACAGGCGAACGTTCGCGTCGGATCGCATCGCTCGATACATCTCAATCGTGCGCCAGTCGCTGCCGCCGTGATCGTCCCACAGCGGGTTGATGAGATGCACTGGCTCGCTAGGCTCCGTGCAGAGTCTGCCCATTCAGTTCGCACCCATCCACGCGATGGATGAAACTGTCGCACGCCCTGCTACTCGGCTAGTGCCTGTTTTGTAACGATATCTTTCGGCAGTACGGTATCGATCCGAGTGCGAACGCTATCCGTGGTGCAGCGTGCGATCCACTGCGCGGTCAGCTTCTCCTGGACCGCGTTCTGTTCGAGGCGCCCGCGCAGCGCGTCGAAGTCCACCGCGTCGAGCGGCTGGTCCTGGTTGAAGCACGAGAAGACATAACGCACCTTGCCGGTGTCCGGATCGCGCTGCGGCTGAAGGCACTGCGCGCAGATCTCCTTCATCATGCATTGCATCGGCGAGTTGATCGATGCGATGCCTCGATGCGAGGGCTTGAGGTACGCAGCGAGCTCGCGATGACGCGCCGCCGCGACCGCGGCCATCATGCGGTCGGATCCAATCGCGATGACGCGGTCGACGTCGCCGATCGAAATGGGCTGTGCGCCCAACCGGCCCTGCGCATACGCGATCAGCGCCTGCACCATGTTGCCCACGAAGCTGCGATCCTGCGCGCGATCGGGCTCGAATCCGGGCGCCTCGTCGCAGCACCAGACCACCGCATCGGACGCGGCCTCGATATCGGCGACCTTGTAGCGATCGGACATCCTGCGATAGCCCGCAAAGTAGAGCACCCGCGACCCGGCAGCGCGAAATGCCTGCCCGATCGAAAAAAGGACCGCATTGCCCAGGCCGCCGCCCACCAGCAGGACGGTCTCGCCGTGCGCGATTTCGGTTGGCGTACCCGTCGGTCCCATAAGCACCACCGGCTCGCCGGGTCGCAGCCCGATGCACAGATCGGACGATCCTCCCATCTCGAGCACGATCGTCGACACCAGTCCACGCTCGCGATCTACCCACGCGCCGGTCAGCGCCAATCCTTCCATCGCCAGCCGCGTGCCGTCGACGTCGCGCGCAAGCGTTTCGAAGTTCTGCAGGCGGTAGAACTGTCCAGGCTCGAAGCGCCGCGCTGCGGCGGGCGCGCGCACGACGACTTCAACGATGGTCGGCGTCAGGCGCTCGACGCGCTCGACGCGCGCGCGCAGCAGGTCGTCGAGCATCGCGATGAACGCGCGGTCGGACCGAGCAGACGCCGCGCTTACTCGACCGAGCATCCGGCTCACGATAGGGTAACCCTGCGTGGCGCTCGCCATCGCCTTGACCACGTTGCCGAAAAACGAAGGATGCAGGTCGCCGAAAAAACTGATCGCGCGGCCGTCGGGTTCGACCGAGGTGAGCACGTAAGCCGTCGCCGGCTTGGCGAGGCCTTTTTCCGGCTCGACGCGCTGCCCGTCCTCGCCGAGAGCCTCGAAGTACCGTCCGTCGAGATGGAAGTGCGCAGGATCCTCACGCGCCGCCACCGTGTTGGGATGCGTCCCGGCGGCGATGAGGATCGTGCGCGCCGGCAGGCGCGCGCGGGCAGACTCCTTCCACACGCCCGCCACATCGCGCTGCTGCACCGATACGCTGAGCGCGGCCGCGCGGCCGCGCTCGTCGACCTCCACGGCGAGCGGCGTGAGGGCTTCGGCAAAGTGAATTCCTTCTTCCAGTGCCTTTTCCACTTCCTCGTGGTTGAGCGTGTACGACGGACTGTCGATGAGTCGGCGCCGATAGGCGATGGTCACGCCGCCCCATGCGTCGAGCAACTCGCGAATGCGTGGCGGACGCGATTCCTTGCGTGCAGCGGCGCGCTCGGCGCGAATGGCGTGTGCGTGCGCGAGATACTGCTCAGCGGTCTCGCGATCGTCCGGCAGCCAGGACGCCTCGACCGCCGATGCCCCCTGCTCGGCGACCAGTATCTCGTGCCGCGCCAGGAACTTCTCGACCTGGACCGGATAGTACGCGAGCGATTCAGTCGCGGTGTCGATCGCGGTGAGCCCGCCGCCGATCACGACCACCGGCAGGCGCACCTGCATGTTCGCGAGGGAGTCGCGCTTCGCCGCGCCGGTAAGCTGCAGCGCCATGAGAAAATCCGAGGCGGTGCGCACCCCGTTGGCGAGCGCATTGGGCATGTCGAGCACGGTGGGCTTGCCCGCACCCGCGGCGAGCGCGATGTGGTCGAAGCCCAGCTCGAAGGCGCCGGCGGCGTCCAGCGTCCCGCCGAAGCGCACGCCGCCGTACAGCGCGAAGCGCTCGCGCCGCTCCAGCAGCAGGCGCACGATTTTCAGGAAATTCTTGTCCCAGCGCACGGTGATGCCGTATTCCGCCACGCCGCCGAAGCCCGCCATGACACGATTGTCGAGCGGCTCGTAGAGGGCCGCCACATCGCGGATCGGATCGAACGGCGTGCGTGCGCCGCGCACGTCCACGCCCGCGAGCCGCGGGGCCAGCGGCTCGATTTTCAGGCCGTCGATGCCGACCACCGTGTGCCCGTCGTTGATCAGGTGGTGCGCCAGCGTGAATCCCGCAGGCCCGGTACCGACCACCAGCACGCGCTTGCCGGACGCCTCGCGCGGCCGCGGCCTCCGCAGGTGCAGTGGATTCCAGCGAGTGAGCAGCGAATAGATCTCGAAGCCCCACGGCAGCGCGAGCACATCCTTGAGCACGCGCGTTTCCGATTGCGGGATGTCGACCGGCTCCTGCTTCTGGTAGATGCACGCTTTCATGCAGTCGTTGCAGATTCGATGCCCGGTAGCAGCGACCAGCGGATTGTCGACGCAGATCATGGCGAGCGCGCCGAGCGCCCAGCCTTCGCTGCGCAGCTTGTGAAACTCCGAAATCTTTTCCTCGAGTGGACAACCGGCCAGCGTCACGCCGAATACGGATTTTTTGAACGGAGCAGGCGCGCCGTCGGCAGTCTTCTTCTCGCGCATCCCGCTCGAGCACGAATCCTTCTGCTGCTCGTGGCACCAGATGCAGTAATGCGCCTGGTCGAGCCCGCCGGCGAGATCGGTGCCGGGGTCGGTGAGCGCGAATCCTTCGCGGCGTCGCAGATGGTCTTCCGGCAGGCGCAGCATCGCCACACCCTCGCGGCTTTCGACTTCGACTGGCACCAGGCGCATGAAGTCCAGCTTGCGCGGTGCCTTGAACAGCACGCCAGTCTTGTGCCGAGCCTTGCCTGCGGGGGTCTGCACCGCCCACGCCGCGTAGCGCAATGCCAGGTCGATGTCGGCCTCGTGCGCTGTCTCGTCGATTGCCCAGGCGCCCACCGCGCGCGCAAAGGCAAGCTCGCCCGGCAGCCCAACGAGCGGTGCGCCGATGCCCGCTTCGAGTTGGGTGCGCAGCGATTCGCCGTCGAAGCCCGCGACGACGTCGGCCTTGTAGCGATTAAGCGCCTTGCGCTGGACCACCTGCCGCTTGCAGGCGTAGATGGGGGCGAGCTCGTTCTGCGCACTCTGCAATTGCGTGAGCTCGGATTCGACCGCGAACAGCTGCCCCAGGAAGTCTTCGAGATGGCGCGCTAGCGAGATCAGCAATTCCGATTCCGCCAAGCGCGACAGCGACGAGGGATCGGCACGGGCCGCCCGCATGCGGTCGTGCAGGGACCGATCGGCCTGCTCCAGATACGACACGAAGGCCGCGTCGACGCGCGCGAGACCGGCGTCAGCGTAGAAGGCTTCGAAGGTCAGTCCAAAACGGGGCGTGAGCATCGGGAGCCGCCGCACGGCCGGGCGCGCTTGCGCGATGACGACCATGGCGAATTCAAGGGCAAACCGCCGATTTTACCTGTCGGCGCTCGCCAAAGCAGCGACTTCTGTGCATAACCATAGAAGCGGAGCGCTTCGGGCGCTGATGCGACGCCGGGGAACCGGTCGATGACACGCCCGCGCTGCCGCGATTCCCCGGAACGCGCGCGACGGCTATCATGGCTGACGCACGTCGTCCGTCCCGGACGCCCGCCTTCGATGCGGCACAGTGGAGCATTCATGACCTCACGTTCGGCCCTGGTTTACGCCACGCTTGTGCTCTCGTCGCTGTTCGCGCTCGCGGCGTCTGCGCAGTCAATCAAGCTCGGCGAGCTCAACAGCTACAAGACCTTTCCGGCCTTTCTCGACGCTTATCGCAAGGGCATGGAACTCGCCGTCGAAGAGATCAACCGTGGCGGCGGATTGCTCGGCCGTCCCGTGGAGCTGGTGGTTCGCGACGATACCGGCGCTCCGGGCGATGCGGTGCGCGTCGCCGAAGAGCTGGTGTCGCGCGAGAAAGTCGCGCTCATCATGGGGACATTTTCGTCAGCGGTCGGACTCGCGGTGGCGGATTTCGCGCGGCAGCGCAAGGTGTTGTTCCTCGCCTCGGAGCCGCTGACCGACAAGATCGTCTGGGAGAACGGCAACCACTACACCTTCCGCCTGCGTCCTTCGACGTACATGCAGACCGCGATGCTCGTCCCCGACGCCGCTCGTCTGCAAAAGCGGCGCTGGGCGATCGTCTATCCCGACTACGAATACGGCAAATCGGCGACCGCGGCATTCAAGCAGCAGATGATCGCGCTGCAGCCGACGGGCATCGAATTCGTCGAGTTCGCCGTGCCGCTGGGCAAGATCGACGCCGGTCCGGTCGTGCAGGCGATGTCCGATGCCAAGCCCGACGCGATATTCTCGTCGCTATTTGCGACCGACCTCGCCAAGTTCGTGCGCGAAGGCGAGCTGCGCGGGCTGTTCCGGAACGTTCCGGTGTTCAACCTGCTCGGTGGCGAGCCCGAATACCTCGACCCGCTCAAGGACGAAGCGCCAGTCGGATGGTACGTCACCGGCTATCCCTGGTCGGGAATCTCGACGCCGGAGCACAAGCGCTTCATCGATGCTTACCAGGCGAAATACAACGACTACCCGAGACAGGGGTCGGTCGTCGGATACAGCGTTGTTATGAGCGCCGCGGCGGCGATACGCAAGGCGCGCTCGACCGACACCGAAAAAATGATCGCCGCGCTGACCGGGCTCGCCGTCGACACGCCGTTCGGATCGATCGTCTATCGCGCGATCGACCACCAGTCGACGATGGGTGCCTACGTGGGGAGGCTCGCGGTGAAGGATGGCAAGGGCGTGATGGTCGACTGGAAGTATGCCGATGGCAAAAGCTACCTTCCATCGGACGACTGGGTGCGCGCGCACCGTCCTCCCGATTGAGGCAGCACGCGCACGACGCGCCAGCGCGCCTGCTCCGCGAGGAAGGCGTGCATTGCTCCGTGATGTGAGCGCCACCGCGAGATGAGCGCCTACACGCTGCTGCTGCAGCTCGTCAACGGGCTCGCCGGCGCATCTGCATTGTTCCTGCTCTCGTGCGGCCTGACGCTCATTTTCGGCGTAACCCGCATCGTCAATTTCGCGCATGGCTCGCTGATGATGCTCGGCGCGTACCTGGCGTACACGCTCATCGGGCATGTGGGCAACGGAAGCGCGCTCAGCTACTGGGCGGCGGTGCTGATCGCGGTGATCGCGATCGGCGTCATCGGCGCGCTGATCGAATCGACGCTGCTGCGCCGACTCTACGACGCACCCGAGCTGCTGCAGCTGCTGGCGACCTTCGGCGTCGTGCTCCTCGTGAAAGACGTCGTGCTCGCGGTGTGGGGACCGGCGGACCTGCTCGGCCCGCGCGCACCTGGGCTGTCGGGTGCGGTCGCGCTCGGCTCCGGTGCCGTGCCGCTCTACGATCTGCTGCTGATCGCCGTAGGCCCGTGCGTGCTGCTGCTGCTGTGGTGGATGATCCGTCACACGCGCTTTGGCGTGCTGGTGCGTGCGGCGAGCGAGAATCGCACCATGGCCGCCGCGCTGGGCGTCGACGAGCGCACGCTTTACACAACGGTGTTCGCGTTGGGTTCTGCGCTGGCGGGGCTCGCGGGCGCTCTGCAGTTGCCGCGCGAACCCGCGACGCTGGGGATGGACCTGTCGAGCATCGCCGACGCGTTCGTGGTGACCGTGGTCGGCGGATTGGGGTCGGTCCCCGGCGCATTCGTCGCGGCGCTCGCGATCAGCCTCGCTAAGTCGCTTTGCATCGCGCTGGGCAGCGTCGACATCGGCGGCGTCGAGATCGCTTTCCCGAAGCTCACGCTCGTCGTGGAATTCGTGCTGATGGCGGCAGTGCTCGCCGTCAAGCCGCAAGGACTGTTCGGGCATAGCGATGACCCGGTCGCCACCTCGCGGCGCGTCGAGCACCGCGCAACCTTGCTGCCGCTGGGACGGAACGCGTTGATCGCCGCCGGCGTGCTGCTGGCCGGGTTCGCGTTTTTGCCCGTGCTCGCAGACGACTACACGCTGATCCTCGGCGCCGATGTGATGGTGTTCGCGCTGTTCGCGGCCAGCCTCGCGCTGCTGCTCGGGCCCGGCGGCATGATTTCATTCGGTCACGCGTGCTACTTCGGGCTCGGCGCCTACGCGGCTGCGCTCATGGTCAAACATGGCTGGGCAAGCGCCGGCGCACTTGCCCTCGCCGGCCCCGCGGCGTTCGCGGGAGCGCTGCTGTTCGGCTGGATCTGCGTGCGCTCGTCGGGCGTCTACATGGCGATGCTAACACTGGCGCTCGCCCAGATCGTCTGGTCGATCGTCATGCAATGGGACGACGTGACCGGCGGCTCGAACGGCATCGTCGGCGTCTGGCCGCAAGGCGCATTCGCCGGGCGCGGCGCGTACTTTTTCGTAGTGCTCGCGCTCGCGGCCGCGAGCCTCGTGGCGCTGGCGTGGATTCCGCGCACACCCTTCGGCTACGCATTGCGTGCCGCGCGCGATTCGCCACTGCGTGCCGAGGTCATCGGCATCGATACGCGGCGCACGCGATGGCTGGCCTTCGCCTGGGCCGGCGGCTTCGCCGGGCTCGCCGGCGCGCTCTACGCCTTCTCCAAAGGCAGCGTATCGCCGGAGAGCCTGGCGATTCCGCGTTCGGTCGATGCGCTGGTGATGGTACTGCTCGGCGGTGCCGATTTTGTTTTCGGACCGCTGATCGGCGCCGCGGCGCTCACCTGGATGCAGGACTCCCTGCCTCGCGTGACGGACTACTGGCGGGCGGCGCTCGGAGTGGCGATCGTCGTGATGGTGATTGTGTTCCCGGGCGGCATCGCCGGCGCATGGGTCACGATTCGCCACGCGCGCAAATGATGAGCGATGCCGCCGCACGTGGTGACCCGCTGCTTCGCGTCGAACGGGTGTCGAAGGCCTTCGAGGGCGTGGACGCGGTCGACGACGTCTCGTTTGCGGTCGCGCCCGGCGAAATCCTTGCGCTCATCGGACCCAATGGCGCCGGCAAATCGACCTGCTTCAACATGATCAACGGACAGCTGGTCCCCGATCGGGGCTCGATCCTGCTGGCCGGCGAGCGCATTGACGGATTGCCGCCGCGAAGCATCGCGCGACGGCGCGTGTCGCGCACCTTCCAGACCGCGGCCACGTTCGCATCGATGAGCGTGCGCGAGAACGTGCAGGTGGCGCTGATCGCGCACGCCGGGAAGCAGTGGAACCTGCGCGCTCGTGCGGACCGGCAGTTCGGCGCGCAAGCCGACGCGCTGCTCGCGCGATTCTCGATAGGCGCGCTCGCGCAGCGCGCATGCGGCACGCTGGCATACGGCGATCTCAAGCGCGTGGAGATCGCGATCGCGCTCTCAACCACGCCGCGGTTGCTGCTGATGGACGAGCCGACCGCCGGCACCGCACCCGCGGAACGCAGCAGCCTGATGCGAGACGTGGTGGCGGCGGTACGTGCGCAAGGCATCGCGACGGTATTCACCGAACACGACGTCGATGTCGTGTTCGCGCATGCCGATCGGGTCATCGTGCTCGATCGCGGACGCATCATCGCCGAGGGTCCGCCAGCGGCCATTCGCGCGGACAAGCGCGTTCAGCAGGTCTACTTGGGCATCGAGGAGCGCTGAGCGGCCTGGGCCGCGTCCATGCGATCGGAATTTTCTTCGCATTCGCGCCGCCCAGTGCGCACTTGCCAATGTCTTCCGCGGCGACGCCCGGCAACTTGATGCCACCCGGCGGCAAGGCCAGCAGGAGTTTGTCGCCACCCGCGCGCGGACCCATACCGAAATAGATGAAGTTTGCCCAGTAGAACGCGGCCAGGAGATAACCCGTGGGCGCCGCGTCGGAGGCGAACACCCGATCCGCCTCACCCTTAGCGTCGCAGTGCGGCACTTTGTACTTGCCCTGGAAGCGTGGGAAGCCGCACGTCCCTGAGCGGAATCCACTTTCGCGTGTCCTCGAGCGTCATCCAGATAAATGCTGCTCGGAGTTTGCAGGAGCGGGATTCTAGCGTGCGCGAAGCCCGCTCGCGAGCCGCAGCTGCAGGGTGCCCAAACGACGCCGGCTTGCTAACATAGCTTCGGGAGCGGCGGCGGGAGGCGCATCGCGGTCGCATAATCGCCACATGCGTTGTGGCGCGATCGGGATTCGGTGCAGATCATCCGTCGAACCGCCACGTTGGTATTCGCATGCCTGATGGCGACATCGCTGCCGGCGGCAAGCGCTGCGGCGGCTAGCGACGCCGACGTTCTGGTCCTGTACTCCAATAATCGGCTCGTCCCTGGCAACATCGCCGTCGACCGAGGCCTGCGCTCGTCGATCCGGAACTCGCCCGATCGGCACGTTCAGATCTTCTCGGAGTTCCTTGATCGGCCCGACTTCGGCGGCGCGGACTACGAATCCACAGTCGTCACTTATCTGCGCGACAAGTACGCGGCGCGCGCTCCGAGCGTCGTCGTTGCAGTCTCCAACGAAGCCTTCCAGTTCCTGATCGACCATCGCAGCGAGCTTTTCAGTGGGGTTCCACTGATCCATACCGCGGTTGCGAAGTCGTACCTTGCAGCGATGCCTGCGTTGCCCCCGGACGTCGTCGGCGTCCCGAGGGAGTACGACTTCGCCGGGACGATCCAGCAGGCGATGCGCTGGCATCCGGATGCGCGCAAGCTGGTCATCGTGACCGGCGCATCGGATCGGGACCGCGTCTGGGAGCGTGATTTGCGCCGGGACGTCCCACGCATCGCCGAGGGATTCGACGTCGAATTCCTCGCGGGATTGCCGAGCACGACGGTGCTCGCGGGTCTTCGCACGCTCGGCGCGGATTCGATCGTGTTCACCCCGGGCTTCTACGAGGATGGCACCGGTGCGCTGTTCAACCCGCGCGACGTCGCGGCGCTGCTCGCCCCCGTGTCGGGCGCGCCGGTGTACGGACCCTTCGACACGTTTATCGGCACCGGCGTGGTCGGCGGGCGCATGCCCGCGTTCGACGCGATGGGCGAACAGGCGGGTGAAATCGTCAACGCAGTGTTGGACGGTGGCTCACCCACCTCGCTGCGGCTGCCACAAGCCACACCGATGTCACTGCGTGTGGATTGGCGCCAGATCAGGCGCTGGGGCATTGACGAGAAAAGCGTACCCGCAGACACGGTGATTTATTACAAGGAGGCGACGTTCTGGGAGCTCTATCACGACGTCGTGCTCGCCATTGCCATCGTTATTCTGCTCCAGACGGGACTCATCGTTTCGCTGCTGTTGGAGCGCCGGCGTCGGCGCAACGCCGAGATCGCAGTGCAACAGCAGCGCACCGCGCTCGCGCATGCGTCGCGGCTCGCCATGGCGGGCGAGCTGACCGCATCCATCGCGCACGAGATCAATCAGCCGCTGGGCGCGATCCTGGCAAGCGCGGACGCGGCCGAGCTCATGCTGGACGCCGGCGATTCCCGCCGCGAAGATCTCAAGCGCATCGTGTCGCGCATCCGCCGCGACGATCTGCGAGCAAGCGACGTCATCAGCCGCCTGCGCACGCTGCTCGCCAAGCACGAGCCCGAGCGCAAACCCTTCGATCTCAACGAGGCGACCAGCGACGTCGTCGGGCTGCTCGAGACCGAGGCGAGGCATCGACACGTGATTCTCGAAGCGCGCTTGGCAACGGCGCCCGCGCGCGTGATCGGCGATCGGACGCAGATACAGCAGGTACTCATCAATTTGCTGCTCAACGCGATCGACGCGGTCGCGGACCTGCCCGAGCAGCAGCGGACAATCACCGTGTCCATCGAACGCTCGGGAGAAATGATCGTGATCAGCGTGCGCGATCGCGGGCCTGGCATCGCACCTGAGCATCTGTCCAGGCTTTTCGATTCGTTCTTCACCACCAAGCACAAGGGCATGGGACTGGGTTTGTCGATCGCGCGCAGCATCGTCGAGGCGCACCTCGGGGGCATTCGGGTGGAGAACGATCCCGCTGGGGGCGCTATATTCCGTGTCGAGCTTCCCGGTGCCGCGGGAGCCGCGGCCAATGCTGGAGCGATGGCATGAGCGCCAAACCGCTGATTCACGTCGTCGACGACGACGACTCGCTGCGCGCTTCGCTTCTCGACTTGCTCGATGCGGCGGGCTTCGAGGCGCGCGGCTACGCGTCGACCGGCGAGTTCCTGTTGAATCCACTTCCGGACCGGCCAGGCTGCGTCCTCCTCGACGTACGTCTTCCGGGCCCGTCGGGGCTGGACCTCCAGGATGCGATGCGGCGCCAGTCGAGCGCGCTGCCGGTAATTTTCCTCACTGGTCACGCCGACGTCGCGACCAGCGTGCGCGCCATGAAGGCCGGCGCGGTCGACTTTTTGGAAAAGCCGGTTCGGCGCGAAGCGCTCCTCGACGCGCTTGCGCGCGCTCTCGAGCGCGACGCTTCGTCACGCGCTGCGCGCGCCCAGCTTGACCAGCAGGCCGCGCGCTTCGCGGGATTGGCTCCGCGCGAGCAAACGGTGTTCGACCGCATTGTCGCCGGCAAGCTCAACAAGCAGATCGCCGACGAGCTCGGCGTCAGCCTGCGCACGGTCAAGGCATATCGCGCGCAACTCATGGAGAAGCTTGGGGTAGATTCAGCCGCCGAGCTGGGCAAGCTCGCCGGCGAACGCGCGTCGCGATCCAGGTAGCCCCGGGGGCGGCTGGTGCCGCCATCGTCGACAGCCTGCGTCTCGCAGCGCCATCGCGCTAGCGATTAGCCGCCTTTCGTCTACCGTTTGGGACTCCTGCCCTTTGGTGCAGCGGCGCCTGCCCCCAATGCCAATGTTGGCCCTCACCCGCCCGTGAGACGCTCCGTCGTGGGTAGAGGGCCGCTCCGAAGGGCGGGCATTACACTGGAGACCCGAATGGCTGGGAGGTCGCGTGGCAAGGTTCTGGTCGTCGATGACGATGACGCAATGCGGGAAGCGATCGAAACGCTGCTCGAGGTCGCTGGCTTCAGTCCCGTAGTCTACGTGTCCGCCGAGGCACTTCTTGCGAGCAACGCGGCCAGCGCGGCCGCGTGCATCGTCAGCGACATCAAACTCTCCGCGATGTCCGGCCTGGAATTGCTCGCCAGACTCAAGGCGGGAGGCGTCGTTGCGCCGGTCATCGTGATCACCGCGCATGACGCGCCCGGGATGCGCGAAGATGCTATGCGGCGCGGCGCGGCGGCATACCTCGCGAAGCCCTTTCTGGGCAGTGCCCTCCTTGCTGCTATCCGTGCGGCGCTGCCGCAGTCGACGGGCGATGCTCCCACGGCAGTCTGAGGCAGCAGCGCATGCACATACCCGAGCTGTCGCTTCTTACCCGGCGAGACCGCTTCCGGCTCGCGGCGCTGGCGCTGGTGCTGGTGGCGGTCGCAGTGTGGGCTTCGGTCGAACTGGTGCAGCCGGGACCGCCGCGACATATCGTGCTCGCCAGCGGTCCGGAGTCAGGCGTATACCACCACTTCGCGCTGCGATACATCGAGATCCTTCGCCGTGATGGCGTCGTCGTCGAGGAGCGAATGACCGGTGGCGCGGTGGACAATCTCGGGCTGCTGCTCGACGAGAAGTCAGGGGTCGATATCGCTTTTCTGCAGGCCGGCGTGGCGAAGGAGCCGGTGCCGGAGAACCTGGTGATGCTGGCGAGCCTGTATTACGAGCCGTTGTGGGTGTTCTATCGTGACAAAGCAACGCTCACCCAGATCAATCATCTGCACGGCAAGCGCATGGCCGCCGGCGTTCCCGGCAGCGGCACGCGCGCATTCATCGACTCGATGCTGGACGCCAATGGGCTGCTCATGTCCGGCGGCATCCCGCGCGACAACACCGAGCTCCTCCCCTTGGGCGGCGCCGAAGCGCTCGCCGCGCTGAAGGCGGGCGATGTCGACGCGGCACTCTTCGTCGGCGGCGCCCAAGCGCCGGCGATCCAGCAGGCAGCGCGAGATCCTGCGCTCAAGCTCATGAGCCTGAGCGATGCTCCGGCGTATCCGCGACGGTTTCCCTATATCAGCAAGCTCACGCTACCGGCGGGAACGATCGACCTCGCGCTCAACGTTCCCGAGCACGACGTCCAGATGATCGGCACCAAGGCCATGCTCGCGGCACGCGACGGATTCCATCCCGCACTGATCAACCTGCTGGTCGATGCGGCGCGCGATATCCACGGCGGGCAGGGCTCTTTCGAGGACGCCGGCGAGTTTCCGGGCATCGCACCGGTGGACCTGCGCGTCTCGCCTTACGCCGACCAGCACAAGCGTTTCGGATCGAGCTTCCTTTATCGCGTGCTGCCGTTCTGGATCGCCACCTACGTCGAGCGCGCGATCATCGTCATCGTGCCACTTCTCGTCGTTCTGGTCCCGATCGCTGGTTACTTGCCGAGCGTCCTGCGCTGGCGCGTGCGCTCGCGCATCTACCGATTGTACGGTGAGCTCGTTTTCCTCGAGCGCGATGTAGCTACGCGCAAGGGCGCACTGCCGATAGCGCAATGGCGCAGGGATGTCGATCGCATCGAGCTCGCCGCGGAGGACCTCAAGACGCCGATCATGTTCGCCAGCGAGGTCTATACCCTTCGCGAGCACATCGGATTGGTGCGGCGAGCGGTGCTGGCAAAGACCGATGTCGCGGGCGCCGCGACGAAACCCGCCTAGCGCCGTCATGCGATCGCGCACCTCATCCGCTCTTGGCCCATGCCCTTTGGTGCAATGCGCTTGCACCTTGTACCAATTTGCACGCGTGCATTTACGCATGACTATTGCTGCCAAGAATTGCCGATGGTTTGGTGGCTTGATCAACGTTTGCCCTTTATCAGGAGAGGAACGCAGCCCATGAAACGACAAACGATATCCGGCAAGATCTTCGCCACCTTCGTGGCATCGCTGATCGGCGTGGCGCTGGGCACGCATCCCGCCGTTGCGCAGCAAGTGACGGGCGTGCTCGGTGAGCCAAGCGCCACCACCACCATTCCCGGCAATCAGCTTCCGCCGCCACCGCCCAAGTTCGGTGGCGTAATCAAGGAAAGCGCCAGGGACTCCAAGACGTGGTGGCCGCCGCGCATCGTACCGCCCAAGGGCGCACCCAACATACTGCTGATCATGACCGACGATCAGGGCTATGGCGTCAGCGGCACCTTCGGCGGCGTCATTCCTACACCGGCACTAGACCGTGTCGCCAAGGCCGGCCTGCGCTACACGCAGTTCCACTCCACGGCGCTTTGCTCGCCCACACGCGCGGCGCTGATCACCGGCCGCAATCACCACGAGGTCGGGTTCGGCGTAATCTCCGAGCTTTCAACTGGCTACCCCGGTTATGACTCGATCATCGGCCCGCAGAACGCGACCGTCGGCAGGATTCTCGCCGAGAACGGCTACGCAACGTCGTGGTTTGGGAAAAACCACAACACGCCCGGGTTTCAGTACAGCCTCTCCGGTCCGTTCGACCAGTGGCCCTCGGGCATGGGCTTCCAGTATTTCTACGGCTTCATGGGCGGCGAGACCGATCAGTGGGAGCCTTACCTGTTCCAGGATCACACGCAGATCTTCCCGTGGATCGGCAAGCCTGGCTACAACCTCACGACCGACATGGCAGATGAGGCTATCAAGCACATGCGCGGCCTGAACGCAGCGTCGCCCGATCAGCCCTTTTTCGTTTACTACGTCCCCGGCGGCAGCCATTCCCCGCACCAGCCCACGAAAGAATGGATCGAAAAGTTCAAGGGCAAGTTCGACATGGGCTGGAACGTGATGCGCGACCAGATTTTCGCCAACCAGAAACGCCTCGGCGTGATTCCTGCGAATGCGCAGCTCACCCCTTGGCCCGATGACCTTCCGAAGTGGGACTCGCTTTCGATCTTGCAGAAGAAGCTGTACGCGCGCCAGGCGGAAGTTTTTGCGGGGTACACGGCCTACACGGATAACGAGATCGGACGCGTGATCCAGGCGGTCCAGGACATGGGCAAGCTGGACAACACGCTGATCATCTATATTTGTGGTGACAACGGAACCAGTCCTGAGGGAACCCTCTCCGGCACCTATAATCAATACACCGCGTACAACGGCATCCTGGACGTTCCCGAGCCGCTGCAGCTGTTGCACCTCGAGGACTGGGGCTCGCCTACGACGTACCCGCACATGTCGGTTGCCTGGTCGTGGGCGTTCGACACGCCTTTCAAGTGGACCAAGCAGGTGGCGTCGCACTTCGGCGGAACGCGTCAAGGTCTCGCCATCTCGTGGCCTGGGCACATCAAGGACATCGGCGGCGTCCGCAGCCAGTTCCACCACGTGATCGACATCGTCCCCACGATTCTCGAGGCGACAGGAGTCAAGGCGCCGGAGCAGGTCGATGGCATCAAGCAGAACCCGATCGAAGGTGTGAGCATGGCCTACACGTTTGATTCGGCGAACGCCAATGCCGCGTCGATTCGCAAGACCCAATACTTCGAGCTCATTGCCAATCGCGGCATCTATCACGAAGGCTGGTATGCGAACACGACGCCGCCGGTGGCGCCGTGGATACTCAACGCGAAGTATCCGGACGTCAGCGAATACAAATGGGAGCTCTACAACCTCACTGAAGACTACTCGCAAGCCAATGATCTCGCCGCGAAGATGCCGGACAAGCTCAAGGAAATGCAGACGCTGTTCCAGCAGGAAGCAGCCAAATACGGCGTGCTGCCGCTGGATAACTCGCAGTTCCAGCGGGCGATCGCGCCGCGGCCGAGTACCGTCTCCGGTCGGTCGGTCTTCACCTATTACGGCGAGAACCCCGGCATTCCGCTTGGCAATGCACCCAACATCCTGAACAAGTCGTTCACGATCACGGCCGAAATCGACATTCCCCGCGCCGGCGCTGAAGGAATGATCGTCACTGCCGGCGGCCGCTTCGGCGGATTCGGGTTCTACCTGCTCAAGGGCAAGCCGGTCTTCGTCTACAACCTCCTCGATCTCAAGCGCACGCGCTGGGAAGGCGGTGTCGGTGGCGACGACTGGCTGGGCGATTCACTCAAGGCGGGCAAGCACACGCTCGAGTTCGAATTCACCTACGACGGCCCCGGCATCGCGAAAAGCGGATCGGGTGTGCTTAAGGTCGATGGTCGGGTTCTGGCCACCGAAAAGGTCGAACATACGATTCCGTTCCTTATGCCTGCGGATGAGACTTTCGACGTCGGCGTCGATACGCGTACGCCGGTGGACAGCAGCTACGCCATTCCCTTCCGCTTCGATGGCAGGATCGACAGGCTGACAATCAAGCTCGGCCCGTCGCAGCTGGCCGCCGAAGACCAGAAGAAGGTCGACGAAGCGATTGCCAGAGCTCACGATTGACGTTCGCGAAGAGGCTACGATGGACGAGACGAGCACGCCAACTTTGCACAAGGTCCTCGCCTTCACCTCGATCGCGGAAATCGCGACGGGCCTGGCGCTGATCTTCGATCCGCGCTTCGTGGTCTGGCTGCTCGTCGGGTCCAACGCACCCATGGGGCGTCTTCCCGGCATCGCCATACTTGCGCTCGGATCGGCGTGCTGGCCGAGCGCAGACCGCTCGGTGGCCAACCCAGCTGCGTTGCGAGGCATGCTGGTCTACAACGCGTTGATCGCGTTGTTCCTGGTGTACCTGTTCAAGGTTGGGCATCTAGGTGGCGTGCTGCTTTGGCCAGGGGTCGTGTTGCATGCGATCGTCGCGATCCTGCTCTTGTGGAATGCGCGCGGGACCCTTCGCGCGACGAGCCCGTCTTGATCCGCCTCACCTCATCGCTGCTGGTGCTTGGTCTGGCGTGGAGCGCATTCGCGACTGCGCAAGCACCTGCGGTCGTGGCGCCGGCACCGTCGGCTCCGGCCAAGTCCAGCCTCGACGTACTGAAAGGGGTATGGATCCGGCCCGACGGCGGCTACACCATCGCGATCAAGGGCGTGGCCGAAAACGGCCAACTGGAGGCGATGTATTTCAATCCGAACCAGCTCCCGTTCGCCAAGGCGGTTGCATCGCGCGACGCCGGCTTCGTGCGCGCATCGTTCGAGTTGCGCGCGGGCGGGTACGACGGCTCGACCTACGAGCTCAGCTACGATCCCTCGAGCGACCGCCTCAAGGGCATCTACTACCAGGCGGTTGCGAAGCAGAAGTTCGAGGTGTACTTCGCAAGGAAATAGGCTGCAAGTGACTGGAGGCCGGGCACCGGCTTTCAATTGTTGATCCATCACGGGAATGAGGAGCAAGACATGAGCAAGCGAATCGTTGGTCTGCTGGTCGGTGTGTCGGTGCTGGGCGTCGCCGCGATCGCGGGCGGCCAGGGGATGATCATGGATATGGTCGCCAACAAGGTGATCGGCAAGTATCAGAACGCAAGCTGCGAGCAGCTCTGGGCGCAGAAAGGTCAGCCCAAGTCGCCAGAAGAACAGAAGGCGGTCAATTTCCTGCGCAACGATCCGCAGGCGCGGCAGGTCTTCTTCGATAAGGTCGCCGGTCCGATCGTCAACAAGATGTTCGAATGCGGAATGATCCCCTGATCATGGGCGGACGCTGGATCCGATGCTTCACGGTGCGAGTGGTGAGCGAGCGCGATGAATAAATTCGCAGCGACGTGAAGCACGAGTTCCTGGAGCTCATTCCGCCGACGCTGTATTTCTTCGTCATTCTGCACATCGTCGCTCTGATCCGCGCGCTGATGACGCGCAATACCGGGATCGACGTCAGCGCGACGACGTCGGTCACGGTCGGCGCGCTCATCCTCGGCAAGTCGGTGCTGCTCGCCAATGCGCTGCCCTTCATCAACCGCTATCCGGAAAAACCGTGGGTCTGGAATGTGTGCTGGAAGACCAGGCTCTATTTCCTGATCGCGGTGTACTGCACCATCAGCGAGCTCGCGCGGGTCATAGGCGCGGCCAAGTTGAAGAAGATGTTTCTCGGACGCTTCCGGACCGTAAATAGTCAGGCGCGCATCCGCACAAAGCCCTCGTCGAGATCGGCGATGAGGTCGTCAACCGCCTCCAGCCCGACGTGCAGTCGCAGGCACGGCCCGTGCGCCTCGAAGCGCGTCGCGGTGCGTACTCGGTTTGGGTCGATGGGCAGGATCAGGCTTTCGAAGCCACCCCAACTGAACCCCATCTTGAAAAGCCGCATGCCGTCGAGCATCGCGTCGATGCGCTCCTTGGACACCGGCTTCAGCACGACGCCGAACAATCCGCATGCGCCGGTGAAGTCGCGCTGCCACAACTCGTGACCCCGCGAGCGCGGCAACGCCGGGAAAATCACCTCGGCAACTTCGGGCCGCTCGCGCAGCCACGCGGCGATTGCCAGCGCGCTTGCGGTGTGACGCTCGAGGCGCAGCGCCAGCGTGCGCAGCCCGCGCAGCGCCAGGAAGCAGTCGTCGCCGCTCGCGGTGACGCCCATGTCGGTCCACAGCCGATGCATGCGCGGGAATACGGCTTCGCTGCAGGTAATGAGCCCGATCAGCACATCGGAGTGCCCGCCCAGGTACTTGGTGCCGGCGTGGACCGAAACGTCGACGCCGTGCGAGAACGCATGGAAGCCAAGCGGCGTCGCCCATGTGTTGTCGAGCAACACCAGTGCGCCGCCTTCGTGCGCGGCTTCGGCGATCGCGGGAATGTCCTGCACCTCGAACGACAGCGATCCCGGGGATTCGGTGTAGACGACGTGCGTGTTGGGCCGCATGAGGCGTCCGATATCGCCGCCGATCAACGGATCGTAATATGTGATCTCGACGCCGAGCCGCTTGAGCTGGTTATCGCAGAACCGCCGCGTCGGTCCGTAGACCGAATCGCTCAGCAGGACGTGATCGCCGGCTGCTGTGGTCGCCAGCAGCGCCACCGTGATCGCGGCGAGACCGGAAGGCACGGCCAGCGCCGCATGCCCGCCTTCGAGCGTCGCGAACGCCGATTGCAGATCGGTGACGGTCGGCATGCCGTGCAACCCGTAGGTCACGCCGGGATACGTCCCCTGCATCGCAGCCTCGAGATCGGCGACCCGGTCGAACAGGATAGTGGTCGCGCGATAGACCGGGGTGTTCACCGCTCCCAGATGCTTGCGCGGGTCGCGTCCCAGCTGCGTGACAGCGGTCGCGGGCCGCGATCTGTCGCGAGGCTTCATGCGCTCGCGCCCACGCCCGCCGCGAGCGCCTGCGCGATCTGTGCGACCTGAGCGTCGATTTCCTGCCGAATATCGACGACGAGCGCCTGCGCAGGCTCCTCGAGTGCGGCGAATTGGCTCGCGAGCAACGACGCCGGCATGAAGTGGCCGCTGCGCGACGCCAGCCTGTATTCGATCGTGGCCATATCGCCCTTGAGATAGACCCAGCGCAGCTCGCGCCCATGAGACAGACGATCGCGGTAGCGCTCACGCAGGGCCGAGCACGCCAGCACCGCATGGGCGCCGCGCGAGTTGATATTCGCCAGCTCGCTGCGCAGGCGATCCAGCCACGGCCAGCGGTCTTCGTCAGAGAGCGCGATTCCTGCCGCCATCTTCGCGACGTTCGCCGGCGGATGAAAATCGTCGGCGTCGAGAAAGCTCCACCCGAGTTTCGCGGCGAGCGCGCGACCGACGCTGGTCTTGCCGCACCCACAGACTCCCATCAGCACCACAGTCATGGCAGCACCACCGTCATGGCGTCTTTTTTTCGACACGATGGCCACCGAAGCTATTGCGCATCATCGCCAGCACCTTGCTGGTGTAGTCGGCGTTACCCTGGCTCGCGAAGCGCGCCATCAGCGCGAGCGTGAGCACCGAGGCCGGCACACCCTGCTCGACCGCCTCGACTACCGTCCAGCGACCTTCGCCGGAATCCGCCACCTGCGGCGCGATGTCGGTCAGCGCGGAGTCCTCACGCAGGAAATCCGCGGTGAGGTCGAGCAGCCACGAGCGCACCACGCTGCCATGGCGCCACATTTCCGCGATCGCGGCGACGTCGAGCTCGAACTCGTCCTTGCCGTCGATCAGCGCCAGGCCTTCCGCGAGCGCCTGCATCATTCCGTACTCGATGCCGTTGTGGATCATTTTAACGAAGTGCCCCGACCCGCTCGGGCCGCAATGCAGCCAGCCGCGATCCGCCGCCGGCGCGAGGATGCGCGCGTAGGGCTCGATCGCGTGCGCGGCGGCGTGCGAACCGCCGAACATCAGCGCGTAACCCTGAGTGCGTCCCCAAATCCCGCCGGAAACACCGCAATCGACGAAGCGGATACCGTAGCTTGCGAGCTCGACCGCCCGGCGAACCGAGTCCTTGTAGAAGGCGTTGCCGCCGTCGACGATCACGTCTTCGGAATGAAGCCTCGGCGTGAGGTCGGCGAGAACGGCATCGGTGCGCTCGCCCGCGGGTACCATCAGCCAGACCACGCGCGGTGTGGGCAGCGCATGCACCAGCGCATCGAGCGAGTCGACGCAGCTGCACGACGAGTCCGCCGCGAGCGCCGCTCGCGCATCCGCAGCCGGATCGTAGCCGACGACCGACACGCCGCCGGTGGCGAGCCGTCTCGCCATGTTCGCGCCCATGCGTCCCAGTCCGACGATGCCGATGTGCATTGTTTTGAGCCGATCGAGCCGCGCCGCGCAATCGTGCGGCGAACGCGCGATGCTACACAAGCGCGGGCGCCGGCGCTACGCCTGTGGCAGCGGCGGCGCCGCAGTCATGCTTTCCCAGAGCGACGCGCCGACGATCAATGCGCCGCCGGCGAGCATGCGTGCGTCGGGGATCTCGTGCAGCAGCGCCGCTGCAAGAACGATGCCGTACACCGGTTCAAGGCATGCAATCACGCTGGCGGTATGCGCGGATACCGTGCGCAGGCTCCAGATGAACAACGTATGAGCGAGCGCCGTGCACGCCACGCCGAGAACGATCAGCAGGGCGATGTCGCGCGCGCTTGGCAGTGACGGCGCGAGGATCACCGACGGGACGAGACACAGCGTGGCGATGGCGTTCTGCCAGAGTGCGATCTCGCTGGCGCCGCGCCGCCCCGCGAGTGCGCGGTTCCAAACCGCGAGCAGCGCAAAGGTCGCGCCCGAGAACACGCCCCACAGCAGCCCCTGCACCGTGTGATCGGCGAGGTCTAATCGGGGCACGATCAGGAGCAGGCCGGCGCACACCGTGGCGGTCAGCAGCCACTCGCGTGTGCTGAGTTTGCGATCGAGAAACAGCGCCTCGAACAGCGCGACGAACAACGGAAACCCCGCGAATCCAAGCAGCGCCACCGCTACGGTGGCGCTCTGGATAGCCTGGAAAAACGCCACCCAGTGGGCAGCGAGCAGCGCCCCGTTGACCGCGAGACGCCATTCGAAGCGGCCGAAATCACGTCCGCGGACGATGAGCAGCGCGAGCAGCGCCAGCGTCGCGATGCCGGTGCGGCCGAGCACGATGGTCGCCGCGGGCAGATCTATCCACTTGCCGAACAGGCCCGCAAGGCCGAACAGCACCACCGCGCCGTGAAGTGCCGTCATCGCACTGCCGCGCGAAGCCGCCTCGGACGGGCGTGGTGCCGGGTCGGGTGTCATGCTTGCATTGTGACGCATGGATGGGTGTTGTCGGCGCGAACGCACCCCATTTGGCGTCCGCGGTAGAATCGCGCTTCGCCCGCCAACCCACGTTCGGCAGCGCGATCCGGGAGACTCCATGCCGCAAGCCATCGCCATCAAGAAGGTGCTCGACGCTGTCCGCGAGTCGCCGGGTATGCGCGTCAAGGTCGCGGTGTCCGACATCGACGGCGTGCTTCGCGGCAAGTACCTGCACAAGGACAAGTTCTTCTCGGCCGTCGACGGCGGATTCGGGTTTTGCGATGTCGTCTTCGGATGGGACATGGGCGACCAGTGCTACGACAACACGACGCTTACCGGATGGCACAAGGGCTTTCCGGATGCGCTAGCGCGCATCGACCTGGGGACGCACCGCAACGTCCCGTGGGACGACGGCGTGCCGTTTTTTCTCGGTGAGTTCGTCGCCGAACACAAGGGAAAGCAGGTACCGCATTCGCTGTGCCCGCGACAGACGCTCAAGCGCGTGCTTGCGCGCGCAGAGAAGCTCGGCCTCGCGCCGATGTGCGGCATCGAATTCGAATGGTTCAATTTCGCCGAGACGCCTCAGTCGTGGGCGGACAAGGGCTACGTTCGCCCCGATCCGATCACGCCGGGCATGTTCGGCTACTCGCTGCTGCGAGCCAACGAGAACCGCGAATTCTTCAAGGCGCTGATGGTGGAAATGAGCGCGTTCGGCGTGCCCATCGAGGGCCTGCACACCGAAACCGGCCCTGGCGTGTATGAAGCCGCGATCCAGTTCTCGGAAGCGCTCGAAGCCGCCGATCGGGCCATCCTGTTCAAGACCGGCGCCAAGGAGATCGGCTCGCGCTTCGGCATCATGCCGAGCTTCATGGCCAAATGGAGCGCGCAATATCCCGGGTGCTCGGGACACATCCATCAGTCGCTCACCGACGGCAAGAAGAATGTGTTCTACGACGCCGAATCGAAGACGAGCATGAGCAAGGTATTCGAGAGTTACCTTGCCGGACAGATCGCGTGCCTGCTCGAATTCGCGCCGATGTTCTGGCCGACGATCAACAGCTACAAGCGCCTGGTGGACGGCTTCTGGGCGCCGGTCAAGCCGACCTGGGGTCTCGATAACCGCACCGCGAGTTTTCGCGTGATCGCGGGGTCGCCCAAGTCCACGCGCCTCGAAACCCGCTGCCCGGGCGCGGACATGAATCCCTACCTCGGAAGCGCGGCGGTGCTCGCGGCCGGCCTGTACGGCATCGAAAAGGGCCTCAAGCTGACCGCCAAGCCGATCCACGGCACCAATCAGGGCGCCGAGGACGTGCCGCGCGCACCGCGCACGCTCATCGAGACCGCGCGCAACTTCCGCAATTCCAAGATCGCGCGCGATTTTTTCGGCGACGACTTCGTAGAGCACTTCGCGGCGACGCGCGAATGGGAGTGGCGGCAGTGGCTCGACGGCGTCACCGACTGGGAACTCAAGCGCTACTTCGAAATCATCTGACGCAAACGTATCCATGACCCTGCATCGCTTCGCTTTCCCGACCACCATCCACTTTGGACCCGGCGCGCGCAAGCTCGTTGCCGAACATCTCAAGGCGCGAGGCAAGAAGCGCCCGCTGATCGTCACGGACCGCGGGATCGCGCCGCTGCCGATGCTGGCGTCGTTCATCGCCGACCTGCCCGGGCTCGACGTGGACGTCTATTCCGACATCGTCGGCAACCCGGTGGCGAGCCAGGTCGCGCGCGGCGCCGCCGCGTACAAGGCGCACCGTGCCGATTCGGTCATCGGCCTGGGCG
>Ga0207700_10000063_pt1 | contig 65696 bp, 60 predicted proteins | sample LARL82metaG_FD_184348 | JGI IMG/M metagenome (GOLD analysis project Ga0207700, IMG submission 184348) | Corn, switchgrass and miscanthus rhizosphere microbial communities from Kellogg Biological Station, Michigan, USA - LAR L8-2 metaG... | ecosystem: Host-associated > Plants > Roots >...
GTGCATGCGGTCCCAGCGACAGAGTCCTCCGGCTACACCCCAGCGGGGCGTACCCTCAGGGAAGGCATGCACGGCGCGGACGTCAGGCGGCTGCAAGAACGGCTCGCACAGCTCAAGTACTATCCGGGTCCGCGGGACGGCAACTTCGGCCCGGACACACTCGAGGCGGTCTGGGCGTTCCAGGAAGTCCAGCGGATCCCGGTGACGGGGGTCATCGGCAAGCGCATGGACTGGCGGCTCGCGCACCCGGCCCCGCCGCGGCCGCTGATCCGCCACGGCGCCCCGCTCCGGGTCGAGGTGGACCTGCGGCACGAGGTGCTCTACGTCTACCACCACGGCCAGATCGTGCTGATCAGCCACATTTCCTCGGGCGGCGGTTACTACTACTGCTCGGCGGGCTCGTGTTCCCGCGCGATCACGCCGACCGGCAACTTCCACACCCAGTGGCGGGTGCACGGCTGGCACACCGCGCCGCTCGGGCTCCTGTACAACCCGGTGTTCTTCTACGGCGGCTTCGCCATCCACGGCGACACCGACGTGCCGTTGCAGCCGGTCTCGCACGGCTGCGTCCGGATTCCGATGGACATCGCCCAGTTCTTCCCGGGCCTCGTGCCACGCGAGGGCATCCCGGTATACATCCGCCGCTGAGGCCGGGGGTCAGCCCCAGACCTCGGCCGCGGTCTCGACGATCAGGCGGAGCTTGGCCGCCTGCTCCCCGGCGGTCAGCTTGTTCCCCTCGACCGTGGAGGAAAAGCCGCACTGCGGCGACAGGCACAGCTGATCTAGCGGGACGTACCTGGCCGCCTCGTCGATCCGGCGCTTGAGGGTGTCCTTGGACTCCAGCTCGCCCCGCTTGGTGGTGACCAGGCCGAGCACGACCATCTTGCCCGGGGGAACGAACCGCAGCGGCTCGAAGCCGCCCGACCGCGCGTCGTCGTACTCCAGGAAGAAGCCGTCTACGTTCAGCTCGCCGAACAGCGCCTCCGCGACGAAGTCGTAGCCGCCCTCCGCCGCCCAGGAAGACTGGAAGTTGCCGCGGCACATGTGCGTGGTCACCGACAGCCCGGCGGGCCTGGCCGCGAGCGCGGCGTTGATCTGCTGGATGTAGCGCAGGTGCAGGTGCTCGGCGTCCTCGCCGCGCTCAGCGATCATGGAACGCTGCGCCGGGTCGTTCAGGTATGCCAGGCTGGTGTCGTCGAACTGCAGGTAGCGGCAGCCGGCTGCGGCCAGGCGCCGGACCTGCTCCGCATAGGCGGCGGACAGGTCCGACCAGAACTCTTCGATGTCGGGGTAGACGCCGGGATCGATAGAGGCCGGGCCACCCCGGTAGTGCACCATGTTGGGCGAGGGGATCGTGAGCTTCGGGATCGAATCGCCCGCGATCGACCGCAGGTAGCCGAAGTCGTCACCGAAGATCGTTTCGTCCAGCCGGATCTTCCCGTCGATGTGCAGGGCAGCCGGGGTGAACTCGATGGTGCCGGACGGGTTACGGAACTTGACCGCCAGGTGCCCCGGGGCCTTGGTGACGCCGCCCAGCCGGTAGATGAAGTCCATGTGCCAGGAGGCGCGGCGGAACTCGCCGTCGGTCACCGGCCGCAGCCCGGCCTCCTGCTGCATCCGGACGGCGTCGGCGATCGCCTCGTCCTCGACCGCGCGCAGGTCGGTGGCGGTGATCCGGCCCGCGGCGAAGTCAGCCCGGGCATCCAGCAGTCTCTCCGGGCGCAGCAGGCTGCCGACCTGGTCGGCACGGAACGGAGGGAGATCGCGAGCGGTCACGTTTTCCCTCATATCACGATCACCCCTCCCCCGTTGCATCAAAGCCCGGCCCTGGTCCCTCCCTTCGGCAGGTGGTGGACGAAACGGTCAGGTCAGGCGGTTCAGCCCTGCCCGGGGAGGAGCACGGGTCCGACGCCGGGGATGGCTTGTGCCCGAGCCTGCTCCAGCAGGGCCGCTGCGGCCTGAACAGCGTTCTCGCCGGTCTTCGACATGCGGGCCGCGATCAGTCCTGAGACCAGCGGTGTCGAGAAGGACGTCCCGCTCCACCGGGCCATGCCGCTGAAGTTCCGCGGCTGGCCGACGTTCGGCGGCTCGGTGCACAGGTACTGCCCGGTGGCAAAGGCGTTGAGCAGCCCCTCGCCCGGCGCATAAACATCCACCCAGGGTCCGTAGTTGGAGAAATAGGCCCGGCTCCGCCAGCTTGCGCTGAGGGCCCCCACGCCCACCGCCCAGCCAAAGGCCGCCGGCCAGAACTTGGTCCTTGATGAATCGTTCCCCGCCGCTGCCACCAGTACGACGCCGGGGTGCCGTTGCAGTATGTCCCCCACGACGTCGAAACCCAGCGAATGGTTGTCTTTGCGGGTGTTGCTGCCGAAGTCAAGCGAGATGATGTCCGCTCCGCTCTTAACCGCCTCGGATACATCCCTGACAAGGTCAGACTCGTACTTCGCACCCACTTTCGCGAACGTCTTATATACGCGCACATCGGCCGCGGGCGCCATGGTCCGCACCACGCCGGCCACAAAGGTCCCATGACCCGCGTAGGGAAGAATACGAGGCGGGTTGCCGCCGATGGGATCCTCTTCCTCGCCCTGCACTCCGGCCAGCCAGTAGTGCTGTTCTGCCGCGGCAGGCAGCCACCCGCTGTCCAGCACGGCCACTTGCACGCCCTCGCCGGCGTACCGCTCCCTGGACACGTCAGGATCGGGCGGCACGCCCGCCGGGACCTCTTCCGGCTCCGTGGCGGGGCAGTAGCTGTGTGGACACATGTGGAAAATGTGGTCAGGGGAGACCACGCCCTCGCCGAGGCCCACGTCCACGGCGGCGCAGACCTCATCTATATTCCGGGTTTCCTCATCGGTAAATTCCAGACGGGTCAGGCCGCGCAGGTTGTTGTCATGTCCTATTGGCACGCTGGGCACGATGGCCTGGACGCGATCGACATCCTCGTCGCGAACAAGAAGGGTGCGTTCGCGATAGAGGTAGTCAACCGGATCTTGCTCCCCGCGGTTCGGCGGCCAGGCTACCGCGCCTTCCAGTTGCCCTACGACATCCGGGATACCGTGCAGGATCAGATCGGTCTGTGCTTCGAGACGGGTCCGCGGCCTGCCGTTACCCTCGCCCTCACCGTTGTCGTTAACCGACATGGCCGCCCTCTCGCCGTTGGGTTGGTATCGGGGAACTGTTTAGCATCGTTTGCATGACGGCGGGAGATCCTGATACGGAAAACTTGCCGTTGGACGCCGCCAAGCTACTGCCGTTGGCTCTGTCCAGGCCTCATGATGCGTTGCTGGGCGCACGTGCCGTACTGGCCGGCCGGCCCAGCGCCTACGATGCCTCGCTGGCTCACCAGGCGATGGGCGTCGTCCTGCGTGATCATGGCGACATCCCTGGGGCGATTGCACAGCTGAGAAGGGGAGCGAAGCTGGCGCGCGCGTCGGGTCGGCCCGGGCGTGAGGCCGATGTGCAGGCCACCCTCGGGGTGGCGCTCGCGTTGGCGGGCCATAGCAGGCAGGGTCTGGCCTTACTGGACAGAGCGGTGGAAGCCTCGCGCGGCGACCTGGCCGGGCGCGTGCTCATGCGGCGCGCCGCGGTCCTCACGGACGTGGGCCGGTTTCGGGAGGCCCACCAGGACTTGAGCCGCGCGCTGCCCTACTTCCGCCGGGCACGTGACACGGTCTGGGAGGCACGGTCGCTGATTTTTCGCGCCGAGGCCTTCGTCGCGCTCGGCCTCCCCGGGCGGGCAGCCGCGGATTTCGCCCGGGCCGAGGCGCTGTTCGCGGCCAACGGCCAGGAACTTGAGTACGCCAAGGCCCGGCATAGCCTCGGGCTGATGGCGCTGAGCCGCGGCGACCTCCCCCAGACGCTCAGTTACTTTGACGATGCAGGCAACCGCTACGACGCGCTCGGCGAGACCATCCCCGACCTCGCCATTGACCGTTGCCGGGCGCTGCTGGCCGCCGGCCTGGCCGCAGAAGCGGCTGAAGAGGCCGATGCCGCGCTCGGCCAGATACGTCCGGGGGGAGGGATCGCGTACAAGAAGGCCGAGCTACTGTTCGCCGCGGCCAACGTGGCCCTCGCTGCGGGCGACCCGACGGTCGCGAGACAGCGGGCCGGTCAGGCCCGGCGGCTGTTCCGGGCGCAGCTACGGGATATCTGGGCGGAGCGCGCCGACCTCGTCTTCGCCCAGGCCAGCTACGCGGCCGGCGAGCGTGATTCCCGGCTGTTCCGGTACGTCGAGGGGGTCGCTGATCGGCTCGACGCGAACCGGGCCGGCGAGGCGCTGCAGGCGCATCTGCTGGCCGGCCGGCTGGCGCTGGCCCGACGGCGGGCGGCCGACGCGGACCGGCATCTTGAGGTGGCCGCGCGGTACCGGCGCCGCCAGCCGCCGCTGACCCGCAGCGTGGCCTGGCTGGCCCGAGCGCTGCAGGCCGAGGCGCACGACGACGCCCGGGCCACCCGAGCCGCGTGCGCCCGCGGGCTCGACGCCCTCGACGAGCACCAGATGACGCTCGGGGCTACCGAATTGCGCGCGTACGGCACGGCACACGGCGGCGAGCTGGCCACGCTGGCCCAGCGCGACGCGCTTACGCGGCGCGACGTCCGCCGGCTGCTGCAGTGGAGCGAGCGATCGCGGGCAACCGCTCTGTCCTCCCGGGGCGCGCCGGCCAGGCACGACCGGGAGCTCGTGGCCGAGCTATCGGCGCTGCGCAGCGTGACCAGGCTCCTCAACGCGGATGAGGAGGCTGGTCCCAGGCGCAGTGCGCTCGAACGCGAGCAGCGACGACTCGAACGGGCGGTGCAGGCGCGCACCCGCCGGCTGCCGGGTAGCGGCAGGCCGGGAGCAGGGGCCTTCGACCTCGACGCGCTCTGGGACGAGCTCGGCGAGACCACGCTGATCGAGCTGGTCGAGGTCGACGGGGTGCTTCATGCGATCGTCGCCGCGAACCGGCGGGTCCGCCTGCACACGGTGGGCAGCATCCCCGACCGTGAGGTCCAGATGAGCCGGCTGACGTTGCGCCGTATCGCGCACCGGCCCCCACGACCAGACGACGAGCGGGTGCTGGCCCACCGAGCCGCACAGCTGGAGTCCGCGCTACTCGGCCCCGTCGCCGCCGGGCTCGGCGACGGCCCGGTCGTGGTGGTGCCGCCGGGCCGGCTGCGGGCGGTGCCGTGGACGCTCCTGCCGTCGTTGCGGGACCGCGTCGTGACCGTGGCGCCGTCCGCGTCGACCTGGGTACGCGCGCGGGGCAAAAAGGCCCCCGCCCGGCGGCGCGTGGCACTGGTCGTCGGCCCGGGGCTGGCTACCGGCGGCGCGGAGGTGGTGCAGCTGCGCCCGCGCTACCCAGACGTGGTGATGCTCGGTCGGGGCAGCGCGACGGCCGAGCCGGTGCTCGGCGCGATGGACGGCGCGTGGCTCGCGCACATCGCGGCCCACGGCACGTTCCGGGCTGATAACCCGCTGTTCTCGTCGATACAGCTCGACGACGGGCCGCTCACCGTGCACGACTTCGAACGGCTGAAACGGGCGCCGCACTGGATGATCCTGTCCAGCTGCGACTCGGGGGCCGCCGCGCCGGTCGGTGCGGACGAGCTCCTGGGCCTGGTCAGCAGCCTGGTCCCGCTGGGCGCGGTAGGCATCGTGGCCAGCGTCGTACCGGTCAACGACCCGGCCGCGGTCCCGCTCATGCTGGCCCTGCACGATGCTCTGGGAGAAGGCGCCACGCTGCCCGAGGCGCTGCTGGCCGCCCGCCTGACGGCGGACCGCGGCGACCCGCTGCAGCAGGCGACCGCGCACTCTTTCATCGCTCTTGGTGCTTGAGTTCATCGCTCTCGGTGTCCGCACCCGTCGCAGGGAAGCCGACGTCCAAAAAAAGTTGCCTTACCGTGTATCAGGAGAGCGGGGAGATCCTCTGTCTATTTAAGGGTTGCGGTTCAGCATGCCTTGCAGGGACCTGCATGGCGGCAAGGGGCAGCCGTGCGTGATGATTCGTCGGTCAGCGCGCTGGTCGCCCGTGCCCGTGACGGGGACCAGCCCGCCTGGAACGAGATTGTGGAAAGGTATGCGCCGCTGGTGTGGTCCATATGCAACCGCTACCGGCTGAGCCGGCAGGACATCGATGACATCGGCCAGACCGTGTGGCTGCTCCTGGTCGAGCAGCTCGGAAACATCCGCCAGCCCGCGGCGCTGCCCGGATGGCTGGCCACCACCACGCAACGGGAATGCCTGCGCGTGCTGAGGGCAGCCAGCAGGTATGACAGATTCGGATCGCCCGTCGATAACCAGGAGCTCCCTGATCAGTCCGCTCCGGTGATCGAGCAGGAGGTCATCGAGGCAGAGTTGCACGCCACACTGCGCACCGCCTTTGCCGGCCTGCCCGCGCGGTGCCGGCAACTGCTGTCGATGCTGCTCAGCGACCCACCGCACTCGTACGCGGAGATCAGTGCCACCGTACCGATCGCCATCGGCAGCATCGGCCCGCAACGTGCCCGCTGCCTGGAGAAACTGCGCCGCTCCCCGGCGCTCGCCGCGCTCAGCGATGTTGCGGTCGAAGGCGGCGAGGGCAGCGGCGCTCAGGCCAGCGAAACCGGAGGTGCACGCCGTGCGTGACATCGGAGACGACGAACAGCTCCTGGCCGCGCTCCGGGAGGCGCTGGAAGCCGACGAAGCCGTTCCGCCCGAGTTCATCGAGCTCGGGAAGAACGCGTATGCCTGGCACAACATCGACGCGGAGCTGGCCCAGCTCACCTACGATTCCGTCCGCGAACCGGATGCCCTGAGCCTGCGCGCCGAGGCCGCGTCGATCCGCGCCCTGACCTTCACCTCGGCGCACCTGACCATCGAGCTCGAGGTCAGTGAGGACTCGGTGCTGGGTCAGGTCGTCCCGGCGCAGTGCGGCATGATCGAGATCCAGGGCCGGGAGGGCCCGACCGCCACCACCGAAGCCGATGAGGTGGGCTGCTTTCTCATCCGCCCCATCCCCGACAGCCCGTTCCGGCTACGCTTCCGTACCGCGGACGGCTCGGACATCCTTACCGGATCCATCACGCTCTGATCCTCTCTTTCCTGGGTACGTTCCGTGTGACGTAGCCGAGGAGGAGTCGTGGAACTGACCGGCGACTGGCGCCGCGTACTGCGCGAGGAGGCTGACTCCTACGCTCGGCTAGCGCTGGCTAACATCAGGCGCGAGTTCCCCGCCAGCATGCATCACATGATGAAGGGGCCAGGCGATTTCCCGTACCGCCCGCGGGCCCGCACGCCGGTCTTCTACGGGAGTTTCGACTGGCACTCGTGCGTCCAGATGCACTGGCTGCTGATCAGGCTGCTGCGTACCGCGAACGACTGCGTACCCGTGAGGGAGATCAGGTCTGTACTCGGCTCTCATTTCGAGCCGGTCGCGCTGGCGGCGGAAGAAGACTTCATCGCGAGCCCGGACAGCCTCGCCGAGCGTCCTTATGGCTGGGGCTGGGCGCTCGCGCTGATCCATGAGACGGCGGACTGGGACGATCCCTCCGGCCGGAAGTGGGCGGCCACCCTGGCCGGGCTGGCCGACAAGCTCCGCGGCCGTTACCTGGAATGGCTACCCAAGGCCGCGTACCCGGTCCGGCACGGGGTGCACGCCAACAGCGCGTTCGGGATGTCGCTGGCTCTGCCGTACGCGGCCGCCCAGGCGCGGGACGGGGATCCGGCACTGCTGGAGGCGATCACCGACAAGGCGCTCGCGTGGTTCGGCCAGGACATGCTCTATCCAGCCGACCTGGAGCCGTCCGGGCACGACTTCCTCTCGCCCGCCCTCACCGAGGCCGAGCTGATGGCCCGGGTGCTGCCCGGGGACGAGTACGCCGAATGGCTCGGCGTGTTCCTGCCGGGGATCAAGCGGGGCGAACCGATCTCGCTCTTCACCCCCGTGGTCGTGTCGGATCCGAGCGACGGCGATTTCGCGCACCTGCACGGGCTGAACGCGAGCCGAGCCTGGTGCTGGCGGCGGCTGGCCGAGGCCCTGCCCGAAGGCGACCCCCGCACCGATGCCGCCGTCCTGGCCGCTCGCGCGCACGCGAAGGCCGCCCTGCCGTACGTGGTCGGGGGCGACTACATGGTCGAGCACTGGCTCGCGGCCTATGCCGTCCTCATGCTCAGCTAGGCCGAGACACCGCCTGACCTCCCGGCGGCGATCGGCCATCGGCCGCGGGCCCGGTATGGCATCCTGTGGCAGGCACGAGGAGGTGATCGGCGATGAGCCGAAGCGACGAGATCGACCCGGTCCTCGCGGATCTGGCCGCACCGCCCGAGGCGGGCCGCGACGAGCCTGAGGAACTGCTGGTCGAGGAGATCTCGATCGACGGCATGTGCGGTGTGTACTGAAGCGTGGGTACCGAGCAGGCCGCGGCCTTCCAGCCCGGCGCGGCCTATGAGAAGCATCCGCGGGTGGCGATCAGGCACGAGGAGTTCGGCGGGCTGGCCTACCACTATGACCACCGCCGCCTGGTGTTCCTGAAGTCCGCCGCCCTGGTGGACGTGGTCGAGTCGCTGGCCGAGTTCCCGACCGCGGCCGCCGCGCTGGCCGCCCGGGTGCCCGCGCAGCAGGCGCACGCGTGCTCGGCGGCGCTACCCCGGCTGCTGGCCGCCGACGTGATCCGCGTCCGGTCGGCGGACGACTGAGCCGAGCGCGTTCGGATGGAGGATTGTCCATGGCTACGGCGCTGACCGACCGGCTCTCCCGTGGCCTGCAGGCGCCGATCTGCCTGACCTGGGAGCTGACCTACGGCTGCAACCTGGCCTGCGTTCACTGCCTGAGCTCGTCGGGCCGCCGCGACCCGGCCGAGCTCAGCACCGGCGAGGCCCGCCGCGTCATCGACGAGCTGCACGACCTGCAGGTGTTCTACGTCAACATCGGCGGCGGCGAGCCGATGATCCGGCCGGACTTCTTCGACCTGATCGGCTACGCGACGCAGCGCGGCGTGGGCGTGAAGTTCTCCACGAACGGCACGATGCTGACGCCGGCGGCCGCGCGGCGGCTGGCCGCCATGGATTACGTGGACGTCCAGGTCAGCGTGGACGGAGCTGACGCCGACACCAGCGACGCGATCCGCGGCCCGGGCTCGTACGCCGCAGCCCGGCGGGCGATGGACAACCTGGCCGAGGCTGGCTTCGGCTCGTTCAAGATCTCCGTGGTCGTCACCCGGCACAACATCGCCCAGCTCGACGAGCTGGAGGCGCTGGCCAGGTCGTATCGCGCGCAGCTTCGACTGACCCGGTTGCGCCCGTCGGGGCGCGGCGCGGACACCTGGGCCGAGCTGCATCCGACCCAGGAGCAGCAGCGCGCACTTTATGCCTGGCTGGCCGCTCGGCCCGGCGTGCTCACCGGCGACTCCTTCTTCCACCTGTCCGCGCTGGGCGAGCCGCTGCCGGGACTGAACCTGTGCGGGGCCGGCCGGGTGGTGTGCCTGATCGACCCGCTCGGTGCGGTGTACGCCTGCCCGTTCGTGCTGCACGAGCAGTTCCGGGCCGGCTCGGTGCGCGACGCCGGCGGCTTCACCGCGGTGTGGCGCGAGTCCGCGCTGTTCACCGAGCTCCGCTCCCCGGCGAGCGCGGGCGCGTGCGCTTCGTGCGGCAGCTATGACGCCTGCCGGGGCGGGTGCATGGCCAGCAAGTTCTTCACCGGGCTGCCGCTCGACGGCCCCGACCCCGAGTGTGTCTACGGACACGGCGAGACCGCGCTGCGGACGCAGCCCCCGCCCCACCCCGGGCCCGGCCACTCCAAGGCCGGGGCCGCGAGCGGCGGCCGGCGCGAGCCGGTGTTCGTCACGCTCGGGCGCCGCGGGTGAGCCCGCCGCGCGACGGCCGGCCGTGAACGACCTGCCCGCCGAGCTGTCGCCGTGGGGCGACCAAGCCTGGCGGGACAGCGTACGGGCCTGGGTGCGCGACCGCCTGGGCGCGGCCGGCGTGCGGCCGGCCTCCGAGCTCGAGCCCCGGCTCCGGCCGTGGTCGGTAACCGGGCGGATCCGCACCGACCGGGGACCGGTGTGGTTCAAGGCCAATGCCCCCGGGTCGCGGTTCGAGCCGGCGCTGATGGCGGCGCTGAGCCGGTGGGTGCCCGGCCAGGTGCTCACCCCGCTGGCCATCGACCCGGAGCGCGGCTGGTCGCTGCTGCCCGACGGCGGCGTGATCCTGGGCACGCTGCCCGGCCTGGACGCCGGGAGCTGGGAGGAGCCGCTGCGGCAGTACGCCGCGCTGCAGCGCGCGGTGTCCGGGCGCGACGCTCAGATGGCCGCGCTCGGCGTGCCCGACCTGCGGTCGGCCCGGCTGCCCGGGCACTTCGACGCGCTGCTGGACTCCGCTGAGGTCAGGGCGCAGGCGGGAGCCGCCGGAGGGATGATGACCGCCGCACAGTACACGGCGCTGCGGGCGCTGCGGCCCGCGCTGGCGCAGTGGTGCAAGCGGCTGGCGGCCAGCCCGGTGCCGCCGTCGCTGGACCATTCCGACCTGCACGACTACCAGATGTTCGTGACCGACCGCCGCTACACGTTCTTCGACTGGGGCGACGCGTCGATCGGGCACCCGTTCACCAGCCTGCTGGTGATCCTCCGCGCGGCGGCGGCACGGCACGGGCTGGCCGCGGGATCGGCCGCCCTCGGCCGGCTGCGGGACGCGTACCTGGAGCCCTGGACGGCCGAACTGCCAGCGCATGAACTGCGGCGATATGCCAAGTTGGCCATCCGGCTCGGCGCGATCAGCCGGGCCCTGTCCTGGCAGCGCGCGTTCCCGCAGGCCGCCGCGCAGGTGCGGCAGGACCAGGGCAGAGCCGTGGCGTACTGGCTGACACGCCTGCTCGAGCCGGACCCGGGCTAGCGATCTGCGACACTGGTGCTCAGCGGTCTGGTAACACCATCGCACCTGCGGGAGGCGCACATGACAACGCCGCCGAATTTCGGGGGACGGGCCATCGAAGAGGGACTCGACGAAGACCTGGGGGCTCCGCCGCCGGAGCACTCCAAGGCGGCCGAGCTGGACCACGAGCGCGATGAGGAGGATCGCGGCCCGTACACCAGCGTGTGGGGGTCCAACGAGGCGCACGCTCCGGGCCAGCTCTGCGCGCGGTGCGGCGTGCTGATCAGCCCCGGCCAGGACGTGCGGCGCCGGGCTGACGGCACCTGGGTGCACGAGATCTGCCCCGAGTCGTAGCCGTCGGGAGCTTGCTGCTCCGGAGCTGACATGACGATCCTGAATCAGGACCAGCCCGCCCACGCCGCCGCCGCCGAGCGCCTGCGGGCCGAGCCGATCGTCTGGCTGACCACGGTCAACCCGTCCGGCCAGCCGCAGTCGACGCCGGTCTGGTTCTTGTGGCAGGACGGCGAGTTCATCATCTACGGATCCGCGGACGGGCCCAAGACCGCCAGCATCGAAGCCAGCCCGCTGGTGTCGCTGCACCTGGAAGGCAACGGCCGGGGCGGGGCGAACGTCATCTTCGAGGGCCGGGCCACGGTCGACCCGGCGGGCCCCCGGGCCGATGCCGTGCCCGCCTATGTCGAGAAGTACCGGGAGTTCATCGACTCCTACGGGTGGACCCCGCAGGGCTTCGCCGCTGACTACCCGCACCTGATCCGGGTGGTTCCGACCCGCGCCCGGATCTGGTAGCGACCGCGCTTCCCGGCCGCTCCCGGGGTCAGCGGGGGCGCGGCAGGCCGGGCGAGAACCGGGCCGGGTCGAACGGGGCGACGTCGGTTCCCGGCGCCTCACCCAGCGCGAGCGCCGCGGCGGCGCGCCCGGTCCACGGGCCGGCGGTCAGCCCTTCCGGGCCGTGGCCGGCCGCGACGAGCAGGCCCTCGGCCATCCAGCCGAGCAGCGGCCTGCCGTCCGCGGTGGCGGGGCGGAAGCCGATCCGGGTCTCCAGCAGCGTGGCCCGGGCGAGGCCGGGGGCTAGTTCGAGGCCCGCAGCCAGCAGGCCGCCCACCCCGCCGAGAGTTGCCGCATGCTCGAAGCCGACGTCCTCCCTGGTCGCGCCCAGTACGACCCGGCCCGCTGGGAAGCCGAGCAGGTACGGGTCGCCGGCGGGCAGGACCACCGGCCAGCCAGCGGTATCGGCGCCGGGCAGCCGGGCGTGCACGATCTGGCCGCGCTGCGGGCCAATCGGCAGCGGCCAGCCGACTCCGGCGCACACCTGCGCTGTCCAGGCGCCGGCCGCCACCACGACGGCGTCTGCCCCGATGCGATCCGCCCCGGCCCGCACGCCGGTCACCCGCTCCGCGGCCAGATCGAGTCGCGCGGCGGCGCGGATCCGGCGGGCGCCCCGGTCGGCCGCCGCGCGGAGCAGGCTGTCCCGGATGGCGCGCCCGTCCACTCGGGCGCCTCCGGCAATCCACACGCCGGCCAGGCCCCCGGCCAGCGGCGGGAACATCCGCGCCGGCCCGCCCGGCTCCAGGACGGCAACCTCACCGATCTCGGGCGTGGCGGCCAGCCGCGACCGCAACCGCGCGGCGGCGGCCTGCAGAGCTCCGCCGGCGGCGGCGGCCACGCACAGCGCCCCGACCTTGGCGTAGCCGGTGTCGGCCTGGCCGTCCCCGACCAGCATCGCCAGCAGCTCCGGGTAGTACCGTGCTCCCTCGGCCGCCAGCCGGTAGCCAGCGTCATCCGCCTGATCTGCCCACGGGCAGATAATCCCCGCGCCGGCGTCGGTGGCCGTTCCGGCGTGATCGGCGGCCACGATGATCACCGACACGCCCCGGCGGGCCAGGTGATAGGCCACGCTCGCCGCGACGATTCCGCCGCCGATGACCACGATCCTGGTGCTGGCGCTCATGGGCCCATGCTTGCCCACCGGCGCCGGGGGCCTCGGCCCGGGTGGCGGGTCCGGGGCCGGGCACCGTCCCGTCCCAGCCCCGGGGGCGTTCAGAGCGTGCCTGGAAGCTCTTAGGCCCCATGTCACCTCCGCGGCATCGCGCTGGCGCCCATCGTGCCAGCCGCCATCGTGCGCGGGCGGGCCGGGTGTCCTAGTGTCGGGAACGTGCCCCCGGCTGCCCGGCTTCCGGGCCAGCCACCCGCCTCACGAGGAGGATCCCGCCGGTGAGCGCTGTCCGCTTCCCTGGTGTCTACGCCGCTACCACCACTCCGTTCCGTGACGGCCGCGCCGAGGTCGATGAGTTCGCCGCGCACTGCGCCTGGCTCATCGACGCGGGCGTGGCCGGCCTGGTGCCGAACGGATCGCTCGGCGAGTACGAGTGCCTGTCCGATTCGGAACGGGCCCACCTGGTCCAGATGGCCATCTTCGCCTCGATGGGCCGGGTTCCCGTGGTGCCCGGCGTTTCCGGCAAGTCCGCGGCCGAGGCGTGCCGGTGGGCGGAACAGGCGGCCGAGGCCGGCGCGGCGGCCGTGATGGCGCTGCCGCCGACCGCGCACCAGCCCACGCCGGACGAGGTAGTCGCGCACTTCGCGGAGATCGCCAAGGTCGGGCTGCCGATCATCGCCTACAACAACCCGTTCTCCACCCGGGTCGACCTCACGCCGGGCCTGCTCGCCCGGCTGGCCGAGATCGAGCAGGTGCAGGCGGTCAAGGAATTCTCCCAGGACGTGCGGCGGGTGGCGCAGATCAGGGAGCGGGCGCCGCGGCTCGAGGTGATCTGCGGCTGCGACGACACCCTGGTCGAGGCGATGCTGCTCGGCGCGACGGGATGGATCGCGGGCCTGGTCAACGCGCTTCCGGCGCAGTCGGTACAGCTCTACCGGATGTGCGCGGACGGCGAGTTCGTGGCCGCCGCGGAGCTATACCGGGCGATGCTGCCGATCCTGCGCTGGGACGCGGACCCGCGCTTCGTGCAGGCGATCAAGCTGGCGCAGGAGGAGGCCGGCCGGTACGGCGGGCCGGTCCGGCTGCCCCGCCTGGCGTTGCCGCCCGAGGAGGCCGACGAGGTACGCACCGCCGTGCAGGCGGCGATCAAGGCCACCCGCACCAACGCTCTGTGATGCGCGCCCCGGTGCGGCCCGGGCCCGGCGGGCGAGCGCGGTAATGCGGGCCCGGCGCGTGTTTGCCGCGGTCGACAGCCACACGGAGGGCATGCCCACCCGCGTGATCACCTCGGGCGTGGGCGTCCTGCCGGGCGCCACGATGTTCGACCGGATGCGCCACCTGGTGACCGAGCGGGACGACCTGCGGACCCTGCTCATGTACGAGCCGCGGGGGCACGCCTCGATGTCCGGCGCGATCCTGCAGCCGCCGGCCCGGCCGGACGCGGACGCCGGCGTGGTCTTCATCGAGGTCTCCGGCTGCCTGCCGATGTGCGGGCACGGGACCATCGGGACCGCCACGGTCCTGGTGGAGACCGGGATGGTGGAGGTGCGCGAGCCGGTCACGCTGATCCGGCTGGACACCCCCGCGGGCCTGGTGGAGGCCTCGGTGCAGGTGAGCGACGGCCGGGCCAGGTCGGTGATGATCCGGAACGTGCCTTCCTACCTGCACTTGCGCGACGCCCCGGTGCGCGTGCCGGGGCTGGGTGAGGTCACGGTCGACCTGGCGTTCGGCGGCAATTTCTACGCTCTGCTGCCGGCCGCCGCCGCCGGGCTGGAGGTGAAGCCCGAGCTGCACGACCGCCTGGTGGCCGCCGGCCTGGCGATCATGGACGCGGTCAACCAGCAGCTCGATTTCGCCCACCCGGAGAACCCGCAGATCAGCGACTGCCGCCACGTGGTGCTCACCGAGCCCGCGTGCGGGACCAGGCCCGCGCGCGCCGCGGTGGCCATCCACCCCGGCTGGCTGGACCGGTCGCCGTGCGGGACCGGCACGTCGGCGCGGATGGCCCAGCTCGCGGCGCGCGGCGAACTCGGCCTGGAGCAGGACTTCGTGCACGGCTCGGTCATCGGCACGACGTTCACCGGGCGCCTGGTGGGCACCACGACCGTGGGGGACTTCCCGGCGGTGATCCCCACGGTGCGCGGCCGCGCCTGGATCACCGGGATGGCGCACTACCTGCTCGACCCCGACGACCCGTTCCCGGCCGGTTTTCTCCTGGGCGAGCGGCCCTGACCGGTCCGGGAAGTAGGTCAAGGCCTACCCAGGACTAGGTGCCGCCCCATGGCGCGCCGGGCCCGGTCCGGGCCACGATGGTCGGTATGTGGATCCTGGTGAAGACCGTGTGGAACGCGCTGGCCCGGCTTTTGCGTCACTTCGGCTGGGGCGGCCTGCTGCCAGTGGTGGCCGCCATGGGCATGGCGCTGTTCGGCGTGCTGCCGTGGACCGTGGCGCTGGTCCTGCTCGCGCTGATCGTGGCGGCCTGGTGGCCGGCCGTGGCGGCCGACCTGCTGCCGGTCACGATGCTGCTCGCGGGCATATGGGCGCTGATGGTGGCTGCGGTCGCCGGGTCCGTCGCGAACTGGGCCGTGGTCAGCCGGTCGATCACGTTCATCGGCCCCCAGCGCCTCATCAAGAAACCCCCCGGAGGGCCCGGCAAGCCGACGGCCGTCAAGGGTCCGGGGCCGGTGTTCATCAAAGGCCCCCCTGGGCCGGTTACCGTCAAGGGAGGCTTCGGCGCACAGTCCGCGCAGAACCTCCAGGCAGTGGCCGGGCCCCGCGGACGCATCACCGTGCTCCCCTGGACCGGCACACTGCACGGGCCGCTCTTCGGCGGCCCCGGCGGTCCGCTGAAGCCCGGCATGCCCGTGCAGTACAGCGTGGCGCGCCCCGTCGGCGGACCGATACCCGTCGGTCATCCCGGCGGCTTGCTGCCGACCGGGCTGCTGGTCCCGCTGGCGCTGCTGCTGCTGGCTCTCGGTCTGTGGCTCACCCCCCGCGCGATAGCCAGGCTGCGGGACCGCATGCCCTGGCTCGTGCCGTACCTGCGACGGTGGGCGGTGGAGAACCGGTGGGGCGTCCTGCTCATCCCGGTCACGATGTTCGGCCTGGTGGTGTTCGGCGTGCGCCCCTGGACGGTAGCGGCGGTTCTCGTCGCGGTGATCGCCGCGGTGCGGTGGCCGAAGGTGGCCGCGGACCTGGTACCGGTCGCGCTGGTGGGCTTCGCGGCCTGGGGATTCGCGATCGCGTCGAGCTGGCAGTCGCTGGCCGCGGGCAGGAACGGGCACCAGGCAATATATGGCGCCGTCCAGGTCAGCAGCCCGCAGATGGCCCTGCTGGCCGGGGCCGAGGCCAGCGTGTTCCTGGCCTTCGCCGCCTGGCTGGTGCCCCGGACGATCGGGGCGCACGCGCGGACCCTGCTGCACCCTGGGCCCGATCCCGAGCTGGCCGGCCGGGTCCAGCAGCTGACCGAGACCCGCGGCCACGCCATCGACGCTGCGACATCCGAGCTGCGCCGGATCGAGCGGGATCTGCACGACGGGGCCCAGGCCCGCCTGGTCGCGCTGGGCATGAACCTGCGTGCGGTCGAACGCATGCTGCCGACCAGCCCGCAGGCGGCGCTGGCCCTGGTCGCCGAGGCCCGGGAGACCTCGTCACGGGCGCTGAGCGACCTGCGCAACCTGGTCCGCGGCATCTACCCGCCGGTGCTGGCCGACCGTGGCCTCGGCCACGCGGTGCAGGCCCTGGCCCTGGACACGCCGCTCCCGGTCCGGGTCGACGTCGACCTGCCCGGCCGGCTGACCGCGCCGGTCGAGTCGGCCTGCTACTTCGCGGTCGCCGAGGTCCTCGCCAACGCGGTCCGGCACTCCGGCGCGAGCCACGTCGACATCCGCATGCAGCACACCGACGGCACCCTGCGGATCGAGGTGTGCGACGACGGTATCGGCGGCGCGGACCAGGCGAAGGGCACCGGACTGCAGGGCGTGGAGCGGCGACTGGGTACCTTCGATGGCATCATGGCCGTGAGCAGCCCGACGGGCGGGCCCACCATGGTCGTCATGGAGGTGCCATGCGCGTTGTCGTCGCCGAAGATCTTTTCCTCCTGAGGGACGGCCTCGCCCGGCTGCTCGGCGCGTACGACTTCGAGATCGCCGCGGCCGTCGACACCGCGCCCGCCCTGCTGCGCGCGCTGCTGGAGCAGCGGCCGGACGTCGCGGTCGTGGACGTGCGGTTGCCGCCCTCGTTCGCCGACGACGGGCTGCGCGCGGCGCTGGAGGCCCGGCGGCAGATCCCCGGCCTCCCGGTCCTGCTGCTGTCCCAGTACGTCGAGCAGCTCTACGCCCGCGAGCTGCTGGCCGACCAGGCGGGCGCGGTCGGCTACCTGCTCAAGGACCGGGTGTTCAACGACGACCAGTTCATCGACGCGATCCGCGCCGTGGCCGGGGGCGGCACGGTCATGGACCCCGAGGTGGTGACCAAGCTGCTGGGCCGGCGGTCCCGGGACGAGCCGATCACCCGGCTGTCGGTGCGGGAGCAGGAGGTGCTGGAGCTGATGGCGGAAGGACGCTCGAACACCGCGATCGCCCAGCGCCTGTTCGTGACGGAAAAGGCCGTGAGCAAGCACACCACCAGCATCTTCAGCAAGCTCGGGCTGGCCGCGTCGGAGGACGACAACCGGCGCGTGCTCGCCGTCCTGGCCTACCTGAACTCCTGACCGGCCGGATTCGCGTCCGGGCACGGCCAGCGGCCTGGAGCCTGCCTGGAAACCCCGCCCGGGCAGGCTCCACCGCTTGCCGTTTCATGACCTGCAAAGACCCCCCGCTACCCCAGACAGAATCCGCGGCTTGCCGTTTCATGGCCTGCGGGCTAGTAAGTACGGGTGACTGCAGCCGACGCCGCCCTGCCCGCCACCGCGGATGCCGTGATCATCGGGGCCGGGATGGTGGGCGCCGCGACGGCCGCGGCACTGGCCGCCACCGGGCGCCGGGTGTGCGTGATCGACCGCAGCGGCCCGTTCGGCGGCACCACGGGGGCGGGTGAGGGCAACATCCTGGTCTCCGATCACCTGCCCGGCCCCGACCTGTCGCTGGCGCTGCGCAGCCTCACGCTGTGGCGGGAGTTCGCCGCCGAGCACGGCGCGCAGTTCGAGTTCGAGGCCAAGGGCGGCGTGGTCGTGGCGCACGACCAGGACCAGCTGGCCGAACTGCTGGACCAGGCCGGCCGGCAGCGGGCCGCCGGGGTCGAGGTGACCGGGCTGGACCAGGCCGGGCTGGCCGAGGCCGAGCCTGATCTGGCGCCGGGACTGGCCGGCGGCGCCTTCTACCCGCAGGACTGCCAGGTGCAGCCGATGCGCGCGGCCGTGGCCCACCTCGCGCTGGCCCGCCGTCACGGCGGGCTGTCGGTGGCCCGCGCCGAGGCGACCGGGCTCGAGCCGGTCACCAGGAACGCGCCGCCGCGCCTGGTCACCGACCGCGGCCGGATCGCCGCGCCGGTCGTGGTCAACGCGGCGGGGCCGTGGAGCGGCGAGGTGGCACGGCGGCTCGGCTCGGACCTGCCGGTGCGACCGCGCCGCGGGCACATCCTGGTCACCGAGCCGCTGCCGCGGGTCATCGGGCACAAGGTCTACGAGTGCGACTACGTGGCCGCGGTGGGCCGCGACGACGACGTCCTGGCCTGCTCGGCGGTGGTGGAGTCCACCGCCAGCGGCACCGTGCTCATCGGATCCAGCCGGGACTTCGGCGGCGCACTGCCCGGGACGGGGGCGCGGGCCGCGCCGCCGGACGCGGGGGTGCTGAGCGCGATGGCCCGCCGGGCCATCGCGCTGTTCCCGTTCCTGCACCGGGTGCGCGCGATCCGCGCCTATACCGGTTACCGTCCGGCCTGCCGCGACCATCTGCCGGTGATCGGCCCGGACCCGCTGGTGGCCGGCCTCTACCACGCCAGCGGGCACGAGGGCGCGGGCATCGGCCTGGCCCCGGCCACCGCGGAACTGCTCGCCGGGATCATCGACGGCACGGCCACCGCGGTGGACCCGGAGCCGTTCTCGCCCGCCCGCTTCGCCGTCCCGCCCGCCAGGACCGCAGGCCGTCATGACCGGTGACCGGGTTCGGTTCAGCTTCGACGGCCGGCCGATGGACGCGCCGCGCGGCATGACCATCGGCGGGGCCCTGCTCGCGGGCGGCGTCCGGTCCTGGCGGCTGACCCGCTCCGGGGGCCGGCCGCGCGGGGTGTTCTGCGGCATCGGAGCGTGCTTCGACTGCCTGGTCGATGTGGGCGGCGACCATGCCGTACGGGCCTGCCTCATTCCGCTCAGGGACGGCGATGAGGTCCGGACCTGCGCATCGCCGGGGCGGCGCGAATGAGCACCCCGTCCCGTTCGGAATCGGACATAGCCGTCGTGGGGGCGGGACCGGCGGGCCTGGCCGCGGCGCTGGCCGCGGCGGGTTTCGGCTGCACGGTCACGCTGATCGACTCCGGGCCGGCCATCGGCGGGCAGATCTACCGGCAGAACCTGCTCGGCGCCGACCGCGGGGCGGGTGCGCCCGGTGCCGGGGCGGTGCCGCCGCGGCTGCGCCGGGCCGCGCGGCACCGGCGCATCCGGCACCTGGCCGCGACGTCGGTGTGGCACGCGGAGCAGGAGCCCGACGGGTGGTTCCGGCTCCGGCTCGCGGGCCCGGACCGGCCTGAGCCGGAGCCCGATGGGGAGGCTGGCGGGACCGGTACGGCGCTCGGCGGCCAGGCTGGCGGGGCCGGGCCGGCCGTGCTGCGGGCCCGTGCGGTCGTGCTGGCCACCGGCGCGGCCGAGCTCGTGCTGCCCTTCCCGGGCTGGGATCTGCCGGGCGTGACCACCGCGGGCGCGGCCCAGGCGCTGCTGAAGAGCCAGGGCGTCACCGTGGGCCAGCGGGTGCTCGTGTCCGGCTCGGGGCCGCTGCTGTTCCCGGTCGCCGCGGGGCTGGCCGAGGCCGGGGTGCGGGTCGTGGCGGTGCTGGAGGCGACCGCGGCCAGGGTGGGGGCCAGGCACGCCGTCCGGTTCGCCGCTTACCCCGGCAAGCTGCGGGAGGCGGCCGGCTACGCGGCGACCCTGGTCCGGCATCGCGTGCCGGTCCGGGCCGGTCACGCCGTGGTGGCCTGCCGCGGCGCGGGACGGGTGGAGCGCGCGACGATTGCGCGGCTGGACCGGGACTGGCGGCCGGTGCCCGGCTCGCGGCGGGAGGAGGCGGTGGACGCCGTGCACGTCAGCTTCGGCTTCTCCCCCGCGCTGGACCTGGCCCGGCTGCTGGGCTGCGCCGACGCGCAGCACCCGATCCGGCCTACGGCCGCGGTGCGCTGCGACGCCGATCTCGCCACCTCCGTGGCCGGCGTGTTCGCCGCGGGCGAGGTCACCGGGGTCGGCGGGGCGCAAGCGGCCGAGCTCAAGGGATACCTGGCCGGCGCGTCGGCTGCCCGCTACCTGGGCCGGCTCCACCCGGTGGCCTATACCGCGCGGACCCGCACGCTGCGGTCGAGGCTCGGGCCGGCCCGGCGTTTCGCCGCGCTGCTCGATGACGCCTACCCGCTGCGGCCCGGCTGGCTGGACTGGCCGGAGCCGGATACGATCGCCTGTCGCTGCGAGGAGACCCGGTGGGCGGAGATCGGCCGCGCGGTCGCGGCCGGAGCCGCCGACGTGCGGTCGGTGAAGGGTCTCACCCGCTGCGGCATGGGCTACTGCCAGGGGCGGATCTGCGGCCCGATCGTCCAGTACGCGGTGGCAGCCGCCGCGGGGCGCCCGCTGGGCGAGGTCGGGGATTTGCACTCGCGGCCGGTGCTCACCCCGGTGCCGCTGGACGTGATCGCAGGTGAGGGGTAAGCGCGAGTGCGCGCCACGTTTCCGCGGGAACGCCGGCGGGGGTTAGCGCGAAACATTGGCGCTGTTCTGACCATGCTGATGCTTCGCGTTATCGGGCGGCGGCCGGTCCGGGGCCGGATCAGCCGGTGCTGACCGCGAGGGCGAGTGGCAGCACGCCCGTGGCGCCGGCCTCGCGGAGCAGCCTGGCCGCCACGGTCATGGTCCAGCCGGTGTCGATGCGGTCGTCGGCCAGCAGCACCGGTCCGGCGAGCGCGCCGAGGGCGGCACGCACGGACCCGGGAACGGTGAACGCGTCCCAGAGCGCGCGCAGCCGCTGGGCGCTATTGAACTGGGAGGCGGCCGGGCGGTTCCGGCCGGCGTACTCGAGCGGGCCGAGGTAGGGCATCTGGCCGACTTCGGCGATCTGTCGGCCCAGGCTCTCGATGAGCTGCGGGCGGGACCGTGACGGGACGGTGATCACGCCGGCCGGCCGGTCAGCCCAGTCCCACGCGGCCAGCACTTTGACCACCGCATCGATGAGATCCGCGGGCACGGCGGCGTCAGGCACGTCGCCGTTCAGTAGCGCACGCAGCCGTGGGCCCCAGCCGAGGTCGGTCGGCCGGCCCAGGGCCCGGCCCGCCTCGGCCGACACCTCGGCCGGGATCTTGCCCGAGACGTCGATGCCCAATTCCTTCATCCCGGGCGGCCACATCTTCCGCGGCGTCACTTCGACGCCGGGGCGGAGCAGCCGCTCGCGCGCGGCCGTAGCGCCGGCCGGCGAGACCTGCTGCGGCCAGAACCGCCCCGTGCAGTTGTCACAGCGCCCGCAGCTGGCCGCGGCCGGGTCATCCAGCTCGCGCTGAAGGTATTCCATCCGGCACTGTCCGGTATCGATGTAGCCGAGCATCGCCCCCTGCTCGCGCGAACGCTCAGCGGCTACCCGCGCGTAGCGGTCGGCGTCGTAGGCCCAGGCCAGCCCCGTGGCCTCCCAGCCGCCGCTGACCCGGCGGACCGCGCCGTCCACGTCGAGCACCTTGAGCATCATCTCCAGCCGGCCGCGGCTGAGATCGACCCTGGTCTCCAGCGCGGCGAGCGACAGCGGCCGGCCCGCCTCGGCGAGTGCGGCCAGCGTGCGGCGGACGACCGGCTCCGGCGGGAAGGCCAGCGAGCCGAAGTAGGCCCAGATGTCCGCGTCCTCCCGCCCGGGGAGCAGGATGACCTCGGCGCGGTCCGTGCCGCGGCCGGCCCGGCCGATCTGCTGGTAGTACGCGACCGGTGACTGCGGTGCTCCCAGGTGCACGACGAATCCCAGGTCGGGGTGGTCGAATCCCATGCCGAGGGCGCTGGTGGCGACCAGGGCCCGTAGCTCGCCGGCGAGCAGCGCGTCCTCGGCCGCCTGGCGCTGCGCGTGGTCGTCCTTTCCGGTGTATGCGGCGACATCATGGCCGCGCTCGCGCAGGAAGGCCGCGGTCTCGTGCGCCGCCGCCACGGTGAGCGTGTAGACGATGCCCGAGCGCGGCAGCTCGCCGAGGTGCTCGTCCAGCCAGGCCAGCCGCTGGCCGGCGGTGGGCAGGCGTACGACGGCCAGGTGCAGGCTGCGGCGGTCCAGCGGGCCGCGCAGCACCAGCGTGTGCGCCGTGGTGCCGGTGCCGAGCTGGTCGGCGATGTCGCGGGTGACCCTGGCGTTCGCGGTCGCCGTGGTCGCGAGGACGGGAACGCCGGCGGGCAGTTCGTCCAGCAGGGTGCGCAGCCGCCGGTAGTCGGGCCGGAAGTCGTGGCCCCAGTCGGAGATGCAGTGCGCCTCGTCCACCACCAGCATCCCGGCCGCGGCCGTCAGCTTGGGCAGCACCAGGTCGCGGAAGCCTGGGTTGTTCAGCCGTTCCGGGCTGACCAGCAGCACATCCGCCTCGCCCGCTTCCACCTCGGCGTAGATCTCGTCCCACTGCTCGGTATTGGCGGAGTTCACCGTGCGGGCGCGAATGCCCGCCCGGCCTGCCGCCTCGATCTGGTTGCGCATCAGGGCGAGCAGCGGCGAGACGATGACCGCCGGACCCGCGCCGCCGGCGCGCAGCAGCGCGGCCGAGGTGAAGTAGACGGCCGACTTGCCCCAGCCGGTACGCTGCACGACCAGCGCGCGGCCATGCTGCTCGACCAGCGCCCGGATCGCGGTCCACTGGTCCTCGCGCAATCGCGCGTCCGGGCCGGCGAGCGCGCGCAGGTAACGTTCCGCCTGGTCACGGAGCGAACCCGGTCCTGGGTCCGCGCGGCTCACGGGCGCAGCACCGGCATCGTCGACCATGCGCTCCTTCGTACCAGGAGCTGGCGACAGTGGCGCGGCCGGGTCACCGGCCGGGGCGCTGCTCCTGCTGCCGCGGGCTTCCGCTGCCGGTGCTTCCGCTGCCGGTGCTTCCGCTGCCGGGGCTTCCGCTGCCGGGACTTGCGCTGCCGGCGCGCTTCCGCTGCCGGCGCTTCGCTGCCGGGCTTCGGCTACCGGCCCTTCGCCTCGGCCTCGCTAGTGATCGTGGCGGTCTCGGCGCTGGCGAGCGCGGCGGCCAGATCGGGGGCGCTGCCGGTTCCCCCGGGTGCCTGTGTGGACGCGGCTGCCACGGCGCAGCCGAGCGCGGCCGCCGCCGGCAGGGCCAGGCCGCGCAGCAGCCCGGCGATGAGGCCGGCGTTGAAGCAGTCGCCGGCTCCGGTGGCGTCGACCGGGCGGACCGGCGGGACCCCGACGGCGTGCCGCCGCCCGTCCTCGATGCACAGCGCGCCGCGGGATCCGCGCTTGACGACCAGCCTGGATCCGGCCGCGGCCAGCACGCCGACCGCCTCGGGCAGGGTGTCCCGGCCGGCGATCCGTAGCGCCTCCGCCTCGTTGGGGATCAGCAGGTCGGTCTGGGCGAGCACGGAGCGGAGCCGCTCGCCGCCCCACTTGTCGCCCGGATCCCAGTTCGTGTCCAGGGACGTGGTGACCCCGGCGGTCCGGGCGGCGGCGAAGATCGAGCCGAGGTGATCGCCGAGCGACGGCTCGATGAGGAAGTACGAGCTCACGTGCAGGTGCCTGGCCCCGTGGACCAGCGCCTGCGGCACGTCGGTCGCGGCCAGCGAAGCCACCGCCCCGGTCGCGGTCAAGATGGCCCGGTCGTCTCCGTGCGACAACGCCACGGTCATGCCGGTCGGGACGCCGGCCCGCATGGCGACCGCCGTGACGTCCACGCCCTCGGCCGCCAGCTGGCCGAGCATGAAGTGGCCGACCGGGTCGTCGCCGATCGCGGCCACCAGGGCGACCCGCACCCCGAGCCGCGCGGCCGCCACGGCCATGATGGCGGCGGACCCGCCGACCACCAGGGATATCCGGTCGACGAGCTTCTCGCGCTGGCCGAACTCGGGGATCACGTCGGCCCCGAGCACCAGCACATCCGGGTTGCAGTCGCCCACGATGACCAGATCGGCGGCCACCGGGGCCCGGTCCTGCGTCACCCGCACCTCCCGATCTCCGCGCGCCGCGTGGTGCAAACACCGGCGCGCAGCGGACCGGATCCCGTCTGATCGAAACCAGTGAAGTTAAGCCATCTAGCAATCATTAGTCAACAAGATTTGCGCAGTTTCTGAGCTATCGGGTGACTCGGTGTTCTCGCTGATCGTTAGCCGGTGATCACGCGGGTGCCCGCCTCGCCGAACCTGGCCGCGTCCGCCGCGGCGATCCCGGCGTCCGTGACCAGCACGTCGATGTCCGACGCGGCGCAGATCCGGGCGAACGCGCGGCGGCCGACCTTGGAGCTGTCGGCGACCACCACGACCTGGTCCGCGCGGTCGGCCATGAGCTTGTTGATGCTCGCCTCCCCCTCGTGGTGCGCGGTGGCGCCCGCCACCGGGTCGATCCCGTCCACTCCGAGGATCGCGATGTCGAGCGTCACCTGGTCCAGCACGCCCGTAGCCAGGGGGCCGATGAGCTCGTAGGACTGCGGCCGGGCCACGCCGCCAGTGGTCACGATCTTAATGTGCTGGCGGACCGCCAGCTCGGTGGCGATGTTGAGAGCGTTGGTGACCACGGTCACCGCGGGTGAGGGCGAGCCGGCGTTCAGGTCGGCTCGGGTGGCGAGCGCACGCGCTACCTCGGTCGTGGTGGTGCCGCCGTTGAGCGCGGCGATCTGGCCGGTCCGCACCAGCCCGGCCGCCGTCGCGGCGATGCGCTGCTTCTCCGTGGGATGCCGCTCGGTCTTGTACCGCAGCGGCAGGTCGTAGGTGACGCCCTGGGCCACGGCGCCGCCCCGGATCCGGGTGAGCATCTGCTGATTGGCCAGCTCGTCGAAGTCCCGGCGGACCGTCGCGGTGGACACGCCGAGCGCCTGCGCCGCCCGCTCCACCTGCAGCTGGCCGTCCGCGGCCAGCAGTTCGAGCAGCTCATTCCAGCGGCTGTAGCGGGTCACCGGCAGCTCCTGAGTGGTATCTGCTCTGTATTGCCTGGAATGAGGACCGGCGGGCCAGCCGGGCCGTTGCCGCAGGCCATGGGACCGCTGCTCCGGGCCCGTAGCCTCTCACGGCGCACGCGTAATGAGCAATCGGGCTGCTTCGTGGTCGCGATTCTAGCTGTTAACATACGATTGATTTTGCTACATACCAAGCAAAAGCGAGCATAGCCAGGCCAGCGCGCCCGGAGACTGGGGTACACAGGGGTGGACGCGAGCGACCGGATGCCTGGCGGCACGGACGGCGGCATCAGCGGGACGGCCGGTGGCCGCAGCGGCACGGGCGGCAGCGGCACGGACGGCAGCGGCACGGGCGGCGGCGGCAGCATCGAGGCGGAAGTCGCCAGCCAGCCCGAGTGCTGGCTGCGGGCCGCCGGGCTGGCCGCGGAGGTAGCCGGGATCCTGCCGGCCCGAGGTGAGCGGGTGGCGGTCGCGGGCTGCGGCACCTCGTGGTTCATCGCCCAGTCGTACGCGGCCGCGCGGGAGGCGGCGGGGCACGGCGAGACCGATGCCTTCGCCGCGTCCGAGTTCCCGGCCGGCCGTCGGTACGACCGCATCCTGGCGCTGTCCCGGTCGGGTACCACCACCGAGATCCTCGACCTGCTCGCCCGGGCCGGCCGCACGGCCCCGACCGTCGCGATCACGGCCGACCGGGGCAGCCCCGTCGCGGCGGCCGCCGACGCGGTCGTCGCGCTGGACTTCGCCGACGAGCGGTCGGTCGTGCAGACCAGGTTCGCCACCAGCGAGCTGGCGCTGCTCCGTGCGCACCTGGGCGAGGATCTGGCCCCGGTCGCCGGGGCGGCGCGTCGGGTGCTGGCCGCCCCGCTGCCCGCGCAGATGATCGAAGCCCGGCAGTTCACCTTCCTCGGCACCGGCTGGACCTGCGGACTGGCCAGCGAGGCGGCGCTGAAGCTCAGGGAGGCGGCCGGGCTGTGGACGGAGGCGTACCCGGCCATGGAGTACCGGCATGGCCCGATCGCCGTGACCGGGCCCGGCAGCGTGGTCTGGCTGTTCGGACCGCCGCCGGACGGCCTGGCCCGCGAGATCGCCGCCACCGGTGGGCTGGTCTGGCAGAGCGAGGAGGAGCCCATGGCCGAGCTGGTGCGGGTGCACCGGCTGGCGGCCGTGGCCGCGCGCGCTCGCGGGCTCGACCCGGACCGGCCGAGGAACCTGTCCCGGTCGGTCATCCTGGACACCGCCCGCCCGGGCTGAGCGTGTCCCGGTGAACCGGCCGATCCTGGTCGTCACGCTCAACCCGGCGCTCGACCTCACCTACGAGCTGCCGCAGGTGGATTGGGCCGGGGTGAACCGGCCGGTTACGGTGCGGTCGCGCCCGGGCGGCAAGGGGATCAACGTCGCGCGGACGCTGCACGCGCTGGGGGCCGACGTGCTTGTCCTGGGCCTGGCCGGGGAGCTGACCGGCCAGGCGGTGCGGTCCGCGCTGGCCGGGACCGGCGTGCGCGGTGCGTTCACCGAGATCGCCGGCGAGACCCGGCGGACCCTGGCGGTCATCGACCGCGACCGCGGCCAGACCGCACTGTTCAACGAGCCGGGACCGCGCGTCTCGGCTGCCGAGTACGCGGCGTTCCTGGCCCGGTATCAGGCCGAGCTGGCCGCGACCACGGCCGTCGTGCTGACCGGAAGCCTGCCCCCGGGCCTGGAGGCCGGCAGCTACGCGGAGCTGACCGGGATCGCGGCGCGCGCCGGCGTGCCCGCCGTACTCGACGCGGACGGCGAGCCGCTGCTGCGCGGCCTGGCGGCGAATCCGGCGGTGGTCAAGCCGAACCTGGCCGAGCTTTCCGCCGCGGTCAGCCGCCGGCTGACCGACGCGGACAGCACCGGCCGCGCGGCGGTCGCCGTCGCGGCTCTAGAGCTCAGGGAGGCCGGAGCGCAGGCGGTCGTGGTCTCGCTCGGCGCCCGCGGGCTGCTGGCGGTGACCGAGGACGGGGTATGGCAGGCCGTGCACCCCGGGGTGGTGGCCGCCAACCCGACCGGGGCGGGCGACGCGGTGGTGGCCGGCCTCACCCACCACCTGGTGCTCGGCCACCCCTGGGCCGAACGGCTGCGGCACGCGGTCGCGCTCGGCTCCGCGGCGGCCGCCGCGCCGGTCGCCGGCGAGTTCCGCCGGGCCGACTACGAGCAGGCGCTGGGCCAGGTCACGGTCGTCAGGCGGGACGGCCTGATGCCGGACACCACGCGGGAGACGATCTAATGCCCGCCACGGGACTGGGAACCATCGTGACCGCGGCCCGCGCGGCGGGGCACGGAGCCGGCGCGTTCAACGTCATCGGCATCGAGCACGCCGAGGCGATCGTCGCCGGCGCGGAGGCGGCCGCGGCCCCGGTCGTGCTGCAGATCAGCGAGAACTGCGTCCGCTATCACGGCGCGCTGCGGCCGATCGGGCAGGCGGCGCTGGCGATCGCGGCCGCCGCGGCCGTGCCGGTCGCCGTGCACCTGGACCACGCCACCACGGGGGAACTCGTCAGCGAGGCCGGCCGACTGGGTTTCGGCTCGGTCATGTTCGACGCGTCGACCCGGCCCTACGCGCAGAACGTCGAGGTGACGGCCGGCATCGCCGCCTGGTGCCACGACCGCGGGATGTGGATCGAGGCCGAGATCGGCGAGATCGGCGGCAAGGACGGCGCGCACGCCCCGGGCACCAGGACTAAGCCACGGGAAGCGGCCGACTATGTCGCCGCGACCGGGGTGGACACCCTGGCGGTGGCGGTCGGCAGCTCGCACGCCATGCTCACCCGCGACGCCGTGCTTGACCTGGAGCTGATCAGCCAGATCCGCGCCGCGGTCGCCGTGCCCCTCGTCCTGCACGGCTCATCCGGCGTGCCGGACGCGATGCTCGCCGCCGCGGTCCGGGCCGGCCTGACGAAGATCAACATAGCGACGCGGCTGAACGAGGAGTTCACCGCCGCCATCCGTGCGTCCCTGGCCGCGGACCGCGCGGTAGTCGATCCGAGGCGCTACACGGCGGCGGGGCGGGACGCTGTCGCCTGCGAGATCACCCGGCTGCTCGGCGTGCTCGGCGCCGGCGGCGCCGCCCGGGACAGCGGCGCCGCCGGGGCTACGCCCCCGTGAGCCCGGTCGCCGCCACCGACCTGATGAAGTAACGCTGGGCCGCGAAGAAGACGATCAGCATCGGGATCAGGCTCATCACGTTACCCGCCATCAGCAGCGTCCACTCGGTGGCGTGCGCGCCCTGGAACGTGGCCAGGCCGAGCGGCAGCGTCATCTGGTTCGTCTGGTTGATGACGATCAGCGGCCACAGGAAGTTGTTCCACGAATCCAGGAAGGTCAGCGCGGCCAGCGTGGCCAGCGCCGGCGTGGCCAGCGGCAGCACGATCCGCCACAGCACGGTCAGCCGGTTCGCCCCGTCCACCCGCGCCGATTCCTCGTACTCGATCGGCATCGTCTTGAAGAACTGCCGCAGGAAGAACACGCCGAACGCGGTGGCCGCGTTCGGCAGGATCAGCGCCCCGATGTGATTGATCCCGACCCCGGCCAGCACGTTCACGCCGAGCCACTTCGTGATGAGGAACTGCGGGATCATCGTCACCTGGAACGGCACCATCAGCGTGGTCATGATCAGTACGAACAGGGCGGTCCGGCCGAGGAACCGGATCCGCGCGAACGCGTACCCGGCCAGCGAGCACAGCACCAGGTTGCAGACCACGGTGACCACCGCCACGATGGCGCTGTTCAGGAAGAACCGCCCGAACGGCGCTGCCTGCCAGGCGGCGGCGTAATTGCCGAACCTGAGCACGTGCGGGGTCAGGATCGGCGGGAAGTGCAGCGCCTCAGACGACGTTTCCAGCGACGTCACCAGCATCCAGAAGAACGGGAAGATCAGGATCAGGCTGGCCGGCAGCAGCACGAGGTGCCACGGGCTGAACGGAAGCCAGCGCCAGTTCCTGCGGGCGCCCGCGTGCGTCTGCGCGCTCATGAGCGGTAGTAGGTGAGCCGCCGGCCGACCCGGAACTGGATCGCGGTGACCACCAGGATGATGAGGAACAGGAAGTAGGCGATCGCGGATGCGTAGCCGAAGTTGAAGTTCACGAACGCCTGCTCAAACAGGTAGTACACGAGCACGGTGGTGGAGTTCAGCGGGCCGCCCTGCGTACTCAGGTAGACCTCGTCGAACAACTGCAGCGCGTTGATCGTGAGCCAGACCGCCAGGAACAGCGACGCGGGGCTGAGCAGCGGCAGCGTCACCCGCCGGAACGTCGCCCAGGCGCTGGCCCCGTCGGTCGCCGCCGCGTCGATCAGGTGCTGCGGGATCCCCTGCAGCGCGGCCAGGTAGATCACCACGGAGAAGCCGGTCCAGCCCCAGATCGTCATCGCGACGATCACGTACAGCGCCTCCGACGGCGAGTTGAGGAACTGCTGTTGCGGAATGCCGACCAGGCTGAACAGGTAGTTCACCACGCCGTAGGACGGGTCGAACAGCCAGATGAAGACCAGCGCCTCGCTGATCGTGGATATCGCCATCGTGGCGTAGGCGGCGGTCCGGTAGAAGTTGATGAACCGGATGCTCCGGTTCATCGCCACGGCCAGGAACAGGCCGACCACCATGCTGCCGGGGACGAACAGGGCCGTGTAGACGAGCGTGTGCTCGACCGCCTGGGCCACGACAGGGTCGTGCAGCAGGGTCCGGTAGTTGTGCAGCCCGACGTAGGGCGTGTCCGGCGACAGCAGGTTGTTGCGCTGGAACGACATGACCGCGGACCAGACCACGGGGACCGCGCCGAACAGCAGGATGATCGCCACCCCGGGCGTCACGAACGCCCACCCGGTGAAGTGCTCCGAGCGGGTGACGCGGGCCCGGGCGCTGGCCGCCGCCCTCAGGCGCCGGCGGCTGAGCGAGGCCTCCGATGCCGCCACGTCACGGGTTCGTGTCGCCACGTTACTGGTTCGGGTGGGCGAGAATCTGGTTGACCTGCTGCGCGGCGCTGTGCAGCGCGGCTGCGGGCTGGCTCTTGCCGAGCAGCACCGAGACCACCATGTTGCCGAGCACCTGGGAGATCTTCGGGTAGGTGGGGATCTGCGGCCGGGCCTGCCTGACGTTGCCGAGGTTCTTGATGAAGGTGTCCACGCCGGGGAGCGCCTGGTCCATGCCGGCCTGGAATCCGGCGGCGTTGGCCACCGAGGCCCGGGTCGGCAGGTCCCCGGTGCGCAGCGAGAAGGACTTCACCTGAGCCGGGGCGGTGAGCCACAGCAGGAACTTCTCCGCCGCCTTGACCCGGTCGGAGCCGTTGTTGAAGATCACCCAGTTGTCCGGTCCCGAGATGGTCTGGTGACCGCCGCTGGTGCCGGGGAACGAGGGCATGATCTGCACGCCGTAGTGCACGTTCGGGAACACGCCCAGGTCCCAGGGGCCGGTCACCAGCATGCCGATCTTGCCGGAGTTGAACACGTTGGCGTAGGCCTGGTCGGTCGGGTCCAGGTACATGGACTTGTCATGCACGGCCATGGTCTGCAGCGTGGTCAGCGACTTCAGGCCGGCCGGCGAGTCGAACGCGGCCTGCTTGTTGTCCGGGGTGAGGATCTTCCCGCCGGCCTCCCAGAGCAGCACCTCCCAGTGCCATACGGTGTCTTCGCTGCCGGGGGTCACGTAGGCGGTGCCGAACTGCTTCTTGGCCGGGTTGGTCAGCTTCTTGGCGTCGGCCACGAACTCGTTCCAGGTCCACCCCGGGCCGGGCGGCTGCAGGCCGGCCTGGGCGAACAGCGTCTTGTTGTAGACCACGGCCAGGTTGTCGACCAGCGCCGGGATGCCGATGACGCGGCCGTTGACGGAGGCCACATCGCGCTCGCCCACCCAGAAGTCGTTCCAGTTCACGCCGGGCTGCTTCACCACGCTGTTCAGCGTCTCGACCTGAGGAATCTGGGCCACGTTCGGGGCCCAGGAGCCGTAAAGGTAGGCGATGTCGGGCACGCTGCCGCCGCGCACGGCGGTCAGGACCTTCTGCAGCGAGTTGTCGTTGTTGACGTACAGGCTGCTGACCTTCTGCCCGGGGTTCTGCTGCTGGTACTCGGTGATCAGGTGGGCGAACGCCTTGCCCTCCGGACCCGTGTACCCCTCCCAGATCGTGATCGACTTGCCGTTCCCGCCCGATCCGTTGCCACTGCCCGTGCCGCAGGCCACGAGGCCGAGGGCAACCAGCGTGGACCCCAGTAGCACGCTGAGCCGGTGCTTTCTCATTTGCCCTTGCCTCCGAGCCCGCGCTCGGGGTGCGACCGCGGCCGACCTGGGCATCCGCCCTCGGATTGCCGACGCGTCGACGACTCTTGCGCGAATCGTGAATGTTTGAGACATCATCGCGCGAACCTGCGGGCCGGTGTCAAGCCGAACGGAATGCTTTTGCCCAAGCTGTGAGCGACGTGTTATCGAGGCTGAGCGGGCGCCGCACGCGAGAGAGCAGCGCATCCTTCGCGCGAGGCCTGGTCCGGGCGCTGCCGCTGGCGGCCTCGCCTGGGACGCTCCGGGTCGGCGGCCAGCGCCGCGCTGCTGCAAGTTCCTGCGCGCTGTTGCTCGCAGAAGAAGGAAATGGAACACTATCGATCCGTGATCAAGGTTGCATTCATCGGCGCCGGCAGCATCGAGTTCACCCGCAACGTCGTCACGGACCTGTGCGGCTATCGCGAGTTTAGTTCCGAGCTGGAGCTGGCGCTGCACGACATCGATGCCGGGCGCCTCGCGCACGCCGACACGCTGGCCCGCCGTATCGTCGTCCAGACCGGGTGCGGCGCAGCCGTGACGTCCTCGTCCGACCGCTCCGAGGTGCTCGCCGGCGCTCGCTACGTCATCAACGAGATCCAGGTGGGCGGGTACCAGGCGACCCGGCTGGACTTCGACATCCCGGCCCGCTACGGCGTGCGGCAGACCATCGCGGACACGCTGGGCATCGGCGGCATCTTCCGCGGCCTGCGCACCATCCCCGTGGTGGTCGGGATCGGGCGCGACATGGCCGAGCTGTGCCCGGACGCCTATCTGCTCAACTACACCAACCCGATGGCCATGCTGCCCTGGGCCGTATACGAGGGCACGGCGTTCCAGCGCGTGTTCGGGCTATGCCACTCGGTCCGGGACACGCACGCCTTCCTGGCCGGGCTGGTCGGCCTGGATCCGGCCGAGGTCGGCTTCACCACCGCGGGGTTCAACCACCAGGCGTTCGTGCTCCGGTTCGAGCACGAGGGCCGGTCCCTCTACCCGCGCCTGACCGAGATCGTCGAAGGCTCCCCGGAGCTGCAGCGACGGGTGCGGGTGGAGCTGTTCCGCAGGTTCGGCTACTTCCCCACCGAGTCCAGCGAGCATTCCGCCGAGTACGTGCCGTGGTTCATGCGGCACGACGACCAGATCGAGCGGTTCCGCATCTTCGTGGGCGACTACCTGGCCCGATCAGAGGAGAACCTGAACGAGCTGGAGTCGCTGCGCCGCGATCTCGACGAGGGCAAGCCGCTCGACCTGGAGCCCACCGACGAGCTCGCCTCGCAGTTCATCTACGCGCTGGAGACCGGCACCGAGCGCGAGCTCTACGTGAACGTGCGCAACGACGGGCTGATCGCCAACCTGCCCGGGTCGTGCTGCGTCGAGGTCCCCTGCGACGTAGGCGCGCACGGCGCGCGGCCACGGCCGGTCGGCGCGCTGCCCGCCCAGCTCGCGGCGCTCAACCGCACCTTCCTCAACGTGGTCGAGTTGACCGTCCGCGCGGTCCTGGACGGCCGGCGGGACCACGTCTACCAGGCGGCGCTGCTGGACCCGAATGCCGCCGCCACGCTGACGACCTCGCAGATCGTCGCGATGTGCGACGACCTGCTCGCGGCGCACCGCGCGCTGCTCCCCCCAGCGCTCACGGACTGATCCCCGCTCACGGACTGATCCCCCGGCGATTGCGGACTGACCGGCCTGACGGGCTAACCGGACGGGTCCCGCCGGCCGGGCGCCGACGAGCCGGGCCGGCCGGGAACCTGGTTCCCGGACCGAAGTCTCGCCGCAGCAGCCACGACGAGACGTCGGTCCGGCGCCCCCGCTCCCCCCATTAAGCGATCAAATCGTCAAAGTCCCCGTCCTTGGCCCCCGCGATGAACGCCTCGATCTCGGCGTGGGTGTAAATCAGCGCGGGACCGCCCGGATGGCGGGAATTACGCATCGCGATAGACCCGCCGGGCAGCACGGCCATCTCGACGCGGGCGGCCCGACGATCACCGTGCTGGCTCGACTGCCATTCGGCGTCAGCCAGGCTGGACGACGGCATCCCGTTGCGCGCGCCCATCGCCCTCCTCGCAGCGTCGCGAATACGGCCGACCCGTGCTCGGACGGTCGCAAATTCGTCCGGCCCATCCCGGCGTGAATCGTCTCGATTGCCTTACTACGCGGGGATTCTAGCATGCACGTGCATCCGTACGGGACGAAGCACGCGCATAAGCACGCGCATCACGCGTCCCCGGGAATGGACAGCGCCCAGCCCGGATTACCCGGCGCTGGCCAGGCTGCCGGAGCGGCTGAGCTCCTGGCCCCCGGTGAACGCGTCCCAGAGCGACGCGTACGTGCCGCCCATCGCGAGCAGCTCGTCATGGCTGCCGGTCTCCACGATCTGGCCGCCGTCCACCACCACGATGCGGTCCGCGCGGGCCGCGGTGGTCAACCGGTGCGCCACCACCAGCGTGGTGCGCTGCGTGGTGAGCCGGCCGATCGCGCGGGTCACCGCGGCCTCCGACGCCAGGTCGAGCGCGGACGTGGCCTCGTCGAGCAGCAGGATGGCCGGATCCACCAGCTGCGCCCGGGCCAGCGCGACGAGCTGCCGCTGGCCCGCGGACAGGTTGCGGCCGCGCTCGCCCACCAGGTGGTCGTATCCGCCGGGCAGCGCCTCGATCATCTCGTGCGCCCCCACGGCCCGGGCCGCCGCCTCCACCTCGGCCTGGGCGGCGTCCGGACGGCCGTAGGCGATGGAGTCGGCGACGGTACCGGAGAACAGGTAGGGCTCCTGCGGCACCACACCCAGCTGGTGCCGGTAGCCGGCCAGGTCGTATTCGCGGACGTCTACCCCGTCCACCAGCACCGCTCCCCCGGTCACGTCGTAGAACCGCGCCACGAGCTTGACCAGGGTCGACTTTCCCGCGCCGGTCTGGCCGACCAGCGCCACGGTCTCGCCGGGCTCGATGCTCAGGTTGACCCGGCGGACCGCGTCCCGGTGCGCCCCGTCGTACCGGAACCGGGCATCGCGCAGCTCGACCCGGCCGCTCAGCCGTCCCGCCGGCCGGGGGTGGCTGGCCGGCGGCGTCGTGGTCGGGACCGCGAGCAGTTGCCGGATCCGGCGCAGCCCGACCACCGCCTGCTGGTAGCCGTCGAATACCTGAGACATCTGCTGCACCGGCGCGAAGAACAGGTCGATGTAGAGCAGGTAGGCGATCAGGGCGCCCGCCGTCAGCGCGCCGGAGCGCACCTGGCCGGTCGCGACCACCAGCACCAGGGCCCCGGCGATCGTGGACAGCGCCTGGACGAACGGGAAGTACAGCGCGATATAGCGCTGGGCCCGCAGCCTGCTCACCCGGTAGGAGGCACTGCGCGCGGCGAACCGGGCCCGGTTGCGTTCCTCACGGCGGTAGGCCTGGGTCACCCGCAGCCCGGCCACGTTCTCCTGCAGGTCGGCATTGACCGCGCTGACCTTCTCCCTGGCCTCGTTGTACGCCTTCGACGACTTGGCCCGGAAGATCAAGGTCGCGACGACGAGCAGCGGGATGATCGACAGTACGGTCAGGCCCAGCCTGAGGTTGATCACGAGGAGGGCCGCCAGCACGCCGAAGAACGACAGGACCGAGCTGACCGCGGTGACCAGGCCGGTCTGCAGGAAGGAGGACAGCGCGTCCACGTCGGTCGTCATCCGGGTCATGATCCGGCCGGACAGCTCCCGTTCGTAAAAGTCGAGCCCGAGCCGCTGCAGGTGCGCGAAGATCTTGATCCGCAGCGCGTACAGCAGCCGCTCGCCGTTGCGCCCGATGACCATGGTCTCCGCGATGTTGACCACCCAGTCGGCGAGCACGATGGCCAGCCCGATCAGCGACACGAGCACGATCGCGTGGAACGTCTTGGTCGCCACGCCGTTGTCGATGCCGCCCCGGACAAGGGCGGGCAGCGCCAGCGTGGCCAGGGCGTCCAGGCCATCGAGGATGAGCCCGGCCACCAGCGCGATGAGGAACGGCTTGAGCAGCTTGCGCAGCGTGAACCGCGGCTCGGGCGCGCGCGCCTCGGCCTGATCCACGTGCGGGACGTCGTTGGCCGGCGGCAGCGCCTCCAGCTGGGCCTGCAGCTTGGGGCTCGGCGGGAGGCTGGCCAGCATGCCGTCCCAGCTGTCGCCGCCGCCGCGGCGGCCGGCCGCCTGCGCCCGGCCTCGTCCCGCGGTCCGGGCGGGGGCCGCGGTCCCGGCGGGCGCGGCCAGCGCAACGGCACCGGCGCCGGCCGGCACGGCGTCCTCGCCGTCATAAGGTTCGGCGTCCTCGCCGTCATAGATCTCGGCGTCGTCGGGCCCGGCCAGCAGCAGCCGGTAGCGCGGGCTGCGGTGCATGAGTTCCTCGTGGCTACCCACGTCGGCGACCCGGCCCTCGTGCAGCACCGCGATCCGGTCCGCGAGCTGCAGCGTGGACCTGCGGTGCGCGATCAGCAGCGTGGTGCGGCCGCGCATCACCCGGCGCAACGTGTCGTGGATCTCCGCCTCCATCCGCGGGTCTATCGAGGACGTGGCGTCGTCGAGAACGAGGATCCGGGGGTCGGTGAGCAGCGCGCGGGCCAGCGCGATCCGCTGCCGCTGGCCGCCGGACAGGCTCAGCCCCTGCTCGCCGATGACCGTGTCGTATCCGTCCGGGAGCTCGGTGATGAATTCCTCGGCCTCCGCGGCCCGCGCCGCCGCGATCACCTGCTCGTCGGTGGCTTCGGGGCGGCCGAAGGCGACGTTGGCCCGCACCGTGTCGGAGAACAGGAAGCTGTCCTCCAGCACCAGGCCGATCGCGGACCGGAGCGAATTCAGCGTGACATCCCGCACGTCGTGCCCGCCGATCCTGACCGCTCCCGCGTCGACGTCGTAGAACCGCGCCAGCAGCAGCGACACGGTGGACTTCCCTGAGCCGGACGCGCCGATGATGGCCAGCGTCTCGCCCGGCTCGGCCCGCAGCGACAGGCCGTTCAACACCGGCTGCTGCGGCGCGTAGCCGAAGTGAACGTCGTCGAACTCCACCCCGGCCGCGTCGGCCGGCAGCGCGGCCGCGCCCGGCTTCTCGGTGATCAGCGGGCGCGAGTCGATCGCCTCGAACACCCGGATCACGCTGGCCCGCGCCTCCTGGCCGAGCGTGATCAGGTAGGTGAGCATGCGCACCGGGCCGACCATCTGGGCCAGGTAGGAGGAGAAGGCCAGGAAGGTGCCCAGCGTGATCGAGCCGTTGATGGCTAGCCAGCCGCCCAGCGCGAGCACGCCGATCTGGCCGAACGCGGGGATGGCCTGCAGCGCGGGGCTGTACCTGGCCATCAGGCGCACGGTCCGCACCCGGGAGGCGAACAGCCGCCTGCTGGCCTCCTCCAGGCGGTCAAGCTCCTGCTCCTCCTGGCCGAATCCCTTGACCACCCGCACGCCGGTGACCGCGGCCTCCACCACCCCGGCCACGGCACCGGACTGCTGCTGGGCGTGCCAGCTCGATGGGAACAGCCGCCGCCGGGACGCGAGCGTCACCAGGTACAGCGCCGGGCCGACCAGCAGCGCGACCACGGTCAGCAGCGGGGAGAGAAACAGCATGATGACCAGCGAGGCCGCGAACAACACCAGGTTGCCCGCCGTCACCGGGATCATGCTGAGCAGGCCCTGCACCATGTTGAGGTCGGAGATCGAGCGGCTCACGACCTGCCCGGTGTGCAGCTCGTCCTGGCGCGCGCCGTCCAGCCGGGACAGCGAGCCGAGCAGTTCGGTGCGCAGGTCATGCTGAACGTCGAGGGATACCCGGCCGCCCATGTACCGCCGCACGTAGACCGCGCCGAAGGTGGCCAGCGCCGCGACCACCAGCGCGATCGCCAGCGGCCAGATCGACTCGGTGTGCGTGACGATGACGTTGTCGATGATCCGCCGCTGTATCAGCGGGATGACCGCGGTGACCAGCGCGGCCAGCAGCGAGGCGCCGATAGCGATGACGGTATTGCGGCGGTACCGCCAGCAGTAGCCGGCCAGCCGCCGCACCCATCCCTGCCCGGCCTCCGCCGGTCGCGCAGCACGGATCCGTCCCATAGTTAGACACGCTAACAATCGGGTGCAATCGAATATTTCCGAACGCTGACGCCCGGAACGCCGCTTCGATCGCCGCCCGCCCCCCGGCGGATGGCCGGCTAGCGGGCGTCGGCGGGCGCGGAGGGGGGAGCCGCCGATCGGGCGGCGAGCAGGGCCGCCAGCTCGCCGGCGGGCAGCTGGTAAGCGGTTATCCCGTCCCGGCCGGTCATGGTGCGCGCGGCCACCAGCGCGTTCAGCACGGCCTCCTCGGTCGCCTCGGCCACCCCGCGGAACAGGCCGGTGATCCTTGTGTCGGGCAGCATGGCCAGCGGCACCACCGGCGCGGGCGGCGGCCCGTGGTCGCCCGGGATGCCGTCGTTGCCGGTGGCGAAGGCGAGGAAGAAGTCTCCGCTGTAGTGCTCGCCGACGGCGCCGAGTCTGGCGATGCCGATCACGGCGCGCTGGGCCAGCCGCCGGCACTGGTGCGGCAGCAGCGGGGCGTCGGTGGCCACGATCCCGATGATCGACCCGGCGCCGGGGCGCGGGTCCGGCCCGGGCGCAGCCGAAGGACGGCCGGGCAACGCGACCCGATCGGGGCCGATCAGCTGCCCGGCCGGCACGCCGTTGACCGTGAATCCGGCCCGCGACCCGTGGTTGGCCTGCACGAGCACGCCGACGGTGTGCCGGCCGTGAGCGTCTTCCACCAGCCGGGAGGCGGTGCCGATCCCGCCCTTGAATCCGTGGCAGATCATCCCGGTACCGCCGCCCACGTTGCCCTCGGGCACCGGGCCCGCCGCGGCCGCGGCCAGCGCGTCGAGGACGTGCTGCGGGCCGACATGCCCGCCGCTGGCGTCGTTCAGCCGCCCGTCCCAGGTCTCCCCCACCACCGGCAGAGACCAGGCATCCGGATCGTAGCCGCGCTGGCGCGCCTCCCACGCCGCCAGCGCGTCGCGGACCACGCCCACGCTGTGCGTGCTGGTCAGGCCGACCGGAGTGGCCAGCAGCCCGGCCTCCCGGATCCACTCCAGCCCGGTCACCTCGCCGTTGCCGTTGAGGGTGTGACAGCCGGCGAAGACCGGCCGGTCCCAGATCCGCTCGGTCCGCGGCAGCACCACGGTCACGCCGGTGCGGACCGGCCCGCGGCCCGGGACCAGCGGGCCGTCACCGCTGATCAGCGTGGTGTGTCCGACGCTGACCCCCGCCACGTCGGTGATCGCGTTGCGCGGCCCGGGGTTCCCCGTGCTCGCGACGATGCCGAGATCCCTGGCTCGCTGCGCCATGTCTGTCCTGACGGTGCTGGTCCGGCCGGTGTCCGTTCGGACTGCTATGCGGGCTGGGCAGTGATCGTGGCCCTGGTCTCGACCGGGTTCGCCAGCGACTGGAAGACCACGCAGTACCGCTCGGTCAGCCTGAGCAGGGTGTCGAGCTGCTCGGCGGTCGCCTCGGTATCCAGCTCGAAGCCCAGGCGGATCGCCGTGAAGCCCACCGGCGCGTCCTTGCTGACCCCCAGCGTGCCGCGGAAATCCAGGTCGCCTTCGGCGTGGACGGCCCCGCCGGCGATCGGGATCTCCAGCGACGTGGCCACCGCCCGCAGCGTGACGCCGGCGCACGCGACCAGCGCCTGGAGCAGCATGTCGCCGGAACAGGCCAGCGAGCCGTCGCCGCCGGTGGCCGGGTGCAGACCCGCGACCGCGAGCGCCTGCCCGGTGGCCACCGAGCAGCTGACGCTCTCCTCGCCGAGCTGACCCTGCGCGGCTAGGGTGATCAGCGCCTGCTGCGGATTCTCGCGGTAGGCGTCCTTGAGAGGCTTCTGCACGGCGCGCAAGACATCGCTGTCCATGACCACCCTTTCCGGCGGGGTTGCGCTCCCAGGATCGCACGCGCCCGCGAGAGGCGCTTGTTCGGGAGCCGACCTGGTAGGCGCGGGTGATGGTGTCGGTGACGGACCCCCCGGCCGCGTCCGACCCGCTGGTCCGCAGCGTCACCCGGGCGCCCGGCCGAGCGCGGAACACCGCCGCGCAACTGCCGGCGCGGCCGGTCATCCGGGCGGCCCGCCAGGTCTTCCCGCCGTCGAATGACACCGACACCGCCGCGCCGGTGACGTTCGCGGCCCGGGCCAGTTGCAGGTGCCGCACCAGGACGCGCACGCGTGCCTCCCGTGGAGATGCACGATGACGACGGCTTCGCGCGGGCGGCGTTCCGGGGCAAACATACTGCCGTTCGCGGCTGCTTCAATGGAGCGTGCCTGCCGATGAGGGGACCGATGCCGATCTCGCCGGGCTGGCGGACGCCGGCCTGGCCCGTTGGGTGGCCGAGGTCCGGCAGGCGGGCGGTCCGTCATGGCGCGAGGCCGGTGCCGCGGCGCTCCGGCAGCATTCTCGTCGCCGGGCGGCAGCCAGGCCACCAGGTCCCGCGCTGCCGCTGGTACGGGATCTGAGCACGGCAGACGACGGGCGGCCCGGCCTGCCGCTGCGGTTGTACCGCCCGGCGAACGAACCGCGTCCGCTGGTGCTCTACCTTCACGGCGGCGGCTTCGTGCTCGGCGACCTGGAGTCGCACGACAGCATCTGCCGTCGTCTGGCCCTGATCGCTGACGTCGCCGTGCTGGCCGTGGACTACCGCCGTGCCCCCGAACATCCCGGGCCAGCGGCGGTGGACGATGCGGTGACCGCGTTCGGCTGGGCGCAGGGACGGCCGGATGAGCTCGGCGCGATGGCGGCGGCCGGAATCGGGCTGGCTGGTGACAGCGCGGGCGGCGCGCTCGCCCTGATAGCTTCGGTCCGGCTGCGGGCCGGCGGGACGCCAGCGGCGGCGCTGCTGCTGGCGTACCCGAACGCCGACATGACCTTGTCCGAGCCCAGCCTGCGGGAAGAGGGCCATGGGTGGGGGCTGGAGGCCGACGACGTGCGCTGGTCGGTGGCGCAGTGGATCCCCGATCCCGCGCGCCGCGCCGACGCTGAGCTCAGCCCGGTGCACGCTGAGCTGGCCGGGCTGCCGCCCACCGTAATCGCTACCGCCGAACACGACCCGCTGCGCGATGAGGGTGGCACGCTCGCGCGCTTGATGTGCGGCGCAGGGGTCAACGTGTTGCTCGTGCCCCATCCCGGCCTGGTACACGGTTTCCTCGGGCTGGCGCACATCTCCGCCGCGGCCGGGCGGGCCGGAGATGAGTTGTTTGGAAGGTTCGGCAGTCTGCTGCGCGAGGATGGTGGCGGGGCCAGCAGCTGAGCAGGATGGCTGCGGGATTAAGCGCGTTAAGGACAAGACGAAAGACATCGCCGGCGAAATTACGGCTGCGGGATTAGCCAGACCGAATTCCGGCATAAATATGGCGGGCCCCTCCATGCATGAGATGGAGGGGCCCTGCCCGGTCTTGCCGCGCTAACTGCCGATTGCTCGGTGTCTGACGCTGCTCAACCGATCACCGGGGCCAGAAACCCGCTGGAATTCCCGGTTTCCCGGTCCTTCCTGCGCTGCCGGGGTCTCCCCCGGCCGGTCCCCGTTTCCGGCGACAAGAGTTTTCTACAGCCCTCCGGAAGGCCAGCACAAGAGGTTTGCGTCAATAATCTCAAAAAAATCTCTTGTCCACACGCCCATCCACATCTCCTCCGCTGTTATCCCCCGACGCGAAGGATTCTCCACCGGTCCATCCACAGTTCTGTCCACAGCCAGCCGACGGTCACAGAATCGTCAGGCTCCCTTTACCGGCAGTCCGGTGCCACCCGACCTGGCGAGCCGAACCTCTGCCGACCGGGGCGCTGGGCTAGCTTGGCCGATCCGCACGGCTGCCCACCGGTAACGGTCAGAGCCTGCCTGGAAACCTCGGCCCCGCCGGGGGTCGCCCAGGGAGCTTCCGGGCAGGTTCTCAGCCAGACTGCGCCTGGGCCGGCGGCGCACCAAGATCGATGTGCGATTACCTCCCCTATAGGGGAGGCGATGTGCCATCGACCACGCGGGAATTGAGTACCCGCGCCTGCGCGATTAGCCCTGAGCGAATGCGGGCATAGATAACACGAGACCCCTCCATGCATGAGATGGAGGGGCCTCGCCTGGCCTCGCCGCGCTGATCTGCCGATTGCTCGGCCTCTAGCGCTGCTCAACCGGCCACCAGGGCCAGAAACCCGCTGGAATTCCCGGTTTCCCGGTCCTTCCCGCGTTGCCGGAGTCTCCCCCGGCCGGTCCCCGTTTCCGGCGACAAGGAATTTCTACTGCTTCCGCAAGTCCAGCACAAGAGGTTTCCGTCGGCAATTTCAAGGATTTTTCTTATCCACACGGTCATCCACATCTCCCCGGCTGTTATCCCCTACCGTGATGAATTTTCCACCGGGCCATCCACAACGGCATCCACAGATGCGATGAGCGAAGTCAGATCGACACGCGGGGTGACCCGCGCGCCGGGAATGCTCCGGTCCCGCCCGCGGTGGGCTCCGGGCAAGAGCCCCGCTGTCACGCCACGGCGTGCCCGAGAAAAACCAGGGCGCCCAGGCCCGCGTCAAGCCCGAGCCTGCCGTCACGCCACGGCGTGCCCGAGAAAAGCCAGCGTGCCCAGGCCCGCGTCAAGCCCGAGCCCGCCGTCACGCCACGGCGTGCCCGAGAAAAACCAGGGCGCCCGGGCCCGCGTCAAGCCCGAGCCCGCTGTCACGCCACGGCGTGCTCAAGAAAAGCCAGCGTGCCCAGGCCCGCGTCAAGCTCTGCGGGCACGCCCAGCGGGATCGTGGGCTGGGGGGCGGTGTGGCCGAACGGAAGCCCCCAGGCCACCGGGACGCCCAGCCCGCCGAGCCGGTCCTGCATCACCCGGCGGACGGTCTCGGGCGGCCCGCAGTCGGTCCAGCTGCCCAGCGCGATTCCCCGGACGCCGTCCAGCGCCCCGGCGCGCAGCAGCTGGGTGAGCATCCGGTCCAGCCGGTAGCCCTCCTCGCGGACGTCCTCGAGCAACAGGATGCAGCCGGCGAACCCGCGGCCGGAAGGCCCGGGCTGCCTGCCGTCCGGCGTGCCCAGGCCGGCCGCGAGCAGGCTGAGGTTGCCGCCCGCCGTCAGGCCGGTGGCCCGGCCCGGGATCACCCTGTCCGCCCCGTCCCAGGCCAGCACGCGCGTGTCCGGGCAGTCGGGCTCGAACAGTGCCCGCCGCAGGCCGTGCTGTGCATCGGGGAATGCAATGAACGAGTCGCCGCCGACGTTCGGCGCGTGCAGGGTCGGCACGCCGAGTCGCAGGGCGAACGCCTCGTGCAGCGCGGTGATGTCGCTGAACCCGGCGAAGATCTTCGGCGGTGCCGCGGCCATCGCGGCCCAGTCGAGCCGGTCCACGATGCGCTGCGCACCGTAGCCGCCGCGGGCGCACAGCACTGCGTCGATTTCCGGGTCAAGCCAGGCCCGCTGCAGGTCGGCGGCCCGGTCGGCATCTCCTCCGGCCAGGTAGCCGAGATCGGGATGGCTGGCGAGCGCGTGCGGCGCGACCTCGACGTCAAGCCCCCAGGCGGACAGCAGGCGGCAGCCGTCGGCGACGAGGCCGGGGTCGTTGCAGCCGCTCGGCGCGACCACGGCCACGCGGCTGCCGGCCCGCAGCCGACCCGGCCGCGTCCGCCCCGCCGGCAGCCGCCCGGGGTGCGCCGGGCCGGACCCCGCCGGGCTGGTCCGCGTCGGGCCGGGCTCCAGCGGCCCGGCTCTGGGTCGCCCGGCCCGCGCGGCCTGCGCGGGTCCGGGCGAAGGGCGCAACGCCTGCGGCACGGACGGTTCCAGGCTCATGTGACCAGCCGGAGGCGCGGCACGTCCGGTGGCTCGAAGCCCAGCACCTGGCCGAGGAAGGACAGCTCCGCCTCGAGCGCCGCGACGATCGTCTCGGCCCGCCGGAACCCGTGCTGCTCCCCTTCGAAGGCCAGGTAGGCGTGCGGGATGCCGCGCCCGGCCACCCGGTCGAGGAAGCGGTTGGCCTGCAGCGGCGGGCAGATCACGTCCTCCAACCCTTGTAGCAGCAGGAACGGGGCGCTGAGGTGGTCGGCACGGTTGACCGGAGACCGGTCGTGGTACACCGCGCTGGCCTCTGGCCACGGTCCGACGAGGCTTTCCAGGTACTGGGACTCGAAATCGTGCGTCTCACCGGTCCGCCAGCCCGCCAGGTCGAGGATCGGGTAGTAGATGACCCCGCCCTGGTAGATGCCGTCGGTGACGAGCGAGCAGGCCGTGGTCCAGCCGCCGGCGCTGCCGCCGCGGATGGCCAGGCGGCTGCCGTCCGCGGTGCCCTCGGCGGCCAGGGCCCTGGCGACCTCTGCGCAGTCGGCGGTGTCTACCAGGCCCCAGTTGTGTACCAGCCGTTCCCGGTAGGCCCGGCCGTACCCGGTGGACCCGCCGTAGTTCACCTGGGTGACGCCGATGCCGCGGCTGGTGAAATAGCTGATCTCCAGGTCGTAGACCATCGACGTGCGGCCGGTCGGCCCGCCGTGCACGAACACGACGTACGGGGGCGGCTGGTCCGGCGGCCGGGTAAAGGCCGGGTTGCGCGGCGGGAACACGGTGGCGTGTATGTCGCGCCCGTCGGCGGCCCGGACTGTGCGGGCCTGCGGCTGCGGCAGGTAGGCCGGATCGGCCGCGCCGGCCGGGGCGGCACGCACCACGCTGATCTCGCCGCTGACCGCATCGACCCGGACGACCTCATGGGGGCACTGCGGGCTCGCCGCCACCGAGGCGACCTCGGTGCCGGACGCTGTCAGGCACGACGCCCATTCGGTGTAGGGCGAGTGGACGGCCCGCAGCACGCCGTCCGCGCCGAGGATGGACAACTGGCTCGCGCCGCGGCCGTGTACGGCCGCGATCGTCCCGTCCGCCAGCGGCGCCAGCCACCGCTGGCCGAGCTGCCACATCGCCCCGCCGAACTCCTCCTCCCGCTGGCACAGTGCTTGCGGGTGCGGGGCCTCCGGCTCACCGGACGGGAGCTCGAGCCGGTACAGGTTCCACCAGCCGTCCGGGTCGTTCACGTAGACCAGGGTCCGCGGGCCCGCCCACTCGGCCTGCACGATCGCCTGGCGGCCGCCGCCCACCACCACCTTCGCCGAGCCAGCCTGGCCGGCCGTCACCTCGGCCACGCACAGCACCGTCTCGTCCCACGGCATCGACGGGTGATCCCAGCCGATCCAGGACAGCCGCTCGCCGTCCGGGGACAGCCGCGGGCAGCACAGGAAGTGGTGGCTGGCGGCCAGCACGCGGATCAGCCGGGGATCTTCGGCCGCCGAACCGTCCAGCGGAACCGCGACGATGTCCCGGGTGACGTCGGTCGGCGCGGGCCCGGTGCGGGTCTCCCGCACGCACCAGACCTCATCGAGTTCGGGGTGAATGAACAGGTCGGCGAACCGCATGCCCGCGCTGATCTCGGGAACCGGGCTGACCGGCCGGGGCTCGCTGCCCGGCGCCTCCGGTTCCAGCCGGTACAGCCGCTGATCGGCCCAGTTGGCGAACACCACCGGCCCCGGCCGCCCGGCCGGCCGAGCCGCCCACGGATGACCGCCGTACTCGATCACCCGGCTGCGGACGTACCACGGCGCGGGCAGCATCTCCTCGACCGCCTCGGCCACGGGCGAGGCCGCGGGCGCGGCCCGGCGCCTCATGAGAGTGACCCGCCCCCCTTCGTTCGGCCGCGACTCGGTCCACCAGAGATCTCCGGAAACCCATCCAAGCCAGCCCGGCCGGGCATCCTCGCTGGCGACATCGGCCGCCGTGATCGGGGATACCCACGTGCCGTAGGGCGCCACCTGCGTCATCGGATCAGCTCGCCGTCGTCAGTAGTCGGTCCATCACCCGCACGCCGAAGTGCAGCGCGGTCACCGGGATGCGCTCGTCCACGCCGTGGAACATCGCGTGGTAGTCGTACCCGGGCGGCAGCGCGAGCGGGGTGAATCCGTAGCCCGCGATGTCGAGGCGGGAGAAGTGCTTGGCATCTGTGCCGCTCGCCATGCAGTAGGGCACGATACGTGACTGCGGATCTTCGGCCAGCAGCGCGCTCGTCATCGCGGCCATCAGCGGGACGTCCAGCGGCGCCTCCAGCGGAACCCTCCCGGTGCGTGTACTCCCAGCCGACATCGGGTCCGGTCAGCTCGTCCATGACCGCCTCGAACTCGGCCTCGTAACCCGGCAGCATCCGCCCGTCGACGTAGCCAACGGCCTCGCCGGGGATCACGTTGACCTTGTACCCGGCCTGCAGCATCGTCGGATTGGCGCTATTGCGCAGCACCGGAGCAACCAGCACGCTGGCCGGCCCGAGCCGGGCCAGCAGCCCGTCGGGGTCGCGCTCGGCGCTGGCGGCGTCGAGGCCGAGCGCGTCCGCCATCGCCACCAGGGCCGCACGCACGGTGGGGATGAGCCGGGCGGGCCAGGTGTGCTCGCCGATCCTGGTCACCGCGCCGGCCAGGGCGGTGACCGCGTTGCGGGAGTTCGGCCGGGAGCCGTGCCCGGCGGTGCCGCGCGCGGTCAGCTTCAGCCAGGCGGTGCCGCGCTCGGCCGCTCCGACGGGGTAGAGCCGCAGGCTGGGCGCCGCGTGGAAGGTGAACGCGCCGGACTCGCCGAGGCCCGCGGTGCAGCCGTCGAACAGCCCGGCGTGCCGGCCGGCGAGGAAGGCCGCGCCGTCGGCGGCCGAGTCCTCCTCGTCGGCGGTGAACGCGAGCACGACGTCGCGGGCCGGGCGCCGCCCGGTGCGGGCCAGGCCGCGCGCCACCGCGACCAGCACCGCGACAGCGTTCTTCATGTCCACCGCGCCGCGCCCCCACAGCACGCCGTCGCGCACCTCGCCGGAGAACGGGTGCACGGACCAGTCGGCCGGCTCGGCGGGCACCACGTCCAGGTGGCCGTGCAGCAGCAGCGCGGGCTGGGCCGGGTCGGTGCCCTCGATCCTGGCCACCACGTTCGCCCGGCCCGGGGTCCGTTCCAGCAGTACCGGGTCGAGGCCGGCCTCGGCCAGTTCGGCCGCCACATACTCGGCGGCGGGCCGCTCCCGCGCGTCGCCTCCGCCCCGGTTGGTGGTATCGATCCTGATCAGCTCGGCGGCCAGGCGAACTGCCTCGTCCTGCGCGGCCTGATCAGCCATACGCGTTCTCGATCGCCGCCGAGATCAGCGTGGTGACCGCCTTGAAGCAGCGGATCATGTCCCAGGCTGTGCCGCTGCTGTAGGCGACCGACCGCTCGCCGGTCCGCTGCACGGTCGGCACGACCGCCGCCGCCTGGGCCAGCTGCGCGGCGTCCACGTCCACCTCCACCCGGTAGCCGCCGGGCTCGCTGGCCGGCTCGCGCCGGCCGGCCAGCTTGACGGCGCTGGCGGCGGCCGCCCTGATGCCCGCAGCGGTGACGCGCGGGGGCCGGCACACCGCCGAGTAACGCGACACCCAGTCCTTGACCGCCGAGGTCTGCGCCTGCGGAGCATAGCTCGCCGCGTCTTCACAGGTGACGTCGTCGCCGGTGACCAGGATGACCGGCACGCCGTATTCGGCGGCGACCAGCGCGTTCAGCCTGCCCTCGCTGGCCGGCGCCCCGTTCACCCGCACACCGGTGATCGAGTTGGGCAGGTAGGTGTGGGCCAGCACGCCGTCGCGGCCCGCCCCGGCGTGGTACCCGACGAACGCCACCCCGGACACGTCGGGCTGCTGGATGCCCTCGACCATGCTCAGGTCCTTGTGCCGGCCGGTGAGCATGACCGCGCGCTCGTCGAGTTCCTCGAGCAGCAGGTTGCGCATGGTCGCGTGCGCCTCGTTGACCAGGACCCCCTCGGCTCCGCCGTCGAACAGGCCGCCGATGGCCGCGTTGACGTCCGAGGTGAACATGCGCCGGCAGCGCTGCCACTGCTCGGTGCCCGGCTCGACGTCGGCAGGCCAGGTGACCCCGGTGGCGCCCTCCATGTCCGCCGAGATGAGAATCTTCATGCGTTGCAGTCTGTCAGGTCGCCAGCACGGGTCGCGTTAGCTCAGGCACCTGGCGGGATTCACCAGCCGAGCTCGCGCAGCCGGGCGTCACCAATGCCGAAGTGGTGGGCTACCTCGTGGATGACGGTCCGGCGCACCTGGTCGGCCACCTCGTCCTCGGTCCGGCAGATCGCGCAGATGGCCAGGCGGTAGATGGTGATCCGGTCCGGCAGCACCCCGGCGTACTGGGTGGTGCGGCTGGTCAGCGGGATGCCCTGGTAGAGCCCGAGCAGCCCCGGGGGACCCGGTCCGTGCTCGACCGTGACGGCGACGTTGCGCATGAGCCGACCGAACTCGGCCGGCAGACCGTCCAGCGCCGCGGCGACCATGTCCTCGAACCGCTCGGGCTCGACCTCGATCACGAGCCCATTGTCGGCTACGTCCCGCCCCCGGGGGGCCGGATCAGGCGGCCCGCCGGTAGGCCCGGATCGCGAGCGGCGTGAACACGACGAAGATCCCGGCCAGCCACGCGAGGCTCTGCCACAGGCTGGGCTGGAGCTGGTACGGGTGCCCGAGGGCCAGCGCGCGCATCGCGTCGACGACCTGGGTGACGGGCTGGTGATTGGCGAAGGCCTGCAGCCAGCCGGGCATGCTGGAGATCGGCACGAACGCCGAGCTGACGAACGTGAGCGGGAACAGCCAGATCAGCCCGAAGGCCTGCACCGACTCCTCGTCCCCGATGGCCAGCCCGGTGAACGCGGCGATCAGGCAGATGGATATCCCGAACACGGTAGCGAGCACGACCATGCCCACGGCCGGCCCGAAGCCGTTCAGGAACCGGAACCCGACCGCGTAGCCCACGGCGACGATGATCAGGATCGTGATCAGCATCCGCGCCGAGTCGGCCACCAGACGGCCGGCCAGCACCGCCGAGCGCGCCATCGGCATCGACCGCAGCCGGTCGATCACGCCCTTCTTCAGCTCCTGGGCCAGCGCGATCGCGGTGCCGAAGCAGGCGAACGCCGCGGTCTGCGCGATGATCCCCGGCATCAGGAAGTTGACGTAGCCGCCGGGGGTGTTCACCGGGATCGCGCCCCCGAACACGTAGCGGAACAACAGCACGAACATCACCGGCTGGATCACGGTGAACACGATGTAGGCGGGGACGCGCAGCCAGACCAGGAGGTTGCGCCGGGTGATGGTCAGCGTGTCAGTGACCGCCCACCGGGCCCGGGTGCCCAGCCCCGGCTCGCCGCTCGGCAGGGTGGCGGGCGCGGCGATCGCGGTCATGACCGTGCCTCCGCCGTGTCCCTGGCCTCCGCGGATTCCTTGCGGCCGCCTCGCCGCCGGCCACGGCGGCGCCCGTTCGCCTGGTCCTCTTCCTCCGCGGCATGCCCGGTCAGCGCCAGGAACACGTCGTCGAGCGACGGGCGCCGCAGCGCGAGGCCGCGTATCTCGACGCCGGCGCCGTCCAGCCTGCGCACCGCGTCGATCAGCGCGTCCGATCCTCGGCTCCCGACACCCTCGCTGACCACTCCGGTCTCCTTGTCGACGTGCGGCTCGCCCTCGCCGACCGACGTGATCGCCGCGACCGCGTCGGCGAGCTGGGACCGGTCGGGCACGGTGAACTCGACCACGTCCCCGCCGACCCGGCCCTTCAGTTCCTCGGACGTGCCGGCGGCGATGACCTGGCCGTGGTCGATCACCACGATCTCGTCCGCCAGCTCGTCGGCCTCGTCCAGGTACTGCGTGGTGAGCAGCAGCGTGGTGCCGCGGGCGGCCAGCGACCTGATCGTGTCCCACATCGCGAGCCTCGACCTCGGGTCCAGCCCGGTGGTCGGCTCGTCGAGGAACAGCACCCGGGGATCGCCGACCAGGCTGGCGGCCAGGTCCAGGCGGCGCTGCATGCCGCCGGAGAAGTTCTTGGCCGGCCGGTCAGCGGCATCGGTCAGTCCGAAGTGCTCCAGCAGCTCGGTGGCGCGGCTGCGAGCGCGCGGCCAGCTCAGGTGGTACAGCCGCCCGATGATCTCGAGGTTCTCCCGGCCGGTGAGCTCCTCCTGGATGGCCGCCGACTGCCCGGCCAGCCCGATCGAGCGGCGGACCGCGGCCGCCTGGCGCACGACGTCGTAACCCTCCACCTGAGCCCGCCCCGCGTCCGGCAGCAGCAAGGTGGTCAGGATGCGCACCGCGGTCGTCTTGCCGGCTCCGTTCGGGCCCAGCACGCCGAGCACCGTGCCCCGCGGCACCGACAGGTCGATACCGCGCAGGGCGCGAACCTCCCCGAACGATTTGACCAGGCCCTCCACCAGGATCGCCGGACCCGAGCTCATCTGTGACACATCACCCTCCTGTGCAGGCTGCCCGCCTGCCACGTCCGTGTCTTCGAACCTACCGGCCGCCCGGCCGGACGGGCGAACCAAAAAACGCCTCTGCTGAGGTGACGATCCGGCCGCGGCGAACTCATCGCGGCTCGCGCTCACTCATCCGGTCCGGCGGTTAACCTCATTGTCCAGCCGGGTACCGACAACCGCAGCAGGCAGCACCCGGGAGGTGTTGATGATGCCCGTCTCACGGTTACGGCACATTCCGGGGATCGGCGTGGACAAGGTGGGCGACGCCGCCGACGCGGCCGGCGATCCCCGTTTCCTGCGGCTGGAGAACCTGGACACCGACATCGCGCCGCCCGCCGTCGCCAGGGAGGTCACCCGCGCCGCCATCGACCGGGACGACGCCAACAGCTACCTGCCCTTCCAGGGCCATCGCGTGCTGCGCGAGGCCGCCGCGGCGCACGTCGGCGCGATCACGAGCCACCGGTACGACCCGGGATCCCAGTGCGTCAGCGTCGCCGGCGGCCTGAACGGCGTGCTCAACGTGCTGCTGGCCACCGTGGAGCCCGGCCAGGAGGTCGTCATCTGCGACCCGATCTACGCCGGGCTGATCAACCGGATCCGGCTGGCCGGCGGGGTTCCCCGTCACGTCCGCTGCGCGCCCGGCGAGCAGGGCTGGGCCACCGATCCCGGTGAGCTCGCCGCGGCCATCGGACCGCGGACGGCCGCGGTGCTGCTGATGAGCCCGGCCATGCCCACCGGGGCGGTCCTCGGCAGCGAGCACTTCGAGGCCATCGCGGGCCCGGTCCGGCGGCACGGAGCCTGGATCATCTACGACGCCGCGATGGAGCGGATCCGGTTCGACGGGCAGCCGGTCTCGCACCCGGGCGCTCACCCGGATCTCGCGGCCCGCACGATCACGGTCGGCTCGGCGTCCAAGGAACTGCGCATGATCGGCTGGCGGGTGGGCTGGGTGGTCGGACCGCGGTCCATCATGGCCGACATCGGCCTGGTCGGGCTCACCAACGTGGTGTGCCAGGTCGGCATCGCCCAGCAGGCCGTGGCCGCGGCGCTGAGCGACCCGGCCGCCGACGAGGACGTCGCGGCCGCCACGCGCGTCTGGCAGCGGCGCTGCGAGCACATCCTGGAACAGCTGGCCGGCTACCCGTGCGTCCGGCCGGACGGCGGATGGTCGCTCCTCATCAACACGCTCAGCATGGGCCTGTCCCCCGAGGACGCGTCGCAGCGCCTGTTCGCCCGATCCCAGGTCGCCGCGACACCGATGACCGGATGGGGCCCCAGCGGGCGCCGGTACCTGCGCCTCGTGTTCGCCAACGAGCCGCTCGAACGGCTGGGCGACCTGCGCGCCCGATTCGATGCCGCCCTCACCTGAGGTGCGCCTGGACGGCGGCCGCGCGGGCGGCGCGGTGCGCGTGGGGGACACAGTTCGCCGGGCCGCGGGGCCGTGGACGCCCGCGGTGCATGCCTTGCTGGCGCACCTGGCGGACCAGAAATTCGCCGGGAGCCCCCGGCCGCTGGGCACCGACCGCCAGGGCCGCGAGATGCTGACGTTCCTGGAGGGCCAGACGGTGGGCAGCAGCCTGCCCTGGCCGGAATGGGTGCACGCCGACGCCACGCTAACCCAGGTGGCACGGTGGCTGCGCCGTTACCACGACGCGGTAGCGGACTTCGTCCCGCCGGCCGGAGCGGTGTGGCGGATGGGCGGGCAGTGGCGCCCCGGCCTGATCATCGGGCACAACGACACGGCCCCTTACAACGCGGTGTGGCGGGACGGCCGGCTGGCCGGATTCTTCGACTGGGACATGGCCGGCCCGGTGACCGTGGCGCAGGACATCTCCTTCGCCGCGTTCAGCTGGGTGCCGCTGCATGCCAGGCACGTGGTCACGCGTGAGGGCTTCACCGAGTTCGGCCGCAGGCCGCAGCGATTGCGGCGGTTCCTGGACGAGTACGGCTGGACCGGGGACGCGGCCGGCTTCCTCGACGTGGTGCGCGGCCGGGTGCGCACCCACGCGGCGACGGTCCGCCGTCTCGCCGCGACTGGTGATCCGGTGTTCACCCGGATGGTGCAGCAGGGAGACGTCGGCAGCCTGGATGTGGCCCTGGCCGAACTCGAACAGATCAGTGTCTAGCGGTCAGCGTTCGGCCTGCGAGTCGAGCACCGGCTTGACGTCCACGATCGGCGTGCCGTCCAGGGCCTCCAGATGGCGTACCCCGAGGCGCGTGCCATCGACCGAGACGATCTCTACCCGGTGCAGGCCCACCGGGTTCGGCCGGTCCGGCGATCGCGTACTGAACACGCCGGTCAGCGGGCGGGCCGGATCGCCGCGGGGACGAACGGCCAGCACGTCCCGGTGCGCTCGGTCCAGCCAGGTCAGCACGATCACCTCGTCGCCGGCCCGCAGGTCGCGCAGGCCTTCGCTGACCTCCTGTCCGAACACGAGGCACGCCTCGGGCGCGCCTTCATCTCCCTGACAGGGGGCCAGGCGCCGGTCGGTCAGCGGGGACTCGACCCAGCCGATCGGGCGCAGCACGAACGAGCCCTCGCGGTCGGTCAACCGGGCTCCTCTTCGGCCAGGTCGATGATCACCTTGCCGACCGCGCGGCCCTCGACCGCCTCGTGCGCCGCGGCGCAGTCGTCCAGCCGGAAGTGATGCACCGGCAGGCCGGTGAGCGCGCCCTCCTCCAGCGCATCGGTGATGTCGACGGCCGCCTGCCGCAGGGCGGGCTCGGGGACGGAGTAGAGCAGGATGAACCGGAGCGTCACGTTCGCCGTCATGCAGGCGCGGACCGGCAGCACCGGATCCGGACCGTCGGCCGCGTAGGTGACCACGACCGTCTCAGGCCCCGAGACCGAGAGATCGAGCTCGAGGTTCGGGCCGAGCGCCACCTCGACGATCCGGTCGAACCGCGGGGCGAACGCGCGGATCTGGTCCGCCGCGCCGGCTTCGGTGTAGTTCACAACCAGGTCAGCGCCGGCCTCGGCGGCCAGCGTGGCCTTCTCCGGGTTGCTGACCGTGGTCACCACCCGGGCCCCGGCCCATTTGGCCAGCTCGATCGCGAAGTGGCCGACCGCGCCGGCTCCCCCGGCGACCAGCACCGCCTTGCCGTCCACCGGCCCGTCGGCGAACAGGCAGCGGTGCGCGGTTATCGCGGGCACCCCGAGGCTGGCGCCGAATTCCATCGAGATCCCGTCGGGCAGCCGGACCGCCCGCTCGGCGGGCACCACGGTCCATTCGGCCGCCGTTCCCCAGCGCCGCCCCGCGGCGGCCATCCAGACCCACACGCGCTGGCCCACCCGCCCGGGATCGACTCCGTCGCCTACGGCGTCGATGACGCCCGCGCCGTCCTGGTTGGGGACCTGGAACTCGTCGATGGGCCGCGGCGTCGCGCCCGCGCGGCTCTTCCAGTCCGTCGGGTTGACCCCGGAAGCCTGGATCCGGACCCGCACCTCTCCGGCCCCGGGCTCGGGCTGCGGTACGTCGGTGACGCGCAGCACCTCGGCGGCCGGGCCGCTGCGCTCGTATACGGCGGCTTTCATGCCTGGACTCCTCGCGCTCGTTCGGCTGCCCGCTACGCGATCCTCTCACTCGGCCGGCGCTGCCGCCGCCCCCGGGCCCGCGCCGATGGTGCCCGGCGGCCGGGTCGCAGAAGCCGGCCCAGCTTTCGAGTAATGCATCCCCGGTAGGGCGGAACATCTGGATTGCCCTAGCAGCCCTAATCCTTCGCGCTAACCCGCGGGCACGTTTCCGCGGAAACGCGGCCCTCGCGGCCCCGGCGTGACGACGGTGACCCCAGGGTGCCCGCCACCCGGAGCGGGCCCGGCAGAACGCCGCCGCGGTCCGGTCGCCGCCGGTGGCCGATCCGGTGCTGGCGGCCGTCCGGGATCTCTGCGACCGCCGGATCCGCGGCCAGGGGTGCCTGAACTGGTGGGAAGCGCGTGCGTGGGGCAGGCTGTCGGGGGTGGACCACATTTTCACGATCGATGAGGCTCGCCAGCTTCTCTCCGAGGTGCGGTCGCGCGCCGAAGATCTCATAGCGGTCCGCGCGGATCTGGTCGAGATCAGGCAGGCGCTGAGCGACGGCTCGCCCTCCCCGCTGGGCGGGCTGGCCGAGGCGAAGGCGCTCGAGGCCCGCATGAGCGAGCTGCTCGGCTGGTTTCCCGCCAGCGGAATCGAGCTCAAGGGCCTGGCCCCGCTGCTCATCGACTTCCCCGCGGTGCTCGACGGCGAGCCGGTGCTGCTGTGTTGGCTGGAGGGGGAAGCGCAGCTCGGCTGGTACCACAAGGCCGACTACGGCTTCGCCGGCCGCCGCCGGATCCCCTCCTGATCGCGCCGAAACCCTTCCATCCTGGAGGCTTCATGTCGGACGTGCCCGAGCCGGACGATGCCTTCGTTGCGGCCCTGTACCGGCTGCTCGCCGCCGATGACGGCAACCTGGTGTTCTCGCCCGCCAGCATCGGCGCCGCGCTGCGCATGGCGCTGTGCGGCGCGCGTGGCCAGACGGCGGCCGAGATCGCGGCCGCGATGGGCCTGCCCGGGCCGCAGGCGGCCGCCGACGGGCTGCGGCTGCTGTCGCGCGGGCTCGCCAGCCTGCCCGGCGATGATGTCATCCTCCGCGCGCCGAACACGATGTGGCTGCAGTCGGGCCTGCCGGTGCAGCCGAGGTTCACCGCGGCGCTGCGCGAGGCCGCCGCGGTCAGCATCCGCGACGCCGACTTCACCCGCGCCGCCGACGCGGTCCGGCGGGAGATCAATGACCTGATCGGCAAGCAGACCGAGGGCAAGATCACTGACCTGCTCCCGCCCGGCACGATCGACGCGCTGACCCGTCTGGTGCTGGCGAACGCGATCTACCTGAAGGCAGCCTGGGCGCACCCGTTCCCCGAGTCCGCCACCGCCGACGCGCCGTTCTACCCGGAACGCCCGGGCACCGGCAGCCCGGTGACCGTGCGCATGATGCGGCTGACCGAGAATCTCCGGTACCTGCGCGAGGAGGGGTATCAGTCGGTGCTGCTGCCCTACCGCGGCGGCGAGCTGGCCATGACGATCATGCTACCGGACGGGCTGCCGGACCCGCCGCCGGCCGACCTCGCCGCCAGGCTCGGCGCCCTGACCCGGCGGGGCACGAGCCGCCGGGTGACGCTCGCGCTGCCCAGGTTCCGGCAAGAGGGGGAATTCGGCCTGATCCCCGCGCTACAGGAACTGGGCGTCAGGCGGGCTTTCCAGCCCGGCGGGGCGGACTTCACCGGCATCACCACGGCCGAGCCGCTCTCCATCGGCGCGGTGGTGCACCAGGCGTACATCGACGTGGACGAGCACGGCACCGAAGCGGCCGCCGCGACCGCGGTCGTGATCCGGACAGTGGCGGCCGTCCGATCGGACGCGCTGCCGGTCACGATGACCGTGGATCACCCGTTCCTGTTCGCGATCACCGACACATCGACGGGCCTGCTGCTGTTCCTCGGCCGGGTCACCCGTCCCGGTGGCCAGTGATCCGAAGGCTCCTTACTGACCACGGGCGCGGCCGCCGCGGCGGTCCCGCATCCGGACCGAGACCCGGACCGGGCTGCCCTCGAAGCCGAACTCCTCCCGCAGCCGCCGCTCGACGAACCGGCGGTAGGACGCCTCCAGGAACCCGGTGGTGAACAGCACGAAGTGCGGCGGCGCCGCGCCCGCCTGGGTGGCAAACATGATCTTCGGCTGCTTCCCGCCGCGCACCGGCGGCGGTGTGGCCGCCACCAGCCCGCTCAGCCAGGCGTTCAGCCTGCCGGTCGGCACCCGGGTCTGCCAGCCGGCCAGCGCCAGCTCGATGGCGGGGACGAGCCGGTCCAGGTGCCGCCCGGTTGCGGCGGACAGGTTCACCCGCGGCGCCCAGCGCGCGGTGTGCAGCTGCCGGTCGAGTTCGCGGTCCAGGAGCCGGCGCCGGTCCTCGTCCACCAGATCCCACTTGTTGCAGGCCAGCACCAGCCCACGGCCGGCCTCGATCACCATGCTGACGATCCGCAGGTCCTGCTCGGTGAGCGGCTGGCTGGCGTCGATCAGGACCACCGCGACCTCGGCCCGGTCCAGCGCGCCCGCGGTACGCAGTGCCGCGTAGTAGTCGGCGCCCTGGCTCTCCCGGAACCGCCGCCTGATGCCGGCCGTGTCCACGAACCGCCACGTCTTCCCGCCCAGCTCGATCAGCTCGTCCACCGGGTCGCGGGTGGTGCCGGGCACGTCGTCGACCAGCGCCCGCGGCTGGCCGGCCAGCTTGTTGAGCAGGCTCGACTTGCCCACGTTGGGGCGGCCGAGCAAGGCGACCCGCCTGGGTCCTTCGGTCAGGCCGAACGTCTCCGGCGGGCCCTGCGGCAGCGCGCCGAGGACCGCGTCCAGCAGATCCCCGCTGCCCCGGCCGTGCAGCGCGCTCACCGGGTACGGCTCGCCCAGGCCCAGCGACCACAGCGAGGCCGCGGCGGGCTCGCCGGGCGCGTCGTCCACCTTGTTGGCCGCCAGCACCACCGGCTTCCCGCTGCGCCGCAGCACGGCGGCGACCGCCTCGTCGGCGTCCGTCGCCCCGACCACGGCGTCCACCACGAACAGCACCGCGTCGGCCGCCTCCACCGCCAGCCGGGCCTGCGCGGCGACCCGGGCCGCGAGGGCCTGGGCGCCCTTTACCGCGGGATCCCAGCCGCCGGTGTCCACCAGGGTGAACGCGCGCCCGGACCAGATGGCGTCGTAAGCGACCCGGTCGCGGGTGACTCCCGGGGTGTCCTCGACGACCGCCTGGCGGCGGCCGAGGATCCGGTTGACCAGCGTGGACTTGCCCACGTTCGGCCTGCCCACCACGGCCACGACGGGAACCGGGCCGGACTCGGCCAGGTCTGGCGCCTCGTCCGGCGCCTGGTCCGGCGGCTGCGCCGAGGACACGCCGCGAGCGTCCCGCATGATCAGGTCCTCCGGGCCGGGCGCGCTCCGCGGCTGCCGTCGGCCTGCCTGGCCTGCGCCAGACCGACGATCGTGGCCACCACGCCAGCGACGTCGAGCGCGGTGGAGTCGATGGGCACGGCGTCGGCGGCCCGCTCGCTCTGCGGCGCGTCCAGCCGGTCCCGGCGGGCCTGCTCGGCCCGGGTCAGCTCCACAGTCACCGCGGGATCAGCGGCCAGGTCGGCGGCGCGGCGGCGAGCGCGGGCCGTCTCGGACGCGGTGAGGAACACCTTGACCGCCGCGTCCGGGGCCACGACCGTGCCGATGTCGCGTCCCTCGGCCACGATGCCGCCGGCCTCCGCGCAGGCTCTGGCGATGATCTCCCGCTGCCGGGCGATCAGGTGCCTGCGCACTTCGGGGACCGAGGCCACCGCGCTCACCGCGTTGGACACCGGCCGGCCGCGGATCGGGCCGGTCACGTCCGCGCCGTCCACCGCCACCGAGGGCGCGTCCGGGTCGGTGCTCACCTCGATCACCGGGCCCGCCGCGCGGGCCGCCACCGCCGCGGGGTCGTCGATGTCGATTTGCCCGGCCAGCAGCCACCAGGTCAGCGCCCGGTACATGGCGCCGGTATCCAGATAGCGCAGCCCGAGCGCCTGGGCCGTCCGGCGCGCGGCGCTCGATTTGCCCGACCCGGACGGCCCGTCGACCGCGACGACAAGGCATTCAGCCACGCAGTGATGCTACCGGCCCGCCGCCGACCAGCCCGCCGGAATCGCGGCGATTCATGATCATCTTCACTTTGCACGCGTTCTGACCAAGATCTGTCCGGTTTGTAGCGGTTCTCATGGTCCGAACGTGTGCAAAGTCATGGCCCGCCGGGCGCGGGCGCGGCGTAGGCGGGCCAGCCGCGCGCGGACAGGGCGGCGGCGAGGGGGCCGGCGGCGGCCGGCTTGACCGCCAGCTCGGCCACGCCGGAGGGCAGACCGGGCGAGTGCTCGATGCCGAAGTCCTCGATGTTGACGCCGACCTCACCCGCCGCCTGGAAGAGCCGGGCCAGCTCGCCCGGCTGGTCCGGGATGACGACCTGGACGATCGCGTAGCGGGTGGCCGGGCCGGCGTGCTTGCCCGGGATCCGCGCCACCCCCGCCCCGCCGGCGTCGAGCAGTGCGGCCAGCCGCGGGCCGGCCTTCTCGTCGGCGCGGCCGGGCTGGCCGGGCTCCGCCCCGCCGGCCGACGGCGCCGCGCCTGGCGCAGCGGGGTCTCCCGCGGCCGCTTCGGCGTCGGCCAGGGCCGCGGCGGCCTGGCGCAGGTCGTCCGCGACGAGCGCGAGCACCTCGCTCACCCCGGCCGCGTTGGCCAGCAGGATCTGGGTCCACAGGGCGGTGTCGCCGGCCGCGATCCTGGTCACGTCCCGCAGGCCCTGGCCGGCCAGGGCCAGCGCACCGTCCGTGGCGCTGGCCAGCCGGGCCGCCATCGCCGAGGCGACCACGTGCGGCGCGTGCGAGACCAGCGCCACCCAGCGATCATGCTCGTCGGCCGCCGCCGTGACCGGCTCGGCCCCGCAGGCGGTGACCAGGGAAGTCACGCACGCGACCGCGCGCGGGGTGGTCTCGGCGGCCGGGCAGAGCGCCCACGGGCGGCCGTGGAACAGATCGGCGCGGGCGGCCGCCGGCCCGCTGCGCTCCCGGCCGGCCAGCGGGTGCCCGGGGACGTACCGGGCCAGGTCACAGCCCAGGGCGCGGGCCGCGGCGAGCGGGCGGGCCTTCACGCTGGCCACGTCGGTGTAGCAGGCGGCCAGCCCGGCGGCCTGCGCCGCGGCGAGCACGGGGGCGACCGCATCCGGCGGGACGGCGAGCACGGCGAGGTCGGCGGGGCCCCCCGGCGGCGGAGCGAAGGCCGGGACGCCAGCCGAGCCCGGCGCAGCAGCCGAGACCCCGGAGGCGACCGGCGCGGAGCCCGGAACGTCACCCGAACGGAGGGCAGGGTCCGGGACGCCAGCCGAACCCGGCGCAGGATCCAGGACGCCAGCCGAACCCGGCGCAGGATCCAGGACGCCAGCCGAATCCGGCGCGGCGGCCGGGGGGCCCGCTGGGAGCAGGTCCCCGGCGCCCAGGCTGGCCGCCAGGCCGGCCGCGCGGGGGTCGCCGTCGGCCAGCCAGACGCGGACGCCGCGCTCGCGCAGGGCCAGCCCGACCGAGGTCCCGATCAGGCCGGTGCCGATGATCACCACCCCGGCGGGCAAGAGCGTGCCCGAGCCGGCGGGCGCCTCGGAGTGAATGGTCACTGGGCGATGTCCAGCCGGAGGGCAGCAGCCCCGCGCAGGTACACGTGCCGCAGCGCGGAACGCGGCCGCTCGGTCTCGACGTGCATGAGCAGCCGGACCACCCGCGGCATGGCCGTCGGCACGTCGATCTCGTTCGCGCACAGCAGCGGGACGTCATGGAATCCGGTCTTGCGCGCGGCCAGCGCGGGAAACTCGGCGGTCAGGTCGGGGGTGGCGGTGAAGATGACGCTGATCACGTCGTCGGTGACCAGATCGTTACGCGCCATCACCTCGGCCACCAGTTCCGCGGTGGCCTCGATGATGGGCTCGCGCTCGTTCGTGTCCACCTGGACGGCACCCCGGATCGCCCTGACCGGCACGGATTGTCTCCTTCGCCCCGTTGCAGGCTGCCCGCCGCAGCCGGCGGGATCGTGACCTCTCAGGCTACCGACCCGGCTTACATGCCCACGGCCGAGTACAGCTCGCCGATCTCGGCCGTGGTCAGCTCGCGGGTCGTCCCGGGCGCGAGCGAGCCCAGCCTGACGGGGCCGAGCTGGGTTCGCACCAGGCGGCTGACCGGGTGTCCCGCCTCGGCCAGCATCCGCCGCACGATGTGCTTGCGCCCCTCGTGCAGAGTGATCTCCACCAGGGCCCGCGAGCCCGACCGGTCCACGAGCCGGAACCGGTCCGCGGAGGCGACGCCGTCCTCGAGCTGGATCCCGGTGGCCAGCTGCCTGCCGAGCCCGGACGGCACCGGGCCGGCCACGTCGGCCAGGTAGGTCTTGAGCACGCCGTACCGGGGATGGGCGAGCCGGTGCGCGAGCTCCCCGTCGTTGGTGAGCAGGATGAGCCCTTCGGTGTCGTAGTCCAGCCTGCCCACGTGGAACAGCCGCTCCGCGGCGCCCGGGCCACGGTTCGCGCTGGGCAGCAGGTCGGCGATGGTGGGGCGGCCGCGGTCATCCGACATCGCACTGAGCACCCCGGCCGGCTTGTTCAGCGCCAGGTAGACCAGCCCCGGCCGGGCCGGGATGCGGCGGCCGTCCACCCGGATGACCTGGCGGTCGGGATCGACCCGGGCCCCGAACCTGCGCACCACCTGCCCGTCCACTTCGACCCGGCCCTCGCCGATCAGCTCCTCGCAGTGCCGTCGGCTGCCCACGCCCGCGGCCGCGAGGACCTTCTGCAGCCGGACGCCCTCGGGGCCATCGGCGTCGAGCAGCGTATCCCGCTCCGGTTCCCCTGGGTCCGGGGGGAGGTCAGGGCCCGTCATCGGCATCCTGCTCGTCTTCGACGTCGTCGGGCAGGAACGGTGCCAGCTCGGGCAGGTCGGCCAGGCTGGCCAGGCCGAGACGCTCGAGGAAGTAGTCGGTGGTCCGGTACAGGATCGCACCGGTCTCCGGGTCGGTGGACTGCTCTTCGACCAGACCGCGCAGCGTGAGCGTGCGCATCACGGCGTCGCAGTTGACCCCGCGCACGGCCGACACCCGTCCCCGGCTCACCGGCTGCCGATAGGCCACCACGGCCAGCGCTTCGAGCGCGGCCTGGGTCAGCCGGACCTCCTGGCCGTCGGTGAAGAACCGCTCGACCACCGGGGCGCACTCCTCGCGGGTGTACAGGCGCCACCCCCCGGCCACCTCGCGCAGGTCGAAGCCGCGGCCTTCGGCGGTGTAGGCGCCAGCCAGCGTGCGCAGTTCGGCCGCCACCTCGTCCCTGGGGCGTTCGAGTACCTGGGCCAGCAGCAGATCCGGAACGGGCTCGTCCACCACGAGCAGGATGGCCTCGATGCAGGCGCGCAGTCCGGGCAGCTCCTGGCCCGCCCCGCCGGGCGCGTCGTCCTCATCGCGGGCGGGCGGGCCGGAGCCGTTCGGTATCACCTATTCCTCACCTTCCTTCGCGGATGTCCCGGTCCAGGTGATGTACAGCTCGCCGAGCGCGGCCAGCTGCTCGAAGGACACCGCGCCCTCACGGTAGAGATCAAGCAGAGCCAGGAACCTGGCCACGACCTCGAACGTCCCCGCGCAGTCCGCGGTGAGGCCGCGGAAGGTAGCCCGGCCGAGCCGCCGGAGCTTACCGCTGATTATCGCCTCCTGCTCGCGGACCGTGGTCTGGGGTGCGTGGATGTGCTCGGTGGAGACCACCGGCGCCGGCTTGGGCGCGAGCGTGACCGCCGCGATCCTGGCGAACTCGGCCGGGCCGAGACCGAGCAGCACCTCGGGCAGCAGCGCCGCGAACCGCGGCTCGACCGGCACGCGCCGCGGGAACCGCCGCGCGGCCGAGGCCATCCGGCCCGCGAATATGGCGGCGACCTCCTTGTACGCGCGGTACTGGAGCAGCCGGGCGAACAGCAGGTCCCTGGCCTCGAGCAGGGCCAGGTCCTCCTCGTCGTCGATCTCGCCGGCGGGCAGCAGCCGGGCCGCCTTGAGGTCGAGCAGGGTAGCGGCGACGACGAGGAAATAGCTCGCCTGGTCCAGGTCCCAGCCGTCGGCCAGGGCCCGGATGTAGCCGATGAACTCGTCGGTGACCTGAGACAGCGCGACCTCGGTGATGTCCAGCTTGTGCTTGGAGATCAAGGCGAGCAGCAAATCGAACGGGCCCTCGAACACGTCGAGGTGAACCTGGAAGCCCGGGGCGCCACCGCTGTCCGCGGTGGCCTCGTCACCGCTCGCCGAATTCTCCGTCACCGATGTCCGTTCGCGTTCCGCCGTCGAGCCGCCGGGCCAGCACGCTGCCCTTCCCCCGGGCCTCCAGGTCGACGAGCAGGACAGCCAGTGCCTCCCGGACCACGCGGCCACGGTCGGCCGATATCCCGTAGCCGCGCAGGATCAGCCGGCCGCGCTCCAGGTCGAGCAGTTCCTCGGCGGACAGGTACACCGTGATCTTCTGGGAATGGCTCTCACGCCCGCTGGCCTGGCGATCGCCATCGATCACCGGTCCAGCCCGACCCGGACGCAGCAGTTCGGAGATTCCGGGCAACCTCACCCGCCGTGACCTGGACCCCCGGGCTCCGTCTGCCGCCACCGCACCAGCACCTCCTTGGCAAGCTCACGATACGAGCCCGCCCCCGCCGAGGAGGAGTCAAAACGACTTATTGGCTCCCCGGCCACCGTGGCGTCAGGAAACCGAACGGTGCGGTTAATCACCGTGTGGAACACCTTGTCGCCGAACCCTTGCACCACGCTGGACAGCACCTCGCGGGTGTGCAGCGTGCGCGAGTCGAACATGGTGGCGAGCAGGCCGTCCATTTCCAGCTTGGGGTTCAGCCGGCGCGACACCTTGTCGATCGTTTCCATCAGCAAAGCGACCCCGCGCATCGCGAAGTACTCGCACTCGAGCGGGACCAAGACTCCGTCGGCGCAGGCGAGCGCGTTGACGGTGAGCAGGCCGAGCGAGGGTTGGCAGTCGATGAGCACGACGTCGTACTCGTCCAGCACTGGCTCGAGCACGCCGCCGAGCACGAACTCCCGGCCGACCTCGTGCACCAGCTGCACCTCGGCGCCGGACAGGTCGATGTTGCTCGGCAGCAGGTCCATGCCGTTGACGTTGGTCTTGAGCAGCACGTCGTTGATGGTGACGCCGCGCTCCATGAGCAGGTTGTAGACCGAGGTGTCCAGCTCGTGCGGCTGGATGCCGAGACCGACCGACAGCGCTCCCTGCGGGTCGAAGTCGACCAGCAGCACCCGCCGGCCGCAGTCGGCGAGGGCGGCGCCCAGGTTGATCGTGGTCGTGGTCTTGCCGACCCCGCCCTTCTGATTGCAGACGGCGCACACCCGAGCTGGGCCATGCGAAAGCAGGGGCTCGGGTTCGGGGAAGAGGGGAATCCGGCGGCCTGCGGCATCAAGCCGGTCGTCCCGTGGAACGTTGCGCCTCGTCGTGCGGGATGTTGCTACCAACTGCGGAACCTCCCGAGCGGACTCTCATTTCCCTCCGCTGACCCGGACTCTAGGGCCTGCACCAGGGCGCAGCAAGCCGACTCACCGTATAGCTCCGATATAGCCTGGAATGCGCAAACTTAATCTTGCCCGGGCGGCGCGGCGAGCGTAGCCGGGGCCCGCCCGAAGTGCCGTCAGCCGAGGGCGCGGGGGTGGGCGGCGGCATACACCTCGCGGAGCTTCTCCACCGTGACCAGCGTGTAGATCTGGGTGGTGGTCACCGAGGCGTGGCCGAGCAGCTCCTGCACCACCCTGATGTCGGCGCCGCCATCCAGCAGGTGGGTGGCGAAGGAATGCCGCAGGGTGTGCGGCGACAGCGAGGCCAGCCCGGCCCGGTCAGCGGCCGCGTGCAGGACCAGCCACGCCCCCTGCCTGGTCAGCCGGCCGCCGCGGGCGTTGAGGAAGACCGCGGCCGGGACGCGGGCCGGGGGCGCGGCTGACCGGGCGGCGGCCGCGGCCAGGGCCGGCCGGGCCCGGACGAGGTAGGCGTCCAGTGCCTGGCTCGCGTAGCTGCCGACAGGGACGATGCGCTGCTTACCGCCCTTGCCGGACAGCCGGACCACCCCCTCGCCGGCCAGGTCGAGCTCGTCGATGTCGAGACCGACGGCCTCCGAGATCCGCGCGCCCGTCCCGTACAGGAATTCCAGCAGGGCCCGGTCCCTGAGCTGAACCGCGCTGGCCGCGCCGCCGGCCCCGGGCGGGCCGCCGGGGCCGGGCATCGGCCCGGCCGCGGCCAGCAGCCGCTCCACCTCGTCCACGGTGATCGCCTTGGGCAGCCGCCGGGGCGGCGCCGGCGGGCGCACCAGCCGGGCCGGGTCGGCGGTGGTCAGCCCCTGGGCGGCGGCGAAGGCGTGCAGCCCGCGCACCGCGATCACGGCCCGCCCGGCGGAGCTGGCGGCCAGCGGGCCGTGCTGCTCGTCCCCTTCCCGCAGCCCGGCCAGGAAGGCCGCGATGTCCGCGCCGGTGAGCTCGCCCATCGCGGTTTTCCCCCGGCCGGCCAGCGCGTCCCGGTAGCGCAGCAGATCCCGGCGGTAGGACTCGAGCGTGCTGGCGGCGAGCCCGCGCTCGACCGCCAGGTGATCGAGGTACCCGCCGATCGCGTCCGCGACCGTGATCAGTTGAGCACCTCGCTCGGGCTGACCGAGGGCAAACCGAGCGACTCGCCGACCGGCGGGCAGGTGAGGATCCCCTCCTGCGTGTTCAGGCCCAGGGCCAGCGCCGGATCGGCCCGCAGCGCGTCCCGCCAGCCGAGGTTCGCGATCTCCAGGATGTACGGCAGGGTCACGTTGGTCAGCGCGTAGGTGGAGGTGTGCGGCACCGCGCCTGGCATGTTCGCCACGCAGTAGAACAGCGAATTATGCACCCGGTAGGTGGGGTCGGCATGCGTGGTGGGATGCGAGTCCTCGAAGCAGCCGCCCTGGTCGATGGCGATGTCCACCAGCACCGAGCCCGGCTTCATCTTGGCCACGAGCTGGTTGGAGACCAGCATGGGCGCCTTGGCGCCGGGCACGAGCACCGCCCCGATGACCAGGTCGGCGTCGATGACGGCCCGCTCGATCTCGTACGCGTTGGACGCCACCGTCTGCAGGTGCCCCTGGTAGATCGCGTCCGCGGATCGCAGCCGCGCGATGTTCTTGTCCACCAGCAGCACCTCAGCCTGCATGCCGAGGGCGATGGCCGCCGCGCTCATCCCCGACACGCCGGCCCCGAGCACGACCACCTTCGCCGCGTATACCCCGGACACGCCGCCCATGAGCACGCCGCGGCCGCCGCCGTCGCTCTGCAGGTGATGCGCCCCGACCTGCGGCGCCATCCGGCCGGCGACCTCGGACATCGGCGCGAGCAGCGGCAGCGACCCGTCGGGGAGCTGGACCGTCTCGTACGCGATCGACGTGATCCCGGACTCGAGCAGCGCGTCGGTGCAGGGCCGGGACGCGGCCAGGTGGAGGTAGGTGAAGAGCACCTGCCCCTTGCGCATCCGGTGGTACTCCTCCGCGATCGGCTCCTTGACCTTCAGGACCAGGTCGGCGGTGTCCCACACTTCGTCGGCGGTACCGAGGATCGTGGCCCCGGCCGCGACGAAGTCCTCGTCCACGATCGCCGACCCGACCCCCGCCTGCGTCTCGACGAACACCTGGTGCCCGGCCCGCACCAGCTCGTGCACGCCCGAGGGGGTGAGAGCCACCCGGTCCTCGTGGTTCTTGACTTCGCTTGGAACGCCCACCTTCATGGCTGCCAGCCTTCCTGGTCGCCTGGCCACCGGCCCCGTTGCCGGTCGAATTGTCCCGACGAGCCTCCCGGCTGCCGCGCTAGCGCTCAGGCGCGTCCACGGGGCGCAGCCCCGCGAACCCGTCCCGCCTGGCGGCATACGCGGACAAGATACCCACTGCGGCCACCCCGTTGTGAAGGTCACCGGCCAGGAACAGCTCGACGGCCCGGTCCAGCGGCACCCAGGCCAGCAGGAGGTGCGCTTCCTCGTGCTCGGGCACGAATCCCCGTTCGGCGTGGCCGATCTCGGACAGGCCGCGCGCCAGGTACACCCGTAGCCGCTCGTTGGTCATCCCCGGCGAGGAGAAGTAGTCGACGAGCACGCGCCAGTCGCGGGCCCGGTAGCCGGTCTCCTCGAGCAACTCGCGCTCGGCGGTCACGCTGATCGGCTCGCCTTCGACGTCGCGCAGGCCGGCCGGGATCTCCCAGAGCATCCGGGCCACCGGGTGCCGGTACTGGCGGATCATCAGCACCCGGTCGTCATCATCGAGGGCCACGATGCCGACCGCGCCTGGGTGGACGACCACGTCCCGTTCGGCGGATGTGCCGTCCGGCATGAGTACCAGGTCCGTGCGGAGCGCCACCACATGACTGCGGGTACGCAGATCGGAGTCCAGCACCTGCCATCGCTCGTCGGCGTCCGCCAGCGCCGGGCCCGCCGGGTCCGGCTCGCCCTGCGGGCCTACCGGGGCCGGGTCCGGGGCCGGGCCCGCACCCGCCTGGTGGCCGGCGTGACGCGAGCCGGTCACGCGCTGGCGACCGCGCGCTGGCCGGCCGGCGCGGTCGCGTTGCG
>Ga0207700_10000065_pt1 | contig 65305 bp, 53 predicted proteins | sample LARL82metaG_FD_184348 | JGI IMG/M metagenome (GOLD analysis project Ga0207700, IMG submission 184348) | Corn, switchgrass and miscanthus rhizosphere microbial communities from Kellogg Biological Station, Michigan, USA - LAR L8-2 metaG... | ecosystem: Host-associated > Plants > Roots >...
GGGCGCGTTGTAGTAGTCGTAGCGAAGCGCCGCGTCGACTTCCAGGTTCTTCAGTATCGGCGCAACAAGCTCCACGTACGCGTTGGCATTGTTCTGGCTCCCCACGGCGTAGGCATACCCTGCACCGCCCAGGTTCACCGTGCCGTTTTGCGCCGCGCCAGGATCATTCCAGGCCAGATTGTTGTACACGTCGCCCGCTCCAATGGCGATGCTGAGCGGGCCGCCCTGCAATTGCATCAGGTCGCGGGACCCCGAGGCTTGGATGAAGCTCAGGTTGTTCCAGATATTGGCAAATACGTCCGGGGTGACCGCGTTCTGGACCGATGGGTCGTTGGGGCCCGTGAGGAGGTACGGATGGACCGGGTCGTTCAACGCCGCGACCGCCGCAAGCGGCGCAAGATAGCCGCGGTATGTAACGTCGGACCTGACGTTGGTGTATCCGGCCGCTCCGACGATGTCCCAGCCCCACGCGGACCCGGTCAACTGCGCCACGAGGCGGCTGGTGCCCGTGTCGAAGTTGTTCGACCGCTCCGTCTGGCCAGGCACGATCGCACGGATGTTGGCGGGGACACCGAACGGATTGCCGGGATAGTTTGCGGGCACCGTGTAGTTCGGAATCGCGTTCACGATCTTGGGAATCTGGTTCGGCCCGATGGCGGTGTTCCCCGCAAAGCTCCCGACTGAAAATAGTGCAGCCTGGACGTCCTGCGAGGTCTCGCTGCTGAAGTACGAGGCCGTGACATTGAGGCGCCAATCGTCGGCCAGCTTGCCCGTAATGCTGCCGATAAGGTTGACGTTCTGCGAGTGCGGCTGAATCTTGCCCCAGGTGTTTTCGAATTGACATTGGCTCGCATTCCTCGCTACGAAGTTGCAGTTCGAAGTAAGGTCAGCGAAGGTGCTGGGACTCGACCCCGACCCACCTGGCTTTTGCAGATAGGGCGCATTGAGAATCGCAGGAGCGGTAAACGTAGAGCTGCGCGCGCCGGGATTGAAGTTCTCCCCGCCCCAAGGTGTGTAGTCGGTCACGTTCCACGGCTCGCCCTTGCGCTGGTTCAGCCGAATCGCGTCCTGGTTGCGATATTCGAAGGCGACATAGCCGCCGAGGCCGGCGCTGACGTCGCCGAAGCCCTGAAGAATCTGCGCGTCTACGGTTGTCCCGCCGCCTTTAGTCGTCGTGCCTGCGGTCGCATTGACGTAGGTGCCCTTGTATTCCTTCTTCAGGATCACATTGACCACGCCGGCGATCGCGTCTGAGCCGTAGACCGCGGATGCGCCATCGAGCAGGACCTCGATGCGGTCCACGGCGACGAACGGAATGCTGCTGATATCGACGAAATTGCGCTGGCCGTCATCCGAGCGCGGATAGCCCGCCATCTTGTAACCATCGATCAGCACAAGGGTCGCACCAACCGACAGGCCGCGCAGCGCGACCCCGGCGCCACCGCCTGCGAACGACCGGCTAAAGTTTTGCGCCAGCGTGCCGTTGCCGTTTGCGGTCAGGTCGCGCAGCACCTGCGAAACGCTGGTGTACCCGGATTCAACCATTTGCTTCGCGGTGATGACCTGCACTTCGCTCGGGGTCTCCGCGTCGACGCGACGGATGTTGGTGCCGGTGACCTCGATGCGCTCGATCGGTGTAGTGCCCATCTGGGCATATGCGGGTGACACGGTGAATGCTGAAAACGCTCCGGTCGCCACCAATTGCGCGACTACGAGGGGCACCGCTCTTTTCTTGAACGACATTTGAATCTCCCTAGCTATGAAATTGCCGGCCGTTTATGTATCAGAAACGAATGTCAAATCTGCAGGGCGAGCGGACATCGAACACATTGCAGCGTGCCACCCGAGGCTAGACGCCGGCGATCGCCAACATCAACGACGGATCGAGCGGATTCCGAGGGCAGCGCGGTAATATGGAGTGTCATGCCGTGCCGCGTCGTGTCACCTGACTCGCTGGTCTCGATCAACGTCTCAGCGAATCCGATCAACTTGGCCACTCCCCCAGTAAACATGGATTTGACTGATTTCATGTTTCTTTAGGTCGAATTGACGCTTTCTAAAAAGGGACCCGAAGCGCACTAATATCGAACTAGTGACTCGACATTACAGCAATGTCTTTTGCCCCTCCAACGAAAACGCGCCATTTCTGAAATGTGCGCTTCAAAGTGTTGCAAATTTGTCACCGCGCAGCGGAAGACTATTCCAAGCCTCTGATTTGGCGGGGACAGGGCTCGTTTGTCGACGTTGCTGCGCAACAACGTGCCCCGGCGCGCATCCTCCGATGGAGGCTCCAGTTGCAGCGGAGCAGCGCCGTTTGGTGTGGCGACCTAGGGTCGCCAGGACTGGATGGTTTCGGTACCGGTCATCGGTGCGCCGAGGAATTCGGAATGACGGGAAGGTACACTTTCGCATGACGCGCGTATCAATCACCTCGGCCACGCCGCGAGAGGTCCCCGACCTGCTCGAAATGATCCGCGCCCTCGCCGAGTTCGAGCGACTGAGCCACTTATGCGTTGTGACGCACGACCACATCGAACGGGCGCTTTTCGGCCGAAACCCCAGCGCCGAAGTGGTCTTAGCCCGCGAGAACGCTGCGATCGCCGGATTTGCACTGTTTTTCCACAATTTTTCAACATTTCTCGGTCGACCCGGACTATATCTGGAAGACCTTTACGTCCGCCCCGACTTTCGGCGAAAAGGCTACGGCAGGGCCCTTCTGGCCCATCTCGCTAAGCTTGCCGTCGAGCGCGATTGCGGCCGCTTTGAGTGGTCGGTGCTCGAGTGGAACAGGCCGGCCATCGACTTTTATGAGTCGCTCGGCGCGACGGTCATGCCGGACTGGCGCATAGCCCGCGTTACCGGTCCGGCACTGAAGACCATGGCGGCACGCGCGGCGGGAGCCGATGACCGCCTTCCGGAGCCCACACATGTCCCGGACGCGCCTGGCGAGAGATAATCGTCCCTTTTCGATCCGTGCAATGACTGACCTTTCCCGAACCGATTTCCCGCATTTGCGCGCCGACGCCGACTTCTGGTCGCTGCGTGTCGTCGACGAGGCCGCGCACAACTTCGCGGTACGCAAGAACGTTCCGCAGCCGGCGGCGGCTCTGCGCGACCGAGGCGCGATGCTGACTGCGTGGGCATACGGCGGCTGCGGTTATGCCGCGACCTCCGACCTGTCGCGAGCCGGGTTGCAGGCGGCGCTCGATCGCGCCGCGCATTGGGCGCAGGCGAGCGCCTGCGCGAGTCTCATCGACTTCCGGACGCTGCCCCAGCCCGCACCCCGCGGCGACTACGCCTCGCCAGATGTCGATGCAGCAAGCTGGTCGCGCCGGGACTGGTACGAACTGCTCGCCCAGGAATCGCGAGAGACAGGTTGTGACGATCGCATCGTCGATTGGGAAGCAAGCGTGGAAACGCGTACCGCCACCCACACCTATCTCACCAGCGCCGGCGGGGACGTGACCCAGCGCTACCGATTCGTGATGCCGAGCATCAGCGCGACCGCGCACGCGGCAGGCGATACACAGACGCGCTCGCTCAATGGATACCGCGGGCTCGCGCAACAGGGGGGCGAAGATATGCTCACCCGTTTTGGTTTTGCCGGAAGCGGGCGGCGCATCGCGGAGGAAGCACTGCGACTTCTTGGCGCGCCCAACTGTCCGACCGGCGTCATGGACGTCCTCCTGATGCCCGACCAGATGGTGCTTCAGATCCACGAGTCGATCGGCCACCCGCTCGAGCTCGACCGCATTCTGGGCGACGAACGAAACTTTGCCGGCACGAGCTTCGTCACCCTGGACATGTTCGGCAACTACCGCTACGGGTCGGACCTGCTCAACATCACCTTCGACCCGACGCTCCCCGAGGAGCTGGCCAGCTACGCCTTCGACGACGACGGGATGCGCGCGGAAAAGCAGTACCTGATCCGCAACGGCATTCTGCGCCGGCCACTGGGCGGCGCCCTCTCGCAGGCACGCGCCGGGATGCGTGGCGTCGCCAACGCGCGCGCCGACAACTGGAACCGCCCGCCGATCGACCGCATGGCGAATCTCAACCTCGAGCCCGGCGAAAACAGCATCGCGGAGATGATCGCCGGCATCGAGCATGGGCTGCTCATGCGAACCAATAGCTCGTGGTCGATCGATGACTCGCGCAACAAGTTTCAGTTCGGATGCGAATGGGGTGAGCTCATCGAAAATGGCGAGGTGCGCGGGGTCGTGAAGAACCCGAACTATCGCGGAGTCTCCGCCAGCTTCTGGCGGAATCTCAAGGCCGTGGGCGACAAATCGACCGTGCAGGTCCTCGGGACGCCGTACTGCGGAAAAGGCGAACCCTCGCAGGTCATCCGCGTCGGGCACGCCTCGCCGGCGTGCGTGTTCACCGGCGTCGATGTGTTCGGCGGGGATTCGTGATGTCGATCATGGAAACCTACTTCGAGGACGTCGCCGCGCTTCTTGACCGCTCGCTGGCGGCGGGCGAGGTCTATCTCGTCAAGCTCGATGCGGAACGATCCGACTTCGTCCGGCTCAATCGCGGCAAGATCCGGCAGCCCGGCAGCGTTACGCAATGCTATCTCGGCTTGCGCCTGATCCGCGGGCAGCGTCATGCCGAGCAAGCGCTGAGCGTTTCAGGAGACTTTGCGCGCGATCGCGAAGACATTCTCGCCGGATTGGGCACGCTGCGCACGGTGCTCGACGATGCGCCCGACGACCCGCATCTGGCCTACGCAACGGATGTCCGCTCCAGCCGCGACGTCCGCAGCTCCTCGCTCGCCGCCTCGGAGGAAGTCATCACGACCGTGCTCGACGCGGCAAGGGACGTCGATCTGGTCGGAATCTATGCGTCAGGCCCGGTGTACCGCGGCTTCGCCAATTCGCTGGGCCAGCGCAACTGGCACGAAGTGAGCAGCTTCAATCTGCAATGGAGCCTTTACCAGCGCACCGACAAGGCAGTCAAAACCTCGTACGGTGGCTTTGACTGGTCTGCGGAAAGCTTTTCGGCAAGGATGGACGAGGCGCGCAGCCGGCTGGCGCTGCTGGCGTTGCCAGCGCGCACCCTCGAGCCGGGCCGTTATCGCGCTTATCTCACGCCTCCGGCGATGGAAGAGCTGGCGGGCATGCTGTGCTGGGGCGGTTTTTCCGGGCGCGCGCTGTCGACGCGGCAGAGCTGCCTGTTTCGCATGCAGGACGGTACCGAGTCGCTGAATGCGTCGATCTCGTTCAGCGAAAACGTCGCGGAAGGCATCGCGCCGGCGTTCCAGGACGAAGGTTACGCGCGGCCGGGCCAGGTGCCATTGATCGCGGGCGGCGGCTTGGTCGGGTCGCTGGTCAGCCCGCGTACGGCGCGCGAGTTCGATCTCTCCACCAACGGCGCCAATGCGTCCGAGACGCCGGAAGCGCTGGACATGGGCGCCGGCGAGCTCGCGGTCGCCGACGCGCTGGCCGCGCTCGACACCGGGATCCTCGTCGGCAATCTCTGGTACCTCAATTTCTCGGACCGATCGGCATGTCGTGTCACCGGCATGACGCGCTTCGCGTCGTTCTGGGTCGAGAAAGGGGCGATCGTCGCGCCGGTAAACGTCATGCGCTTTGACGACAGCGTGTACCGGCTGCTCGGCGAGAACCTGGTCGCGCTCACCGCAGAACGTGAGCTGATCGTGAGCAGCGACAGCTACCGCGAGCGCAGCGTCGGCAGTATGCGCCTGCCGGGTGCCGTGTTACGCGAGATGGCGTTCACGCTTTAGCGTCGCGAACGATCCGCCTCGCCGGCGGGTCAGTCGTTGCCGTGGTGCCAGCCCTTCGGAATCGCGGAGAGCAGCTTCTTCGTGTAAGCGTGGCGCGGGTTGAGGTAGATGTCGTCGGAGTTGGCGATCTCGACGATGCGTCCCTGGTTCATCACCATGATCTCGTCCGAGATGTATTTGACGACCGCGAGGTCGTGCGAGATGAAGATGTAGGAAAGGTCGAACTCGTCCTGCAGGTCCTGGAGCAAGTTCAGCACCTGCGCCTGCACCGACACATCGAGCGCCGACACCGACTCGTCGCAGATCAGGATATCGGGCTTGAGCGTCAGGCAGCGCGCGATGGCGATGCGCTGGCGCTGTCCTCCCGAGAACTCGTGCGGGTACTTGTAAAACGTAACCTCGGGCAGCCCGACCTTGTGCAATAGCTCGAAGGCGAGCTCCGTGCGCTCCTGCGCCGATGCGCCGATGCCGTGGATCTGCATCGGCTCGGTGAGGATCTGGCCGATGATCATCCTCGGGTTCAGCGACGCGTACGGATTCTGGAAAATGATCTGGATGCGGCGTTTGTATGCCATGAACTCGCGCGCCGACATCGCCAGGATGTCGCGACCTTCGAACAGCGCCTCTCCGGCGCTCGCCTCGTGCAGCCGCATCAGCGTGAGCCCCACCGTCGTCTTGCCGGAGCCGGACTCGCCGACCAGACCAAGTGTCTTGCCCTTGGGCAGGCGGAAGGAAACGTCCTTCACCGCCTCGAACTTGCGCCGCCCGAACAGGCCTTCGCGCGAATAGAAGTCCTTGCCTAGCCCCTTGACGTCCAGAATGACCGGATCGGTCGCAGTGAACCCGCGCGAGCGCTCGCTCAGATTCATCGCGTGCGCGCCGCCATCCATGAAATCCTCGATCACAGGAAGACGCATCGGTCGCCGATCCAGTCGAGGACGGCATTGCAGCAGCGCCTTGGTGTAGGGGTCGCGCGGGTCCTCGAACACCCGCTTCGCGGGACCCTGCTCGCGTATCTCGCCGTGGCGCATCACGACGACGTGATCGGCGATCTCTCCCACCACCGCGAGGTCGTGCGTGATGAACAGCACCGACATGCGGTGCTTGCGCTGCAGCTCGGCGATCAGGTCGAGGATCTGCTTCTGGATGGTGACGTCGAGCGCGGTGGTCGGTTCGTCGGCGATCAGAAGCTTCGGCTCGCACGCGATCGCCATCGCAATCATCACCCGCTGCTGCTGGCCGCCCGACATTTGCGACGGGTAGGCATCGATGCGGTATCCGGGATCGGGAATGCCGACTTCGGCAAGCAACTCGACCGCGCGCTTGCGTGCAGCACGCATTCCAAGTCCGAGGTGCAGGCGCAGCGATTCGGCGAGCTGGAAACCGACCGTGAACACCGGATTGAGCGATGTCATCGGCTCCTGAAAAATCATCGAGATGTCCTTGCCGCGCAGGCGCTGCAATTCGATCCTGTCGAGCGCGACCAGGTTGCGTCCGCCATACACGATCTCGCTGCCCGCTAGCACCGACGAGTTCTCGAGCGGCAACAGCCCCAGGATCGACAGCGACGTCACCGATTTGCCGCTGCCGGATTCTCCGACCAGCGCTACCGTGGCGTTGTGCGGGATGTCGAAGCTGATGCCCTTCACGGCCTCGAACGAGGTGTGCTTGTCGAGACGAAAGTTGACGCGAAGATTGCGTACCGAGAGCAGCGACGCGCCTTCCACCTGCTCCGCCATGACGCGCTGCCCGACGCCCATCATTTCAGCTTGGGATCGAGCGCGTCGCGCAGCGAATCGGTGAACAGGCTGAAGGCGGTGACGAGCACCGCCATGGCGGTGCCGGCCGCGGCAAGTTGCCACCACTTGCCGAGGATCAGCTCGTTTTGCGCCTCGTTGAGCATCGAGCCCCACGACACGGCGTCGACCGGGACGCCGAGTCCGAGGAACGAAAGAATGACCTCGTACTTGATGAAGGCGACGGTGTAGATCGACAGCTGCACGAGCACGACGTGGCTGACGTTGGGGAAGATGTGCACGAACATGCGCCGCGCATTCGACGCGCCTATCGCGTCGGCGGCCTGGACGTATTCGCGTACCTTGTGCTTGAGATATTCGCTTCGGATCAGCCGGAAGGTGCCCGTCCAGCCGGTCAGTCCCATGATCAGGATGATGGTGCTGATGCCCTTTTGCTGCAGCACCGCCGCCACGGCGAGAATCAGCAGCAAGGGCGGCATCGCGGTGAACACGCTGTAGAACCAGTTGAAGAAATCGTCTACCCATTTGCCGTAGTACCCCGCCACCGCGCCGAAGATCGTGCCCAGCAGCGTGGCCACGACTGCGGCGGCCAGCCCCACGAAGATCGACGTTTCCGAGCCCTTGATGGTCTTTTGCAGGACGTCTCGTCCCCACTTGTCGCCGCCGAATGGCAGCGTCGCCGCGCGTACGCTCGCAGCGCCCGGCACGATGCCTTTGGCGCGAATCTGCGCCATCACGTCCGCGATCGGGTCGACGATGTCGCTGTCGTCCGCCGCGCCATCCTGCGCACCACCACGAATCTCCGCAAGAACGTCCGCCAGCGGATCCTTCACATCGACCGGCGTCGGCGCGCTGGAAGCCTTCGCTCCAGGCGCTGAAGGCTGAGGCCCCGTCGACGGCGCGGCGCGCTCGAGGTCGTCACCCAGGAATGAAGGCGGCGCGTAATTGGCGCCCACTTCCTGCGACCAGTTTTTCGCGATTAGACCTGTCGCTGACAGCACCATCATGCACAGGAACACGCCGACGATCGCCAGCGAAACCATGGCCACGCGATCGCTGCGCAGCCGACGCCACGCCAGCGCCCAGAGGCTTGGAGAAACAGCATGCGGCACGTCGTACGGCACGCACGCCGCCTATTTGAGCTGCACGCGCGGGTCGACCGCCTTGTACGTGAGATCGGCGAGCAGGTTGAACACCATGGTCGCCACCGCCACATACACCGTGATCGCCTTGATCACGGGAAAATCGCTGCGCTCCACCGCCAGCAGCACTTCTCGGCCGATGCCGGGGATCGAAAAGAAGCGCTCGATGAGAAACGCGCCGATCAGCAATCCCGGGATCTCCGCCATCACGAAGGTGATGATCGGGATCGAGGCGTTGCGCAGCACGTGTACCCACATCAGCCGATTCTCGGACACTCCCTTGGCGCGCGCGGTGCGAACGTAGTCCTGGTTGACCTCGTCAAGCACGAAGGTGCGGAACAGACGCAGGGTCGGCGCCACGCTCACCACCAGCAGGATGATGATGGGCAACGAGGCGTAGAGCGTTAGGTTCTGCCAGAAGCTGTCGCTCCATCCCTGCACCGGGAACCAGCCCAGCTTGTAGGCGAACACGTACTGGAAGACGATGATGTAGACCAGGATCGAAATCGACAACCCGACCGTGCACACGATCATGACGATGCGATCGGTGAGCGAACCGCGGACGTACGCAACAGCCAGCGCGAGGCCAATCGCGATCAGCGTGGAGAAGATCAGCCACGGCACCAGTAGTGTCAGCGACGGGCCCAGCCGCGTCGCCATGATATGCGACACCGGCTCGTTGGTGCTCCAGCTCGCGCCGAAATCCCCGGTCACGACCTGCTTGATGAAAATCCACAGCTGCACGTAATACGGCTGATCGATGCCGAGCTGCCGGCGGATGTTCTCGATCTGCTCGGCGCTGGAAATCTTGCCGACCAGAATGTACGCAGGATCGCCGCCCACCCAGTTGAACAGGAGGAACACCAGCACGATCACGCCCAGCAGGGTCGGGATCATCTGCCACAGGCGCCGGATAATGTATGCGTACATGCTGTTTCTCCCCCGGCGCTGCTGGCCTCAGTTGCCATCGCGCTGCGCGCGGGATGCGGCGGATGCTACCCGCCCTGCTTCGATGTGTCGATATCGATGTATTGCCACTCGGAGTGAAGCACCGGGTGCTTCTTGTACCCGAGCACGTGCGGCTGCACCATCATGTTGCGATAGCGGCTGATGCCGAGCCGCCACGGCGCGTAAACCTCGATGATGCGCGCCATCTCGCGGTAGAGCTTGTCGCGCTCCGGACCCGCGGGCATCCGTTGCGCCGCTTCGTAGCGCTTGTCGTACTCAGGTATCCGCGCGCAGGCGTTGTTGCTCTGGTAGATGTTCTTCCCGTAGAGCAGCTGCATGAAATTGTCGCCGTCGGGATAGTCGGCGATCCACGACGCAGTTCGCATCTGGACCTTGCACTGCTTCTCGAGCTTGAGCAGGTCGGTGAAGCGCTCCTTGCGACCTTCCATGCGGATCGAGATCGAGTCCAGCGCCTTTTTCCACATTTCCTCTTCCTGGCGGCCGAGCGAGTCCGGACGCGAGAAGTATTGAATCACCAGCGGCTTTCCGTCGGGCAGCGTTCGCCAGCCGTCGGCACCACGGCGGTAGCCGAACTTGTCGAGCAACGCGTTGGCGGTGACGGTGTCGTGCCTGACGATGCCGCGGTACGACGCATCGTGGCCGACGACACCCGGCGGAATGGGATACATCGCCTCGACTGCCTGCCCATTGCGCACCACGCGGATGTCCTCCTCGATATCGTAGGACATCGCCATCGCGCGGCGCAGCGCGATCTTCTCCTTCGACAATCCACCGACCACCGGGTCCATCAGGTTCCAGTAGTAGTACAGGATCTCCGGGTCGACAAAGCGTGACAACTTCACACCGCGCGCTCGCATTTCCGAGTTGAGCTCGCCGCCATCGAGCAGCTTCGGCGCGAGCGGACCATCGAGGTTCATGATGTCGACCTCGCCGTTCTTGAACGCCAGCAGGCGCGACTGGTCTTCCTCCATGATGGTGATCTCGATGCGGCCGACGCGCGGTATCGATTTGCCCTTCATCTCCGCCACCAGCCGCGCATCCTCGGGGTCGGTCCCCGGCTGGAAGTTCCAGGTTGATCCGCGATACTCGGGATTGGCTTCGAGAAAGATCTTCGACGTGCGTATCCACCGGACGAGCTTGTATGGACCGGTGCCCACAGGATTGGACATCACCCGTCCGCCGGCGTCGGCGTACGCTTCGACCACCTCGCGCGCCAGTGCGCTCGTCGGTTCGTGTGCGAGCACGTACGGCAGATTGAAATCGGGTTGCGTCAGATGAAGGCGCAACGTATAGCGGTCGACGACCTCGATGCCCGGGATTCCCGTGTCGTAATCGAAGTGCCCCACCTCTTTCGCTTTCGCCGCGGCGTCATCGAGCCCGACGATCTTGCCCTCGACCAGCCACGTCCACGGCGAACGGATGACGGGATCCATCAGTCGCTTGAGAGAATACGCGTAGTCTTCGGCGACGAGCTCGCGCTTGACTCCCTTGAATGCGGCATCAGGTATGAAGTAGATGCCTTTTTTCAGGCGAACCGTGTAGGTCTTGCCGTCGTCGCTCGCTTCGGGCAGCGCTTGCGCGGTCAATGGAACGAGCTTCGCGGGTCGCGCCAGATAGTCGTAGGTCAGCAGCGTCTCGAAGAGCGCCTGCTCGATGCTTCCGGAATAAAGATCGTGCGCGGCCGCCGGGTCGAAGCCTTCCTCGGCGTAGGGAAAAACCTGCCGTACCACCTTGTTCATGTCTGCGGCTGCATGCGCCGGGCCGGTGAAAGTCACGGCGAGCAACGCGCCGACGGCGAAAGCGGCGCGTGCCACGCGCGACGGGTCTCTCATCCCGGCATTGCGTGCCATGCGTTATTCCTTCACGTTACTGGTGCGCGCGTTTGGCGGTGGCCATTGTTGGGCGTGCCGTCTAATCGCTGCGGCGGGCCGGCAAAAAAGCCGCGTAATGTACCATTTCCCGATCTCTCTCACCTGTAACCCCGCGCTCGGCGTCGGCGAATCTGCATCGAGCGAGCGTGTCCAAGGATTCTAACTCTGTGAAGCCCCCTTACTGGGATCGGGCCACGCGCACGCTGTCACAGCGAGACAAAGTCCTCGCACGGCTAATCCGCGCCTATCCGGGAATCCATCTCAAGCGGCGCACCGATCCTTTCACCACGCTGGCGCGCGCGATCGTCGGTCAGCAGATTTCGGTGAAGGCAGCCGACAGCATCTGGCGCCGCTTCGTGGCGCTGGTCGACGATGCAAACGGGAGACCCGCCGGCGCATTTCCACTCATCGCCGCATCGCGCGTGTGCGTGGCCGCGATGCCGGCGCTGCGCGTTTGCGGGCTATCGCAGCGCAAGGCCGAATATCTGGTCGACCTCGCCAATCATTTCGTCTCGGGCCGGCTGGACCCGAGTACGTGGACGGCGATGGACGACGAAACCCTCATCGCCGCGCTGGTCGATGTCAAGGGCATCGGCCGCTGGACCGCCGAGATGTTTCTGATGTTCCACGAGTTGCGACCCGACATCCTTCCGGTCGACGATATCGGGCTGCAGCGCGCGCTGGCGATTCATTTCAATCACGGCGAGCGGCTGCCGCGCGACGCGATGTTCGCAGCCGCCGATCTGTGGCGTCCGTGGCGCTCGGTCGCGACCTGGTACCTGTGGCGCAGTCTCGATCCCATTCCAGTCGAGTATTGATTTGAGCACGACCAGCGACGACGCCGCGCAGCCGTACGCGGGACTCACTCCCGACACCGTGCTCGATGCGCTGGATAGTGTCGAGGTGCGTGGCGACGGACGCATGCTGGCGCTCAACAGCTACGAGAATCGCGTGTATCAGGTTTGGCTCGAGCCCGGAAGCAGCGTGGTCGCGCCGTCGGCCGACGCGATCGTCGCGAAGTTCTACCGACCCGCGCGCTGGAGCGATGCTCAGATCGTCGAGGAGCACGCTTTCGCGACCGAGCTCGCCGGGCACGAGATCCCGGTGGTCGCGCCCTTGGCGCTGGCGACGGGCTCGCTCGCGCGTTTCGAAGCATTCCGCTTTGCCGTGTATCCAAGGCAGGGCGGTCGCGCTCCCGAGCTCGACGACAGGCGCGTGGTCGAGCGCATCGGACGCTTCATCGGCCGAATCCACGCCGTCGGTGGCGCGTCGGCATTCAAGCAGCGTCCGACCCTCGAGGTGGCTTCGTTCGGCGATGCATCACGCGACTATCTTGTCGAGCACGATTTCATTCCTGCCGATCTGCGGCCCGCATGGACGAGCACGATCGACCAGGCGCTCGCCGCCGTCCGCCGCGCCTTCGAACGCCTGCCGGATCTGCGCACCCTGCGCCTGCACGGCGACTGCCACGCCGGCAATATTCTCTGGACCGACGTCGGTCCGCATTTCGTCGACTTCGACGACAGCCTCACCGGACCCGCGGTGCAGGACCTGTGGATGCTGCTCTCCGGAGATCGCGCCGATGCGCAGCTGCAGCTGCGCGCGATGCTGCGCGGGTACGAGGACTTCTGCGAGTTCGACGATCGCGAACTCGCGCTGGTCGAGGCGCTGCGCACGCTGCGTCTGATCCACTATGCCGCGTGGATCGCACGTCGCTGGCACGACCCCGCCTTTCCGGCTGCGTTTCCCTGGTTCAACACGCAGCGCTACTGGCAGGATCGCGTGCTCGAGCTGCGCGAGCAGCTTGCGGCGATGGACGAGCCTCCGCTGCGCGCCTAGGCGGGCTGCGTACGGCGCAGCGGCTGCAATGCGCCGTCGATGAGCTGCAGCGTGCGGTCGGTACGCTCCGCCAGCTCAGGATCGTGAGTCACGATGACGAGACTCGTGCCAGCGCTGCGATTCAACTCCAGCATGAGCTCGAACACCTGTCCCGCCGTTCGCCGGTCCAGGTTGCCCGTCGGTTCGTCGGCGAGCACGCATGCCGGCCGCGTCACCAGCGCACGGGCGAGCGCGACCCGCTGCCGCTCGCCTCCCGACAACTCGCTGGGCCGATGCGCGGCGCGCGCGGCGAGGCCCACCCGTTCGAGCAGCGCCTGAGCGCGCTCGCGTGCGGCGGTGGGCTGCTCGCGGCGGATATAGAGCGGCATCGCGACGTTTTCCAGCGCACTGAATTCAGGCAGCAGGTGATGGAACTGATAGATGAATCCGAGCGCGCGATTGCGCACCCGGCCACGCGCGGCCTCGTCGAGGCTCGCCATCGGCGTCCCGTGGATGAGCACTTCGCCCGAGCTGGGTGCGTCGAGGCCGCCGAGCAGGTGCAAGAGCGTGCTCTTTCCCGACCCCGAGGCGCCGACGACCGCGACACGCTCGCCGGCAGCGAGGCTCAAGTTGACGTCGGCGAGCACCGGCACGTCGAGCGGACCGCTGTGATAGGTCTTCGAGAGCCCGCGGCATTCGAGCACCGGCACCGGTTCACTCATAGCGCAGCGCTTCCGCAGGATTGACCTTGGCCGCGCGCCAGCTCGGGTACAGCGTCGCCAGCAGCGCGAGGCCGAGCGCGATGACGGCGATCAGCGTGATGTCGCCGCGCTGCAGGTCCGAGGGAAGCTCGCTGATGTAATACACGCTCTTGTCGAGGAACTGGATCGACAGCGTGCGCTCGATAAACGGCACGACTGTATCGATGTTGAGCCCAAGCAGGATACCCCCGACAACCCCGATAAGCGTCCCGATGATTCCGACCAGCGCGCCTTGAATGACGAAGATGGTCATGATGCTCGCTGGCGATGCACCCTGGGTACGCAGGATTGCGATGTCGGCCTGTTTGTCGGTCACGACCATGACCTGCGCCGACACAATGTTGAACGCCGCTACGGCGACGATCAGCGTGAGGATGATGAACATCACCCGCTTCTCGATCGCGACGGCGCGAAAGAAGTTCGCGTGATCCTGCGTCCAGTCGCGAAGCTCCGTATCCGCCGGCAGCGTACGAAAGAGCTGCCGCGCTACCGCCGGCGCGGCGAACATGTCGTCCAGCTTCAGGCGCACGCCGCTGACGGTATCGTCCATGCGATAGAGCTTCTGTGCGTCGGCCAGATCGATCAAGGCGAGGCCGCTGTCGAATTCGTACATGCCGATCTCGAACACGCCGACCAGTCTGAAGCTCTTCACGCGCGGAAGCGTGCCTGCCGGCGTCACCGTCCCCTGCGGCGTGATGACGACGACCGTGTCGCCAAGACGCACTCCGAGCGCGCGCGCCAGCTCCCCGCCGAGCACGATGCCGAACTCACCCGGCTTGAGATCGGCGAGCGATCCAGCGCGCATGTGCGAGCCGATCTCGGCGACAGTATCCTCGAGGGCGGGGTCGATGCCGCGCACCAGCGCGCCGCGATTGACTCCGCTCGCCGAGAGCATCGCCTGCCCGGCGACGAAGGGCGCGACGCCGCGCACGTGCGGATCGGTCTGCGCGAGACGGCCGACGCTCTTCCAGTCGCCCAGCCCGCCATTGATCCCTCGCACCTCGATATGCGAAGCCACCGACAGGATGCGATTGCGCAACTCCTGCTGAAAGCCGTTCATCACCGAGATCACGACGATCAGCGCCGCGACGCCGAGAGCGATGCCGAGCATCGACACCGCGGCGATGAACGACACAAAGCCGTTGCGGCTCGAGCCCCGGCGGGCGCGGAAGTAGCGCAGGCCGACGACAACTTCGTAGGGAATCAACAGGCACCGTCCGATGAATACAGCGTGGCGCGCCAGTGTGCCACAAGCGCCGCCGAGGCTCTAGCGAGCAGGTCGTGCGTGCTACACTCGATCGACTCCCGGCGCAGGCTTCGCATCGCCAGGCGACTCACCCTCCCATCCTCATGCAACTCACGCTGGTCGTCTGCGGACTACTCGATCTCGAGCCCGCCGCGCTGGGCGCGCTCGATGTCAGCGCGCCCGCGCTGACCCGCCTGCTTGCCACCGCGGGCGCAACAACCATTGCGGATGGCGGCGCCCCGGCGGTAGCGTGCCGCGAGCTCGACATCACGCAACAGACCGATTGGCCCGTCGCTCCCTGGTTGGCGCGCGCCGCAGGTGTGCAGGCGACGGCGCCGTACTGGTTATGCGCGGAGCCCGCGAGTCTGGTGGTCAATCGCAGCGACGTGCGACTCGAAGGCCTGGTGCGTGACCTCGACGAGGCCGAGTCGGCGGCCTTGCGCGCCACGCTTAACGCGCATTTTTCGAACGACGGTGTGCAGGTGGATTCGATCGACCATTCGCACTGGCTTCTCGGCGTGCGCGAGCCCCAGGCGCTGTCGACGGTCCCGCCTGACCGCGCGATCGGCGCGCCATTGCTTCCATGCCTTCCTACTGGTGACGATGCGCCGCGCTGGCGTCGGTGGCAAAGCGAAATTCAGATGCTGCTCTTCGAGCATCCGGTCAATCAGTCGCGCGAAGCGGCAGGGAAAAAGTCGGTCAATGCACTCTGGCTGTGGGGTGGCGGCGCACCTGCGCTGGCCGCCGCACCGCCTCGCCTGGCAATGATGCACGCCGACGCGTGGCTGCCAGTGGCGCTCGCGCGCGCGCGCGGCGTGTCGGTCGCCCCGCTCTCGCCCACACTCGAGGCGCTGCGAGACCGCTCCTCGCAATCGCCGTCACTCGCGTGGCTGGAAGCAAACGACACGGGCGACGCTGGAGCACTCGCGGCGTCGCTCGCCGCGCTCGATTTTGACTGGTTCGCGCCCGCACGCGGCGCCTTCCAGAACGGAACCATCCGCGAACTCGACATCATCGTCGCGGGTCGCAGTGCATCGATGCGATTCGCGGCGCGCCGTCTGTCGCTGGCGCGTCGCCTGCGGGCCTGGACCTCGGCACCGAAGCTATCCAGGCTGCTCTCGGTCCCAGCGGGCAGCTGATTGGATATCGTCGTTCGACCCGTGCCCGATGCGGCGAACGCGCTGATCGCGGCTGGATGCCCGAATGTGCTGGCGCGTCTCTACGCCGCGCGTGGTGTGGTCGACGCGAGCGAACTCGATTGCTCGCTGGCGCGCCTTCCCGAAGGCTCCACGCTCAAGGGCATTGCCGGCGCCGCGACGCGTCTTGCCGAGGCGATCGCGCGCGGCGAACGCATGCTCATCGTCGCCGACTACGACGCCGATGGTGCGACGGCATGCGCGGTGGGCGTGCGCGGCCTGACCGCCATGGGCGCGCGCGTTGACTTCCTGGTGCCCAACCGCTTCGAGCATGGCTATGGGCTGACGCCGGAAATCGTGGCGATCGCCGCGCAGCGCTCGCCGGCGCTGATCATCACCGTCGACAACGGCATCGCCAGCATCGAGGGCGTCGCCGCGGCGCAGGCCGCAGGGATCGAGGTCGTGATCACGGATCACCACCTTCCAGGTCTGGCGTTGCCGTCTCCCGCCTGGATCGTCAATCCGAATCAGCCGGGGTGCGCGTTTCCGAGCAAACATCTTGCCGGCGTCGGTGTCATGTTCTACGTGCTGATTGCGTTGCGCGCCGAGTTGCGCGCCCGCGGACACTTCAGCGGCCGCGACGAGCCGCACCTGGGCGGACTGCTCGACCTGGTGGCGCTGGGCACCGTCGCCGACGTGGTGCGCCTCGACCACGCCAACCGCGTCCTGGTCGACAACGGTTTGCGTCGGATTCGATCGGGCCGCATGCAGCCGGGCGTGCGCGCGCTGCTGGCGGCAGGCGGTCGCGACCCGCGACGCAGCACCACCTACGATCTAGGCTTCGTAGCCGGCCCGCGCCTCAATGCCGCGGGGCGCATGGCGGACATCTCGACCGGCATCGCGTGCCTGCTGGCGGACGACAACGTCGTCGCGACGCAACTGGCGGAGGAGCTCGATCGACTGAACCGCGAACGGCGCGACGTCGAGGCCACTATGCAGGATCAGGCCCTGACCGACATCGACTCGATCGCAGTAGGCAATGGGTTCACGCTGTGCGCGTTTCGTCCGGAGTGGCATCAGGGCGTGGTGGGGCTGGTGGCGTCGCGGCTCAAGGACCGCTTTCACCGACCCACGGTCGTATTCGCGCCGGGCATGGCCGGAGAATTGCGCGGGTCCGGGCGCACCATCGCGGGGTTTCACCTACGCGACGCGCTGGATCTGGTCGCGAAACGCGCCCCTGACACGATCACGCGCTTCGGCGGCCACGCGTTCGCGGCAGGCTTGACCCTTCCGCAGGCACAATTTCCGCGCTTCGTGGCCGAGTTCGAGCGCGTGGGACGCGAGTGGCTCACCCCGGAGTTGCTTCGGCGCACACTCGAATCCGACGGCGAGTTGAGCGCCACCGAACTGACCCTTGAGCTGACCGAGTCGCTCGCGGCCGGCGTATGGGGTCAAGGCTTTGCACCGCCGGTATTTCATGGAACCTTCGCGGTCCTCGATCAAAAACAGGTCGGGGGCAAGCATACGCGGGCAACGCTGATTCACCAGCAGCGCAGAGTGGACGCCATCGCCTTCAACGAGCCCGGACCTTTCCCTCGACGCATTCACGCACGTTACCGACCCGAGACAGCGCGCTTTCAGGGACTGGAAAGCGTGCAGCTGGTTATTGAATCTTGGGAAACGAGCGAGGTCGGTATGTGAGCGAACACTTTCCTTCGGTCGCCAGTGCCCGATTCCTTCGGCAACACTTGCCGCTTCCGGGCTCCCTACGCCACCGCCTGTCGTACCGCAGTGCATCGATTAAGAGCGCCGCGCCTCATCAGTCCTCTCCTGGAAACCATGCAACCACATGATGTGTCGAAGCTTTTAAAAAAATACCACACCTTGGGTCCTGTCGACACGATTCGGTAACAATTGATATTGTGCGTCGCAATGAAAAGGGGCAGAATCGCTGCGGTGCAACAGGGCGCGAGACCCAAGGCACGTGGCGGGGCTCTCGAGGAAAAACATGGGTCTGAACGGAAACGGCGCGAAGAGTGAGAGCGCGAATGGCCATTCAGGGAATGGCTCGAATGGGCCCTCTGCCAATGGTCATGACCATGGGCGGCTATTGGGCAAGGTCGCAATCATCACCGGCGGCGGCCAAGGGATAGGTCGCGCGACAGCAATCAAGTTCGCCAAGGAGGGCGCCAAGGTCGCGGTCTGTGACATCAATATGACCTCGGTTGCCGAAACCCTGGCGGAAGTCCGAAATAACGGTGGCGAAGCGCTGGGTTTCCAGGTCGACGTCACCGATAAAGCCAGCATTGCCCGCATGGTCGAAGGCGTGATGTTCGCCTGGCAGCGCATCGATACACTGGTCAACAACGCGGGCATTGTTCAGGACGCGCGCCTGTCCAAGATGACCGACGAGCAATTCGAGCGCGTCATCGACGTCAATCTGAAGGGCGTCTACAACTGCACCCGGGCCGTCGTCGACATCATGCTCGCGCAGAATTCGGGATGCATCCTGAACGCATCGTCGATCGTCGGCATCTACGGCAATTTCGGCCAAACGAACTATGCCGCCACCAAGTTCGGCGTCATCGGCATGATGAAGACATGGGCGCGCGAGCTGGGCAGCAAAGGCATCCGTGCCAATGCGATCTGTCCCGGCTTCATCGAAACGCCGATCCTCGACACGGTGCCGGAAAAGGTGCTGCGCTCGATCGAGGAAAAAGTACCGATGGGCCGCCTCGGCAAACCCGAGGAAATCGCCAACACCTACGCATGGCTCGCCTCCGATGAAGCGAGCTACATCAACGGCGCGGTCATCGAAGTCTCCGGCGGCGTCACGCTGTAATCGCTGGTTGCAAGCGATCGCCCCGCTTGTGTCGGGGTTGAGATCGCTGTCCGCGCGCGGTAGCATCCCCGCTTCCACCGTCGAGGATATCCGCGTGCACCGTCTCGCCTCCGCGCTTTTACTGTTCGCATCCGTCGCGCTGTTTCCTGCGGCCACGCACGCGCTCGACAAGGTCGATCCCTACATCTGCCCGACCAAGACGGAGAGCACCGGGATCGAGTGTTTTCTCGAGGCTATTCCGCAGACTTACACCATGTGCCGGCACATCAAGAGCATCGAGGTGATCGAATTCGGCTTGACGGGTGCGCAGGAAGGCACCAACGGTGCGAAGACCGAGTCCTGCATTGAAAAGCACAAGCTCACTATGACGCGGCCATACCAAGCGGCGATGCGCGAGGCGGCCCGCAACAAGGATGAGGTGATCGGTCTGCGCAAGCTCTACGACACCTGGCTCGAGAGCCTCGCCAAGCTGATACCCGCCAGCGGCGAGAGCGATGAGGGCTACAAGCGCCGCGTGACCGATCCGTACGGCGAGTTCAATGAGCAGATCGCGAAAATTCGCGAGCTCGAAGTGCATCCTGTCGCAACGGCGGCCAAATCGCCTGCTCCCAAAGCTGCAAACGCTTCCAAGACCGCGCCCAAGCCCGCCGCCAAGGCCCCGGCCGCCAAGGACAGCACGCAGGTTAAGTGACGCGCAGCCGGTGACGGCCGGCATCGCGCGTCCGCACGGTAATGCCCCCGGGTCGCGGCGCGCGCAACACCTGTACGAGCCGGCGAAGCTGCGAATTTCAATGAATCCCCACGACCTCGCCGTGATTTTCGGCGCCGACGGACCGTTCGCCAAAGCCCTGCCGGCGTACCGCGCGCGTCCGCAGCAGCTCGCCATGGCGGAAGCGATCGGGCACGCGATCCGTGCGCAAGGCCAGCTGATCGCCGAAGCGGGCACCGGCACCGGCAAGACGCTCGCCTATCTCGTGCCTGCGCTGTTCTCCGGCGGCAAGGTCATCATCTCGACGGGAACCAAGACACTGCAGGATCAGCTCTATCAGCGTGACCTGCCGCTAGTGCGCGGCGCGCTCGGTGTTCCGGTGACGGTGGCGCTGCTCAAAGGTCGCGCCAATTACGTTTGTCATCACCACTTGAAGCGCACCGTCGCGGGCGGCACGGTGGCCACGCGCGCCGACATCGTGCACCTGCGCCGCATCGAGAGCTTCGCGCGGACGTCGACTTCCGGCGACAAGGGTGAGCTTGCCGATGTCCCGGAAAACGCTTCGATCTGGAGCGAAGTCACGTCTACGCGGGAAAATTGCCTGGGCAGCAACTGCGCGCATCACGATGAATGCTTCGTGTTGAACGCGCGGCGGCAGGCGCTTGCCGCTGACGTCGTCGTCGTCAACCATCATCTTTTCTTCGCCGATGTGATGCTTCGCGACGAAGGGCTTGCCGAGCTGCTTCCCGCGTGCAACACCGTCATTCTCGACGAAGCGCACCAGCTGCCCGACACCGCAACGCTGTTTTTCGGCGAAGAGCTCAGCGCCGCGCAGATTGGTCAGCTCGCGCGCGATGCCGAGGCCGAGGGCCTGCGCGCCGCGCGCGACTACGTCCCGCTGCCCGAAGCAGCCCAGGCGCTGGTTCAGGCGCTGCGCCGCTTTCGCCTGGCGGCCGGCGACCAAGCAGGCAAGTGGCCGGCATCGATTGTGCTGCAGCGGCCCGGCATCGAGGACGCACTGGGCCTGCTCGCTGCGGCGATCGATGCGCTCGCCGCCGAGCTTTCGCGACAGCGCGAGCGCAGCGCCGAGCTGGAGCAGTGCAGCGCGCGCGTCGATGATCTTGCACGCAAGCTCGCGCGCTGGCGCGACCGCGACGATCCGCAATGGGTGCGCTGGCTCGACGTGACGACGACCGGATGGCATCTGCGCGCCTCGCCGCTGTCGATCGCCGAGATTTTTTCCAGGCAGGTGACCGACACCGCGAGGGCATGGATCTTCACCTCGGCCACGCTCTCGATCGGCGGCGATTTCAACCTCTATCAGCGCCAGCTAGGACTGCAGGACGCCGCGACCGGGTACTGGGAAAGCCCCTTCGATTACGCCAACCAGGCGCTGCTCTATGTGCCGCGCGATCTGCCGCCTCCGAACAGCGTCGAGCATACCGACGCGGTGGTCGCCGCGGCGATGCCGGTACTGCGCGCGAGTCGTGGTCGTGCGTTCCTGTTGTTCACTACGCATCGCGCCCTTGGCCGTGCGCGCGACGTGCTGCTGGCGGAGATCGAGCGCGGGGGGCTCGATTTTCCGCTGCTCACGCAGGGCGAGGGCTCGCGCACCGAACTGCTCACGCGATTCCGCAAGCTCGGCAACGCGGTATTGCTCGGCAGCCAAAGCTTCTGGGAAGGTGTCGACGTGCCTGGCGACGCGCTGTCGCTGGTCGTGATCGACAAGCTGCCGTTCGCGCCACCCGACGACCCGCTGTTCGCTGCGCGGCTCGAGCACATCGCGCGCGAAGGCGGCAATCCGTTCATGGAATATCAGCTGCCGCAGGCGGCGATCGACCTCAAGCAGGGCGCGGGTCGCCTGATCCGCTCGGAAACGGATCGCGGCGTACTGATGATCTGTGACGGCCGATTGATCGACAGGCCCTACGGCCGGCGAATCTGGCAGGCGCTGCCGCCCATGCGACGCTCACGCGAGCTCAAGGATGTCATCGCATTCTTCGGCGCCCGCGAGCCGAGCGAAGTGCCGACTTAGAGGCTAGTTCGTACTCGGGGGCGGCGGTCCGGCGTTTTCCTGCGATTTGGGCACGGTGTCGTGCTCGAGCAATTGCACCGCCTCGTCGGACTGCCAGAACTTCCACCACGGCTTTACGCGGCCGGTGCTCAGAAAGGCGCTGTTGGGGAAGCTCTTCACGAGCACGCGACGCGCATCGTCGCGCAACTGCGGCATGCCCAGCTTGTCGTAGCCCTGCACCATCAGGATCAGCGCGTCCTCGTTGGCCGGTGTCTGGGGATACCCCGTCACCGTGGCCGCGGCGCGATTGACCGCGGCCAGATACGCGCCCCGGCCGTAGTAATAGCGACCCACATGCACCTCGTACATGGCCAGGGCGTTGGTCAGATAGCGCATGCGCTCCACCGAGTCGGACGCGTAGCGGCTTTCGGGGAATTTCGTGATCAGCTCCCTGAACGCGGCAAACGATTCGCGCGTCATCTTCGGGTCGCGCTCCGACAGATCCTGCTCGACGACGTAGCCGAAAATCCCCTGGTCCTCGCGGAAGTTGACCAGGCCTTTCAGATAGTAGGCGTAGTCGACGTTCGAGTTGTTCGGATACGTGCGTATGAAGCGGTCACAGGAGGCGACTGCCGCCGCGGTCTCGCCCATGCGGTAGTTCGAATACGCGCCCTCGAGAATCGCCTGCTGCGCATGCCTGCCGTAGGGAAAGCGGCCTTCGAGCGTGTCGAACAGCTTGACCGCGCGCGTATAATTTCCCGTCACCATCGAACCGTGCGCCTCGTCGTAAAGTTTCTCTACCGACCAGTTCGCGGTTTCATCCTTCACCTCTGGCAGCCAGCTGCAACCGGCGATCAGCGATACGGCGATCAGCACTGCTCCCAGCCGAAAAAATTGCGACCTCATTGCCATGGCGCGATTTCCGAATCCTTGGTAGCGATCGATTATAACGCAGCTCCGGAGGACGCCGCAGCAGCCGAAACCATCGCGGTCGAGGTGCCGGCCTCGTGCAGCGGCATGCGCGTCGACCAGGCCCTGGCGCGTCTGCTGAACGCGCACTCGCGCACGCGCATCCGCTCGTGGATCGATGCCGGACGCGTCACCCTGGACGGCGTGGCGGTGGATGCGCGGCGCAGGCTCGACGGCGGTGAGCGGCTCATGGTCACGCCCCTTCCCGATCCGATGACCACCGCCTTCGTCGCTCAGGCGATTCCGCTCGACGTCGTCTACGAGGACGACGCGCTTCTGGTGGTCGACAAGCCGGCCGGCCTCGTGGTGCACCCGGGCAGCGGCAACTGGGAAGGAACGCTCGCCAACGCGCTGCTGCATCACGCGCCGTCGCTCGCGCACGTGGCGCGTGCCGGCATCGTGCATCGGCTCGACAAGGACACCAGCGGCCTGCTCGTCGTCGCCAAGACCGACACCGCGCAAACCGCGCTGGTGCGACAACTGCAGGCTCGCACCGTCCACCGCGAATACCTCGCGCTGGCGGCGGGCGACGTCGCGCGTGCCGGCAGCGTCGACGCGCCGATCGGGCGCCATCCGGTGAAGCGCACCTCGATGGCGGTGGTTCCAGCGGGCAAGCATGCGGTCACGCACTACCAGATTCGCGAGCGCTTCGGCGATTGCACGCTGCTCGCCTGCCGTCTCGAAACCGGGCGCACCCATCAGATCCGCGTGCATCTCGCTTCGATCGGACATCCTCTCGTCGGCGATCCTACGTACGGGCGCGCGCGCGCCATCGTATTTCACCGCCAGGCATTGCATGCATGGAAGCTCGGGCTGGTGCATCCAGTGACCGGCGCACAAACACAGTGGGAGTCGAGGTTGCCCGCGGATTTCGCCACGTTGCTCGAACGATTACGCATGCGACCTGCTGCGCTGGCGCGATGAGCGATAGTGCCCTGACGCAGCGGTTGGCGCACGCCGGGCTCGACTGGATCGTGCCTCAGTGGCCAGCGCCGTCGTCGGTGCATGCGCTCTCGACGACGCGCAACGCAGGCATCGGGCGTAGCATCGATCTCGCTCCGGCGAGTCCCGCGATCGATCAGGCGCGGGAGTCGCTGCGGCGCTTCGTTCCGGCCGAGCCGCTGTGGCTCGCGCAACAGCACGGTACGCGCGTCGTCGACGCGGACGAGATGCATGCGCAGTCGCCGCGCGCCGATGCCGCGGTCGCGCGCACCACGGGCAAGGTCTGCGCGATCCTGTCGGGTGACTGCCTGCCGGTGCTGTTCGCAACCCGCGATGGCAGCGTCGTCGCGGCCGCGCACGCGGGGTGGCGCGGTCTCGCGGCCGGCGTTCTTGAAGCGACCGTGGTTTCGATGCGCATCGCGCCCGACCAGGTGGTCGCCTGGATGGGGCCATCGATCGGCGCGTCCGCGTTCGAGGTCGGTGACGAGGTGCGCGCTGCGTTCTGCGATCTCGATGGCGAGGCGGCAACGGCATTCTTCGCCGGCAAACCGGGAAAGTGGTTCGCCGATCTGCACGCGCTCGCGAGGCGGCGCCTGGCGCGCGCCGGTGTCGTCGAGGTCTCCGGCGTAGCGCGCTGCACCTTCACCGAGTCTGCGAGCTTCTACTCGTACCGGCGCGGAGGCGCCGACGCGGCGGGACGCATGGCGACGCTGATCTGGCGTGATCAGACGTGAACGTATAATGGCCGCGGCCCGCTCATGAATTCGACGATTCCCGTCCTCGCAGCCATCGTGATCGCGTGTCTTGCCGGAGGCGTGCTAGCGATCGTCGCCGCGGCCGGGACGCTCGCGCTGCACGCTCGCTGGATCTCGCGCCTGGTGAGCTTCGCGGTAGGAGCGTTGCTCGGTGCGGTGTTCCTGGAACTTCTCCCGCACGCGCTGGAGCGCGGCACGACCGGGGGCGTCATGGCGACGGTGCTGGGCGGTCTGCTGCTGTTCTTCCTGCTCGAAAAGCTCGTGCTATGGCGGCACAGCCATGACGAGGCGGACGACCGCGTCGGCGCTGTCCACGCGCACGGCAACGACCACGGCCGCTCGGGGCTGATGATCGTGATCGGCAACAGCGTGCACAATTTCTGCGACGGCATCGTCATCGCGGCCGCCTTTATCACCGATTTCGCGTTGGGCACGACCACTGCGCTTGCCATCGTCGCGCATGCGATTCCGCAGCAGGTCGGCGACTTTGCGGTGCTGATGCATTCCGGCTACACGAGGCGTCGCGCTTTCGCGTATAACCTGACCACCGGAGTGGCGACGCTGCTCGGCGGGCTGGTCGGCTATTTCGCGCTGGCATCGATGCAGCACGTGCTGCCAACGGTGCTCGCGCTCGCCGCGGCGAGCCTGCTCTACGTCGCGGTCGCCGACCTCATCCCCAGTTTGCACCGCCACCCGGCACCCGCGCAGACCGCGCTGCAGCTGGCGCTGATCGGCATCGGCATCGGCATCATCGCCGCCACACACGCCGCACTGGAGCATTGAGGTGGCGGTCACCGACCCTCTTCCGTCGGATCCCTGGAGCGGCCTGCAAGAACAATGGCAGCAGCTTGGCATCCAGTGGGGCGCGTGGTGGGCGCAGCTCGCCTCCACATCGGCACCACTCCCCGCGAACGCTTCAGTCGACGGGCACGCGACGCCGACGCCCGTGCCCGCAATCTGGATCGACCCGTCGGGGGCGGCGCAGCTCACCGAGCAATTCAACCGCAGGCTGGAGGCGTTGTGGCTGCGCGCGGCGCAAGGTGCGCCGGCGGCGGGTTCGGCCCCGCGTGATCGCCGCTTCGCGTCGCGCGAATGGGAGCAGCAACCATACTTCGCGCTTCTGCGCGACGGCTATCTGCTCTACGCCGAATACCTTCGCGCGCTGGCGGGCCTTGCACAGACCGACGAGACAACGCGCAAGCGCGTCAATTTTCTCGTCCAGCAATACGTCGACGCCATCGCACCATCCAATTTCCTGGCGACCAATCCCGACGCGTTGAAGCGCGCGATCGAATCGGGAGGCGCGTCGCTGGCGCGCGGGCTTTCCAATCTCGCGGTCGACGCCCAGCGCGGACGCATCGCGATGAGCGACGAATCGGCCTTCGAGGTCGGCGTGAACCTCGCGATCACGCCGGGCAGCGTGGTTTATCGCAACGAGCTGATCGAACTGATCCAGTACAAGGCGACGACAGCGGAGGTCTACCGCCGTCCGCTGGTGATCATTCCCCCGTGCATCAACAAGTATTACATCCTCGACCTGAAGCCCGAGAATTCGTTCGTGCGCCATGCGGTTGCGCAGGGTCATACGGTGTTCATGGTGTCGTGGCGCAACATTCCGTCCGCACTGGGCACGCTGCACTGGGACGACTATCTCGAGCAGGGCGTCATGACAGCGCTGGACGTCGCCCGCGACATCGCCGCGAGCAAAGCCGTCAACGCGCTCGGATTCTGCGTCGGCGGCACGCTGCTGGCGTGCGCGCTGGCGGTGCTCGCGGCGCGCCACGAGAGCCACGTGGCAAGCCTTACGCTGCTCACGACCATGCTCGACTTCTCCGACCCGGGCGACATCGGCGTCTACATCTCCCGCGATGCGCTCGATGCGCGGCGTCCGCTGCTGTGCGCGGGCGCGCGGGTCGCCGGCAGCGAGCTCGCCAATGCCTTCGCGAGCCTGCGCCCCAACGATCTCGTGTGGAACTACGTGGTCGGCAATTACCTCAAGGGCGAAACGCCGCCGGCGTTCGATCTGCTGTACTGGAACGGCGACTCGGCCAGCCTTCCCGGCCCAATGTACTTCGAGTACCTGTCGACGATGTACGTCGAGAACCGGCTGCGTGAGCCGAACGCGCTGGTGATGTGCGGCGAAAAGATCGACCTCGGACGCATCGCCCTGCCGACTTACATCTACGGGTCGCGAGACGACCACATCGTTCCGTGGCGCAGCGCGTATCGGAGCACCGGGCTGCTCGGTGGCGATGTCGGCTTCGTGCTCGGTGCATCCGGGCACATCGCTGGCGTTATCAACCCGCCGGACAAGGGGCGGCGCAACTACTGGACCAATGACCTGCTCACCGAAGAACCCGATGACTGGCTCGCCCGCGCGGAGAGCCATCACGGCAGCTGGTGGCCGCACTGGAGCGCGTGGCTGGCCGAGCATGAGGGAGCGCGCCGGCGCGCTCCCTCCAGGGAAGGCAACGCCCGCTACCCCTCACTCGAAGCCGCGCCAGGCTCCTACGTGCGCGAAGCCAGCGACTAAACGCAACTGAGCGAAACGGAGCGAAACTGAGCGCCTGAGCGAGGCTTGCAAGTCGCGGTCTGCGCCCCAACGCTAGCGGTGCTGCGTTACCATAGACGTCAAAACGTTTCCGCAAGCATGTCCCCGGAAAAGCTACCCCTGAAGGAGAACTCAATGACTGACATCGTCATCGTCGCCGCGCTGCGCACTGGCATCGGCAAGTTCGGCGGCACGCTCGCCAAGACGCCCGCTCCCGAATTGGGCGCCACCGTGATCCGCGCTCTGCTCGCGAAAACCAATCTCAAGCCCGAGCAGATCTCCGAGGTCATTCTCGGCCAGGTGCTGACTGCGGGCAGCGGGCAGAACCCCGCGCGGCAGGCGCTCATAAAGGCGGGCCTGCCAGTCTCGATCCCCGCGATGACCATCAACAAAGTTTGCGGCTCGGGACTCAAGGCGGTGATGCTCGCGGCGCAGGCGGTGCGCTGCGGCGATGCAGACATCGTCATCGCCGGCGGCCAGGAGAACATGAGCGCGTCGCCACACGTGCTGCTGGGCTCGCGCGACGGCTTTCGCATGGGCGATGCCAAGCTGATCGACAGCATGATCGTCGACGGATTGTGGGACGTCTACAACCAGTATCACATGGGCACGACCGCCGAGAACGTCGCCAAGCAATATGGCATCGCCCGCTCACAACAGGACGAATTCGCCGTCGCCAGCCAGAACAAGGCCGAAGCCGCGCAAAAAGCAGGCAAGTTCAAGGACGAAATCGTTCCGGTCATGATTCCGCAGCGCAAGGGTGATCCGGTCGCGTTCGCGGCCGACGAATTCATCAAGACGGGAACGACACTCGAATCGGTCAGCGGACTTAGGCCCGCCTTTGCCAAGGACGGCTCGGTGACAGCGGCCAACGCTTCGGGCCTCAACGACGGCGCCGCCGCCGTGGTGGTGATGAGCGCCGAGCGCGCTGCAGCGCTGGGACTCAAGCCGCTGGCGCGCATTAAAGCGTTCGCCTCATCGGGGGTCGATCCAGCGATCATGGGCATGGGTCCGGTGCCGGCGTCGCGGCGCGCTCTCGAGAAAGCAGGCTGGAAGCCTGCCGACCTCGACCTCATGGAGATCAACGAGGCGTTCGCTGCGCAGGCGTGCGCGGTCAACAAGGAAATGGGCTGGGACACGAGCAAGATCAACGTCAATGGCGGCGCGATTGCGCTCGGACACCCCATCGGCGCGTCGGGCTGTCGCGTGCTGGTCACCCTGCTGCACGAGATGGCGCGGCGCGACGCGAAAAAGGGATTGGCCTCGCTGTGCATCGGAGGCGGCATGGGGGTCGCGCTGGCGGTCGAGCGCTGAGTCGGTCGCGTACAATAAATTCAAACCAAGGAGCGAGAACATGGCACAGGACAAGCACCGCGTGGCGCTGGTTACCGGTGGGATGGGAGGACTCGGCGAAGCAATCTGCGTCAAGCTCGCGGCGCTGGGTTACACGGTCGTTACCACGCATTCGCCCGGCAACACCAAGGCGCAGGAATGGCTGGCGACGATGAACAAGCAGGGCCGCAATTTCCACGCCTACCCCTGCGACGTCGTCGACTGGCCGTCCTGCGTCGCGTCGGTCGCGCAGGTGGTCAAGGAGGTCGGCCCGGTGGATGTGCTCGTCAATAACGCGGGCATCACGCGCGACATGACATTCAAGAAAATGGACAAGGCGAACTGGGACGCGGTCATCAAGACCAATCTCGATTCGTGTTTCAACATGACCAAGCAGGTGTGCGACGGCATGGTCGATCGCGGCTGGGGCCGCATCATCAACATCTCGTCGGTGAACGGCCAGAAGGGCGCGTTCGGTCAGGTCAACTATTCGGCGGCCAAGGCCGGGATGCACGGCTTCACCAAGGCGCTTGCACTCGAGGTCGCGAGGAAGGGGGTCACCGTGAACACGATCTCGCCGGGCTACATCGGCACCAAGATGGTGATGGCGATTCCACAGGAAGTGCTGGACTCCAAGATCATTCCGCAGATTCCCATGGGCAGGCTCGGCAAGCCCGACGAGATTGCAGGACTCGTCGCCTACCTCGCCAGCGAGGAAGCCGCGTTCGTCACCGGAGCGAATATCGCCATTAATGGCGGTCAGCACATGTTCTGATCACCTAAACAAACTTGCGCGAGGGGGACGCGCTATCGCGAGCAGCTACTTGCTGTTGGACGGTCAGTGGCCGGCACATCAGCCTCGTCGCCGCAGCGAAAGGAGGAAGCCTTGGCTTCACACAAGCCGCCGAACGCGTCCGCTTTTGGGCGCACATCGGAACGCATTCCCAAACCGCTCTCATCGAGCCGATCGCGGCAATGGAACGGCATTCTGGTGGAGCTCTACCGCGTCCACGACGTGGACTTCGTCAAGACGGTACCCGAGCACACCATTACGGTATTCCTCCGCGGGCCGGTCGACTTGCTGCAGCAGCGTTACGGACACGTCGTTCGGCGGACCATGCACGCCGGAGACGTCCTGGTCTCGCCCGCAGGTGAGCCCAAGGCATTGCGGCACAGGGAGGAAGCCGAGCTGGTGAAGCTGCAGCTTGCGCCTTCGCACTTCGCGGGAATTGTTGATGAACTCCATGCGAACGGCTCCGGGCCTGTCGAGCTTTTGGACAACTTTGGCACGCGTGACGCGTACATCGAAGACGCGGCGCGACGCCTTCTCGCAGAACTCGAGACCGATAACCTGGCCGGCCCGCTATACGCCGATTCCCTGGCCACGGCACTTACCGTTCACTTGCTGCGGAATTACTCGACTGCGGGCAAAATCAGCCCTGTATCCTCGCCGAAGCTGCCTCGATTCAAGCTGCAGCGCGTGACCGATTACATCGATGACCACCTGCACGATGAACTGACGCTTCAAAGACTGTCTGCCACCCTGTCGATGAGTCCGTTCCACTTCGCGCACGCGTTTCGGAAGACAACCGGACTCGCGCCCCACCGCTTCTTGACCCAACGTCGCATCGATCGCGCCAAGATACTGCTCTGCGAAACCGATCTGTCGATCACTGAAATCGCGCATCAGGTCGGATATGCCCACCAGAGCAATTTTTCCGTTGTTTTTCACCGGGTCACCGGGCGGACGCCGCGGAGTTACCGCAGCGAAGGGTAGCCGCGCTCAGGCTTGGAAGAACGGCTGACCGCGGGTCGCGCCCATTCAGCATCCGCTAGCGTTGCTACCCGCTTTGCCACTGTCGAAAATTTTGACACTGGAGGGGCCAATACCTGCCTCCTGTCGCGCTTCAGGCTGTATTAGTGCTTGTTTTTATTGGTGAACAATTTGTCGTGCACGATTGTTGCTTACCCGCACACGCGTCCTTGCGCAAACCGCCACTCCTGGCCACAGAACACCCTTTGGAGGCAACCATGACGAGATTGAGCAAAACACCTGCGAAGCACGCTTTGCGGCGCATCGCTACTTTAGCCGTAGCCGCGGGTTTTGCCGTGGCAGCAGCGGTGCCCGCGCTTGCCGGCCCCAATCTTCTGGTCAATGGCGGCTTCGAGGCTGGCGACTTCACGGGCTGGACAGGCACCGGGAACACATCGTTCGACGGCGTCCAGTGTCCTGGCCCAGGCCCGACCGTGTTCGAAGGCAATTGCAGTGCCTTCTTCGGACCCGTCGGCACGACGGGAGGGATAAGCCAGGCTGTGCAAAACTTGACCGTAGGCGCGCCGGTCCTCATCTCGTTCGCGTTTCTACCGGACGGCGGCAATCCATCCAGCTTTTCCGCGTCGTTCGGCGGCGTGAGCCTCGTCAGTCTGACCAATCCTGCCGCCGGTCCCTACCAGTCCTTCAGTTTTGGCACTCGGGCAACGGCAACCTCGGAAACCTTGGCGTTCAGCTTCCGTGACGACCCTGGATTCCTCTTCCTCGACGCGGCTTCGGTGAGGGTTCCTGAACCTGGAACCATGGCATTGCTTGGAATAGGTCTGGCCGGGCTGTGGGCGGGGCGGAGGCGTAAAGCGCAATAGCGTCTAGTCTTTGTCACTCGTGAAAACGGCGGCTTCAGCCGCCGTTTTCATTAGTGCACAAGGTGCATCGCTCCATCTGGGCCCAGAGCGATAACCCTATGTCGGCTCACCGCAACGACGCCGCGTAACCTTCTTCGTCGCAGTACGAATGCCCTCGGTAACGCTTAGCGCAAAGTCGCTCGGCGAGGACTTCAGTTGCCGACATTGGAAATGGCGGCATCCACCAGATCCTGCACCATATCCGCTAGCAAAATATATCCATTGATGACGTTCAGCTTGGACGCTCGGATGACCATGTTGTAGTACGCGCTATGGCTCGGATAAAGCCGTTTCAAGGGTATCCAGCTATGGCGCGCCCGACGGCCTTAGTCGGCGCCACATCGGGCCACAGCGTCTTCCGCGTTTCGCGATGCGCGAATAGCGTCGTTCTCGTATTCGCATAGCAGGCTAATCTCGCTTGTCTTGGGTGAATAACGCGACCGACTCGAACTCCTCGCCGGTGGGAAGCCGGATGCGCGCTCTCATCCTGTCTCCCGGAACCGGCTCGATGCCGGGCGCCGTAAACTTGTGGGAGCCAGCATGAACTAACTTCACCTCCTTTGCGGGACGCTGCGCAGGGACGAGAGTCAATGTCCCCGTGACATTCTCGGTCGCAAGCGGCTTGCCCGCTTCGTCGTCGACGTACAGGTTGAGCGTTCCGTTCTCCATGACGAATTCGACCACAATCTCGTCGTTTCCCCGCCCCACGGTTCCGCCGTGAGTCGACGGGTGGTCCCCGTGTGCATACGCGATCTCGACCGCGAGCAGATTAAGAACCGATGCGATTGCCAAGGCGAGCGTTTTCATCTGTTTCTCTCCTGTAGAACGGGAACTCATCGACTCCAGGCGGGTCGCTCAGAGACTGAGCGGGTATCGCGGCTGCGTGCTATGTTTTTGGTTTGACTTTCGGCTCTCCGCGTGCCCCGTATTGCGCGGCGCGTCGAGCAGTCGTACTTGATCGAGCGGGAATACTCTACGTACGGCGTATCAAAAAAACGGCGTGCCTCGTCGTTGCCCCGGTCCTCCCGTTCATGGATGTCCCAGAGAGCGGCTATTAACGACAAAGGCCGGCTCGACGCATTGCGCATCGAACCGGCCGATTGTACTGGCACCGAGGCTTTCCGGATAAGCTCGAGAAGCCTCGCTACCCCAGCGGTGGCTCGTTCGTCGTCCGCATCCGTTATTGGATGGGTGGACAGGTTGTACCCGTAGTGGGGATCGATGCCGGGCACCCGAACAGCTGCAGGATATCCATGCCCGCGCCGTTGCGGTCGACAACGTAGATCAAACCGCGATTGTCGATCTCGACGTTGTTGGTCATGTAGGCGCCGTTGGGCGTGTTGGCGTTGGCTTCCGGAACGTAGAACGCCACTTGCGTCGGGGTGTACGGCTCCCGGATGTCAAAGATCCGCACGCCGCCGTTGAACCAGGCGATGGCTGTCAGCTTGCTGTCGTACGGGTTACCCATGTTCTCCTCGGTGGAGTGGGTCCCGAAGCGTACGGCGCGAGTGCAATAGTTCCCGCGTGGGTACCTTTCGCCGAATTGTGGTTGGACAAACAGCGTCGCGAGCCCCATGGGACCTTGGTAAATGTCGTGCTCCAAGCGGGTGCCCGGCGGCGCGGTGATCGAGTTCTCGACGGTCACATCGACGACGGCACCTATGTGCGGCGCGTCGGTGCAGAGGCCACCCGAGGTATTGGCGGTTGCTTCCGAAGTCGTCACCACGATGTCGCGCGTCTTGAACTCACTGAATTTCGCGAAGCTTGCCGGCTGCAATGTGAAGTACGGCCTCGACGTGTGGCCGCCTTGGTCGGGCGAGTCCAGGTAGTACCCCACGGTCGGCGAGGTCGGCCCATACAAGTCCGACTGGAGCGGATTGTCCGCGTTGTTCGTCCCCGGGGTAGCGCCTGGCCCCGGAACCCACGTGCCGCCGTAGGCCGCCGGAAGCAGCTTCTTGCGGTCGATGATGGTAATCACGCCGTCGTCACCGACACCCCACGCCGCGTAGATGCGGTTGCCGATGATGTCGTCCGGGCCGGCGCCGCGCGCCAGACTCTGCGACGCCCTCGGATGCTCGTGCGCGGAGATCGGGCCATGCAGCGAGTTGGGCACTGGTCCCGTCGCAGTCGGCTCCATGCCCGGCAGCCCGAAGGTGCGGATGTAGACCGGCGGCTGACCGTTATGCGGATTACTCCAATCGTAGATAACCATTGCCTGCGACTGGCGCCATACCGGCGTGCCGGGGAAGGCGGCGGGGTCTTTGCTGCCCGGCATGAACGCGATGCCCGTGTTGCACTCCCACCAATCCTTGTGCGTAGAGCGAAGGCCGGTGAGGGCCTTGAGACGCACAGGCGCCGAGACATTGGTGACGTTCCATAGCTCATAGCCGGCGGAGGGACCGCCCTGAACGCCGCGGAGCATGTAGACCTCTCCAGCCGTGCCGCCAGGCAGCACAGAACCCAGGCACATGCGCACCATAGTCGATTGACCTCCGGGCGTCGCCGGAATGTGGAACTTCTCGACCGGGTTCGCCGGATCGGTGACGTCGATGATCATCGTGCCGTTGGCCTCGCATGCATTGCCGTTCAGCGGATTCGGCAGAGTGCCGGGGCTGCCGCTGCAGAGGGGATTAGGCACCGGAATGGTGTTGTGCAGACCCGCAAACATTATCCAGCGCCCATCGGGATACTGGATGACATTCGGCTGATAAGAGGAGCGACCCTGCAGGTCGGTGTGCCCCAATCGATTGATGTTCTTCCGCTCGCCGCTCTGGCTGATTTGCGCCTGAGCGCTTCCTACGACCAATGCGAGCGCAACGGCGCCTGACAGCGCCGCGAGCTGCAGTTTGCTACCTCGATGTGACCCGTACATTTGCTCCTCCTTTGGTGACCTTCAACCACAAATACAAGAAATACGTACGTAACAACAACGGCGCGACTTAGTAACGCTGTACTGACAACACACGATGCTTGTGATCGAATTGCACGATCCTGCCGTCCGCATAGCGCCAGTTCGAAACGGGACCGCCTTCGGCAGGCTCGTCCTCAACCATCTCCTCCGGCTCGCCCCACAGCGTCCTTACTTCGTCGGCGGTCATTCCGATGCGGGGCTCCCTCACGCCGCCCGATTGACCGGTTGAGGCGACGTTGACAGGCGCCGTGTTCGACTTTGTCAGGCTCGTATCAACGGCGGGCGAATTTGGCTTGGTTGCCGGTGCACTCGGCGGCACCGTTGCCGCTGGAGTCGAGGCCACCGAACCGATCGAGTCGATGTTGCAAGGAAAATTCTGGTAAAGCGCGGTGCCATCCTTGGCGACGCACTTGTATATCTCTGCTGCAGTCGCGGGCGCTGCGCTAAACGCGCAGGCAAGAATCAACCCCACAAAACGGCCCCGGAAGATGGGTGCCCAGCGTGTGCCGAGCCATTTCCCATCGAGTGATGAATGGCGCACTTACTCCTCCTTCGAGCGCAGTCAGTCGACTCGCGTCATGCGAGCCCAGGATCTTGGTATTTCGCGCGCGGGATACTGAATACGGCCCTTAACGAGTTGGAGTCTAGAGAGAAGCGTAAAACGGCGCTTTTAACTTCTTGCCAAATCGTTGCGAATCTTGCGAATCGGTGTGGGCCCGCGTCAGCATCCAGATCCCTTCCCGCGGCGCGGCGCCTGAGCATTTCGATCTGAACGCGCGCCATCACAGAAGCTGATCCTTCCTCGTTTCCCGTCGAAGTGCAGGAGGGCGTCTCGCAAACACGCTTTCCGGCTGAATCAGCGCGCCAGCACTGCGCTGAAACGCCGTGCGTCGGGTCGCGCCACGGCGCGATGGCTCGCTGCCTTAGAATCACGCGAGTTTGAACGCCCGGATCCACGCGTTCCATCCGGCCGCGATGATGACAGAGTGGAGGGGTCTGAGCATCGACAGCATCCTGGAGTCGCGCCTGCGCGGCGCATTCGTCGTGACCACCTTTACGTTGGTGGCGGCATCGGCGACGTCCCAGCAGCTTTCTCCTTCGCAGGCGAGCGCGATCCGCGAATCGTGCCGCACCGACTACGCGATGCAGTGCGCAGCCGTACCTTCGGGCGGGTCCGAAGCCCTGGCCTGCCTCCAGATGCATTTCGCCCAGCTTTCTCCCGGGTGCCAGCGTACGCTGTCGGCGTTGTCGAGCGTGAGCAAGGTGCCTGCGCCTCGACCACCCGCAGCTGCCAGCCCAGCGGCGCCAGTGCAGCCGGCAGGCGACGCAACAGCTGCCGACGAGGCAACCTGGCCGCACACGTTGTCCGGCCCAGGAGGGACGGCCGTCGTATATCAGCCGCAGGTGGTTTCGTGGCCCGGACGTCACACGTTGAACACGCGCATCGCCATCGCGGTGACCCCGGCGGAGACCAAGCTCACCTCGCTGGGTACGATCGACGTTGCCTTCGCGACGTCGGCGGACCTCGCATCGCGCACCGTCGCGCTGACCAATGCGCGACTGTTGTCCATCCATTTTCCGATGCTCGAAGCCGACCGGGAAGCGCTCGTCGCCGCCAAGATCAAGTCCGTGCTCGACAGCATGGGGGTCAAGCGCGTCCCGCTGGATACGCTCCTGATCAGCCTGCGCGGGCATATCGAAAAATCCGCAGACGTTGCGCTGAACAATGACCCGCCGGCGATATTCGTGAGCGAACGCCCGGCGAGCCTGGTGGTGTTCGATGGTGAGCCAGTGCTCTCGCCGATCGCGGGAACGCGTCTGTCGTTCGCGGTCAATACCAACTGGGATGTGTTCGTCGATGAGCAGAGGCACATGTGGTATCTGCTCAACAACGGCGCGTGGATGACGGCCCCCGGAGCGCAGGGGCCATGGGTACCGTCGGGTCCCCTGCCCTCCGACTTCGCCGCACTGCCCGGTGATGCCAACTTCGCGAGCGTCAAAAGCCAGATTCCCGGGCGCCCCCTCGCGAGCAGGGATGCGCCGTCGATTTTCGTGTCGATGGTGCCCGCCGAGATCATCGTGACGGGCGAAGCGCCGCAGTACAAGCCGCTTGCCGGCACTCGACTGCAGTATCTTGCCAACAGCGATGCCGCGGTATTTCGAGCGATCGACGACGGTCGCATCTACTTCTTGGTGTCAGGGCGCTGGTTCGTCGCGTCGAGCCTGCAAGGCCCATGGCAATTCGCCACCGCGTCGCTGCCTTCCGATTTTGCGCGCATCGCACCGGACGGCCCACGCGGCTTCGTCCTCGCTTCGGTGCCAGGAACGCCGCTGGCGAAGGAAGCGCTGATCCAGGCGCAGATTCCACAAAAGGCGACGTTGAGTCGCGCCAATGCGAAAGTCTACGTCGTCTACGCCGGCGCACCGCAATTCGCGCCGATCGCCAACACGCCGATGAGCTATGCGACCAACACCTCGTTCGATGTGGTCAGGCTCGGCGAGGCGTACTACCTCTGCTGGCAGGGCGCATGGTTCAGCGCGAGCTCGGTGAACGGACCGTGGGTGCTGACCGCGGATGTCCCCGAGATCATCTACACGATCCCGCCGAGCAGTCCGCTCTATCGCGTGACGTACGTGCGCGTCTACGATGCCTCGGCGGATGCGATCACCTACGGATATACCGCGGGCTACACGCTGGGTTACGTGAGCGCGGGTGTCGTCGTGTACGGCACCGGCTGGTATTACCCGCCTTATGTTTATCCTGCACCGATTCCGATCTACTACCCGTATCCGTATTCGTACGCGGGTGCAACCTACTACAACGCCGCGACCGGCGCGTGGGCGCACGGTGGCGCGATCTACGGTCCCTACGGCGGCGTCGCCAAGGCCGGCACGGCCTACAACCCCGCGACCGGCGCATGGGCGCAGGGCGGTGCTATCTATGGGCCAAACGGGGGCGCGGGCGCGTTCTCGGCGTATAACCCGAGCACCGGCAGCTACGCACACGGCAGCGCAGTGTGGGGACCGAACGGCGCAGCGGGCAATGCGGACTGGTACAACGCGCGCACCGGGCGCGCCGGCTCGACCAGTCAAAACAGCAACGCCTACGGTCGATGGGGATCGAGCACGGTGGCGGGGCCCAACGAGACGGTGCACACGCAAAGTCAGAGCAACGCACGCGGCAGTGCCGGATCTTTCAGCTCGAGCAGTGGCGCCGAGGGCGCGGCGGTTCGCGGCGCCGGCGGCAACAGTGCTGGCGTGGTCAAGGGCGCCGGCGGCGACGTCTACGCCGGTGCCGACGGCAACGTCTACAAGAAGACCGACAGCGGATGGCAGAAGTACAACGACGGGTCGTGGTCGTCGGTGCAGTCGCCGTCGCGGCAAAACGCAAACGCGCAGACCGGCGCGCGCAACACCGCAACGCAGCCGGCTTCATCGGCCAATCTCGGACAGCTAGACCAGGACCGCGAGGCGCGTACTATGGGCGCGCAACGACAGCAGCAATTCCGCGGCTCGGGCGGACAAGGGTTCACCGGAGGTGGTGCTGGGCGCGCGACAGCCGGAGGAAGGCGTCGCTAGCGCCCGCAACATCCAGCGACTTTCGCGTCGATCGGCGCAAGGAGCTTCGAACGTGCATAGCCGTCAAACGCGCTTGATCATGATCGCGCTGGCGTTTACCGCCACACTTGCCTCGACCCTCGCCGAAGCGCAGTGGGTGATGCTCGCGCGCCGCGCGGTCGGGCGCGTCGAGCAGATGTCGCAACAGCAGCCCAACGGCGGCGTCGCCTACGATTCCGCAGCGGTGATGGTCGAGGTGCCCGCCGACAAGGTGTACGCTGTCGCGACGCGCAACATCCGCGCCTCGCCCGGCATTACGGTCACCGAGCAGAACGATGCTCAGCGGCTGATCCAGTTCACCAACGGCGAGCAGATCGCCGGGCTGCAGATCAACGCGCTGTCGGACAACCTGTCGCACATCCTGATTTCATCGGCGCACAGTGGCAAGCAGCAGAACGCGGCAGCGTTGATCCTCGAGCGCGTGCTCAACCTGTGCAAGGAAATGAACGTCGAGTGCTCGCGCGCGCAGAATTGATCTGCAGATGGAGCGGGAAATCACCGATAAAAAAAGCCCCGGCATTGCTGCCGGGGCTGAGGCTGTGAGGTTTAGGAGGAGGAAAACCACACAGTTCCGCGCGTGGCGCGGAAAGGAGACATCAACAACGATGTTAGGACTGTTCTTCCACCTTCAAGTTCCTCGCCGGTAGTCTAACCCGGTCAAGCTTTACGCAGCCTTGCGGCCCTTGGTCGTCGACGTCGCGGCCTTGGTCGCATTCGCGGCATTCGCCGCAGCCGCGCGCACTGACGCGTCGGCAAAGCTCACGACTTGCTTGGTCGCCTTCGAAAACTGGTCGAATGCAGCGGTTGTCGCAGCCACCGTCGACTTGAGCGCCGTCACGGCGACGTCGGAACCGGCAGGCGCGTTCTTCGCGGCTTGCTCAACCCACGCGGCAACGTTCTTGGTGTACATGGCCCACGCCTGCTCGGCCAGCGCCGAGAAATCGGCTTGCGCTTCCGAAGCGATCTGATAGACACCGCGCGAATAGCCCAGCGCGTTTTGCACGCCGACTTCGGTGAGCTTGGTGCGCACAGCGACGAATTGCTGCACGTCCTTGATGCTGGCGACGGCATTGGCCGAGGTGACACCTTGTTCCAGCGCAGCCTTGGCTGCCTGAAGGTTGAGCTTGGCCAGGCGCTCTGCCTTGTCCAGCGAAAGCGCTGCGAGCTTGACGGCGCTGTCGTAACCGACCTTGTTGATTTCTGCGAATTGTTCCGTTGCGTTGTACATGATTTGCCTTTCCCGTTAAGTGGTCTAGGACCCTACACGGGTCCTCCTTCATTTGCTGCTTTGCGTCACCCGCGATAGACATTCGAGACTCGCCACGGCTGGGCTGACGCACTTTTTGCTGCACCGCACAATTGCGATTATGGGGATGGGGCGAAGGCAAGTCAAGCTTTTTTTTGTGCACCGCACCAAGTAGCGGTCCGGCCGCTCGAAGGGCATTTCAAAGCCCCAGAAAATCAGCACGTTATAATGCCGCCTCGATCGAGGAGTCCCCAATGAGCAAGACCGTTCGCGTGATCAAGAAGTACCCCAACCGCCGTTTGTACGACACGGCCAACAGTGGGTACATCACGCTTGCCGACGTCAAGCAGATGGTGCTGGAGTTCATCGACTTCCAGGTCATCGATGCGAAGACGGGCGATGACCTCACCCGCGCCATCCTGCTTCAGATCATCCTCGAGGAGGAGTCCGCGGGCATGCCGATGTTCTCGCGCGAGATGCTCGCTCAGATGATCCGTTTCTATGGCAACGCGCTGCAGGGCATCATGGGCAACTACATGGAGCAGAACGTCAAGGCGTTCATGTCGATCCAGGGCAAGCTGCAGGATCAGGCCAAGCAGATCTACGGCGACAAGATGATGCTCACGCCCGATCTGTGGAAGCAGTTCCTGCAGATGCAGGCGCCCGCCATGCAGGGAATGCTGGGCAACTATCTCGAGCAGAGCGCGAAGCTGTTCATGGACATGCAACAGCGCATGCAGGACCAGACGCGCGGCCTGTTTACTGCCTTCCCATTCCCGGGATTTTCCGGCGTTCCAAGCGCCGACGACGACAGCAAAAAGCGCTAGACATCGGACGCTTGCGACGCAGCGCACAAGCTGCAGTGCAGCGTCTGCCCGCCTCCGCCAAAGGGCACCTACGGCAACGATGAAACCGACAACCGCCACCCCGCGCGTGGGCTTCGTATCGCTCGGGTGCCCGAAGGCCCTGGTCGACTCCGAACAGATCCTCACGCAGCTGCGCGCCGAGGGCTACCTCGTATCGCCGACCTACGACGGCGCCGACCTCGTCGTGGTCAATACCTGCGGCTTCATCGATTCAGCCGTCGCCGAATCGCTCGATGCGATCGGTGAAGCGCTCGCCGAGAACGGCAAGGTCATCGTCACCGGGTGCCTCGGCGCGAAACAGGGTGGCGACTTAGTGCGCAACGCGCATCCGAGCGTGCTCGCGGTCACGGGGCCGCACGCGGCGCCCGAAGTCATGGCGCTCATCCATCGCCAGCTTCCGAAGCCGCACGATCCATACGTCGATCTCGTCCCCCCGCAGGGAATCAAGCTGACGCCGCGCCACTATGCGTACCTGAAAATCAGCGAAGGCTGCAATCATCGCTGCACCTTCTGCATCATTCCCTCGATGCGTGGCGACCTTGTGAGCCGCCCGGTCGGCGACATCATGGTCGAGGCAGAGCATCTGCTGAGCTCCGGCGTGCGCGAGCTGCTCGTTATTTCGCAGGACACCAGCGCCTACGGCGTCGACGTGCGTTACCGCACCGGCTTCTGGCGTGGGCGTCCCCTCAAGACGCGCATGTTCGAGCTCGTCGAAGCGCTGGGGGCCCTCGCCGCAGATCACGGCGCATGGGTGCGACTGCACTATGTATATCCCTACCCACATGTCGACAACGTGATCCCGCTGATGCACGCGGGCCGTGTGCTGCCGTATCTCGACGTTCCCTTCCAGCACGCCAGTCCGCGCATTCTCAAGCTCATGAAGCGGCCGGCGAACGCGCAAAGCAATCTCGAGCGCATTCGAGCGTGGCGGGACGTGTGTCCCGAGCTAACGATCCGCTCGACCTTCATCGTGGGCTTTCCAGGCGAGACCGAAAGCGAATTCGAATCGCTGTTGCAGTTCCTCGAGGAGGCGCAGCTCGATCGCGTTGGATGCTTCGCTTACTCACCAGTCGACGGCGCCGCGGCGAACGCTTTGTCTGACCCCGTCTCCGAATCCGTGAAAGAAGACCGGCGAGCGCGCTTCATGGCCACGCAGGCACGGATCAGCGCGCAACGCCTGCGCGCGAAGATCGGCACGACACTCACCGTGCTCATCGATGCAATCGAGGACGGTCGCGGCATCGGCCGCAGCGCAGCCGACGCGCCGGAAATCGATGGCGTGGTCAACATCGACGACGCAGCGGGCCTTGCTGTCGGCGAGTTCGCAAAGGCGACGATCACGGCCGCCAGCGAGCACGATCTCTTCGCGGGCCTCGCAACGTAACCACCACCGCAGCTCGCAATCTGCGCGCATCGACTGTGGCATCTGATGGCGTCCGCGTGTGCGCGCATGGAAACTCCCTCCGGCATCACGCGTATAATCCGGATTCCCTCGGGAGGGCCGCAGTGCAGTCATCCTTGCGTTTACTAATGCATCTCCTCTTGCGTCGCGTGGCAGCTGTGTTCCTGTTTTGCCTGGCGCCCTCCGCGCGCGCCTCATTCCTCTCAGGTGAAGCGCTCGACAGCTTTGCCGATGTCATGGCGATCATCGTGATGATCATCGTGCCCGTCGTGGTCATCGTGGTATTTTGGCTCGTGCACGTGCTCCCGGAGAGGTTTGCCGAGCAGCGCCACCATCCGCAGGCCGCAGCGATCCAGGTCCTGTGCCTGTTGTCCCTGGTGTTCGGAGGTCTGTTGTGGCCGATCGCCTGGCTGTGGGCGTTCACCCGTCCGGTCGCTTATAAGATGGCGTACGGGACCGACAAGCACGAGGAATGGCACGAGGAAATGGGCGAAAAGGCCGTCGCCGGCGAATTGCTGGACAGTGAGCTCGCGCATCTTCGAGGCGAACTCGACGCCATGGCCGCCCGAGGTGCGTTGCCTCTCCGTCTCAAGCAATTGCGTGCCGATCTCGTCCAGCTCGAAGCAGGCACGAATCCCGCAGGGCCAGCGCCGAGAGGGCGCACGTAGTGGAAATCCTCCTGCTCGGCATCTATTCGTTTTTCGTATGGCTGATCTTCATCAAGTTCAAGTGGCTGCCGTGGAACATCTATTCGCAGGTCACCGTCGTCGTCATCCCGATCGTCGCGCTCACGGCGCTGATCCTCACGCTGAACGTCGTCGCGCCGTCTTCGCCGGACGTGCGCGTCTTCCGCTACACGGTGCCGATCGTGTCGCAGGTTCGCGGGCGCGTCATCGAGGTCCCGATCGAGGAGGGCAACAGGCCCGTCAAGAAGGGCGACGTGTTGTTTCGTATCGATCCCACCCCCTACCAGCTGCAGGTCAACACGCTCACGGCGCAGCTCGCCAGCGCGGTCGCCCAGCAGCGCGAGCTCGAGGAATCGCTGAAGGGCGCGCAGGGCAAGGTCGTAGAGACGCGCGGCGCCATCGCACAGTCGACGGCCAGAAGCGCCGAGGTGACTGCCCGCCTCGATCTTGCGCGCAAACGCGCCATCCAGTACCGCGAGCTGGTCGCCAGCGGCGCTGGGACGAAGTTCGATCTGGAGCAGGCCGAGGCGAGCGTCGCCGAGCTCACCGGACAGCTGGACGCCGCGCGCAGCGCCGAAGCGCAGGCGCGCGCCGGCGAGACGCAGGCGATCGCGGGTCGGGAGCAGGTGCAACAGAAGCTGGGTGCGAAGGTTGAGGGCGAGTACGCGCAGGTCGCGCAGATCCGCGCGCAATTGGAGAGCGCTAAATGGGATCTCGACCAGACGACGACGCGCTCTCCTTGCGATTGTTATGTGATCAACCTGCAACTGCGTCCTGGCGGCTTCGTCGCCGCATTGCCCGTAGCACCGGTGATGACCTTGGTCGAAACCACCGGGACCGTAGGCGCGTTGTACTACCAGAATGAGCTGCATCAGGTCGAGCCCGGGAACGAGGCGGAGTTCGCGCTTAAGACTTACCCCGGTCGGATCATCAAGGCAACGGTCAATTCGATCGTCTGGGCGCAGGGCGCGGGGCAGCTGCAGGCGACCGGCACGGTGCCGATGACGGGCGTCCTTGCCGCACCGGCGCAGCGCTTCGCGGTCAAATTCGACATTGCCGACAAGGACAAGGATCTCTTTCTCGCTGCTGGCGCCGCCGGCGATGCGGCGATCTACACCGAACACGGTGCGATGCTACATATCATCCGCAAGGTGATCATCCGCGTCGGGTCATATCTGAATTACATCATTCCGAAGCTGCACTGAGCTATGCGCCCCTGTCGCGCACTCGTCCTTCTGGCCGCATTCGCGCTTGCGGGTTGCGCGCTCAAGCCCGTGCCGCCGCACGACGACGTCGTCAAGCAGGGCATGCCCAACCTGACGCCGCCAGCGCAGTGGGCGGCGGCCGGAAACGCGGGCGCCCCGGTCGTAGACGACTGGCTGACGTCGCTCAACGACCCTGCGCTCCAGGCGCTGGTGATCGAGGCCATCGCCTACAACGCAGACCTGCGCATCGCCGTGGCACGTATCGATGTGGCGGCCGCGTCACTCGCCGCCACCAAATCCCCGGCGTGGCCGCAGGTGAACCTCGTCGCCCGCGGCGGCGGCAAGATGAGCGGCGACTCGTCGGGTCTGGAAGGTGTCGGACTGTTCGCCGCGTGGGAGCTCGACCTCTGGGGCCGCATTCGCGCAGCTGCGCGCGCATCTGAGTTCCAATACGAATCCACGCGACTCGACGCCGAGTACGCGCGTCAGTCGATTGCCGCTCTGGTCACGAAGGCCTGGATCCTCGCCATCGAGGCGCGCCTGCAAAAGGCCCAGGCCGAAGTGATGGTGGCCTCGTCGGAGCAGCTCGCCTCGCTCGCGCGCGACCGTCTCCGCGTCGGCAGCGGGGACGAGTACGACGTCGCGGTCGCACAGGCGAACGTCGAGAGCTATCGCGACACCGCGCGCAATCTGGAGCTCACCTACCGCAACGCGCTGCGCGCGCTCGAGGCGCTGCTCGGGCGCTACCCCGGCGCTGCCGTCATGGTGGCGGAGCGTCTGCCGACGTGGGCTGGCGCGGTGCCCGGCGGCCTCCCCTCGGAGTTACTGGAGAGACGTCCGGACGTCGTCGCAGCCGAGCGTCGCGTCGCCGCCGCGTTCTACCGAATCGAGGAGGCGAAGGCCGCGCGTTTGCCGCGCCTGACCATCGTCGCCAACTTCACGTCGATCAACTCGGAGCTCTTTGTTCTGCAGAGCCGCGACAATCCCGTGTTCAGCGCGGGGGCGGGCCTGCTCCAGCCGATCTTCCTCGGCGGACTGCTGCAGGCGCAGGTCGATGCGCGTACCGCCGAACAACAGGCGGCGATCGCGGAATACGGCAAGGTCGGCGCACGCGCTTTCGGCGAGGTCGAGGGGGCGCTGTCCGCCGGTGTGAGCGCCGTCGAGCGCCAGGACATACTCAGCCGTGCCGTGCGCGAGAATGAGCGCGCCCTCGGGCTTTCGAACATCCGCTTCCGCGTCGGGACGATCGACCTCAGAACCATCGAGCAGCAGCAGCTAGCGCTGTACGCGGCACGCGTTGCCCTGCTGCAGGTACAATCCGAAGCGCTGGTGCAGCGGGTGAACTTGCATCTCGCGCTCGGCGGCAGCTTCGAGCCCGCGAGCACAGACCCCGCGAAAACCAGCGACGCGTCGACCGCCACGCGTTGACACCCGTGGCCGCACCCGCCAGACGGGGCGCTGCGCTTCTCCGGGAGACCCGCCGATGCATGTTCGGATAGCCATGCGCACGCGACGATGCTTGCTGGCCGGGGCGCTGCTCGCGGCCGCGATGCCGGTCCTGACGGCGTGCGGCAAGACCGAGAACAAAGCCGCCGAGAAGCCCCCCGTCGACGTCACTGTCGTCACCGTGGCGCGCAGGGACGCGCCGGTGACCCCCATATATGTTGCGCAGACGCAGAGCTCGCAAGCGGTCAACATCCAGGCGCGCGTGTCTGGTTTTCTCGACAAGCGCGTGTACAGAGAAGGCTCGGTGGTCAAGGCTGGCCAAGTGCTGTTCAAGATGGACCAGAAGCCCTTCCAGGCACAGCTCGATGCTCAGAAGGCAGCGTTGCAACGTAACCAGGCTGCGCTGGAAGTCGCCACGGCTAACCTGGCGCGCACCAAGCCGCTGACAGAGCAGAACGCGCTGTCGCAGAAGGACCTGGACGACGCACAGGGGCAGTACGAGCAGGCCGCGGCCGCCGTCGCGCAAGGCAAGGCGCAGGTCGAGGAGGCCCAGCTCAATCTCTCCTATACGACGATCACGTCGCCGGTGACCGGCGTGTCGAGCTTCGCCGCGATCGCCGATGGCACTTATCTCAGCCCGCAGAACAGCCAGCTGACGACGGTGTCGGTCCTGACGCCGATGTGGATCAACTTCAGCGTTTCCGAGAACCAGATGGGCCGCATTCGCGACGACGTGCAACGCGGACTGCTCAAGCTGCCGCCCGGCGGCGAGTTCACGGTAGAGCTCGAGCTGGTGGACGGATCGCTGTTTCCATTCACCGGGCGCATCACCTTCGCCGATCCGTCGTACAACGCGCAGACCGGGACGTTCCTGATCCGCGCCACGGTCGACAATCCCTCCGGCGTGCTGCGCCCGAACCAGTATGTCCGGGCCCGCCTCAAGGGCGCCGTGCGTCCCAACGCGATCTCTGTTCCCCAGCGTGCGATCCAGCAGGGCGGCAAGGGGCATTTCGTGTGGGTGATCAACAAGCAGGACCAGGCCGAGCTGCGCCCGATCGGCGTCGCCGACTGGGACGGCGACGATTGGTTCGTCACCGACGGACTCGACAGTGGTGACCGTGTCGTCGTCGACGGCGGACAGCGCCTCGCTGCCGGCGCGAAGGTGACGGCTACCGCCTACGTCCCGCCCAAGATGGCCGGGGCGGCGACCGCCTCGTCCGGCGCGGGCTCCCCTGCGCCCACACATGCGTTGTCGGATATCGAGGTGTTTTTCGCAAGCGGCTCGGCTGCGCTCGACGATGCGGCCAAGGGCGTCGTGCGCATGAAGGCGGCCGAGGTCATGGGCATCGGAACGCCGATGACGATAACGGGCTACGCCGACAAGACGGGCAACGCGCAGGTGAATGTCGAGCTCGCGAAAAAGCGTGCCGCTGCCGTGCGCGAGGCGCTGGTCAACCTCGGCATCGCACCCGAGCGGATCCGCATGGTGCCTCCGGTGACCGTCACCGGCAGCGCCGACGACAGTCGCGCGCGGCGCGTCGACATCCTCGTCGCGCAATAGAGGCGCAGCGTGTTCTCCAGGTTCTTCATCGAGCGGCCGATCTTCGCGGTGGTCGTTTCGCTCGTCCTCGTGCTTGCGGGCGGGGTGGCGCTCTACGTTCTTCCGGTGCAGCAGTATCCGAACATCACCCCGATACAGGTGACGGTGCAGGCGACCTATCCCGGCGCCGATGCCAAAACGCTCGCCGACTCGGTCGCGTCGCCCATCGAGCAGCAGATCAACGGCGTCGACAACATGCTTTACATGACGTCGACCAGCTCGTCGACAGGCCAGCTCACGCTGACGGTGTATTTCTCGCTGGAGACCAATCCCGACATCGCGCAGGTGCAGGTGCAGAACCGCGTCAACCTCGCGATGCCGCAGCTGCCGTCCGCCGTCGTGCAGCAGGGCGTGTCGGTGCAGAAGAAATCGTCGTCGATCATGATGCTGATCGCGGTGTACGGCAAAGGCGACCGCTACAGCGCCAACTACATCGCCAATTACGCCAACGTCTATGTCCTCGACGCGATCAAGCGCGTCAACGGTGCGGGCCAGGCGCAGATCATGGGCGTCGCCGACCAGGCTATGCGCATCTGGATGAATCCCGACCGGATGGCTTCGCTCGGCGTCACCACCTCCGACATCGCCAATGCCATCACGCAGCAGAACCAGCTGTTCGGTGCCGGCCAGATCGGCCAGCAGCCCAACGCCGGCCCGGTCGAGCTCACTTTCCCGGTGGTGACGCAGGCGCAGGCGACCGACCCGCGCGAATACCTTAACGTCATCCTGCGCGCGAACCAGGACGGCAGCGCGATCGTGCGCCTAGGTGATGTCGCCCGCGCCGACGTGGGCCTCAAGCAGTACATCGTCGACACCAAACTCAATAACGCGCCGGCGACGTACATCGCGGTCTATCTGCAGCCGGGCGCCAACGGCCTCACCGTCTCGGCCGACGTGCGCAAGGTGCTCGCCGAGATGAAGTCGCAGATTCCCGACGGCATCGAAACGACGATCTCGCTCGACACCAACGACTTCGTCCGCCTGTCGATCAAGGAAGTGCTGCACACGCTGGTGGAGGCGGTCTTCTTGGTGGTACTGGTGGTGTACCTGTTCCTGCAGAGCTTTCGCACCACCATCATCTGCACCGTGGCGATCTTCGTTGCGCTGATCGCGACTTTCGCCGGCATGCTGGCGCTGGGATTCTCGGTCAACCTGCTGACGCTGTTCGGGCTGGTGCTAGCGATCGGCATGGTCGTCGACGACGCCATCGTGGTGGTCGAGAACGTCGAGCGCAACATGCACCAGCATCACCTCGATCCGAAGCAGGCAACGATCCGCTCCATGGACGAGATCGCGACCTCGCTGGTGGCGGTAGTCCTGGTGATGTCGTCGGTGTTCATCCCGGCGGCGTTCCTACCTGGCACGACGGGGCAACTCTACAAGCAGTTTGCGATCACGATCGTCATCTCGGTGTCGGTGTCCGGCTTCGTCGCGCTGACGCTGACGCCGGCAATGTGCGCGCTGATGCTCAAGCACAACCCGCCTCCACAGCGCGGATTCTTCGCCTGGTTCAATCGACAGGTGGACAACCTGACCGCCGGATTCGGTCACGCGGTCGTATTCGTGATCCAGCGCATGGTGATCGCCTTCGTGCTGCTCGCAGTCTTCCTGTATGCGATCTGGCATTTTTTCCACGTGTTGCCGACCAGCTTCGTTCCACAGGAGGATCAGGGCTACGCGATGGCGGCGATCGTCATGCCGCCAGGTGCGAGCCTGGACCGCACCCAGGCAGTCGCGGAAAAGGTCGATGCGATCTTCGCGGGCCTACCGGGTGTCGAGAATCGTGCGATGGTCTCCGGCTACAGCCTGCTCGACAGTGGCTACAAGACCAACGCTGGGACGTTCTTCATCACCTTCAAGGACTTCGAGGAGCGCTACAAGAACATCGACACGGCGAAAACACAAAATGCGCGCGCGATCATGACCGCGTTCTACAAGGAAGCGCAGAAGATCGACAGCGCGATCATCATCCCGATCGCGCCGCCCGCGATCCCGGGCATCGGGAGTACCGGTGGCTTCGAATTCTGGATCCAGGACACCGGCAGCGGCGACCCGGTCGCGCTGGACCAGGTCGTCCAGGACTTTCTGCAGAAGGCGCGTGCGCGACACGACCTGTCCGGCCTGGCGACGACGTATCGCGCCAGCACGCAGCAACTGCGCGCGGTGGTCGACCGCGAAAAGACGAGCCTGCTGGGTATCCCGATCCAGGACGTCTACAGCGCGATCCAGGCCCAGTTCGGCTCGCTGACGGTCAGCCAGTACAACCTCTTCAGCCGCGTATGGTGGGTGATCGTGCAGTCTGACGCACGTTTCCGGCAAACCCCTGACGACCTGACCCGCCTGTACACGCGCAACAACCAGGGCACGATGGTGCCGCTATCGTCGGTGGTGACCACGCAGTGGGTGACGGGACCCGACTTACTGCCGCACTTCAATGGTTTCACCGCCGCGAAGATCATCGGCAACGCGGCGCCCGGCTACAGCTCGGGCGACGCGATCGCCGCGATGGAAGAGATCGCCCGAGAGTCGCTGCCGCCAGGCTATCAGGTCGCATGGTCCGGACTCTCCTACGAGGAGAAGAAATCGGGCGGTACCTCCGGCATCGCCTTCGTGTTCGGCTTCATCATCGTGTTCCTCGTACTGTCGGCGCAATACGAATCGTGGACGCTGCCGGGCGCGGTGATGAGCGCGGTGCCTTTCGGCATTCTCGGCGCGCTTATCACCAACTGGCTGCGCGGGCTCGAGAACGACGTGTATTTCCAGATCGGCCTGCTGGTCCTGATCGGACTGGGCGCCAAGAATGCGGTGCTGCGCGTCACCGCGGCGGTGGAATTTCGTCACCAGGGACACTCGATCATGGAAGCGACGCAGCTCGCCGGCGAGCAGCGCCTGCGTCCGATCATCATGACCTCGCTGGCCTTCGCGTTCGGCTGTCTGCCACTCGCGCTGGCGGTGGGCGCGGGCGCCAACGCGCGGCACTCGATTGGCACCGGGATCATCGGCGGGATGATCGGCGAGACCACGCTCGCGATGCTGTACGTGCCGCTGCTTTTCTACGTCTTCGATCGCCTCAAGGAAGGCGGCGGAGCAACCACCCGGTCTCCACCGCCGGCCGCATCCGCGAGCGGATCGGCACCGCAGGCCGCGCCGCACGCGCCGCGCGACGACGTCTGACATGCGCAAGCAGGCTGGTCTCGGGCTTTGCACGGTGCTGCTCGCGGGCTGCATGATGGGGCCCGACTACACGCGGCCGCCGATCGACACGCCCGACGCCTATCGCTTCGAGCCGAAGTCGGCCGCGCAAACCGCAAACACCGCGTGGTGGCATCAATTCGGCGATCCCGTGCTCGACGCGCTCATCGCCGAGGCGCTCGCCAACAATCGCAACGTCAAGGTCGCGGCGGCCAACGTGCTGCAAGCTGCAGGATTGCTCACGCAGACGCGCTCCTCGCTGTTCCCGCAGATAGGCTACGACGCGACCGGGCAGCGCCAGAAGGTCCCCGACACCGGGGTCGTGGCGATCATTCCCAATTTCCCCAACCCGCAGACGGCGTATCAGGCGCTGCTCAACGCGAGCTGGGAGATCGACTTCTGGGGCCGCATCCGGCGCTTGAGCGAATCGGCACTGGCGAACGTGCTTGCCACCGACGCGGCGCGCGACGGCGTCATTCTCAGCCTCGTCTCTTCAGTAGCGACTACGTACATCCAGCTGCGCGGCCTCGACTCGCAGCTCGCGATCGCCAAGCAAACGGCGGGCGCCTATTCCGAGTCCGTCCGGCTGTTCGAGCTGCAGTTCAAGTACGGACAGGTGTCGCAGATGAACGTCGCGCAGGCGCAGTCGCAATACGAAAGTGCCGCCGTGCAAATTCCACTCCTCGAATCGCAGATCGCGCAGACCGAGAATTCGCTTTCGGTGCTGCTCGGGCGCAACCCGGGGCCAATCGAGCGCGGCAAGAGCATCGACGATCTGGCGGCGCCGACGGTGCCGGCAGGCGTTCCCTCGGAACTCCTGGAGCGACGCCCCGATCTCCGGCAATCCGAGCAGGAGCTGATCGGTGCCAACGCGCAGATCGGAGCAGCGAAGGCGCTGTACTTTCCGACGATCTCACTGACCGGCGCGTTCGGCAGTGCGAGCACCCAGCTCTCCGACCTTTTCAAGGGACCGGCGCGGGTCTGGAACTACGCGGGACAGGTGGCCGGCCCAATTTTCACGTTCGGGTTGGTGAGCGGGCAGGTGACGCAGGCAGAGGCTGCGCAGCAGGCGGCGCTGCAGAACTACGAGCAGAGCATCCAGAGCGCGTTCGCCGACGTTGACACCTCGCTGGTCGCGAGCGAAAAAGTAGTCGAGCAGCTCGCCGCGCAGCAGCGCCTGGTTGTGGCGCTTAAGGATTACTCGCGGCTCGCGACGCTCCAGTACAACGGCGGCTACACCGCGTACTCGACCGTGCTCCAGGCCGAGCAGTCGCTGTTCCCCGCCGAGCTCACGCTGGCCAGCGTGCGCGCGTCGATGCTCACCTCCAGCGTGAACGTCTACAAGGCGATGGGCGGCGGATGGGTCGCGCTCGCGGGTGATGCGACGGGAACGCCGCCGGCGGCGAAGCCCACCGCGGACGCGCTGCGCGCGCCTCCACCGTTGTTCTGACGGGCGCGTTTTCTAGGGAGCCGACTTCAGCGCGGCGAGCTCGCGCGCCAGGTCGCGGAGTATTGCGCTCCACGCGGTGTTCAAGCCTGTGACCAGCGCTTCCGCGCTGGTGTTGGGCAGGGCCACGCGCTGCTTGAACTCGGTCTGCCAGACGGGCACGCCACCTGGCCGCCGGTTATCGATCAGGAAGAAGCGCGCGGTAAGGACCGCCGCCGGCTTGCTCGCGACGCGATTGTCGCCGTAGAGCTCGCTGACAAAACCCTCCAGCACGAAGTCGCCGTCGGCGTTGGCACTCGCCGGCAGAACATCCTTGTATACGCCCGCCGTCGAAAGATACGCCGACAAGCCGTCGCTCAGCATCGCGCCCGGCGGCACGAAGAACTCGTTGTAGAAGTCGGACTCGTACTTGAGCTCCTCCTGCCGGTAGACCAACGACTTGCCGCGAAAAGGCGCGGCCACCGCGACGGCGCCGATCTTGAGCGTCGATGCGCGCGGCGTGGTCGCCGCCGGTGCCGTCGCCGTAGGAGACTGCAGCAAAAACGTCTGCTTCACCGCGGCCGGACGCGAGAGTCCGCACGCGACAAGCGAAACTGCAAGTGCAGCCGCTACCGCGATGCGGATCCATCGGCAATCCTGCAACGATGTCATTGGCCACCTCATTGCGCACTTCATTGGCACCTCATCGCGCACCTCACTGCGCACCTTTAGTCGGCAGGGGCGGCTCGCCGAGAATCACCGCGGACGGATAGCGCTTGGCATTTTCGGTGAGGTCGCGAAGATTTTCAGAGATCTGCCGCAAGTTCGCCAGCGTGGTGGACAGGTCGGACTCACTGCCACCCAGGATGCGATCGAGCCGCGCGAGCGTGCGCTCCATGTGCGAGATCGTGCTCGTGATATTGGGATCCTCGATCAGCTTTCTCGCCTGCGCGATGGTGGCATCGGCGTTGGACGGGAGGTTCTTCCACGCGGGATCGTCGAGGATCTTCGAGAGGCGATCGTTGCTTTGGCGCAGCTCGACGAGTAACGCCGCGCCATCCTTGCCGAGCTTGTCCATCGGTAGCTGGTCGAGCTTGGTCTCAAGCTTGGAAAGCACGGCGGCGGTGCGCTTGGACAACTCCGCGGTATCGACCTCCTCGATGCGCCGGTTGGTGTTGACCAGGAGCCTGTTGAGATTTGCCAGCGTGGTGTCGAGGTCGATGTTGCGCAGGCGCTCGACGATGTCCGACGCCGCAGCCACGAACTGCGTCACCGTCGATTGCGCGCTCGGGATGTAAACGTTCGCTGGCTCCCACGAAATGGGAAGGATCGGGTTGGTCTTCGGGTCGACGTAGTCGATTTCAAGGTACGAGGTGCCGGTGATCCCTTGCGGTGCGAGACGCACGCGCAACCCCTTGTCGATCTCTGCCTTCGCGGTGTCCGAGCTCGTGATGTCGCCCGCGCCGGCGCGCCCTCCGATCAGCCGCGGCAGGATCGTCGCTTCGACCATCACGTAGCGCAGGCGGTCGGACATCGGGATGTTCTGCTGATAGCGTGTGTAGCTGAAGCCGATGCTGCGCACCTCGCCCACGATCACGCCGCGATACTTGACCTTGGAACCGAGCTCGAGTCCCTGCACCGACTCGTTGAAGTAGGTCTCCATCACGATCTTGGACTGGAAAAAACGGCCTGCGCCGAGCATGACCAGCAGGAAGACAAGCGTGATCGTCGCGCCGATGACGAAAAGCCCGATCTTGAAGAAGTTGGCCTGCGCGCTCACGCCGCCTCCGTCTCGGCCTCACGCCGGAAGAACTGGCGCACCCACGGATTGTCGCTGGTGTCGCGCAGCACCCTCGGATCGCCCTCGGCGATGATGCCCTTCTCGCGTTTGTCGAGCATGATCACGCGGTGGGCGATGCCGTAGATGCTGGCGAGCTCATGGGTGACGATGACGAAGGTGATGCCGAGGCTCTTGGCAAGGCGGAGGATGAGCTGGTCGAGCTCGGCGGAGGTGATGGGATCGAGTCCCGCCGAGGGCTCGTCGAGGAACAGGATCATCGGATCGAGCGCCATCGCGCGCGCGATCGCGGCGCGCTTTTGCATCCCGCCGCTGATCTCGGAAGGCATGTGCCCGGAAAAAGGCTCGAGACCGACCAGCTTGAGCTTGAGGCGCGCGATGAGATCCATTTCACCCTGATCGAGCTCGGTGTATTCCTCGAGCGGCAGGCGTACGTTTTCCAGCAGCGTCATCGAGCCGAACAGCGCACCGCTCTGGTACGTCACGCCGATCTTTCTCAGGATCGCCCGGCGCGCGTCCCCTTCGGCAGTCACGATGTCGTCACCGTCGATGAAGACCCTGCCCGAGATCGGTTCGTACAGGCCGATCATGTGTTTGAGCAACGTGCTCTTGCCGGATCCGGAGCCGCCGAGGATGACGAAGACCTCACCGCGGTTGACGGTGAAATTGACGTTCTGCATGAGAACGTAGTCGTCGTAGCCGGCACTGAAGTCTTCGACGCGGATGATCGGATCGGCGGGCATGCGAAGGTCGGCCGGTGCCTCAGATGTCGAGTAGATAGTAGACGAATGCGTAAAGGCCGTCGACGAAGACCAGCAGAACGATGCCGGACACCACGGCGCGCGTTGCGGAAATGCCCACCGCGCTAGCGCCGGTCTGCGTCTGCAGTCCGCGTAGGCAGCCGATGCCCGCGATCAGGATTGCAAAAACGGGCGTCTTGGCGAGGCCTGCGAGCAGGTCCTTGACGTCGACGAGGCTGTCGACCTCGCGCAGGAACGTAAGGATCGGAATGTTGAAGCTGACCATGGTGAGCGCGCCGCCGAGCACGCCGATCATGTCAGCGAACAGCGTCAGCAGCGGTACCATCAGCACCGCGGCGAGTATGCGCGTGACCACCAGGAAACGCACCGGATCGAGCCCCATCGTGGCGAGCGCATTGAGCTCCTCGTTGACCTTCATGGTGCCGATCTCGGCCGCGAACGCGGCCCCCGAGCGACCCGCGAGCAGGATCGCGGTCATCAGCGGTCCGAGCTCGCGCAGGATCGAAAGCCCGACCAGATCCGCGACAAACAATTCCGCACCGAACTGGCGCATCGGCACCGCCGACTGGAACGCCAGGATGATGCCCAGGAGGAAGGATATGAGCGCCACGATGGGCAGCGCGTTCACGCCGACCTGCTCGCAGGTGTACCAGACGTCCTTCCAGCGTACGCTGCGCGGATTGCAGATCGCGAACCACAGCGCCGCGCTGGTTTCGCCGATGAAGGCGACCTGCGTCCTGATGTCGCGCCAGGTGTTCAGCGCGGCACGACCGATTTCCTCGATCGCGCGCAGCTGCTTGACGTGATCGACCACCGGCGCCCTGAGCGCCTGCGGATCGAACTGGTCGAGCAGCGTCTGGAATTCGGGCCGCAGCCCTCGCACCACGACCGGCGCGTCGGGCGAGCGCTCCTGGCGCAGCAGGTCGACCAGCATCGCAATGCCGCCGCCATCGCAATAGTCGACGCGCGACGCCTCGACAGTGACGCGGCGATCGGTCGCTTCGGCAAGCGCGGCGCGCGCCTGTCCCCACACGCCGGCAATCGAAAAGGCGTCAAGACGCCCAGCGAGACTCAACTCGCGGGTCCGGTCAGGATGGTCGACGACGGAAAGGGTCGCTGCCGGTCTCGCCGCAAGGGTGCCGGCGAGCGCGGTCACTGCAACAGCTCGATCTGGCTGCCGAAGACGTGGACGCGATCGCCGACCACCAGCAACGGCTCGTAATTCTGTACCACCGAGCGAGCGCTGCCGTCGTCCATTTTCACCACGATTTCCCAGCGCGAGCGATTGCGCTGGTTGGCGCGCGTCTGGTAAACACCCCCGCCCGCCGCGCCGACCAGCACCTGGCCCTGATTGCTGAAGCCCGGGCCGATCTGGTACACCGCGACGCCCGTGGGACCCAGGTCCGACGAGGAAGGCACGCTGCCCAGCGGCGTCCACTGGTCCTTCACCGCCACTTCGCGAATTGATTCCACCTTGCCGCAGCGATCGCACGCTGGCGCCGGGCCCGCGAGCGCGGGCGCGACTGCGGGTACGCGCGGCGCGGGCGCGGCAGCTGGCGCCGGCTGCCCGGGCGCGACGGCAGGCGTCGACTGCGCCAGCGCCTGCAACGGTAGCCAGCCGAACGAAATTGCGGCGATCAGCGCCAGCATCATCGGGAGCGCGTGCGCGTGCATCACTCGGGGATCGTGCTGAGGTAGAACATCGAGTGCAGGAGCGGTCCGGGGCGTCCGAGTGCACCCAGCCAGCGGAAAAAGATGTCGTCAATGTCGCCGCTGCGGTAGATCTGCACCAGCGCGCGATTCACCGCCAGGCGGAAGTCGGGATCATCGCGTCGGACGACCAGCGCATACGGCTCGAACGAGAAGTCGCTCTCGAGCAATGCGAGCTTCGCGGGGTCGGCGCTGCCTGCACGAAGCGATACGAGTACGATGCGGTCGCCGGCAAAGCCATCGACCTTGCCCGCGGTGAGCTGGGCGAGTCCGCCCACGGCGTCGCTGACCGGCACCAGCTCGCATTTAATGTTCAGCGTGGCCAGCGCGCGCTTGAGTGCGATCTCTGTCGTGGTTCCAGAGATCACGGCGACGCGCTTTCCGGCAAGATCGGCGAGCTCCTTGTTCTTGGCGCCGGCATGGGTCAGCACGCTCGCTCCGTCGACGAACACCGGCAGGCTGAAGTCGACCTGCTCGAAGCGCTTGAGCGTCATGGTGGTGGTGCCGCACTCGATGTCGATGTGGCCCTTGCTCACCGCGTCGAGCCTGTCGGCCGCGTCGACCGCCGACCAGTCCACCTTCAGCGCCTGGAGCCCGAGCTGCTTCTGGATCGCGGACGCGATGCGCGTGCACAGCTCGGCACTGTAGCCGCGAATGCTGCCGTCGCGATCCTTGAACGAAAACGGTGCAGCCGAGGCGCGGTAGCCGACGTGGATAACGCCGTCGGCCCGGATGCGATCGAGCGTGCGCGACGCACACGCGGCGCCGGCGCACGCGATCAGCAGCAGCGCGATCACGCAGTCGCGGGCCCAGCGGAGGGAACGTTGCGACATCGAATCTCCCTGAAGGGAACCTCGTCTGCACGGCGATGACGTGCAAGCGGCAGTCGGCGAGAAGTTTAGCACGCGCGAAGCCGCGGCTCGGAGGCCAGCCGAACGGTGTTCGCCGCGGCCGGCACCGTGGCTTTGCTATAATCAAGCTCGGGTCGGGACTGTCGCGACCGTCGTTTCACGCTCGTCATCCACATCGCCCGGGAGACCTATCTTGAAACGCAATCTGCTCGTCGCACTCATCGCGCTTGTTGCCACCGGGACGCTGGCTACCGCCGCCGTCGCGCAGCGTGTGCCGGATACGCTGGCCAAGATCAAGGCCGCGGGATCGATCAACGTCACCTTTTCCGGAGATTCGCTGCCGTTTTCCTACGTCGGGCCGAACAACCAGCCCGACGGCTACTCGATCGACCTGTGCAAGCGCGTGATCGCAGGCATCGCCCGCGCCGTCGGCATCCCCGACCTGAAAGTGAACTGGATCGTCGACACGGTACCGAACCGTATCGCCATGATCGCCAACGGCAAGGCCGATCTCGAGTGCGCCAACACCACGGCTTCGCAGACGCGCATGAAGGACGTCGACTTCAGTAACCTTATCTTCGTCGATGGCGGCGGCTTCCTGATACGCGCGGATTCGTCGATCAACAGCTTTGCCGACTTCGCGTCCAAGTCGATCGCGGTCACCTCCGGAACGACCACCGAGCAGCGCCTGACGGGGATGCTCAAGGACCGGCTCATCGATGCCAAGATCGTCAAGGTCAAGGACGGCGTCGAGGGCGCCGCGATGCTCGAGTCGGGTGCGGTTGCCGGTTTCGCCAGCGACAAGATCAAGTTGATCGGGCTCGCCGCGCAGGCCAAGGACCCGAAGGTATTCGCGCTGCTCGCCGAGGACCTTTCCTTCGAGCCCTACGCCTTCATGGTGCCGCGCAACGACTCGGCGTTCAGGCTCGAGGTCAACAAAGCGCTGACCCAGGTCTATCTCTCCGGCGAGATCGATCCGATTTTCATGAAGTGGCTGGGCAAGCTCGGGCGTCCGAGCGGGCTGCTCGCCGCCATGTACATTCTGAATTCGATTCCGCAGTAGACGCAAAGTCATTTTCTCGAGGGCAATGCAAATGCATCGACAGCTTCAGCACTACATCGGGCCGCGCTACGTGGCCTCGGCACTCGCGCTGGCCGCGCTCGGCGGATGCGCGCAGCAGCCCAGCTACCAGGTCGTCAACACGCCGATGGCCCGCACCGGAACGGTCGAATCGGTTCGCGAGATGGTCGAGCAGAAAGATCCGAGCGGGCTTGGGATCATCGCAGGCGGTCTCATCGGCGGCGGCTTGGGCAGCCTGGTCGGCGGCGGCACCGGCCGCACGGTCGCGACCGTCGTCGGCGCGCTCGGAGGCGGCTATGTCGGCAACCAGGTCGAAAAGGGCCAGACGCAGGTCTCCTATCAGATCGGCGTGAAGTACGACGATGGCAGCTGGGCGACGGTGCGCCAGAGCGCGCCCACTGGCCTGCGCATCGGCGATCGGGTGGTCGTGACCGACAACAGTATCCAGCTGCTTGCGCGCTGAGGCTAAACCGGTGGGAGTCCGCGCTGTACACGACTTCATCCGGCCGCGCTGCCATGCCGCGGTCCTTCTTATGGCTTTCGCGCTGCTGTCACTCTCAGGCGCGCTGTACGCACAGTCGTACAGCGTCAGTCCGGCCCGCCCGGCGACCGTCGAGTCGATCCGACAGGTCGTCGAGAAGAAGGAAGGCGACAGCCCGTGGGGGATGCTGGCCGGAGGCCTGATCGGTGGCGGCCTGGGCAGTCTCGTCGGCGGCGGCAACGGACGCACCGCGGCGACGATCGTCGGTGCACTCGGCGGCGGTTACGTCGGTCACAAGGTCGAAAATTCGCAGACGCAGGTCGTCTACGAGATCGGCGTCAAGTACGACGACGGCACCTGGGGCACGATCCGACAGACGGCGTCACCGCCGTTTCGCATTGGCGATCGCGTGCTGGTGACCGATCGCGGGCTGGAACCGCTGCGCTGACGCGCTCGGAGCGACAGAGCGTGCGCCCGTGCCCGCTGGCGAGCGTCTAGTGGCCGTAGCCTCCGCCGGCGGTGACCTTGCCGCGGAACACCCAGTAAGACCATGCGGTGTACATGATGATCACGGGCAGGAGCAGCATGGTGCCCACGATGAGGAACGTCTGCGATTTCGCCGATGACGACGCCTGCCAGAAATCGATCGAGTAGGGGACGATCATCGGGATAATGCTGATACCCAGTCCCAGATAACACATCCCGAACAGTGCCATCGAGGCCAGGAACGGCGCCGCTTCGCGCTTCGACTTGAGCGATCGCAGCAGCCACACGAAAAGCGCCAGCGTGATGACGGGAACCGGCGACAGGATCAGCAGGTTCGGCCATGCGAACCAGCGCGCGCGGATCTGAGGCTGCGCGAGCGGCGTCCAGATGCTGACTGCACCGATGAACAGCGCTACCCCGAAGGCGAGCAGCCACGCCTTGCGTCGTGCCCAACCCTGCAGTGCTCCCTCGGTTTTCATGATCAGCCAGCACGCGCCGATCAGGCCGTAGCCGACGATCAGCCCGAGTCCCGTCAGCAGCGCGAAGGGCGTCGCCCAGTCGAAGCTCCCGCCGGCGTAGGTGCGGCCATGAACCGGAATGCCCTGCACGTAGGTGCCGAGCACTACGCCCTGCGCGAAGGTCGCGACCACCGAGCCCCAATGAAAAGCGTGGTCCCAGTGGCGCTTGTGCGTGAGATGCCGGAATTCAAACGCCACGCCGCGAAACGTGAGTCCCACCAGCATGAACAGGATAGGGAAGTACACCGCAGGCATGATGACTGCGAAAGCGAGCGGAAACGCCGCGAGCATCGCGATGCCTCCCAGCACCAGCCAGGTCTCGTTGCCATCCCAGATCGGCGCGACCGAATTCATCATCGCGTCGCGGCCCGCGTCGTCGGGCGCGTAGGGGAAAAGAATGCCGATGCCCAGATCGAAGCCGTCGAGCAGGACGTACATGAATACGCCCAGCGCCAGAATGCCGGCCCACAGCGGAACGATGTCGAGAGTCATCGGCTATTCCGCTTCGGTCGCTGCCGAAAGGGGTCGCGCCGGCGTGCCCACGCGGGCGTGCGCCGCGGGCTCGGCCTCGGCGGGTCCCTTGTGCAGCAGCCTGACCAGGAAGAAGCCGCCCGCGCCGAAGATGGCGGCGTAGGCGGCGATGTAGACCGCGAGCGAAGCCCAGACGTCGGAAGCCGACAGCGACGGCGTCACGGCTTCGCCGGTTCGCATCAGGCCGTACACCACCCACGGCTGTCGCCCGACCTCGGTGGTCACCCAACCCGCGAGCACCGCGACGAATCCCAGAGGCGCAGCAAGCTCGCACAGCTTGAGGAACCAGCGGCTGTCGCCGAGATGGCCCTTGACCCAAACGAACCAGCTGCACACGACCAACGTGAGCATGAGCACGCCGACCCCGACCATGAGTCGGAATGCGTAGAAAGGAATCGCAACCGGCGGGCGATCCTGCGGCCGCCAATCCTTGAGTCCTTGCACTACTCCATCCGCGGAATGGGTGAGGATCACCGATCCGAGGACCGGGATCCCGATTTCCACAATATTGCGCTCGGCACGCTCGTCGGGCCACGCGAACAGCAGCAGCGGCATGCGCGACTGCGTTTCCCAGTTGGCCTCGATCGCCGCGATTTTCCCTGGCTGATGCTCGCGCGTGTTCAAGCCATGCAGATCGCCGAGCTCCATCTGGACCGGCACCAGAATGGTGAGCAGCCCGAAGGCCATCTTGAGCATGGTCACGCCTTCGACGCGAAAGCGTCCGGCGCGCAGGTGATAGGCGGCCACGCCGGCGACCACCAGCGCTGTAGTTATGTAGAACGCGGTGACCGTATGCGCGAACCGGTAGGGAAACGATGGATTGAAAATCACCGTCAGCCAATCGTCGGGGAAAAAACGCCCTTCGACGATGCTGTGTCCCACGGGAGTCTGCATCCAGCTGTTCACGACGAGGATCCAGAACGTCGAGAAAAGCGTGCCGGCAGCGACCATGAGGGCCGCGCCGAGATGCATCCATGGCGGGACGCGCGATCGACCGAACAACAGCACGCCAAGAAAGCCCGCCTCCAGGAAAAAGGCGGTCAGGCCCTCGTAGGCCATGAGCGGCCCGACGATGTCGGCGGTCGCATCCGAAAAGCGGCTCCAGTTAGTACCGAACTGGAACGGCATGACGATGCCGGAGACCACGCCCATTCCGAACGATACGGCGAAGATTTTGAGCCAGAACCGCGAAAGCCGCAGGTAAACGGGCTTGCGCGTAAAGAAATACAGGCTCTCGAGCACAGCGATGTAGGACGCCAGCCCGACGGTGAAAGCCGGCAGCAGGATGTGCATCGCCACAACCCAGAAGAACTGAAGCCGCGACAATAGGACCGCATCGAACGACATCGCTGCCTCGCATGCAGGTGCAACGCTACGAATATAGCATGTGCTTTCGCGGACCTGTCTCGCGGCGCCCGTCGGGCTTATAATGGCAGGGCTGTGAACGGCACATCGAAATAATTCGGGAGATCTCCATCATGGGCAAGAGCATCATGCAGTTGGCGCGCTGGCTGGTCGCGGCGCTCTTCGTAGCAACGAGCGCGAACGCGCTCGCGCAAAGCGAGCAGCAAAAGCTCGTCAACGCCGCGGACACGACATTCAGCAATTTCATACGCGATCCGGACATGACCTGGCTTCAGCAGAATCTTGGGCGCGCCAAGGCGGTGATGATCGCGCCGCAAATCGTCAAGGCCGGATTCATTTTCGGCGGCTCGGGCGGACGCGCGGTGGTGCTCGCGCGCGACGCGCAGACCGGCAAGTGGGTCGGCCCCGGGTTCTACACGCTGGCGACCGCAAGCGTCGGTTTCCAGGCGGGTGTCGCGGTGTCGGAGGCGGTCACGTTAGTGATGACCGAAAAGGGCCTCAACTCGCTGCTCTCCACCTCGGTGAAGCTGGGCGGTGACGCCAGCGTGGCTGCGGGCCCGGTGGGCGCTGGCGCCAAGTCCGACGTCGTCGCCGATTTCGTGAGCTTCAGCCGCGCCAAGGGCGTGTACGGCGGACTCAACCTGGACGGCACGGTGATCAACATCACCAACGACTGGAACGAGCTCTACTACCAGAAGAAGGGCCTGCTCCCGCCGGACATCCTGGTTCGCGCCGCCGCGAAGAACAAGGGCGCCGACAAGCTCGTCGCGGACGTGAGTCGCGCCACCAAGAAGTAGTCTCACCATGCAGCAGCCGCGCGTCGCGGGACATGTTTCCCGCGCTGCGCGGCTAATTTCCCCATGAGCGATCTCCGCGCTGGCGACGACCAACTTTCGGAGATCCGTTTCCTGCTCGACGGCGACCTCGTGCGCGTGCGCGACGTCTCGCCGCAGACCACTGTCCTGGAATTCCTGCGCGAGCACCTGGGCCGCACCGGCACCAAGGAAGGCTGCGCCGAAGGCGATTGCGGCGCCTGCACGGTGGTGGTCGTGCGATGCACGGCGGAAGGCGGTGACGCGCTCACCTGGAGCGCGGTCAACGCGTGCATCCGCCCGCTGCCGACGCTCGACGGCGCGGCGCTGTTTACGGTCGAAAGTCTCAAGGACGCCGACGGTGCGCTACATCCGGTGCAGGCGGCGATGGTCGAATGTCACGCCTCGCAATGCGGATTCTGCACGCCGGGTTTCGTGATGTCGCTGTTCGCGCTGTACAAGAACGCACGCGCTCCCACGCGCGCGATAATCGACGACGCGCTGTCCGGCAACCTGTGCCGGTGTACCGGCTATCGCCCGATCATCGATGCTGCCCGGCGCGTCGACGCTCTGCCCGAGCCCACCGGGTGGCGCGCGCCCGGACTCGACGCTAGCGGTGAGCGCGTAATCAACGACGAGGAGCGCGCGATGGCGGCGACGCTGCGCACCCTCGAGCGCGAGCGCACCTTCGACTACGCCCACGCCGGACAGCGCTACCTCGCACCGACCACGCTCGACGAGCTCTCGTCGCTGCGCCTAGCGCACCCCGACGCGCAACTGGTCGCCGGCGCCACCGACGTCGGATTGTGGATCACCAAGCAGCATCGCGAGCTGGGCACGCTGATCTACACCGGCAACGTGCGCGATCTGTGCCGCATCGAAAAACGCGCTGACGAACTCCGCGTCGGTGCTGCCGCCACGCTTACCCATGCCTGCGCAGCGTTGAACGCGGAGTATCCGGAACTCGCCGAAGTCTGGGCACGCTTCGGCTCGGTGCCGATCCGGAATGCGGGTACGCTGGGTGGCAACGTCGCCAACGGTTCGCCGATCGGTGATTCGATGCCGGTACTGATCGCGCTGGGCACGCGCGTGGTTCTGCGCCGCGGCGATGCGCAGCGCGAGCTGGCGCTGGAGGATTTCTACCTCGATTATCGAAAGACCGCTCTCGCGTCCGGCGAATTCGTCGAGGCCCTGCGCGTGCCGCGCGCGGTGGGGGGATCGCACATCCGTGCCTACAAGGTCTGCAAGCGCTTCGACCAGGACATTTCGGCGGTCTTCGCGTGCTTCAACCTTCGCCGCAGCGGTGCGCGCATCGACAGCGTCCGCATCGGTTGCGGCGGCGTCGCGGCCACGCCACGTCGCGCATTCGGCTGCGAACGGGCGCTCAACGGCCGCGACTGGGACGATGAGGCGACGATTGGTGCCGCGCAGGCTGCGCTGGACCTGGAGTTCGAACCGCTGTCGGACATGCGCGCGTCGGCGCGGTATCGGCGCGAGGCACTTCGCAACCTGTTGCGCCGTTTCTGGCTGGAGACCACCGAACCCTCCTCCGCCACCCGCGTGCTCGAGTACGCCGCTCGATGAACGACATCAACCCACACGCGACTCACTCGGCGCACATCGGCGATGCGCTGCCGCACGAAAGCGCGCATCTGCACGTGAGCGGCGAGGCGACCTATGTCGACGACATCGTCGCTCCGCTCGGCACGCTGCATGCCGCGCTCGGACGCAGCGCCAAGGCGCATGCGCGAGTGACATCGCTGGATCTCGAGGCCGTCCGCAGCGCGCCAGGTGTCGTTGCGGTCATCACGGCGCAGGAGATCCCCGGCGTCAACGACTGCGGCCCGGTGCTGCGCGATGATCCGATTCTTGCCGATGGCGTCGTCCAGTACGTCGGCCAGCCGCTGTTCGCGGTGGCGGCGACCAGCGTGAAGGCAGCGCGCCGCGCCGCCCTGCTTGCGTGCGTGGCCTACGACGAGTTGCCCGCGGTGCTCACCATCGATGCTGCGCTGGCAGCGCAAAGTTTCGTCCTGCCGACCGAGCGCCTGGCGCGCGGCGACGCCGCGGCGGCGTTGCGCGGCGCGCCGCACCGCCTGCGCGGACAGCTACGCTGCGGTGGGCAGGACCACTTCTATCTCGAGGGACAGGTGTCCCTGGCGGTCCCGCAAGAAGATGCCGGCATGCTCGTGCATTGCTCCACGCAGCATCCGGGCGAAGTGCAGCTGCAGGTCGCGCATGCGCTGGGTGTGCATGCGCATCACGTCGTCGTCGAATGCCGCCGCATGGGCGGTGCGTTCGGAGGCAAGGAGTCTCAGGCCGCTCTGTTCGCCTGCGTCGCCGCATTGCTGGCGCAGGCGACGGGACACGCAGTCAAGATGCGCGTCGACCGCGACGACGACATGGCGATGACCGGCAAGCGACATGCGTTCCAGTACGAGTACGAGGTCGGCTTCGACGAGTCCGGGCGCATTCGCGGTCTCGACATCACCCTCGCCTCGCGCTGCGGCTTCTCGGCGGACCTGTCGGGGCCGGTCAATGATCGCGCGATGTTCCACATCGACAACTGCTACTTTCTCGAAAACGTCGCGATCACCTCGCACCGGTGCAAGACCAACACCGTCTCGGAGACCGCGTTTCGAGGCTTCGGCGGCCCGCAGGGGATGTTCGCGATCGAATACATCCTGGACGAGATCGCGCGTCATCTCGGCGTAGACGCGCTGGACGTGCGCCGCGCGAATTTCTACGGCGAGGCGCCGCGCGACCACACGCACTACGGGATGCAGGTCGAGGACAACGTGATCCCCGAGCTGGTGGAAAAGCTCGCAGCATCGTCCCGTTACCAGCGGCGGCGCACTGAAATCGCAGCCTGGAATGCGTCGAGCCCGATCCTCAAGCGTGGCATCGCACTCACCCCCGTGAAGTTCGGGATCTCTTTCACGGCGACGCACTACAACCAGGCAGGTGCGCTGGTCAACCTGTACATCGACGGGACGCTGTTGCTCAACCACGGCGGTACCGAGATGGGCCAGGGCCTTTATACCAAGGTGGCGCAAGTCGTAGCGCACGAGCTGGGCGTGACGCCCGACCGCGTGCGCGTCACCGCCGCGGATACGTCGAAGGTTCCCAACGCCTCGGCGACCGCGGCGTCGTCGGGAAGCGACCTCAACGGCATGGCGGCGCAGGCGGCGGCACGCACCATTCGCGAGCGGCTGATCGCGTTCGCGGCGAAGCACTTCGACGTGCCCGCCACCGACATCGCGCTGGCCGACAACCGGGTGCGCATTGGCGCGCGCGATCTCGCGCTGACGGAAGTGCTCCAGCTCGCGTATCGCGGGCGTGTTGCACTGGGTGCGTCGGGGTTCTACGCGACGCCCAAGATCCACTACGATCGAAAGACGTTCTCCGGACGGCCCTTTTTCTATTTCGCGTACGGCGCCGCCGTCTCGGAAGTGATGATCGATACGCTGACCGGTGAATCCCGCCTGCTGCAGGTCGACATCCTGCATGATGTGGGCACATCGCTCAACCCGGCACTGGACCGCGGGCAGATCGAAGGCGGCTTCCTGCAGGGCGTGGGCTGGCTCACCAGCGAAGAGCTCGTCTGGAGCAGCGATGGCGCGCTGCAGACGCATTCGCCGTCGACGTACAAGATTCCGGCGTGCCGCGACTGGCCCGAGCGCGCGAGCATCGAATTTTTCGGCGCGCCCAATCGCGAGCCCACGATTCACCGCTCGAAGGCGGTCGGCGAGCCGCCGCTCATGCTGGCACTCTCGGTATTCCACGCGCTGCGCGACGCGATCGCCAGCACCGCCGGCGATCATGCTGCGCCGCAACTCCAAGCGCCGGCGACTCCGGAAGCGATCCTCGCTGCACTCAAGATGCTTAAGGTCGATCGCTGTGCAGCGGCGAGGACCAGTCGCAAGCCCCGGGTAACGCCATGAACCGCGGCGCGCAACGCAGAGGTTGCCGATGAGTGCCTGGATCCATCAGCTGCTCAATGCGCTCGCCAATGAAGACATCGCGATGCTGGTCACGGTCGCCGCGACACGCGGCTCGACGCCTCGCGAAGCCGGCGCG
>Ga0207700_10000067_pt1 | contig 63388 bp, 53 predicted proteins | sample LARL82metaG_FD_184348 | JGI IMG/M metagenome (GOLD analysis project Ga0207700, IMG submission 184348) | Corn, switchgrass and miscanthus rhizosphere microbial communities from Kellogg Biological Station, Michigan, USA - LAR L8-2 metaG... | ecosystem: Host-associated > Plants > Roots >...
GCCCGATATGGCGCGCTGGAACGACAACGTCGCCATCAGATGCGTCGAATTGAGCGGCCCTCCCCGTGTGATCACATAGATGAGCTGGAAATCGGTGAACGTCATCAGCACCGAAAAAGTCATCACCACCGCTATGATCGGCGTCAGCAAAGGCATCGTGATGTAACGGAACTGCTGCCACGGCGACGCGCCGTCCAGGCTCGCCGCCTCGTAATACGACGGCGATATCGTCTGCAAGCCGGCAAGAAGCGTGATCGCCACGAACGGCACACCGCGCCAGATGTTGGCAGCGATGACCGAGAATCGAGCATTCCATGGATCGCCGAGAAAATCGATGTAGTGCGTGATGAGGCCCATCCGCATGAGTGCCCAGCTAATGATCGAGAACTGCGAATCGTAGATCCACCAGAACGCGATCGCCGACAGCGCGGTGGGCACGATGAATGGCAGCAGCACAACCGCGCGGAAAAAAGGCTTGAAGGGAATGTGCTTGTTGAGCAGCAGCGCGAGGTAAAGCCCGAGCCCGAATTTGATGACGCTGGCGACGGTCGTGTAGAAAAGCGTGTTGAACAGTGCCAGGCGCGTGACCGCGTCACCCCACAGGAACTCATAGTTTTCCAGGCCGATCCACGAGCCGGGTCGGCCGATCTTCTGATCGGTGAACCCGAGGTACGTGCCCAGCCCGAGCGGGTAGGTCAGGAACAGCAGCAACAGGGCCGCCGCCGGCAGCATGAACAGCAGCCCGAGGACGGTGCGATTGTCGAGCGCGCGAGACAGCGCGGTGCTGTGGCTTGCGATGAAGGGACTCCGTGAACCGACTCGACTGAAGAAGCGTGCGCGTCGAGGGGCGCAACCGCCCCTCGACGCGCACTGAGATTACTTCAGGCCGTACGACGCTGTATCAGACCTTGTAGTACCGCTCGGCCCGCGCCTGCGCGCGCGCCGCGGCTTCTTTCGGCGACTTCGATCCCGACACCGCCTCCGCCACCATGTTCGGGATGATGAAGTCCGCGGTCGCAGCGGCCGACGCATATCCCATCGTGCCGTCGTATCCGTTCGGCGTCATGTCCTTCATGCAGTCGCGATACGGCGTGTTCTTCGGATCGGCGGTCCAGAACGCGCTCTTCTCGTACGCCGCGAGCGGCTGGCACACATAGCCGATCGACGCTTCCTGCCATGGAACGTACTGCTCCTTCTCCATCATGAAGCGCAGGTATTCCTTGGCGGCATTCGGGTATTTCGAATACTTGAAGATCATCATCGGAAATACGAGATTGAGCACGGTGCGCTTGCCGGAAATCCCGACGGGAAAGGCCGCATGTTGGATGTCCTTCGCCATTTCCTGCAATTTCGGATCCGGCGACGTCTTCGCGGCGTAATAGATGGAAATCCCGTTGGCGGTAAGGAACAGTTGTCCGTCGAGGAACGCCTTGTTGTTGTTGGGATCGAGCCAGGACAGCGTGCCCGGGATGAAGGTCTCGTAGAGTTGCTTGCCATATTCGAGCGCGGCGATGGTCTCGGGGCTGTTGATGACAACCTCGTTCTTGTTGTTCACCATCTTGCCGCCGTGCGCCCACAGCAGCCAGTACGTCCAGCTCGAATCACCGGTGGCGTTGCCCAGCGCATAGCCCGCCGGGGTACCTTTCGCCTTGAGTGCCTGGCAAAGCTTCAGAAACCCCGGCATGTCGTTCGGAAAGGTATCGAAGCCGGCTGCCTTGAGGGCGCTCTCGCGATAGACCATCGCGTTGCCGGCGGCGCCCATCATGATCGCCACCCATTTCTTGCCGTCCATTCCGTACGCCTTCGCCGAGTCGTACCAGCCGCCGTACTTCGCGCCAAGATAGTTGGCGAGATCGCTCACGTCCACCAGCTTCTCCGGATACTGGTGCGCGTCTTCCATGGTACTGATGATAATGTCGGGACCGCTGCCGACGTTGGCGGCCACCGCAGCCTTCGGTCGAACGTCTTCCCAGCCCTCGGCGTCGACGCGCACTTCGATGCCCGTCGCCTCGGTGAACTTCTTGGTGTTCGCCGCCCAGACGTCCTCGTCACCTTGCACGAAGCGCTTCCAGCGCAGCACGCGCAGCTTGGCGCCCTTTTCCGGCGCCGCCTTGTAGTTTTGCGCGGCGACATCGGCGGGGAGAATCAGCCCGCCGCTTCCCAGCGCAGTGCCCGCAGCGACGCCCGCGGCGGTCTTCAGAAAGTCACGACGTTTGAAATCGCTCATGCAAGTCCTCCGTTGAGTGAATGACGAAACTCGAGTCGCCGCTCAAGCGGCTGGTGTGCTCGACCTGACGAGCCGCGTCCCGCTCGCCGCATCGAACAGATGCGCGCGGGCGAGGTCCGGCCTGAGTCCGATGCGGTCACCGGCCTGGCAGCTCACGCGATCGCGAACGAGCGTGGTGAGCTCCTGCCCGTTGAAGCGGCAATACAGCTGAGTGTCGGCGCCGGTCGGCTCGACGACGACGACATCGGCCGGAAGCGCCGTGGCCTCACCCGACGGCCCGCTGCCCTCCGCGAGCAGGCAATGCTCGGGACGCATTCCATAGAGCACGCTTTGGCCATCCGCGCCGACGGCATTGGTCGGCATCGGCAGGTGCACACCGCCAGCGAATTCGACGCTGGCAGGACCACCGTTGGCGCGGATCGTCCCCGGCACCATGTTCATCGCGGGCGAGCCGATGAATCCCGCGACGAAGGTGTTATTCGGCCGATCGTAGAGCGTCAGCGGATCACCGGTCTGTTCGACGACGCCGTCCTTCATGACTACGATCTTGTCGGCCATGGTCATCGCTTCGATCTGGTCGTGCGTGACGTAGATCGAAGTCGTTTTCAGGCGCTGATGCAGCTCCTTGATCTCGGTGCGCATCTGCACGCGCAATTTGGCGTCGAGATTCGACAGCGGCTCGTCGAACAGGAACACCTGCGGGTCGCGCACGATGGCGCGTCCCATCGCCACGCGCTGGCGCTGCCCGCCCGAGAGCTGCCGCGGATAGCGATCGAGCAGCTGGGCGAGGCCGAGGATGTCCGCAGCCTTTTTAACCCGCTTTTCGATCTCGTCCCTGGATTGCTTCGCGAGCATCAGCGCGAACGACATGTTGTCGCGTACGGTCATGTGCGGATACAGCGCGTAATTCTGGAACACCATCGCGATGTCGCGTTCCTTCGGCGGAACGCGATTGACAACCCGCGTGCCGATGCTTATCTCGCCATGAGTGATTTCCTCGAGTCCGGCCAGCATCCGCAGCAGCGTCGATTTGCCGCAACCGGACGGACCGACGAGCACGCAAAATTCACCGTCGGCGATGTCGATGTCGACGCCGCGGATGACATGCGTCGAGCCGAAATACTTCTGCACAGCCCGAATGCTGACTGCCGCCATACCCCTCCTTCGATGACCGCTCTTCGGCGGCTGCTGAACGCCCCTTGCGCCGCTTCAGGCGCAGCGCCGGGTGCCGGCGACGACCACGTAATCCGGCCGTCCCGTCTTCACCCATGTCGCGATATTCTGCGCCGCCTTGCGCCGCAATTCGATCGCCGACTGCTCGCTGAAAAAAGCGGCGTGCGGCGTCAGGACGACGTTGGGATGCGCGAGCAGGCGACGGTCTTCAACCGGCTCGACGGGAAGCACGTCCAGACCGGCGCCGGCAAGTATTCCACTATCGAGTGCGCTAAGCAAATCGCCGATATCGACGACCGCACCGCGCGAGGTGTTGACCAGGTACGAACCGCGCCGCATGTGGCCGAGCACATCTGCGCCGATCATGGCGCGTGTTTCGTCGTTGAGCGGCGTGTGCAGGCTGACAACGTCGCTTTGCGCGAACAGCGACTCCAAGTCGGCACGTTCGACGTACGCCGGGAAATCGCCGTCGATCAGATACGGATCGCAGGCGATTACACGCTTGAAGACATTGCGCGACACGTGCGCCATGCGCTTGCCGATACGCCCCAGCCCGACGATGCCCAGCGTCATGTCGCTGGCACGGCGTACCGCGCCGGAGGAAAGGTAGTGCCACTGCCCGGCGACGATGTCGCGGTGGTAGCCGACGATGTTGCGAACCAGCGCGAGTGCCATCGCCAGCGCATGCGTGGCGACCTCGCCCACACCGTAATCGGGCGAATTGGCGACCCAGACGCCATGCTTGGCGCAGGCCGCCGTGTCGATGGTGTCGAAGCCGGCACCAATGCGGCTGACCAGCCCGAGCCGCGGCAGCGCGGCGATCACCCGCTCACTGATCGGCGCGTACTGGATCAGGAAGGCGTCGAAATCGCGGCCGGCGGCAATGATCTCATCCTCTGTCTTGTGATTGGCGACCACCAGCTCGATGCCGGTGGCGGCGAGCACGCCGCGCTCGATGTCGACGTCGGGATAGTCCTGGTCGGTATAGAGAACGCGGGGCATGAACGCGCGGCCTGGGTTCGAAACGGGAGCGTGGGGCACCTGTCTCACCATCGACGGGGTTCGACAGGCAGAGCGCAAAGGTCCGCCAACTTACTTGGCGACGCACCTAGGGTCAAGGGGTGCGTCGCCTTAAAGCGGCGTCGCTATAATGCCGCTTCGCCGCGACCGCCGCGGCCCACCGTCTCAGGCAACCTCACTACCCGGAGTTTGCGATGCACCTGTTGCCCGCCACCCTCGCCGGAAGCCTGCCCAAGCCCTCGTGGCTCTCCCCGCCCAACCAGCTGTGGGCGCCGTGGCTGCTCGAAGGCGAGAAGCTCGCGGAGGCCAAGCGCGACGCGGTGCGGCTGGTGGTGCGCGACCAGGAGCGCGCCGGAATCGACATCCTCACCGACGGCGAGCAGACGCGCCGTCATTTCGTGACCACCTTCATCGAAAGCCTGGAGGGTGTCGATTTCGAGCACAGGAAAACCGTGCGTATCCGCAACCGCTACGACGCCGATGTCCCCATGGTCGTCGGCGAGGTCGCGCGGCGGGGACCGGTCTTCGTCGACGATGCGCGCTTCCTGCGCGCGCAAACCGCGCGCCGTGTGAAATACACGCTGCCGGGACCCATGACCATGGTCGACACGCTCTACGACTCCCATTACCGCAGCCGCGAGAAGCTCGCCTGGGCCTTTGCGGGCATACTCAATGAAGAGGCGCGCGCGCTCGAAGCCGCCGGCGTCGATGTGATCCAGTTTGACGAACCCGCCTTCAACGTCTATTTCGACGAGGTCCGCGACTGGGGCATTGCGGCGCTCGAGCGGGCGGCGGCGGGTCTTGCCTGCAAGACCGCGGTGCACATTTGTTATGGCTACGGCATCAAGGCCAACAACGAATGGAAAAAGACGCTGGGAGCCGAGTGGCGCCAATACGAGCAGACCTTTCCGCTGCTCGCCCGGTCCAGCATCAACCAGGTCTCGCTGGAATGCGCCCACTCGCACGTTCCGCTCGAGCTTATCGGCCTGCTGCGCGGCAAGGACGTGCTGGTCGGGGCGATCGACGTGGCGAGCGAGCAGGTCGAGACCCCTGACGAGGTGGCCGCCACGCTGCGCGAGGCGTTGAAGCACGTTGATCCCGAGCACCTGCAGCCCTGCACCAACTGCGGCATGGTGCCGCTTCCGCGCGCGGTGGCCCGTGCCAAGCTCGAAGCGTTGGGCACTGGAGCCGCGATCGTCCGGGCGGAGCTTTCCGGCTGAAGCTGCCACCCTTTTCGGGCCCCGACCAGCGGTTTGACCCCACCCCCGGAAGGGGGTATAGTGCCGTGCGTGTTTTGTTTCAAGTACTAAAGCGCGACCTGTCCGGCTGCTTCGCTGTCGCCGAAAAGCCGTACTTTCCTGTCCTTGAGATCGAAACATCGGCCGGGTTCGACCCGATTATTTTTTGATTTGAGGATTGGCTAACATGGCAACAGGCACTGTGAAGTGGTTCAACGACGCCAAGGGTTTTGGCTTCATTACTCCCGATGGCGGCGGCGAAGATCTCTTCGCGCATTTCTCGGCGATCAACATGCCGGGTTTCAAGTCCCTGAAGGAAGGACAGAAGGTCTCGTTCGAAGTCACGACGGGTCCCAAGGGCAAGCAGGCATCGAACATTCAAGCCGTCTGACAGCAGCTTCGTCAGACCAAAAAGCCGGGCCAAATGCCCGGCTTTTTTTCGTTTATCGGACTTGGATCCCTGTTCCGCTCTGCGCGGGTCATGGTATTCGGTCCGCCGATCACAGCAGATCGTCGATCGGCATCAGCGTCATCAAATCGACTTTGAGCCCGCGCAGCAGATCACCGGACGGTTCGGCGGCGATCTCGACGGACTCACCATTCTCTTCGGTACGCCACATCACGCTGCGTGCGCCGGACACGTCGCTCGCCGTCGCCAGCGTCGGAACGTAGCAGTTGGCGGGCTGCGCGATGGCATCGAATCGGGAGACCACCTGCCTGGCGAGCTCGGGGCTATCGATGAGCAGCCCGACTTCGGTATTCAACTTTAGCGACCGGCGATCGAAGTTCATCGAGCCGACGAAAATACGCGTCCGATCGAGCACGAACACTTTTGCGTGCAAAGCAAATTGACCCGAGCTTGGCGACTTGAGGCTGCTGCCTCCACCTCCTGGGTTGCCCAGACTCGGGCGGACTTCGTAGAGTTCCACGCCGTCTTCGAGCAGCCGCGTTCGATAATGCCGGTATCCCGCATGCACGATCGGCATGTCGGTGGAGGCCAGCGAGTTGGTCAGTATGCGAACACGCACACCGCGATCGCGCAGCCCTTCCAGCAGGCGCATGCCGCCATCGCCGGGAACCAGATAAGGCGAAACGATGAGCAGCTCCGACTTCACGCCACGCACTGCTTCACCAAGCCGCCGCCGCAGCAGCGAACCATCTTCCTCCCCGGACTCGACCTTGCTCTTGTCGGGACTGTCGTAGAGCAGCGCAGCGTGCGCCCAGACCAGCGCGCGACTGTCGGCGATCGTGCCCTTAAGCGACTTGGCCTTCGCAAGCTCACGCGCGTACGGCGATTCGCCAAGCTGCGCGCGATTTTCCCCGATTTCGTCGCGATATCGCTGCAGCGCGTCGGACGACGGCTTGATTGCGAGCAGCGCCTGGATCGGAATCGCGAGCCCGCTGTTCCAGTAGTCATCGAAGCTGGCCGAGATTTCGCGCACCAGCGGACCGACCGCAAGCACGTCGAAGTCACCGAATTCGGTGCGCTCGCTCGCCTGGAAGTACTCGTCGCCGATGTTGCGTCCACCGAGCACCGCTGCCGCGTTGTCGGCGACGAAGGTCTTGTTGTGCATCCGATAGTTCACGCGCTGTCCGGAGACGACGAACTCGGCATAGCGCATCACGTCGAGCATGCCACGCGTATAGAACGGGTTGAACACGCGAATCTCGATTTGGGGATGCGCCGCCAGCGCCGCGATCTGCCGGTCGCGCTGGAGATCGTCGGCGTCGTCGACGAGCATTCGCACGCGAACGTTGCGATCCGCCGCGCGCAGGATCGACTGGATCAGGAGCTTGCCCGTGGTGTCGTTCTGGATGATGAAATACTGCAGGTCCAGCGTTCGCTCAGCCGTATTGGCGAGGTCGAGGCGCATGCGCAGGCCGTCGGTACCCTGCACCAGCAGGCAAAATCCGGAAACATCGGGATGTCTGCTCAGCACCGGCTGGAGGTCACGGCCGAGACGAGTGGTCTCGGGCTTGGTATATGCTGCCGAGGGTTGCCGCGGATAGTCCGCGCCGGGGATCGTCGCGCACGCGCCGAGCAGCGCAGCGATGAGCACAACGAGGTACTGTCGTGCGCGCAAAGAATGAAGCATGCGCCCGCACTGCCTCATGCGATCTCCATCGCTGAACCTGGGCGGCGCATGGAGGTCTGACCACGATGCACGCTCGCGGTTTCTGCCTGTCGCCGTTGCTTGGTGCCGTGATGCTTGCATTCGCGGCGGCGCCGTCGCACGCCGATGATTCGGATATCGCAGTCCAGGTCGAGCAGCGTGGCCGCGTGGTCGTCGTCGACGTGTCGATGCGGGTCGAAGCGAGCATCGAGCAGGCATGGTCGGTGATGACCGATTACGATCACATGGCCGGCTTCGTGTCGAATCTGCGTGAGAGCAGAGTCCTGACTCGGGACGGGGACACCCTCACGATCCTGCAAAAGGGGGAAGCGACCCGTGGACTGCTCACCTTTCGTTTCGAGAACGTCCGCGAGATCGTGCTTACTCCACCACGCGAGATTCACTCGCGCCTGATCAGCGGTGACCTCGAGACATCCGAATTCACCACGCGTCTCGCTGGACAGGGGTCCTCGCTGCGAATTACGAACCACGGCGAGTTTATTCCCAAGATCTGGGTTCCTCCGGTGATCGGCCCGTCGATGATCGCCGCCGAAACACGCGCGCAGTTCGGTCAGTTGCGCAGCGAGATCCTGCGGCGCAAGACGGAGCGTCCGGTCGAGCGCGGCCGGGAATAAAGCCGTACGGCTCGGAGCGCTCAGGCAATCAACGCTGGCGCGTGGCCCGCGGCTGCGCCGCCCCCGGCAATCGCGACACCGAGCGGTCATGCACTGTGCGTCCGCGATTTGGTGGACCGGGTGGCGACGGTTGCCCGCTTGGACTTCGCCCGCGTCTTCGCGGCTTTGCGCGCGGCAGCCGAGCGCTCTGCGCTGCCGCGTTGCCGTGCCGACTTGGTTGCGTGCGCGGCGAGCGCCCGGTGCGACGCCGCTGCATCGCCTTCGCGCTCGAGCGCGGCAGTGATGGCGAGCGAGCGCTTGCGCGAGACTTTGTGCCTGGATGCCGCACCGGCTGCAAGGTCGCGTTTTGCGGTGGCTCGCGTCTTCGCCGCGGCCGTTCCCGCTGGGGCCTGCAACACTACGCCGGCACGTCGCGCCTTCGACAGTCCGATTGCGATTGCCTGCTTGGCCGAGCGTGCGCCGTGCTTACCCTCCCGGATATGGTCCATTTCCTCGCGCACGAATTCTCCCGCCTGGGTACTCGGCGACTTGCCTTGGCGGCGATCGCCTCGGGCACGTTCGATGGTCTTGCGTTCGGGCATGGCTGTGCTCCTGGCTACGTGCAGGCTGTCAGCGACGCAAGTTGCATGCCTCTGGCGGAGGCACAATTTCTGCAATGCAACGTGGGGGAAGCGCGGCGTGTGAGAGTGCGCGCGTTGTAACTCTTGCCATGCGCCCAACGCGAGCGGCAACAATTACTCGTTGTGCGCCTGAGCGTCGCTATGGAGCTTGATGGAGGCAAACGTGATCAGGAAACTCAAGACGGGCGAATACCGGCTGTATTCGGTGAAGAAGGATGCGCGAACGGGACGTCGAAAGAATCTCGGGACCTTCAAGTCGCTCGCGGCGGCCAAGCAGCACGAGCGCGACGTGCAGTACTTCAAGCACCGCTGAGCGCAACACGCGGATCGCGGAGGTGCTGACGATCAGGCGAACATGCGCTCGTAGATCGCCCGGTCCGAGTTGTAGCATTCGCAAGCGGCGGCAGTGAGGCCGCGACGGTCGAGGACGGTGATGTCGCCGCGGCGATAATGGATCAGCTTGCGCTTTTGCAGCGCTGTGGCTGCCTTGGTTACCCCCACGCGCCGCACCCCCAGCATCATCGCCAGAAATTCGTGCGTGATATGGAAGGTGTCCGCGTGAGCCCGGTCCTGCGTCATGAGCAGCCAGCGGGCGAGGCGAGCTTCGACGACATGAAAGCGCGTGCACGCCGAAGCCTGGGCAAGCTGACTGATGTGGACGAAGACGTAACGCTCCATCTGCCGGCGCAGCGACGGGATCTTCCCGAGCTGCCGGAGAAACGAGCCGCCGGTCATGCGCATCGCGGAGCCCGAGCCCTGCACCACTGCCCGCACCGGCGAGCTGTCCACGCCGAGGGCCAGCGGAAGTCCGAACATGCCTTCGCTGCCCACCAGACCGACCTCCAGCGCACCGTGGTCCAGTTGCATGATCAGCGAAACGAAGCCGTCGGTCGGAAAGTAGACGTAATCCAGGCGCTGGCCGGGATTGTAGAGAACCTCTGCGAACTTGAGATCGACGATGTCGCTTACCGCGACAATGCGGCGCAAATCGCCCGGCGGCAACAACGCCAGCAGGCGGTTGGTGCCGGGGGTCTTCGGAAGTGGAAGCAGCGCGATGGCCATGATCGATCGTCGGCGAGAGTACGCCGACGACTCAGCCTAATCTCCGCCGATCGACGAGTCTGCTCGGTAGCGTACATAGCCTGACGGAACCTCAGGCCGGCTGGCCACATCGCGCTAGGTTCCAGCCCGGTATGGCAGCAGGCGGTCCAGTTCGGCCTTGACGACCCGGTAGCATTCGCATGTGCGGCCCTCAAGACCGCTGCGGTCGAGCACCGTGATCTTGCCCCTGCGATAGCTGATCAATCCCGCTGCCTGCAACTTCCCAGCCGCCTCGGTCACGCCCTCGCGCCGCACCCCGAGCATGTTGGCGATCAGCTCCTGCGTCATCGACAGCTCGTTCGATTGCAGCCGGTCGAGGCTCAGGAGCAGCCATCGGCAAAGCTGCTGGTCTACGCTGTGATGGCGATTGCATACGGCGGTCTGCGCCATCTGTGTAATCAGCGACTGGGTGTAGCGCAGCAGCTGCTGCATCGTGGGGCCGAAGCGGGCGAATTCGGACTTGAGCAGCTGGGACTTGAGGCGGAACGCGTAGCCTTCGCTCTGCACGAGGGCACGGCTGGGCGTAGTGTCACCGCCCATGAACAGCGAGACGCCGACTATGCCCTCGTTGCCGACCATGGCGATCTCCGCCGACGCACCGTTTTCCATCACGTAGAGCAGCGAAACGATGGACGTGGTCGGGAAGTACACATACCGCAGCTTGGTGCCCGGCTCGTAGAGTACGTCGCCCAGCCGCATCGCAACCAGCTCCAGTTGCGGTGCTATGCGAGCGTAGTCGGCCGCAGGCAGCGCATCGAGCAGATGGTTTTGGCGGGGACTGGGCGCCCCGGGCGGACGCGGCTGCCCCACAATCGTTCTTGGCAACGCTGAGCGTGCGGTCCCGGGAGCGCGTGGCGCATTGGAACCCATTCGTCAGTCTAGACCAATGCGCGCGTGTCATGTGCGGTATCGTACCGAGCAGCTTGGTGCGATTACGGAGTGACTCCCACAGGCAGGTTTGGCGGCAGTGCGGCCCCACCGTTGCCTGCATATCGACACGCTGAAAGAGTTTCACATCTCGGGCTAGCGAAGGAATCGAACGCGGCCCGTGGCGAGGTCATATATCGCGCCCACCAACTTGACCTCGCCCTGCGCAATGCGGGCACTCCCTTCCGGCGTTGCGAGCAGCGCCCGAATGGTCCAACGCACGTTGGCTTCCACGGCCGCGGTGAGCATCACTTCGGGATCAAGCGTCGGGTCAAGCTCGCCCAAGGCGGGAACAATGTTCTCCAGCAGCAAAGCTATGCGGCTTCGTTGGTGAGCGCCGTGAAATTTGGACGCGATCGCAGCCGTCACCGCCCCGCAACCCTCGTGACCCAAAACAACGAACAACGGGGTATGAAGGTGTTCTCCGGCGTACTGCAACGTCCCCACGATCGATGGACCTAGTACATTTCCGGCTACCCTGATGACAAAAAGCTCGCCGAATCCGGCATCGAACACGAGCTCCGGTGGTACCCGGCTGTCGCTGCACCCCAGAATGGTGGCATAGGGCTGCTGCCCCTTGGCAAGATCAGCTAGGACTTCCTTCTGCACCGTCGGGAATCGCGCCTGGCCCCGGACGAAGCGCGCATTGCCTTCCTTCAAACGGCTCAGCGCCTGGTCGGCGGTGTAAATGGGTGTGTTGTTAGCGGTCACGCTTCGAAGTGCTACAGATGGGCTACGGTCGAATGGTGGCGTGGCGGGCCGTCGGGAAAATCTGTACGGAACAGATTTGTCCGCCTGCGCAGCTTTGTTGTCCGCTTGTCACCCGTTGCCTGCTTCTTGCTCCCTAGGGCACACAGGGGCGACAAACCGCTTAGGTCGATGCAGATATGCTGGTAGCATAGTCGCACGGCGTCACTTTATGACGCCTTGCGTCGGCTCACAACACTCCAAGAAAGCGAAGCCCATGTTTCTCCATGACAATCTTACGCTTCTGCGCCTGGCAAGCGCGCTTTTGCTGACCGCCTTCGTCAACTTGCCTGCGGTTAGCCACCCACCCGAATCCACGCAACCCGTCATCGCCAATACGACCCCGGTCATGGCCACTGGCACGGTGAGCGAGCTGACGGTCCAGAATCAGGTGACTGGGGTCACGTTGCACTATTTCGGCCTCAAGCTGGACCAAGGGATGTCGTACGCACTCGCCGGCACTGGCCTCGAAATGCTCGCCGAAGGGGCGCGCATCACTGTCACAGGGACTCTCGGGGACAACGTACTCACTGTCGCTTTTTTCAGCGTCGTCGATCAGGCGCAGACCTCGGCCCGTAGGACCACACTCGGCCAGAAACAGAAAACCATCACTGGCACGCTGGCCGTGTACCACAAGGACTTTTTTAACGAGGGGCGCGGCGAGTATGGCCTTGCGGTCCGTGACGCGCTGGGCACACCCACGCAATTGAATGTCGCCGCGATTCCCGACTCGCTGCAAATCGGGATGCTGATCACTGTCGATGGGACCACCGCCACCGACGGGACATCCCTGGACACGAGCAGCATCACCATTCTGGCTCCGGCCCCGGCTGCGCTGAACGACGTCGCCCCCGCGCCGAAGACCAATACGGTGCTGGTGATACCGATCCGATTCAGCGATTCGCCGGCCGACAGTTTCAACGGCGCGGCGATCGACACGGAATTTCAAACCCGCGTGGCGCCGTACTACCAGGAGGTTTCCTACGGGCAGCAATTGCTCAACATCACGGTGGCGTGCACCACCACAGTGCTCGCCGGCTGCGCGGGCAGGACCGACGCCAACGGCTGGTTCCAATCCACTTCACCGACTCCGGCAGGCTGCGACTACACCACAATGAGTAACCTCGCGACCGCAGCGGCCTCCGCGGCGGGTTACGACACTTCCATCACCAGCGCGAAATTCGTGTATGTGGTGCTGCCGGGCGGCTCAGGTTGCGGGTGGGCCGGACTGGCGTACGTTGGATACGGCCTCGCTTATAGCGCCAACTACAACGCTTTGTGGGTCTACGGCCACGAACTCGGCCACAACTTTGGACTGTGGCACGCCGGATCCGTCGGCTGCGGCGCGCAAGTGCTCGGCGGCAGCTGCGGTGCTTCAGAATATGGCGATCCCTTCGACGTGATGGGCAACATTCGCCAGATGCATTTCAACACCAAGCAAAAGGCGGTGCTGAACTGGATCCCGTCGACGTCGGTCAAGGTTCACACCTCGGGAACGCAGACCTATCAGCTGTCGCCGCTAGAGACCGGAAGTCAGTCGACCTATGCGGTCAAGATTCCCACCACTTCCACATCGCGTACCTATTGGGTCGAGTATCGTCAGCCCATCGGCTTCGACAGTCCGCTCTCATCCTTGCCCAACCTGGGGGCGCAGATTCGCGTGTCCTCGCCGTTTGAGTTCTCCAGCGGCAGCGACGACACCGAAATACTCGACATGACGCCTACCTCCGGAGGCGGCTTTGACGATGCCGCCCTGCTGGCCGGCCAGACCTACGTGGACAGCGTCTACGGCGTGACCATCAACGTGATCAGCGCCACCCCAGGACCCTCCGGCCTATTGACGTTCTCGGTAGCCATGGGCGGCAAGACCAACGCCAGCACGACGCTCACAAGTTCGGGCAGCCCATCACTGGTGGGCGCCAACGTGAGCTTCACGGCAACAGTGAATGGCAGTGCGCCGACGGGCAATGTGGCATTCACTGCCGACGGCACCACCATCTCCGGCTGCGGAGCGCTGGCGCTCCCCGCAGGTTCGGCCAGTTCCAAAACGGCGACGTGCAGTATCAGCAGCCTGAGTGCAGGGACACATAGCATCGTCGCCACCTATGCCGGCGATGCCAGCAACAACGGTTCCACCAGCGCGACCTGGTCGCAAGTGGTGAAGACAGCCAGCAGCACGACGCTGTCGAGCTCGGGTAGCCCATCGTTTGCTGGAACCGGCGTGACCTTCACGGCTACTGTCGCCGGATCCGCGCCGACAGGCAGCGTAGCCTTTACCGATGGCGGCAGTGCGATCTCCGGCTGCAGCGCCGTCGCGATGCCCGTAGGTTCTGCCAATTCAAAGGTTGCGACGTGCACCACCAGCAGCCTCACCGTTGGAACACACAGCATTGTCGCCGCCTATGCTGGCGATGCCGGCAATAACGCTTCGAGCAGCACCGTACTCTCTCAAGTCGTCAACTCGTCGAGCAGTGGCAGTAACGTAGCGCTCGCGAGCGCAGGCGCGGTGGCGTCGGCATCGAGCACTTACAGTCCGAGCGCGAGCTTCTCCGCATCCTCAATCAATAACAATGAGCGCGCCGGCACCAACTGGGGCAACGGCGGCGGATGGATTGACGGCACCCCCAATGCTTTCCCGGATTGGGTCCAGATCGTATTCAACGGCCAGAAGACGATCAATCGCGTGGTTGTCTATTCGGTCCAGGATAACTTTACCAATCCGATCGAACCCACCGATACCCAGACCTTTTCCATCTTCGGTGTCACCGACTTCACCGTTGCAGGCTGGAATGGGTCGGCCTGGGTGACCCTGGCCACGGTCAGCGGCAACACCCTGGTCAAGCGCACCGTGAACTTCTCCGCATTTACCACCGACCGCATTCGCATCAACATTACCAACGGACTCAACAGCTACTCCCGTCTCACCGAAGTCGAAGCCTGGGGTGTCGATGCGGGACCTCCCGGAACCAACGTCGCTCTTGCCAGCACGGGCGCGGTGGCGTCGGCATCGAGCACCTATAGTCCGAGCGCGAGTTTCCCGGCATCCTCGATCAATAACAATGAGCGCGCAGGCACCAACTGGGGCAACGGCGGCGGATGGATCGACGGCACTGCCAACGCTTTCCCGGATTGGGTCCAGATCGTATTCAACGGTCAGAAGACGATCAATCGCGTGGTCGTCTATTCGGTGCAGGATAACTTCACCAACCCGGTCGAACCCTCCGATACACAGACTTTCTCCACCTTCGGTGTCACGGACTTTACCGTCGACGGCTGGAATGGCTCGGCCTGGGTTACCCTGGCCACGGTCAGCGGCAACAATCTTGTGAAATGCAGCGTTGCCTTCCTGGGATTTACTACCGACCGCATTCGCATCAACATCACCAACGGCCTCTACAGCTACTCACGCCTCACCGAAGTCGAGGCCTGGGGAAATTAGCGGCCACGCAGGGGCTCTTCGCCTTGTCGCTATTCAGAGCTGGTCGGCGCTGCTCACGGAGCGACTTGATTGTCGCCTACAAAATAATATGGGCACCAGCCGTCGTAGGCCGACCCCGCTACTGTCGATAAATTTTGCATCGGGTGAGTCCGAACGGGGTGCCACGCCGACTCAGGGCCGATTTTTAGGACTCTCTCCTACAAGAATAGCTTTTCGTCAGCCTACAGGTAGTAACCACGGGCGTACTTTAGCGCTGGCAAGGATATCGGCTTCAAAGATCTATTCTAAGTGTCGAAAAAATTTACACTGACGTCATCGACTCGTCGTGCTTAATAAAGAATACCACCTAAAATACTGAATAGAATAAATTTATAGAAATAGGCATGCGGTATGCTTACTAAGATGGACACAATGGAAGCATGATGCGACCCAAACACCTTTTCGTTGCTGCCACAATTTTCGCTGGTGCCGTCTGCATAGGACCTGTGCAGGCTGGATTCATAAATGGCGATGCCTTGGACACGTCATCGGTGGTCAAGGGACTCACCTCGGCAGACATCTACGGCGTCGGCGACATGGACTCTGGGAACGCCGGTGACACCGGCCCTTACTATATGGCGTGGGATATGCTCACCGGAAACACATATACTCTTGCGGGAGGTTGGGCGGCCATTGCAAGCTGCACCGCAGACAAGTGCATCTCAGACCTGAAGGACGGGCCAGTGGCGGCTCAAGCAGTGTCAGTGCCCGAGCCAGGAATGCTTGCGTTGCTCGGACTTGCGTTGGGTTTGCTCGGATTCATGACCCGCCGGCTTAACGCCTAAGGTTACGCACACGATCTTCGTTTACGAGACAGGCCGACCGGTCTTCGGTCGGCCTGTCTTTTTGTCGATTTTTGTCGATATTACCCTGGCGCGCTGCTTCCAGCGGATCTCCCGACGGGCCGCGTTCGCTCGCTGACCGGACATGAGCGGCACGCGAAAGGCGTCGGGAAACACAAAAATCAGGGCGACCCGCCGATCGGAATCGGGTGCCCGTCCGCGTCCGGAAATGGAAGGATCCTCGGGCCTGAGCCGCCGCTCTTCAGGGGAATCGCCTCGACCGCCAGTTGGGAAAGGTGTTCCGTTTCTTGTTCGATATTCCTAGAGTCCCCGCTCGCGACGGATCCTCGGCCGAGTCGCTTGAGCTCTTCGAGATCAACGCGCGGAGCATCCGCGGGAGATGCAGGTGCAGCAACTGGCGCCAATCCCCGCTTTATCGCTTCGAGATCGACGCCCGGCGCATCCGATGAAGGTGCCGGCGCAGCCGGCGCACTCTGGCCCAGCTTCTGTGATTCAAGAACTACTCGGGGCGCGTCCGCCGGCGAGGTGGGCGCAGCCAGAACTACTCGGGGCACGTCCACCGGCGAGGCGGGCGCAACCGGCACAACCTCTCCGCGCTTCTTTGCCTCGGGCTCATCCCTCGCGACCGCGACTACGAGAACAACAACACCCAAGCAGACGGCGAGGTAGAGGTATCGCATGCCCGCCTGTTACTGTGAGCGGCGCTGTTCGAAGAGCGCGTCGAAGCCGAGTCCTGTGGTGGCCGAAAGCGTCGTCGTGCTCGCCTTGAGGGCGTCCTCGGATCCGTCATGGACGATCTCGACGGACCCGTTGGGTGCCGTCGCCGGATTGACGAAGGAGCGCGCGTTAATAGCTACATTAGCATTGCCCGCCAGGGACCCGCCGCTCGTTCCGACGATCGTGCCAGCGGCGTTTCTCCAGTTGATCGTAAAATTGACCGCTTGGTCCGTCGTGTTCCGGATGAGGGTGAAGGCGTTGTAGTCCCCCGAGATGAAGAACCAGGGGCAGAACATCGTCGTCTCGATGATGCGCACATCGTAAGTATTGCTGGTGGTGCTTAATTGAGTAGCCTTGACGAACCCGGACCCAGCAGCAGCGGCCGGCCAGATGAAGCACGCGCGAGATTGGAGCTCGGCATCGGGTTCCGTCGCGATGTCATCATTGTGGGATACCAGAGTCGTGCCGTCGCCTAGGAAGACATCGACGACAGGATCGCCCTGAGTCATGCCCGAGAGGAAACGCGACTGAGAGCTGAAGGTAACGCTCGCGCAGTATGAGCGGCCGGCGCGGGGCTGAATACTGAACCACCCCTGCGACGTGTTGTCGGCGAGTTGTTGAATGACCGCCTGCTGGCCGATCGTCAGCCGCGAAGCGGTGGCCGCTGAAATGTTCTGCGCGAGAAGCTCGACAGGTGCGAGTACGAGCAAACCGATCGATACGATGAGCCCACGATGGAAAACTTGCATGCCGCCTCCCTTGGTTGTCGATATTTATGCACGCGAACGTATCCGGCTTCGCCGAAGCTGTCAAGGCATCCTCGTCTCTCGAATGCTGTCCAGTACGTATCGTTCGCAGTATCGTCGAACAGTAAAATCTCGTGTCGCCCTGACCGAGCTCAGCTCGCTGGTGCATCGCGCACAAAGGTGTACTGCGAACAGCCAGAACCGAACATGCCGATGCGAACACCGCTCGGTAGGAACACCGTTTGCCTGAACCCGCGAGCCTGCAAGAACTCTCTCACTTCCAAGGGTCGCGCGGATTGATAGGGGTAGCCGCCCATCCAGTCGTGAAGGTCGTGGTAATAGTCCATGCCGCGATTCGACTCATAACTCGCGACTGATTTGGAGAAGGACTGACCGGTAAGCAGGCATTTGAGTCGGAACAGCATCACATAAAAAGCGCGGGCCTGCCGTTGGCGAGCCTCGGACGCATTGGTGTACCAGGCCTTCTCCGCCCGCCAAAAACCACAACATGGCGTCTTGTCGTAAAGTGCCAGAACCAATCTTCCACCGGGGCGAACCAGATCGGCTGCCTTTGAAACTGCTCGCCACATGTCTCCTGTGTGGTGCAGGACTCCCCACGAGTAGACGATGTCAAGTTGTCCGAACGTCGCCGGGTTAAGGTCGAAGACACTGGCCTGTCTTGGGACTACTTCCGGAAAACCATGCGCGGTCAGTACCGACCGCGTGGCTTCGACTGAAGCCGGGTCAATATCGATGGCCGTGACCTTGGCACCGAGAATGCTCGCAGCAAGGCTGTGAATGCCGCTACCGCATCCGATGTCAAGAAAGGTCCTGTCCTCGCAGTCATCTGCAACGAGCTCGCGCAAACCGGCAACCGCGCGGTCGATATGCCCCTGTGTAATGGTGCGTGCGTAGCTCCGCCAGTTGTCGCCGAATCGAAAATGGCTCTCAAGCTCTTCGAGATTCATACGCGGCCCCATTATTGGACTCCGTAACTCGATCTAGTTATAGCGTTTTCGAAGTCCTGCAAGTGGCCTCCCATTAACGCGTACATCGAGACGCATAAATTCGTGAAGCGGGATGGACCGATCGCGCACTGCATATTCACTGCCGCCGATCCTAAGGGAGCCTTCCCCGTCCCTCCCACCCGTTATGCCCCCATACGATCTCGATGTCACTGAGCCCTGCCTCCTGGTGCCACGAGCGGAATTCCCGTGCAGTCTGCGGATAGTCGTATGCGGGCGACAACATGTCGAACGTGTCCAACACTGCCCACTCCTTGAGCTGCTCGTCGCTTGCATTCGGAAATTCGCGAGAATAATCGGCGACCAGCATTCGCCAAACGAGTGTCGGTCCGACGCGCGGAATCTTGCGCACCGTTCGTGCCAGTGGCCACATTCGCTCCACGTAGCCGCGTGTCAACTGGTAGAGCTTCTCCGGGCGCACGCGACGAATGAGCGGTCGCACCCAGTACTTGGTGTTCAGCCAATAGCGACCAAGGGTCTTGGGATAGACGTCGGTGGCCATCCTGCCACTCGGAGCGAGCATTTCGCACAGCGCAAGGAACGATTCCCTCGGACGTGGAGTATGCTGGAGCACCCCAAAGCAGTAGACGCCATCGAAGGAATGCCGCCGCAGCGGCAAGGCGTAGATGTCAGCCTGGATCAGCAAAAGATTGTCATGAGTTCCTAATTGGGCCGCCGCGGCGTCGACCGCGCGCGACACGTCGAAGCTGACCACTGTGGCCCCCGTCGCAAGCGCGTGCGAGGTAAACCGCCCGCTGCCGCACCCAGCCTCGAGAATCCGCCAATCGGGCAGCTGCGAGCCCCACTTCGTCACATCGCGGAAGCGCTTCTCCGAAATGCCGAGCCCACTGCGGTCGTCGTGCTGGGTAGCAGCGTGGCGATTCCATTGAAGGCCGAAATTCGCCGCATAGCCTTCTGCCGGCACAAAACGCGGAATTCCTCCAGCGATCGGATACGTCGCTCCGCTTACCGGTTCGCCAAGCTCACCCTCGATGATCGCATCATCCTTCCGTTGGTCGGATCGAAAAATCTGCAGCGGGCGACCGTTGATCGGATCAACCAACAACTCGAGATGTCGAATCTTCACGGCGAATTGCAGCTTTCGGATCGTGGCGCAGCAAAACCATCCAACGAAACCATCCGGTCGCTGGCGGCAGGATACTCGGCCAAACGATGCATTCTATAGCGGCGCTATTCGAACGGCGTACGCGGAGCTATGTAGATGCGCCACCATTTCCCGTCTTCCAGCGCCCACTCATCACGAATATCGATATCGACGAGCCCTGCCTTTGGAAGCAGCGTTTGGGCAACGAGAGTAACGACGGCCCGATTGGAGTTGGGGACCAGTGAAACCGATACAATCCGAGGACTCTCGATGGCAACGCGTCTCAATCGATCTGCTTGGACCCTGAACTCGCTTATCGGTGTGGTCGCGCGATACGAAGGTTCGAACATCTCGTACATGCCTGCGACATCGCCGCGCTCACGCGCGGACCACCACGCTTGCACGCGACGTTCAAGATCCGCTGCGTCAGGCGCTGGCGCCGGATTGGAGCACGCAACAAACGCTACCGTCAGCAGCGCAGCCAGCATCAAGCGTAGCGACCGAATATCGCATACCGTATGCGGATATCCATGTAATGTCATTCTCAACTCGCTCAACTCGGCCTGCGTGCCACGCATCCCACGTAAGGGGACAAACGCGCGGTCGACGGCACCGGAAAAGACAGGTTCTCCGCGAGCCAGAGTACCTTCGACAAGCATCGCATCGTTTTGAACGCGACACGCGCGGCCAGCGGTGCCACTTCTTTACGCCCCTCGATTCCTACGTAAAAATCCACGGTCGAAACATAGCGGCTTTCGAACACCTCGAGTCCCGCGTCTGCATGCGCGTGCGCAAGCAACGCCGGGGTGAGTGGAACATGCTGCTCGTAAATTGCACGATCCAGGTGTTTTTGCAGCGCGCCTAGCCACCCCACCATGTTAGGTACCACCGTGACCACCACGCCGCCTGGCCGGATGAATCGCGCCAAAGCTGCGAGAACGCGGCTGGTTGGGACGAAATGCTCAACCACGCCAAAACTCACTACCGCGTCGAAAGCCTCGATCAGCTCCGGCAAGGGCGCGAACAAATCGCAGCAATGAACGGGCACATCGACGCCAGCACGATCTAGGACCCGCCTCGCCAGCGCGCACCCACGCGGGGAGTAGTCGACGCCCGCGGCACGCCAGCCGAGCACCTCGCGAAAATACGGCAGCCAGACGGAGCCGCCACAACCAACTTCCACCACCGCCGGAGCGTGCCCGAGACGTTCAATGTGCGGTATGACAAAATCTCGAATGTGCCGCGAAACCGGTTTGACGCGGGTACTGGAGGAGAAGTCGAGCGGCGTGGGGAGTGCGTCGGTCAGCCACATGTCGTCCCAATATCGATGCGGGACCTTGGCCAGCGGATCCTTCGCTTCCACTACCTAGCCATTCTGCTTGTCGAATCCCGGGCGCATCTTGATGACGCGCGCGGGGATTCCGACAGCGACCGCGAACGGCGGAATGGCTCGGTTGACGACCGCGTTGGCGCCTATAACCGCCCCCCGCCCTATCGCGACGCCGTCCAGAACCCGGACGCCGGCAGAGAGCCATACATCATCACCGATAGCAATTCCTGCTGTGACCGAACCTTGCTGCGTGATGGGGATATCGGGTGCATCTGTTCGATGATCTGAGGCGACGATGATGGTTGAAGTCGCGACCAGGCACCCGGCGCCGATGCGAATGCCGCCGGCGCCGTAGAGCGCGGAAAAACTGTTGATGACGGTACCTGCGCCGATGTCTATCGAGCCCAGCTGGCAATCGATCAGAACACTGTCGTGCACGTAAGCCCCCGCGCCTATCTCAACACCCTTTCCGCTACATTCGACTGTGCACGCTCCCAGCTGAGCGCCGCGCCCTAGCCGCAGAAGCCAAGCCCGCGAAATGCGAGCGCGCGGGGACACAGCTGCATTCCAGCGAATCGACAGCAACAGATTGGTCAGGCAACCCGGAAGCGGCCTGACTTTTATGGCGTGACCCATACTACGAAAGAGCGGCAACATTCACAGATGCAGGACTAACCCTGCGGAGGTAGATTCCGGCTCCAATAAGTGTGATCGCTGCAGCGAGGTTCGCGGCAACAACGTTCGAGAGGGTGATCCCCTCAACAGAGTAAAGCGGAACGAGTACGGAGTTGAGCCCAAATATCGCACCGACAGTGACGAGTGGCACCAGCAGATGCATCAGACGAATCGAAAGGGCGATCAGCACGCGACCCGCGATTGCCGCGATCATCGCACCTGGAATTCCAAACGCGAGTATGCCCTGCAGCAGACTGACGCGCTGAGAATCCTCGGGCCGGAACTTACCGCCTAGAAAGAGTAATCGGACGATCAAATCCGACCCGGCCCAGAGCAGCAACGCGACGATCGTCGCCAGCAGGAACATGGTCGCCGCAGTCAGTCGGAACGTGCGTCGCGCAGCCGCAACATGGCCGGCGCCGAGCTGCCCTGCGACTATCGGCAGGAACGCAGCAGACAACGCAGAAGACGCGAGACCGCCGAGCGCGGCTGGAACTCGTGAAGCAAAGCCCAATGCGCTGACCGCCCCAGCACCCAAGCTCACGGCAAAAGATTGTTCGATGAGCGGGCAGGCGCCGCCCATAAGCATTCCAAGCATTACCGGGTAAACCTGCCGGGAGAGTTTTGCGCCAACGCCGTGCGCTTCCGCCGGAACGACGCGCAATCCACCCATGTTCTTTACCGTGAGTATCACGACACCCATTTCCGCAACATAGCCGAGAAACAGTGCGCAACCCAAGTTGCCAGCGCTGGTCCCGGGCAAAAGAACGGCGAGCAGCACAACCATAACCAAAGGAACCAATGCGGGGAGCAAGCCGCTGTTAAGCATCTTGCCTCGAGCGTGCAGGGCAGCATAGCCAAGTGTCGAGACCGCGCTGCAAAACGCACCTGCGGCGAGCCAGCCGTAAGCGGCCTGCGTCTCGGCGATCAGCGCGACGCTCGACCGCCCCGCCAAAGCGACCAGAAATCGCGGCAGCCCGAACCAGATCGCGAGCACAGCTACCCCAAGTGCAACGAATCCCATTGCGATGATTTTCGCGAGATCCTGCGGGATGAAAACCTTTTCCGCTTGAGCCCGTCGCGCAATCGCGGTCGTCAGCACGGGTTGCAGGGAAAGAAAGATAACACTCAGAGGAAGCATGGCCAACGTCTGCGCCAGCAAATAGGCATCGACCTGATCGCCCAACCCGAACACGCGCGCGATGTAGGCATCGCGCAGGATGCCCAAAAGTTTGGCTATGCCTGCCCCCGCGCCGAAATGGACGGCACCGATGACGACCGCCCGAACGCTCAAGGCGCTGTTCCATTGACGCGTGCGCGCGTCTTCCGCCAAGCGTTCCGGCTCGCCGTCGACCGCGCGACTCGCAGGATATCGCGCTGTACGAGCAACGTCAAAAAGAAACACGTCGCGGGCCCGAGCGGCAACAGCGCTCGATTAAGAGTGGTTGCATCGACGATGGACGCGCTTAGACCCGTGCCCCACAAGGCGGCCCCGAGAAATGCAACGCCGAGAGCTAGCGTCGTGCCCGCAGTGCTCAATTCATTTGACCAGCGCCGACGGCGGTGAAGCAGCAGGAGAAAAATCGCCACATACCACAACAGATGCCAGTTCTCCCAGGTAAACAGATTCGCCGTGAGACTTTCGACTGAATCACCGAGATCAGCAGGGTGCGCTCGGACCATATGCACGACGATGATGACTGCTGCGCCCGCGAAAGCAAGCGCGAGCACTCCGCGCAACAGCGGACGCAACGGACGATGAACCACCGCAAACATCAAGAAGGGAAGAAACGTAAGCGCCCAAGCGATCCCAGGCCGCTTGAAGAATGGCAGGAAAGCCAGCAAGAGAATGGCCATTGCGGCATCCCCTTTGCGCCGGAAGCGGATCCACGACGCTGCCGCCATGAACGCCAGGCAGAAAATCACCGATAGCGGTAGATCGCCATAGCCCGCCAGCGCCGCATGCGTATCGAGGATCGGCAAGGACAGGGCCATGTAGGTTGCGCCTAGGGCAAGCGGCCAGTACCCCACCGTACGAAACAATTGTCCGGCCATGGCCACACCCAGAGCGGCGAGAAGCATGGCCCACGTCAGTCCGATCGCGGAATCATCCCAGGTATGTGTGGGGCCCAGTGACCATACCTGGATCAGCGGCACCAAGGGCGGATAGTCAGGATTTGCATCGGTGTAAACCGCATCGTGGGTGCTGCTGGAAATTTGTAGCCATTCATCAGGACTCACGAATCGCTTCAATTCGCCGGTCTCGAACCACACGCGAGCCTTGGTTCCCCATTGCTGCCATGCATCCCAAGGGTAGAGAGGTTGTGCCGTCGCCTCCAAGCCGAGTCCTGCGAAGCGAAGCACCAAGACTGCTGCAATCACGATGACCAGCCACCGTCCCACACCTCCCGATTTCAACGGGGGAACAGCGTGCGCAACACCCCTGTCCCCGCGAAGCGAGTGTCGTAGCACCACGGCGAGAAGCACGCACAGAGCGACCTGAATTGCGGCCGCCGGCACGAACCGCACGCCAAAGCCCAGGGCTCCAGAAACATACAGTCCCACGGCACCGAAAATCTGGCCGACAACGTATCCGTAACCGAGCGCACACAACCAGCTTCGCCGCCCAAAGGTAAACGCGAATCGCACGGCGAGCGTACCGCCGACCAGCGCGAGCAACTGCGGCACCAGCAATTCAATCGCTCTCATGCGATCACTCTGAATACCACGTTGCCGTGGACATACCCGAGTGGCTTCACGTGCAATGCTTGCGTCTCCCGCGAGGCACCACCACTCCAGATCAGCCGCTGGGACTTCTCGTCGTACCTTGCCTGCCGCGACCACGTCAGGAAGATAAGGTCGCCGGGCCGAATGAATTGCGCGCCGGGCAGGGCACCGGAAACGGCATCATAGTGAACGAGCAACGGCAGCAGATGATATGCTGCGCGCCCTCGCGAGTACGGATCATCGCCAAAAACAAAGATGCGCTGATTCGGATCGCGAAATCCGCGCTTTACGGATTCCGCAAGCATGTAGATGTCGCCGTCCGGACCCCTTCGCCAGCGTTCTTCGATGGGTCCGCTGCCAAACTCCTCTGCTGTGGCGCGATGCTTCGCAAGCAGATCCAGCTGCCAGCGTGCGTCCAAGCCGGCCCAGCCTATTGTGACGACGGTGACGATTGCGAGGGTAGCAACGGACCGTGGCGGCCGAGCACGCCACAATGCAAGCACACCTAGCGCGATCGCTACCGCGACAAGCAGAACAGGCGAAATGATTCGGTCGCGCGCGCCGATTATGGCCAGATTGATCGATTGTCCATCCCACTTTCTGAACGATGCCCAGTTGCCGATTTCGATGGCCAGGCGATTCCCCACCGTATCTTCCTGAGCATCGACACCATGGATCAGGATAACGTCTCCAGGATAGCCAGCGAACGCTACGGCAACTCCAATGATCTCCCCGGTCCAATCGGGGTTGCGGGAGAGATCGAGCAGCTGAGTCTCGCCGAGCTCGTGCTCGATCGGCGCGCTGAACGTCTTGTCCGGGCGATCGGCACGGCGCCAAAGCACGTTCAGCTTGGCATCCGGGCGTCGCGGAACGCAATCGCATCGGATGAGAGGAAGGTTAGCCAGCCCGGTTGGCACCTTCGTCCATGTCGCAACGGCAATATTGCCATTGGCAGCAACTTCCAGGAGGTAGCCGTCCTTTCCAAGCGCACCGCGGCCAACACTGGCCACGGGAGCGTCTGAATCAACGCCAAGACGGCCTCGTCCATCCATTCGCGAGTCGAGCCAACCCATCTCCTGCGCGATGCCTGCCACGAGAAAGATGAGGACGACCACTGTTACGGGCAGAATCGCAAACGCGACACCTCGCCGCAGTGATCGGCTGCGCGACTCTTCCTTGCTCGAATTCGAGAGGACCGCCATCAGTTGCGCGCGATCAGTACGCCCGGTCGTCCAGGAAGACACGCGTGATCGTCATCCAGATCACGCGAACATCGAGGGCGATGGACCAATGGCGTATGTAGTAGAGGTCGTAAGCGACCCGCATTTCCATTTTATCGACGAGATCGGTCTCGCCGCGCCACCCGTTGACTTGAGCCCAACCCGTGATGCCGGGCTTGATCTTGTAGCGCAGAAGGTACCGGTCGACCAATTCGCCATATTGCTCGTCGTGCTCGAGAGCATGCGGTCGGGGTCCAACCAACGACATACGCCCCGTAATCACATGCACCAACTGAGGAATCTCGTCGAGATTCGAACGCCGCAAGAACGCGCCCAACCTGGTGATCCGCGGGTCGCCGCGCACCGCCTGGCGGACGCTGCCTGCGGGCTCGTCGTGTGCATGCATCGTTCGGAATTTCCAGACCTCGATGGGCCGGCCGTACAAGCCGCCTCGTCTCTGCCGAAAGAATATGGGCCGGCCATCGATCGTCAGAATCGCCCCGGCGATGACCAGGATTAGCGGAATCGCCGCGATCAGAAACAGAGTGCCGAGCACGACGTCTTCCAACCGCTTGAGAAACGCACGCCCGCCGGCAAGAGGGGAGTCGGAAAGACAGATGATCGGCTGTCCTTCGAGCTCGCGCACGCTTGAATTCAACAAGACCAGCGAGGACAGATCGGGAACCCAGTTGATCTCGATCGCTTCACCCGCGAGCCTCTCGGCCAAGGCCTCGAGTCTCCACACTTCGTTGGCAGGCAGCGTGAAGTAGATCGTATCCACCGCGCGCGATGCCAGCAACTCGTCAAGAGCATTCCAGGCGCGTTGCGACAACGCATTCGTAACGTGTGCATCGTCGGGGTGTTGCTTCTCCAATTCGTTGAAGTCGATGGTCCCGACAACTTCAATCCCGATCCACCCGTTGCGTTGCATCAGCTCGACAAAATCACCCAGGCCCGGACTCCTTCCGACCACAATCGCGTAGCGGACATTCAGTCCCTGCGATCGAAGGCGGCTCAACGCAAAACGGATGGCGCCATGAATCGCGACCTGCGCGAAGTAGCCCGCCACGACCCATTTCAACAGCGCCTCGCGCGAGAACGTTTCGGTGCTCTTGGTGAGAAAGGAAAGCGTTACCAGGAACATCAGCGTGATCACCCAGGCGCGCAAGAGGACACTCGACTCGAGGAGCCATCCGCCGAGTCGCATGCGATGCGAAACATCGTTCGCCCGGTAGACGATCGGCATCAAGACCGCCGTCGTTGCAGCGAGCGTCACATAGGGCGACGCGAAGCCGCCGGTCCGCTCGACCGTGAAATAGTAAAGAAGCGCCGCCACGGCAAGCATGTCGATCGCCATGACCGTGCCGCTCAACAGGCTGCTGAAGCCTCGCGTTACGCCGGTGGGTCGAGGACGACCAGGGCCCGGTATCGACGCAACAGGCGACGCACTAGGTGTTGGCTTTGCTTCGCCGAGCATCCCTAATCTGCTCCCACACCAGTTCGGGCACGAACAACAGACATTGGGCGTAACGACGTCCAAGGCGCTTCGGTTCGCGCAGCAGGCGCCATATCCATTCTGCCCCGATCCGTGCGAGAAATTTCGGGCATCGCTGCTGCACACCTGCAAAAAAATCGATACCTGCTCCAACGCAAAGGGCAACTCCGTAATCGAGGTCGCCGCGATGTCTCGCGATCCAGAGCTCCTGTTTTGGCGTTCCTAGTGCCAGAAAGACAATGTCCGGCCGTGCCTCGCGTATTGCAGCAACGCACGCCGCATCCTCGCCTGGGTCGTGCTCGAAACCCAGGGGAGGGGCATGCATTCCAGCAATTCGCAAGCCCGGAAACTCGAGCGCGCAACGCTTCAGGGCAAGTTTGAGCGTCTTCGGCATCGGACCGAGAAAGAAGACGGAGCAGCCTTTGCGCTCGGCCTCAGTGAGGACCGGCTGGACCAGATCAGCACCTGCAACACGCCCTGGAAGAGGTGTCTTTCCGATGCGGCTTACCCAGACCAAAGGCATTCCATCCGTCAGCACGAGGGTCGCCGCGGCATACGCGCCTCGAAACCCCTTGTCGCTCTGCAGACGGATCATATGGTCGAGATTGGGGGTCACCACAATGTGCCGGCCGCGCGTATGCGCCAGCGCGATAATCCGCTCGACCGCATCACGCGGCGTCAGGCGATCAATCTCGACCCCCGCGATGCGAGTGCGGCTCATCGGTCTGGATCAGCCTTCTGGACAAGAAACTCGTTCAACGCCAGGTGCCGAAGCTCGGACCTCTCCAGCACCGCAATAGCGTCAAGCGGCGTATGCACCAATGGATCCCCATGGAGATTGAGCGAGGTATTGACCACCCCGCCGATGCCGGTGAGCTGACGGAACTCGTCGATCAGTTTCCAGTAATCGGGATTCGCTTCTCGGCTCACGATCTGGGGCCGGCAGGTCTTATCGTACGGGTGTATGCCGTTCACCAAGTCGTCTTGTCCTTTTTGCGTCGTATCGAAGGACAAGATCATGTATGGGCTCGCGGCGCGCTTCGGATTGACGAAGTACAGTGGCGCGGACTCGTCGAGCACGGATGCGGCGAAGGGCATCCAGAAGTCACGATTCTTCACCGCCTCGTTAATTTCCTGAATGACGCCCCGTCGCACCGGGTTTGCCAGAATCGCGCGGTTGCCAAGCGAGCGAGCACCGAACTCCTCGCGCCCCCAGAACCTGGCGACCACCTCTCCCTGCGCAAGGAGCTTCGCAATTTCATGCTCGATGCCCGTTGTCCGCGTAACGGTCATGCCGAGCGCCACCGCCCTCGTGCACGCCGCGTCAACCTCAGCGCCGGACCACGATGGGCCAAGGAAAAATGCACCGATGCTCGGAAGATTGTCCACGCTGCGCGAGCTGGCATATTCGAGGTAACACGCGCCAATCGCATTGGTTTCATCGCCGCAGGAAGGAAACACGAACAACTCGTCGACCTCGTCCAGCGCGAGGATCTCCTTGTTCGCCTTCACATTCATGAACACGCCCCCCGACACGGCAACGCGGCGAACCCCTGTCGCGCGCACCGCGCGTCGCACGAGTTCGCAAAGCATCCGCTCGGTAAAGAGTTGGGTGCCCGCCATGATCGAATCGAAGCGTTCTCGACGAAAGATTTCGTCGAGCGTCGGCTGAACGTAGTACATATGCCGCACGCCATTACGGCGATGCCACACTGGACTGCCGTCGCCCGCCCACTCGAACAACGCGCTCAGTCGGTCGGCGACCTGTGTCGCAGGACCACCCTTTGCGTATGGAGCCATGCCCATCATCTTGTATTCGTGCTCGAGCGGCACCATCCCCTGAAGGAATGTCACGTGCGCATACAGAATGCCGAACGACTCCGACCAGGGCACAGCGAAGCGCCGGTGCAGCTTCCCTTCGGCGCCAAGGCTTACCGTTGAGCACAGACCGTCCCCAGCACCGTCGCAGGTAATCACGAGCACCGGGTCAGCGAACTCCCTTCGACCGAAATAGGCGGAAGCTGCATGACACGTATGATGGTCGACAAACCGAATCGCTTCAGATCGAAACCCCATGCCGAGAACTTTCGACAGACGTTCACGTCGCCGAACCTCCCGGTGAAGCGCGAACACCGGCGTTCTGCGAAGCGATCCTTTCAGTCGAGAGGCGTGCGTGGCTGTTCGCTCGAACTCTGCGAGAATGCCCTGCCGATCGCGATCGGGGGGTTGATGTACTCCCGCCAATGCCACGACATCGACGTCGGATGGTTGCAATCCATTGTGCTGGAGCACGAATTCAATGCTCTTATACGGAAACCCGGAATGATTCTTTTCCCGCGTCGGTCTCTCTTCCTGCAACGCGACTAGCCCGACGCGATCGCTTATCAGCGCCGCCGATGCATTGTGTGTGTCCGATACGCCCAGTACGTTCACAGGCGTCTTCACGCTCGCAACGCATGCGGATGCAGGTGGTCCGCAGGCGTTTCGAGCTCCGTCGCCCGAACGACCGCCGAAGCCTTCGCTCTCCTATCAAGGTCAGCGGCAACCCCGCGTGATGCGATCACGAGGATTGCAAGTGGCCCGATGAAGTGCGGTTGCTCCAGTATGTTGTCGAAGAACAGCATCGGTACCAGAGCAACACACCCTACCGCAGCGGCAATCCCGATGCCGCGTGCACCAGGGTGCCGAGCGGCAATGATCGCCATTTGCCGGGCGAGCGAAACAAAATAGAAGGCCAGCACAACCACCGCAGGCCATCCGAGTTCGGCGCGCAGCGACGCCCACCCGGAAAAAGGCATCGTCAAGATTGCACTCTTGTTGGTAATTTCCTGCGCCACCTCCGCGTCCCACAATCCATACATGGCCCAACGTTCGGGCTCCGGAGCAGGCCCCAACAACCTTGCGAACGGGCCTTCGGTCTCCTTATAAAGGATGTCAGCCGACGCGGCACTCGCGGCCCGCGACCCCAACATCCCCGGCCCCACACCAAGAATGGAATTATAGCGTTGTCCGAGTTCGAAGAACACGCGCGTAAGCAGTATCCTCTTTTCGGAATTCTCCCAATTAGAGACGAGCCCTTCGAAGTTGTCCCGCACCCACGATTGCGCCAGCACGCCCGTCAACAAGATCACAAGAATCGCCATGCTCGATCGACGCACGGTTCGGAGTCGGGATAAGTCCGTACCCACGACCATAAGCATCACGATCACGAGACCGGCGGCGCCGAAAATGCATGCGGAATACAGTTTCGCGCTGGCACCCCAAACCAGGAAGGTCGAGGCCACGACGTTAGCGCACCCCATCATCCAGGCTCGCCTTCCATCCAAGGCAGCCGTTCGGGTCAACAGACGCACGACGCACACCGACAGTGTGGCTGCTCCCCATAGCCCAACCAGATTCGCGTTACCCCATGTGCCGGCGAACCAATCACCGGGTTCCGGCTCGCCATGGCGAATGAGTTGGACGATGCAGATCGGGACTTGCAACCACAGCACGAATAACAGAAAGCGCGAGAGAAGAGGAGCGATCTGATCCGGAAGGCGTGGACAAGCGGCGCCAAGCAGAAGCAATGGCGCGCCCAACGTCACCATCCAGACGAACCACTGCAAAGGGCGAGCCCCGATGGTTATCAGGCCGAACACGGCCGAGGCTGTCGCGGAGATGAAGAATCCAAAAAGCAGCAGCGATCGGAGCGAGCCGCTGAAACGCAGGCCCCCGATTCTTATCACCCGGTACAATAACGCAAGCGTCACGCCGAACAGCGCAGCATCGCCAGGAAACAATGACGCGGCGATTCCTATGAGCATTGCGTCGGCCAAAGGCGCCGCAAGCACGCCCGCCAACGCGATCACCATTGCAGCAAGCGTAACCATCCTTCCGGCGACACTGAATTGCACATCGAACAGCGCCAGCGCGGCCGCGATGACGGCCATCCCCCATGGAGCGCGATGCCAAAAGCGACCGATCATGGCGACGGCCGTTTCAGAATCTTCAGATACAACGCTTCCAACTTGCCTGCCACCGATTCGGCATCGAGTCCTAGAGCCGTGATCCTTTCACGTCCACCGCGCGGGTTCGCTGCGAGTACTTCGGCAATGCCGTCGGCCACCGACTTCACCTCGTAAGAACAAAGCCGCGAATTCGCCACGCCTTCGAGCAGCCACGCGACGTCTCCCACCGGCACTCCGACAACCGGCGAGTCGCACGCCATGGCCTCCTTGACGATATTCGGAGACCCTTCGCGTAGTGACGTCAACAGGACTACATCGGCTGCACACAGCCATAGCGGGACTTCATCGTGCGGCACGCCTTCCAGGGGAATCAGCTTTACCGCGATGCCTCGCGCTGTAAGCTCCTGCACCGCAGCCTCGGCAAGACTGTAGTTCTTCGTAGGATCGAGGCGGCGACCCCCGAACAAGACAACAGCTCCATCGTCCCAACCGAGACGCGCTCGCGCGTCGTCGCGACTCGCTCGAACGAAGCAATTCAGATCGACACCGTTGGGAATGATTTCGGTCCGTTTCCGAAGCGGTCGCGGCAGGTGCTCTAGCATCGCCGCTGTCTTGACGACGATCGCGGAAGCCGCGAAGCCGGCCAAGCGGCTTGCGACGGAGCCTACCCACGACTTCGTTCTTCGCGCGAGACGACCCTCCTCGCCATTGATATCACCTCCGCAGTAGCTCACCAGCAAGGGCGTCCGGAAACGGGCGCAGACGTCGGCCACGACTGCGGCGGTGTAGCCGAAGTGTGCATGCACCAGGTCGAATGCGCCTGCGCGCAGCGCCAACCGCGTCCGGCGTCTCAGGCCTGCGTAGTCCCGGCGAGCATGCACGACCTCGCAAATGATTCCACGCCGTCGAAGACTGTCGACCTGTGCCTCGACGAACACACCGAAATGCGGCATGCAGGGCGCTGGCCACATGTTCGAGACATGCAACACCTTCAGGCGCCGTGTCCCTGAAGCCATTTCCTGCGCCAGAATTCGAAGGCGACGAACAACCAGATTCGATGCGGATCGACGCGCGCCCCGGAAAGGAATCCGTCGACGGCACGTTTCAACGCAACCGGATCGACCAACCCGGAACCCCATAAGGAGTCGCCGCTCAAGAGGTCGCGGACGTAAGCGTTAAGGCGGCCGGTGCGCATCCAGGACGCCAGCGGAATCCCGAAACCCTGCTTGGGTCGGTCGATCAAATGCCGCGGCACCAGATCGTAGAGTACGCTGCGCAGCAAATGTTTCGCGCCCAGCGGTCCCATCCGGAATCGAAGCGGGCAGGCGAAGGCGAACTCTGCCAATCGATGATCGAGCAATGGCTCTCTCCCTTCGAGTCCGACCCGCATGGTCATGCGATCGACCTTGACCAGAATGTCGCCGGGGAGATAGTGGTGAAAATCCCAGCGCATCATCGCTTCTTCGAGCGACGGTGAAGTCGAATCCAAGCCTGGTCGCAGCACCGCTCGGGTTCCGAGCAGATGTCGCACCTGGTTTGGCGTGGTGTGGGAAATCGCGAGTTCAAACACCCTGGTGCCGTCTCCCCCCAATAGCGCCTCTGCAAGCTTGCGCACCCGATCTTCCGACTTGTCGAAATTTCCACGGGAGCGCATTCCGAGAATACTCTCCGCAAGTGCAGCGCCACCGCGGCTGTTCATTGCATGTCCTGCGAATCTGCGCAATGGCGCGGGAACTCGTTCAAGCGCGCGGATCTTGTCCGGGATCGTCGCATAGTTGACATAGCCGCCGAACAATTCGTCGCCGCCGTCGGCGGAAAGCGCAACCTTGACTTCGGTGCGTGCCAGCCGCGCGACCAGGATCGTCGGGATGGCCGACGTGTCGCCGAACGGTTCGTCGAAAAGGTCGCCCCAGCATTCGACTGCCCGCTCCGCTTCATCCATCGTCAAGCGTTCGGACCTATGGTGCGTTCCCAGGTGCGCCGCGACTGCCTTCGCCCATTGCGACTCGTCGTAGGCGGGCTCAGCGAAGCCGATCGTATAAGTTCGTGTGTCGGCGCCCAGCCGGCTTGCGATGATGGCCGTCACCAGCGACGAGTCGATGCCGCCGGAAAGGAACACTCCGACCGGCACGTCAGATACCAGGCGATACGCACATGCGCTTTCCAACAGCTCGCTCAGGTGCTCCTTGGCGGCGCGCTCGTCGCGCGGCACGTCGACCGTAGACGCGGCCGTCTCGAGGTCCCAATATCGGCCCGTACGCAAGCCTTCCGAGCGCGAATAGGTAGCCCAGGTGCCCGGCTCGACGATGCGCACCGCTGTGAAGATCGTGCGATTGCCGGCGATATACCCGAATTGAAAGAACTCGCCGAGCGCGCCACCATCGAGCTCGCGCGGCCAGGATCGAAATGGCTGCAAACCGCGCAGCTCCGACGCAAAACCGAAAATTCCATCATGGAGAAAGAAATAGAGTGGCTTGACGCCCGCCCTGTCTCGAACCAACAAAAGGCGTTGTTCGATGCGGTCCCATATCGCGAGAGCGAACATTCCGATGAAGCGCCCTATCGCTGCGGTTCCCCAGAGCGCATACGCCTCCAGCACGACTTCCGTGTCGCTCGTGCTCTTGAACTGAACGCCTTGCGCTGCGAGCTCGGTCCGGATCTCCTTGAAATTATAGATTTCGCCATTGAATACTGTGCAGTAGCGTCCGCTGGCCGAAACCATCGGCTGGTGTCCGGACGGACTTAAATCTATGATCGAAAGTCGACGGTGGCCGAGTCCCAGCACTTCATCGTCGCGAACGTCTTCCCATGTCCCGTAGTCATCCGGCCCGCGATGGGACAGGCTTTGCAGTCCAAGCTCCAGCGCTCCGGAAAGTTCCCGCAATCGCGAGGTTGGACCCGAGTAACCGATTATTCCGCACACTTCGTGTCGCTCCCGAGTCAACTCGTCCGCGATTCCGATGAATCGCGGGATTTGTCGATACGCTCGAGAAAGTCGGCGAGCCTGACATTGGCCTCGAGCCACTTGCGCCGATCGAGTTCAGATCGGGCACGCGCTCCGTGTCGGAGGCGCGCGGCGCAGGATTCGTCGCGCCAGGTGGCCAAGACCCATTGCACGGCATCCTCGATATCGCTGGCAAGCACACCGTCCACTTCGGACTCTATATATTCGCGCAGGTACGCGGATCCGCACGCGATGACCACGGCGCCGGCGACTTGTGCCGAACGAATCAGCGTCACGCCAGCGATCTTGTCCTGAAGCAATACGGCAACAACGATGGACGCTCCGGCGATCAACTTATCGAAGTCGGCCACCGGGATATCGGTGAGAATACGCACGTGCGGAATATCGACGAACCGTCTGCCGACGGACGCAGGGCACGCGACGACCCAATCAACTTCGCCGCTCGTCGCTCGCACGATAGCGACCAGCCCGTCCCAATCACGCGCGCTGCTGCCGCCGGAGAACGCGTACTTCGCATCGCGATTTGCCGGTGACGCAATCTCGGGGGGACCATCCGGCAGAAGAAAAATGCTGCTTGGCGACCCAACGAGTTTCGCGGCAAGGATTTGTCGCCCTATGTCGGTGCTATTGACGATCACCGCATCGCAGTTACGCAGCCCCGCTCGGACAAACCACTTCAAAACCCCGCGATCAAGCGGTTGCGGAACAGCATACACTGAATGGACCACCACCGCGAACCGCGCCGGAGGCCACACCGAGCGCACTAGCGCAGCGCACAAACCGGCGTAATGCGTTCCTACGACCAAGGTAGCTCGTCTCCATCCCAGCGCAACGGCAACCACGTGTCCGATGGCGACGCCCAGGCGAATCCATCGTCCTATGCGGAACCGACGCAAATGGTCATAACCGAAACCGAGCACACGCGCGGACCAGCCGCGGCCGGCGAGGAGGCTTACCGGCGGCGGCGTGCCTAAACCTTCTTCCTTGATCCAGACGATGCTCCTGGTGCAGGGAACGGCCAACTCTAACCCCTCGACGAATTCGACGATGCCAGCTTGGCGTAGACGGACTCGTACGAATCCACCATCGGCGAAACGCCGAATTCGCTTGCGGCTTTTCGTTCTGCGCGCGCCGCGAACTGCGACGCGCGATCGCGCTCCGACGCGACAGCGGATATTGCCTCCGCAAGCGCATATGCAGTCGGAGCAAATAGAAACCCGCTGGGGCTCGCGGATGGTCCCAGGATCAACGAAGTGTCACCCACGTCTGTCGCCACCACGACGCGGCCGGCGGCCATCGCCTCCATGATCGAGTTAGACATCCCCTCTGCCAGCGAGGCGGATACGAACACGTCCATCGATTCAAGGGCATCCCATGGACTGTCGCACGCAGTGCGAAACTCCGTCCGGTCGGCGATTCGCAGTTCACCCGCGCTCGCCCGCAGCCGTTCGATCGCAGCAGGATCGCCCTCTCCCCAATTAATGAAGCGAAAGTCCAGCCCTCGATCCTTCAAGACCCCCAACGCACGCAGCACGATGTCGTGGCCTTTGACGGGGTCCAGCCGCGCCAGCATGCCGATGCGCATCGGCCCCGATGCCGCAAAGGGTGGCGCCAGTGGCCGCTGCGGCAGAAGCAAGCCATTTGGAATATGGTGGAGACGCTCGGCTGGCATTCCCCAATCCAGCCACTCCGTGACGCCGGTCCTCGAATTGCAGACTACCGTTGCCCGCGCCCACTTGGCCAACACGGGCTCCGACCGCAAGTAGACCCTTGGGCCGATCCCGTACACCGCGCGGGATATCGTCCTGACGCCGAGAACGACATGACGCCCAGTGATGCGACCGCACAACGCCGCAAACGTATTGCATGGCTGCATCCACCCCTGGACAATGCCGATCTGGTGCCTCCGGACATATCGCACGCACTCCGATATAATGGAAAAGTCCCAGCGACCACGGCGATTCAGGCTCTGCAGTTTTATGCGTCCGGATTCCGCAAGTTCTGCCCAGTACCTTCCACCTGAAGCCATCGTCAGGATGTGCACCTCCCAGCCACGGTTCATCAGCCCGGTAGCAACGAGCATCAGCTGACGCTCGGCGCCGCCGCCATTCAAGCCTGGAGCGAGAATCAGGAGGCGGTTCATAGTTGCATGCATAAACGTATTATTTTAGTGCAAGACCGTCGTCATACCCAGTTCCACGGAGCGAAGGTAAGTCGAATGCCGATCCGGCCGCGCCGCGATTGCCAAAATCTGAAGTCTTGCAATGCCTAGCGACGAAGCAATCGTTTCATTGTCAAGGCCGTGGTCGATCGTAACCGCGCATTGGCTTCAGGTCGCCGTTCTGACAACCGCTTTTGCACTGGCTTATGCCGTTTTCGTCTGGCTGACGGTAAGCTACATTGCCCGCGCTACACTTCGCACGCCCGATCTCACACTTGCAGAATTCAAGCGCGTCATCGAAGCGGCAAGCGATCCTGCCGTCATCTCAGACATCGCGGGCCGAATTTTTCAGGGGGACGACGTTCGCGTAGTAGCCGCCCGCGACGCTGCGCGCGATCCATTTTTCGCCGACCACTTCATACCGATTTATACGATCTCTCGTTCGGACCTCAGGGAAACCTCCGTTGCGCCGCCGCCGAGCGCCGGGCAGCAGATTGTTGCAGTCCAGACTCGCGCCGAATCCTCCGACCGAACCATGGCCAACAGGATGGCGATCCTGTTTGCGGATGCGTTTGCCGATGGGGCTTTGAAAAGTGCGCTGGTGGAGTACGTGACGGCCCAGCGCGGCGCCCTGGCGACATCCAGCGAACGCCTCGAGGCAAAAATAGTGGCGGATCGAGCCTCGCTCGCACGGGTGGAGACAAAGATCGGGGAACTGCAGAAACTGAACGCAACCTATCCTCAGGCTAGCCGAGGAGATTCACGACAGGTTGTCTCCATCGCCGATGGAGGAGCGCGCTACCTTACACCAGTCACCCAGTTGGTCGGCGCGTCATCCGAAGCAATCGGCATTCGCGATTCAATAAGCGAATCGGAACGCAAGATCCGGCAACTGACCTGGATGAGATCTGTCTTCGACGAAGCGGGAAAATTGAATGCAGCGACATTTTCGGGTCGCAACTACATGGCTCAGCTGGAATCGATTGCACGATCGGATTCGCCGCGCGGAGTGGCCGATGCCGATGCGATCCGCGAGGCGCAGTCAACTATCGAAGCGGAATTAAGCGTGTTTCGCGGTCGCTACGTCATTGGATACACTTTACTGCGCGCTCCGCCGGAACGGCCTCCGCGTGCCGGGCCATCCCTTCTGGCACATGCTGCTGGTGGCATACTGACAGGCTTGGTTCTCGCGCTACTGTTGACTCTGGCGCTGCATTGGAAAATGGGCCGCAGTGAGCCGGCGAATCTTTGAACTTGCGACACTGCGCTTCATCGACGTACCGCTGCGACAATGAATTGATAGGCGAAGAGGTTCGGGTAGGCTCTGGCCAGAACGTGCAGTGCGCGGTTTCGGAACGAGGCCAGATTCATGACTCCGGTCGTAAAATCGGTCTTTACTACACGATAGCCTGTCTCATCCAGCAGTTCGAAAAGGGTTCGTTTGGTATAGAAGTGCACGTGCGTTCGGTCGAGCAGACCGGCCTCCCTATATTCGAAACGCCCGAACAACACGCGGGCGCGGTTCTTGACATGCACAAAATTCGGCGTGGAGACGATTACTCTTCCGCCGATCTCGAGTAACCCGGATGCCTGGCGTAGCAACTCGGGCGCGTTGCGAACGTGCTCGATGACATCTCCGAAAAAGATGGCCGTAAATTTGCCTGGAATTTTGCTGAGGCCCTCGTCTTCCAGGTTGACTTCGTGAACTTGCGTGCACACCCGTCTGGCTATCTCCGCCAGTCGAGGATCTTGCTCGACACCGACGACACTGCAGTTTTTCTGCTTGGCCAAGTATTCGGCAAGGTATCCCGCCCCGCATCCGACGTCCAATACCGTTTCACCGTCGCTGAAGAATTTGGCGCGTTGTAACATCTTGGCTTCCCTCTATGGTGCACGCCGACACAGTGCGAACCGACTGAAGGTTTGTATGCGATGCGCAGCCGGATGATACCGCTTGTGCATGGCCAACCACAGAATGGCGACCGGTGGGCCAGTTGGGAAGCTATGCGATCTGGATGGTCTGCCTGCGAAGCCGAAGATTGAGATCGACGAGTTGCCCGCTAAGCGCGCGCGTCGGCTGGGCGACCAATCCGACGATGCTGCGGTCAGAAATCGGAACCTGGACGATCGACTCGATCTACGCTCGCAACGCACTCATTGGGCGGACGCACCTTCTGGGGTCTTAGCTCGCCGCAATTTTTGCGCATGCGCTCCAGGCGCAGTACTACATACATAGTTCAACACATCGTCATCCGGGGTGCCCGGCTTCGCCGGGACGTATTCCGCTTGCGTACCCGGCAGCTGCCGCGATCGTGAAACGATCTTCCCGCCACCCATGGCATTGGCGTAATCGGTCCCTTCGATGCCGGCCAGCTTGCGGTTCCGGCAATCGACGAGCGTGACTGCGATCGTCGATCGATTTGCAATTAACGTATCCGGATCCAGCTGCGCTTCCTTGTAGTCATAGAGCAACCAAGCTCGGCGTATTGCTCCATTCATCGTGACGTTCTGGTGATCTCCGTAGAAGGTTACCAGTCCGTCCTTGCTCTCGGTGATGTAGTCCCACTTGTGCGGCGGTGCCGCGTGCGCGTTCGCAGTCCAACAAAGGATTGCCGCCATACACCCAGCGAACACAGTCTTGGACAAAGGAGTAGAAAAGGGCCGCGGGTCGCGTGACGCACGGCCCCTATTGAGAGGCTTAGAAGAATCCGGGTGCGTTCCAGTCGTTCAGGTTCGTGTTCGATCCCCGGCCCCCGGTAAAGCCGTTGTGCGATGGATAGCCGTGGGCGACGTTCTTCTGCGTATCGAAGCAGATGGGCTCCTTGAATTCCTTCGATATCGTGATCATTCCCGGAAACTCGTTCTTCGCGTATTGAAAGAGGGGCTCAGTGGCGCGATCGACCTTTCCGCCGACCTCCTCCTCATGATGCCCCGGAATGTACACCGCCGGTCGATACGTTTCGAGCATCGGCAGCAGGATCTTCGCCTGCGATTCGGCGATAACGTTAGCCGCGACGGCACCGAGCAGCACATCTACCGGGCCGATATTCGCCAGCGCCTGCTTTTCATAATCGGTCATGATGCCGCCGGAATCGCGCCACGCCAGCTTGAATCCGTCGTCAAACGTGAACACATACGCGATCGTGCCCTGTGTGATGATGTTCGGATCGGACGAGCCACGCGCGAGTATCGTGGCCAGCGACGAGGCCTCGCTTGGCGTCGGTACGGGCGCGCCTGCCTTATAGGCGGTGCCGAATGCCCCGGTAAATGCGGGAGGTTGCCCGTGCTTAGCCAGAATCGGCTGAATGGTGATTCCGAGGTTGGGGAAGTTCATCACTTCACCGGTGGTCCCGGTGACCGAAATCAGTTGCGAAGGATTGATAGGCTGCGTCAACAACTTCGTAATGGTGATGGGCGCGGCAATAATCGGCGCATGGGTTTGGTTCCCGACCTGTGCCGTGTCAGCCATGTGGTCGTAGTGGCCATGTCCGACCAGCATCAAATCAGCGCGGGTGACGTCGGACGGCAAGAATCCGAGATCCTTGTATTGCGTTCCCGCCCGGTCGTACCACTGGTCGAGCAGGATCACATGGTCTCCGTAAACCAACTCGTAGTTCGTAAACCCCATCCATCGAACGAGCAGCGTCTTGCTGTCCTTTATCGTCGGTCCGCCAGTCGCTGCCATGGTCAGCGAGTTGCAAGCAGCTTCCGGCGAGGCTGCAGTGAGCCGCGGGTCGCCCGGATCACCCGCGATCGCATTCGAAGCGAACGCGAGCAGTCCGACAGCGATCAAGTTAATACGTGTGTAGTTGCGCTTCACTGTACCCTCCTAGAATATGTATTTTCGGATTTCCAAGTACATCGGACCATTCGTCACCGACCGAAGTGAATCGTCCCGGGCGGCGCATAGTTCCGCGTAGCAGCCGCGAAAGCGCGAAAGGCCGGAAAAGACCGGCCCCTCGCGCCGCGGTGATTTTAGTTCATGACTTTGACCGAATCGGTAGCCACGAATTGACCCTGGTTGCCGTTTCTCTGTAGCGTGCCGGCCACGCTGATGACCACCGAGTCGCCTGCACTCAACCCTGATAGTTGACCCTTGTTAAACGTGGCGACGTAAGTCCCCCCGTCCGAAGACAGTGCGCCAGACACCGCCGGTACGCCATTCAGTGTCACGTTGCTGACGGTCCACTGCGTTAGGTCGAAGCCTGGCGCCAGCGTAATGAAGGCGGTTACGAGACCGTTGCCGGAGCGCAGATTGATCGATTCCGGCGTGATGCTGACCGCGACGGGTGGCAGGCAGAAGCCATTGGCACCGCCGTCGATCGGGTTCACGCATTGCGTCAGGTTGATGACGCCGGTCGCAGGACTCGTCGGCCAGGGCAGAACGCCGACGTGATTTACGCCTGGCTGGGACCAATCGCAGACGCCCGTTGGAAAGATCGCCTGCAAGCGCGCCATTTCCGCATCACTGAAATGCACGGCATAATCGCTTGGATCGATGGGCTTCAGCTGGCATTTGAGCTTGCTCGCCGAAAGCGGTCCCCCTGCAACATAGCGCGGGAATGCGAACGACGGCATGAGTTTGTTACACGTCGTAGTGGGCTGGCTGCTGAAGGTCTGTGGTTCGGCCACGAAGGTGCTGGCGTTGGTGAAGCAGCCATCGACCGCCGCAGCGGGCTTGTCCTTGATCACCTTTTCCCGCTGCGACAGATTCGACGTGTCGGCCTTATATGCTTCCATCCACTGGTCGAACACCACGCGTGCCGGCGCATCCAGCGCAACGGTCGCCGGGATGGCACGCCACATCACGTGGTTAGCCGAGTTGCCGTTGGCTTCCCGCACCCTTTCGCGAGCCGCAAAGTGCTCCCATTGCAAGTGGTAGTTGGTCGTTGTCTCGCTGTAAATTCCCGTGAAGTCGAATATGGGGATATCGGAAAGTCCACCGCCGCCCCCCAGACTCAGCCCGGCCTGATAGGCGCGCTTGATCGCACCGATGTCGCCAACGGTCCGTTGCGGAATGTAGTTCTCGTCCTGATCGTAGCCGCCGATCTTCTCATTCAGGTTCAGGAACTGTGTTGAGTTGATGGCCCCGCTGTTGAGAGCGGCAAGTCCATATTGCACGCCCACATTGTCGAATGCACGCAAAGCGAAGCCGGTCGCCGAATCCTTGCCAAAGACATTGGCGTTCTCGTCATAGACCGTCGGCCGCGCACCGGTTTTGTTTGTCACCGGGTCGTAGCGCAAGCTCACTGGAACCGCCGAACTCCACACAGCCGACTGGTAACCAGGAACATCGACGCGGCCCGGTACCGGATCGGTCCGCTGCGACTGATTTGCCGCTGCCAGCAGCGTTGTGGTGTTCGCGTATCCCGACACCATCGCCTGTTGCGCAGGTGTAAAACCCGTCGGATCGGTGACAGCGAAGTAATGCGTCAAGAGATGTCCGTCTTGTCCCGAAAGGGCGATCGTGAACGGATCGGGGAACGTACAGTCGATGAGGATGCCGTCAAAGATCCCGGGAAGCGCATCGGCGACCTGCTCGCTCGTGTAAGACCCCCCCGAACACCCGCGGCTCACCGTGTAATACGGAACGCCGAAGGTCTTGATGAAATGCTCTTTGCCCATCGCCGTCACTTCACTGGCGAGAAGCGCGTTACAGCTTTGCGCAGCGTAGTTGAGCGTGTTGATGAACATTCCGAACCCTCGTCCGAGCAGCGTCGGATCCAGAATGTTTTCGCCCATAACTGAGCCTTGGATATACCAGCCTCCGGGGCAACCAACGCCGTGCAGTCCTTGCAAGCGTTGGTTCCAGCCCTTGGGCGGTGTGAATGGGGTGGGCGGTGGTTCGGTCGTCGGATCGTGCAATATTGCGTTCTGATAGATGCCGCGATCCATGGTCCCGGTTTCGACGCGCACCACGAAGGGCATCGTCACACCTTTGTCGGTCGTCGTCATCGCGACGTCCGACGGAAGCGAGGTTGTGTTGGGCATTGGCTTCAAAGCCCCCCCCGCGGTCGACCTGTAAATGTATTGAACGTTGGTTGACGCGGCGCAGTCATCGGTGCTGATCTGCACAGGCGTCAGCGTCGAGCCGTCTGGAAGCTTGAAGCTCTGCGTCTGACAGATGAACGGTTCTTGGCGCGGTCCCGAAAAGATCGGACCATTGATCGAGTAATTGACCAGCGTCGCTTGCTGGGCTGCCTGCCCGTTGCCGGTCGGGTTGGTAAACACCTCCAAGGCGTTGGCCCCGAGTTTCAGGCCCGTCACCAAGCCGGTATAGGTGCGCGCCGCTAGATCGGCACGAAACATGGAGGTCACATCTTGCCCGTTCAGCTTGATGACGATGTGATTCAGCGGAAACTGGCCGGGGGCGTCGACCCGCACCAGTGCGTTGCCACCGCTGACCATATCCGGTCGTGAAGACAGCGTGGTGATGGCCAGCCCGTCGGCCGCGAAAACCGGCGTGATGGCCGCTGCCATCATTCCGCTCAACAATAGGACACCTGCTCGCATCCAGTTCAGGCCCATGGTTACTCCTCCGTGCTAGGACAATCATCGGTGACGCCCGACTGCGATAGTCGGACCGGGATCAGACGATTCCTGGATCGGCGGACCTCGAGCGCTACGAAGAGGTGAAATCGCCGATTGCTGTACGGTACACCCGGGCTCGGCGAAAGCTTCCCGGCAGTTACAAATATTTACATTTGCCCAAGGGCGGCCCGCCAAACGCATGCGCGCCCACGCTGCGCACGCTTCTCAGACGAAGTAGGGGAGGACTCGTGGGGCGAGTGTCCCGCCAAGCAAGCCGAAATGGGAACGCCAACGACAGGCTTGCCAGCAACCTGTTGAACCGGATCTACATGACTGGTGGCCAAGGGCGGAATTGAACCACCGACACACGGATTTTCAGTCCGCTGCTCTACCAACTGAGCTACTTGGCCAAGTTTTCGATTTTACCAGAGTCGCGCAGCCCGACGTCACCCGGCCCGTCACCGCGCCAACGCGTATGCGCTGACCAACGTCAGCCCAAACGCTCGTCCAGGACCACGCTGGCGGGCAGGCGGCGCCATGAAAGCGACGATGCAAGATCCTCGTCGAGCATCGCCCCCAATCCCGGCGCATCGGGAACGACAAAGGCTCCTTCCACCAGCGGTGCGACGCATCCGCCCGCCAGCGCATCGAAAAGCGGCGTTTCCGCGCACTGATGCTCGAGCCACAACAGCGTCGGAGAGGCCGCACATAGATGGACGCTGGCGAGGTGGGCGATTGGCCCCGTAGGGTTGTGCGGTGAAAATTGCACGCCATGTTCGGAGCAGAGCTCGGCGATCGCGAGCATGCCGCGATAGCCACCGGCATACTTGATGTCGGGCATGAGCACGTCGTAGAGCTTCGTGGTGCACATCGCGCGCGCCTGCTCGATGACGAAAATACCCTCGCCCCCGGCGAGCGCGATGCCGTGCCCGTTGGCGATCGCGCGAAGCCTTGCGATGTCGGCGAAAAGAGAGGGATGCTCGGAGATCGGACACTCGATCCAGTGCGGACGCACGTCGCGAAGCGCAAGCAGCAAAGCAGCCGCCCGCTCAGGATCGAAACGCCAGTGGCAATCGACCATAAGAGGAACATCCGGTCCAATCGCTGCGCGCACGGCACGAATGCGCTCGATGCCAAGACGGATGCGCTCGTCGATCGGCGTCGACCGCGCATCCTGTGAAATCACTCCGTCGAACGGCGCGATCTTGATGCTGCGGTAGCCCATCGCGAGAGCGGCGAGCGCCGCGCCGGCGAACCCTTCCGGATTGCGCACGGTGATACCGCGGTTGATATTGGCGTAGGCCGCGACGCTACGCCGGTGCGTGCGTCCCAGCCATGCATGCACGGGAAGTTCCTCGCGCTGCGCCTGGATGTCGCAAAGCGCCTGCTCGACGGCGCTCTTGACCGCGTGAATCACCATGCCGCCCGGCGAATGCGCGATCGCGTCGAGCGCGCCGAATGCCTGCTCGACGGTCTTGCCCACGATGTCGTCGCGTAACATACCCGCCCCCGCGATGAGCAGCGCCTCCCAGCGGTTGAGCGAGCACTCGCCCCAGCCGCGCTCGCCAGTGTCCGCATCCACCCGGATGAACGTCCAGTTGGTCTTGGGCGAGACATTGACGCAAACCGCTTCCAGCGCCGAAACCGTCGACATGGCTAGCGCCCGTTACGCAGATCAATCGACCTTGATGCCGACCGTCTTCGCGAGCGGCGTCCACTTGGCGATGTCGCGCGCAATCACGGCGGCGAATTCTTCGGGAGTGCTACCGACCGGCTCAGCGCCGAGCGCGAGCAGCCGCTCGCGCATTTCGGGAGAGCGCGCGATGCGGGCAATCTCGCTGGAAAGCCGCGCCACGATCTCCTTGGGGGTGGCGGCGGGCGCGAGGATGCCGAACCAGGCAACGGTTTCGTATCCGGGAACCCCCGATTCGCTCACGGTCGGGACCTCAGGCAGCAGCGGCGAGCGCGTCCGCGTGGTCACCGCCAGCGCGCGCAGCTTTCCCGCCTTCACCAGCGGAACCGCCGGCGGGAGATTGACGAACATCACCGCGACCTGGCCGGAGACCACATCGGTGAGCGCAGGCGAAGAGCCTTTGTAGGGGATGTGTACCAGGTCGACGCCGGTCATCGACTTGAACAGCTCCATCGACATGTGCGCGCTGCTGCCATTGCCGCCGGAAGCGTAGCTCAGCTGCCCGGGGCGCGCTTTCGCATACGCGACGAACTGCTGGACGTCGTTCGCGGGAATGCCCGGGTTGACCACCATGATGTTGGGCGAGATCGCGACCTGCGACACGGCGACGAAGTCGCGCTGGATGTCGTAGGGCAGCTTCGCGTACACCGCGGCGTTGATGCCGTGCGACCCGGCGTTGCCGATGATGAGCGTGTAGCCGTCGGCAGGGGCCTTGGCGACGATGTCCGAACCCACCACACCACCCGCGCCGGGATGGTTCTCGACGAACACCTGCGTGCCCATCGCCGCCGACATGCGCTCGGCAAGCAGCCGCGCGATGACGTCAGGCGCGTCGCCCGGCGTGCTCGGCGCCACGATGCGAATCGGTCGACTCGGATAAGGGTCCGCAGCGTGCGCGCCGAACGTCGCCACGCAACCGAGCGCCACCGCAGCACCCGCAAGAACGCGCCAGACCCAGGGTACGAACGCGTTTCGCGATGCCACCGTATCTCCGCTCGAACAAACCGTTCGCGCGATGGCACCCATCAATCGATCTTTGCGCCCGACCTCTTGACCACATCTGACCATTTGACGACCTCGGCTTTCACGTATGCGCTGAATTGTTCGGGCGTGTCGCCCACCGGCTCGGCGCCAAGCGATGTCAACTTCTCGCGCACATCGGGCATGTTGATGATCTTGACGATCTCGGTGTTGAGCCGCCGGACGATCTCCGGCGGTGTGGCGGCCGGCGCGAACACGCCCTGCCAGGAGCCCACCTCGAATCCGGGCAAGCCCGATTCGGCCAGCGTCGGGACGTCCGGCGCGGCCGACGAGCGAGTCGCGGTAGTCACCGCCAGTGCGCGCAGCTTTCCCGCCTTGGCCAGCGGCAGCGCGGTGGTGATGTTGTCGAAGGTCATCGATACCTGACCGCCGACGACATCCTGCAGCGCCGGCGGGCTCCCCTTATAGGGAATGTGCTGCATGTCAACGCCGGCCATCGACTTGAACAGCTCGCCCGAGAGATGTTGCGACGTTCCGTTGCCGCTGGACGCGAAAGTGTACTTGCCTGGATTCGCCTTCATTAACGCGATCAGCTCGCTGACGTTCCTCGCGGGAATCGAGGGATTGATCACCAGCAAGTTGGGAAGCCGGGCGATCAGCGTGATCGCGACGAAATCCCTGACCGGGTCGTATGGCAGGTTGGAATAGAGCGACGCGTTGATCGCGTGCGTGCTGATCGTGCCGCCCATGATGGTGTAGCCGTCGGGAGCCGACTTGGCGGTGAAATCGGCGCCGATGCCGCCACCCGCGCCCGGTTTGTTCTCGACCACCACCGGCTCTCCCAGGGCGACGCTGAGCTTTTCACTGAGGGTCCTGCCCAACAGGTCGGTCGTGCCCCCGGGTGCGAAGGGGACGATGTATTTGATGGGCTTGCTTGGCCACGGCTGCGCTGCAACATCGACTACACCGCCGCCGACAGCGACCATGCACATCAACAAGACACCACGCAAGAATGTGTTCATGCTGGCCCCCGAAGTTTTCACGCGTGAAGCCTGGCACTGACGGCGGCGACGGACAGCCCGACCGACGTCGCCGCGGTGAGAAGATCCGCCCACGTCTTGTCATCGACCGGAATGCCGTTGCGCAAGCGCTGCGCGCGCGTGCGCCGCTCCACTTCGCCCGGCATCAGGACCGGCTGGGCAGGATCCGCGGGAGGAGAGGCGCGAACCCACTCGACGAAGCGTGCCGCTTCGCGATCGACGCTGCCCGTGGTGTCGTAAACAGCTGGCGCGACATAGATCGACAGCATGTTGTTGCGAAGCACCGTATCCTCCGGATCGGAGCTTTTGCCCGTCGACAATGCGCCGGCGAGCAGATCGACCACAATCGACAGTCCCGAGCCCTTGTGCGCACCGACAGTCAGCAATGCTCCACCGTCGTAGAACTCGCTCGGATCGGTGGTTGGCGCCCCGTGCTTGTCGATGATCCATCCCTCGGGCACCCGCTCGCCCTTGTTGCTGGCCACGAACAGCTTTCCCTCCGCCACCATCGACGTCGTCACGTCAAGGATCACCGGATCGCCGCCCGCGATGGGCACGCCGACGGTGATGGGATTGGTCGACAGCCGCCGGTCGCTGCCGCCGAAAGGCGCAACGCGCTGCGCACCCGACGTGTTGAGAAAATGCAGCGACACCTGCCCCGCCGCGGCGGCGAGCTCGGCCCAGTCGCCGACGCGTCCGAGGTGCCCGCAGTTGCGAAGCCCGATCATGGCGATGCCCGACTTCGCAGCCTTCGCGATCCCCAGCGCGCCTGCATACTCGCCGACGACCTGCCCGAATCCGCGGTTGCCATCGATGATCGCGATGGTGTCGCTCTCGAAGACGACGGTCGGGGACTGGTTGGCCTTAACCCAGCCATCGCGCATCCATTCGAGGTACTTGCCGACGCGGATCACGCCGTGCGAATCGTGACCCACGAGGTTGGAATCGACCAGGCGGCGTGCTACGGTGCGCGCCTCGACGGCATTGCAGCCGGCGGCGCGCATGATCGCGGTGACGGCATCGAGCAGTCCCGGAGACGCCAGCATGCGCACGCTAGTGGATCTCCGGCTCGGGCGTGGGTGCGGTGCCTTCGAGAAAATCGAAATCGCACCCCTGGTCGGCCTGCGTGATGTGCTGCTGATACAGCACTCCGTAGCCGCGCTCGTATTTGGGCGCCGGTTTTTTCCACGCGGCGCGGCGCCTCGCCAGCTCGGCCGCATCGACCTTGAGCTCGATCTTGCGTGCCGCGACGTCGAGCTCGATCAGATCGCCTTCCTTCACCAGCGCCAGCGGTCCGCCGATGAAGGATTCCGGCGCCACGTGCAGCACGCACGCGCCGTAGCTCGTTCCGCTCATGCGAGCGTCGGAGATGCGCACCATGTCGCGCACGCCTTGCGCGAGCAGCTTCTTGGGAATCGGCAGCTGGCCCCATTCCGGCATGCCCGGCGCGCCGAGGGGGCCGGCGCTCTGCAGGACGAGGACCGAGTCCGCGGTCACCGCGAGCGCGGGATCGTCGATGCGCGCGGCCATGTCGTTGTAGTCGGCGAACACCACCGCGGGGCCGGTATGCTTGTGCAGCCGTGCCTCGGCAGCGGCGGGCTTGATCACCGCGCCGTCGGGCGCGAGATTGCCGCGCAGCACCGCGAGGCTGCCGTTCGCCACCAGCGCCTTGTCGCGCGGCAGGATGACCTCGTGATTGAACACTTCGGCGCCGGCGATGTTCTCGCCGAGCGTATGGCCATTGACCGTGCGCGCGTCGAGCACGAGCAGGTCGGAGATTTCCGCCAGCAGCGCGCGCAACCCTCCAGCGTAGAAAAAATCCTCCATCAGGTACTTGCCCGCCGGTCGAATGTTCGCGATCAGCGGCGTGCGGCGCGCGAGCTCATCGAAGCGATCGAGCGTGAGGGCCACGCCGGCGCGGCGAGCGACGGCGATCATGTGCACGACGGCGTTGGTCGACCCGCCGAGTGCCAGCACCGTGGTGATCGCATTGTCGACGCTCGCGGCGGTAAGGATATCGCGTGGCTTCAGGTCCGCCCACACCATGTCGACGATCCGCCGGCCGGTCTCCGCTGCCATGCGTCCGTGCCGTGAGTCCGCCGCCGGAATCGACGCGGCGCCGGGCAGCGTGAAGCCCAAGGCTTCGGCGGCAGAGGTCATGGTCGACGCGGTGCCCATGGTCATGCAATGGCCCGGCGAGCGCGCGATGCCATCCTCGATCTCCAGCCATTGCTTGTCGGTGATGTTTCCGGCGCGCTTTTCCGCCCAGTATTTCCAAACGTCGGAGCCGCTGCCCAGCGGTTTGTCGCGCCAATTGCCCCTCAGCATCGGACCCGCGGGCATGAAGATCGTGGGCAGGTTCATGCTGATCGCGCCCATGAGCATCGCCGGCGTGGTCTTGTCGCAGCCGCCCATCAGCACGGCGCCATCGACCGGATACGAGCGCAGCAACTCCTCGGTCTCGAGCGCCAGCAGATTGCGATAGAGCATCGTCGTCGGCTTCTGGAACACTTCCGCCAGTGCGATGGCCGGCATCTCGAGCGGGAATCCGCCCGCCTGCAGCACGCCACGCTTGATCTCCTCGGCGCGTTGCCGGAAATGCGCATGACAGGCGTTGATATCGCTCCAGGTGTTGATGATCGCGATGATCGGCTTGCCGAGGTAATCGGCACGCGAATAGCCCATCTGCGACGTGCGCGAATGGTGCCCGAACTGTCGCATGTCGTTGGAGCCATACCAGCGGTGCGAGCGCAACTGTTCCGGCGTCTTGCATCGGGGCTTGGTGGATTCGGTCATTGCAGTGTCCTGTCGTGGGCGAGCAGCGCCTGCGCGGCACTGCGGATGGCGCCGGTGTGCGCGGCGCCGATGTTGGAGAGCTGGGGCAGCATCGGTCCCATGTCGGCGATGCCCGCGAGCGTCACCGCTTCGTGCAGAACGCGGATCGGCGAGTGCGCGTCGCGCAGATTTTCCAGCGGAAGGTATGCTGCCCGGATCGCCTCCGCGGTGCCGAAGTCGCCCTCGCGCAACGCCGCCAGCATGCGTGCCGAGCCGCGCGGTGCCACGCAGACCGATCCCGAGGTAAATGCCGCCAGCCCGAACACACGCAGGTGCTCGACTGCAGGACGCTCGCCGATGCCGCTGACGATCATTTTCGCATCGACGCAGTCCACCAATTCGCGCAAGAGAGGATCGTCCGACGGATCGTCACGCACGACTGCGTACTTGATCGCGGCAACGATGCCGGCATCGACCAGGCGCGTGATGTGCGCCGCGGTCAGGTAATTCTCGGCCTTGATGTAGACGATGACCTTGCGCCCGTAGCTGTCCGCAAACATCCGGATCGCCTTTTCGCAGCCGTCGGGAGTGGCGGGAAAGGTTTGCGGAAGCACCATCGCGGTGGGAAACGCCCGTGTGCGCAGCACACGCGCCTGGTCGAGCAGCTTGCCGAAGTCGGGCCCCGCAGACGGGATCACCCAGGTCGACGGAGACGCCGTCTGCTCGAGGAAATCGAGCACGGAGCCGTATTCGTACAGGCCGATGTTGTAGAAGTTGGCGTTGCCGCCGTACATCAGGGTCGACACGCCACCGGCCTCTAGGTGGCGCATCAGCGCAGTGTTCGCGACCGGATTGAGCGTGAGATCGCCGTGACGCGCGAGCGGGGGCACGGCGAGGACGGACCGCGCAAGGTCCTCCGCGCCGACGGCGCTGGTCTTCAAGGAATGTCCTCCCGACGTCGAGCTTGTTCGCGCCATTATAGCGGCCCTGTCGCCGCGGCGCGCCCATCGCGCTATAGTGGACCATGGCGCAAACGCGAGTGCATCGAGCGCCGATCGTTGTGGAAGTCGTCATGCTGAGAATGTTCGACGGCGTGCTTCGTGCGCGGCGCATCTTTCGCGCTTGCCTGTCATGTGCACTGATGCTGCTCGCTTGCGCGCATGCGCACGCCGACGATCCGCCCGCTGCGCAAACGACCGACGCCGACGCCTTGTTTTCGGCGATCGTCAGGATCGAGACGCGCGCGTTGCCCGATGCGCGCAGTGCGGAGACGCTGGGTGCGGAGCGCGAAGGCACCGGCGTGGTCATCGCTCCCGACGGACTGACCCTCACCATCGGCTATCTCCTGATCGAGGCCGACGAGGTGCGCATAGTCGACGTGCACGGCCGAACCCTGCCAGCGCATGTGGTTGCGTACGACCAGGTCAGCGGCCTTGGCCTGGTACGCCCGGTCGCGCCCATGGAGGTGCATCCCATCGTGCTCGGAAACTCCGACGCGCTCGCGCCCACAAGCCCCGTGCTCATCGTCAATCGCGGCGGGCGCGACGGCGTCACGCGGGCTTTTGTGGTCTCCCGCAGGGGATTTACCGGCAACTGGGAATACATGCTCGATTCAGCGATCTTCACCTCGCCTCCCACGCTCGACTGGAGCGGCGCCGCACTGATCGGCACCGATGGCGCGCTGCTTGGCATCGGATCGCTCATTCTCCGCGACGCCACCGAGGACGAGCTGCACCTTCCTGGAAACATGTTCGTGCCGATCGACCTGCTCAAGCCGGTCCTCGCCGCGCTCATTCGCGACGGCCATCGCCCGGGTCCCGTTCGCCCGTGGCTCGGCGTTGCTGCCGACGAGGAGCACGGCCGCCTCATGGTCGTACGCGTCTCGCCTGACGGCCCCGCGGATCAGGCAGGTCTGCGCGCCGGGGACATCATTCTCGGCGTCGGCGGTCAAAACGTTCGCTCGCAGGAAGAGTTCTATCGGAAAGTGTGGTCGAGAAGCGCCGGCGCGACCATCGCGCTGCGCGTGCTTCAAGGCGTCGACCTGCACGAGGTGAAAATCCGGTCGATCGACCGGGCCGAGTATTTTCGCCGCAAGCCTTCGTACTGACGGACCGCAGGAGCAGCGGCAGCGAACGCGTGAGGCCTTCGCGTACAATGCGTTGCCCGCGCGCCGATCGACGCGCGTCTCCCACGACCATGCCGCTTTACGCCCTCACGATTTTCGTCAGCGCCTTTTTGCTGTTTCTGGTGCAGCCGGTGATGGCCAAGCAGATCCTGCCCTGGTTCGGCGGTTCGGCGGCGGTGTGGACCACCTGTCTGGTTTTTTTTCAGGCGACGCTCCTGGTTGGCTACGCCTACGCGGACTTCGTCGTTCGTCGGCTATCCCCACGCTGGCAGGTGGGCGTGCATGTCGCGCTGCTGCTCTTGAGTTGCGCGGCGTTGCCTATCGTGCCCGGGGTGCAGTGGAAGCCGCAGGGAAGCGACAATCCGTCGCTGACGATCCTGGCATTGCTCGCGGTCACCGTCGGCCTTCCTTATTTGCTGCTGTCGACGACGAGCCCGTTGATCCAGGCATGGTTCGCACGAAGTTTTCCCGGCACGAATCCGTACCGGCTGTTCGCATTGTCCAACCTCGCTTCGATGCTGGCGCTGGTGGGTTACCCCTTTGGGCTGGAACCGTGGGTTGCCACACGCCTGCAGTCGTACGGGTGGTCGGCAGCGTACGGGTTGTTCGTGGTGCTGTGCGCGGGATGCGCCTTTTACAGCCGGCGCCCTCCCTCGAGCGCTGATCGAGGCCTGCCCGTTGCGGACGCCACTGACTTCGAAGGCCCACCGACCTACGGCGCGCAGTGGCTTTGGTTCACCCTCGCCGCGACCGGCTCGTTCCTGCTGCTTGCGGTCTCGAATCACATCTGCCAGAACATCGCGGCGATTCCTCTGCTCTGGGTCGTCCCGCTCGCGATCTATCTGCTCACGTTCATTTTGTGCTTCGACGGGAGCGGTTGGTATCGGCGGGGCCTGTTCGCGCCGATCGTGGCGCTTGCGCTCGGCGGAATGGGATGGTGCGTCGCCGACCGCAATCTCGCACATCAGCTGGTGCTGCAGATCGGCGTCTTCTGCGCGGGACTCTTCATCGCCTGCATGTTCTGCCACGGCGAGCTCGCGCTCATGAAGCCCTCACCGCGGTGGCTGACCCGTTTTTATCTCATGATCTCGGCCGGCGGCGCTTTTGGATCGGCGCTGGTCGGATTGGTGGCGCCGGTGGTCCTGCCGGCGTATTTCGAGCTTGCCTTCGGCCTGGTCGTGTGCGCGGCGCTGCTCGCGTTTCAGATGCGCCGCGCGCATCCCGCGCTCGTCACGCTCGCCATTGCCGCGCTGGTCTTCACGCTCGGCACCGAGGTCTGGCAGGTCAAGGACTTCTACAGCAACACCATCCTGGCGACGCGCAATTTCTACGGTGTCCTGCGCATCCAGGAATATGGCGAAGGATCGAGCCGACATCGCTCGCTGATCCACGGCACGATCCTGCACGGCACCCAGTTCCTCGCGCCGGAATTCGCGCGCACGCCGACCACGTATTACACGCAGACGTCGGGCATCGGACGCCTTCTCGAGTCGCTGCATCCGAGCGCGCATCCGATCAAGGTCGGCGTCATCGGCCTGGGGACGGGCACCATCGCGACCTACGGGAGTCGCGGGGACGTGTATCGGTTCTACGACATCAACCCCGCCGTGATCGGGATCGCCAACCGCGACTTCAGTTTTCTCAAGGGCAGCGATGCGACCATCGAAACGGCTCTGGGCGACGCGAGGCTCACTCTGGACCGCGAGCCCTCGCAGCAGTTCGACGTGCTCGCGATCGACGCATTTTCGAGCGACGCCATCCCGATGCATCTGCTGACCTCGGAAGCGATGGCGATCTACCGCAGGCACATGAAGCCCGGCGGCGTTATCGCGTTTCACGTCACCAACCGCTACCTGGATCTCGCACCGGTCGTGCAGCGTCTGGCGGATGCGCACGGACTGCACGCGACGATGGTATACGACGACACCGACGATGCGATGACCAGCGTCAGCGACTGGATCCTGCTCTCCGATGATCCGGCTTCGCTCCAGCGACCGCAGGTTGCCGAGGTGGCGATACCTGTCGAGCCCCGCGAAGGGGTCAAGCTCTGGACCGATGATTTCAACAACATCGTCCAGGTGCTGAAGTAGGCGCCGTGCACGAACCAGCGCTACGTATGGACCGCGACCCCCTCGCAACGCCAGCCGAGTTTGCGCCCTTGAAGGCGCATCGGGACATCGGTGCGATCGACATCATCGATCAGACGCGGCTGCCCCAATCGCTGGAGATGCGGCGCGTCGCGACTGCGCATGACGCGGCCGACGCGATTCGATCCATGCAGGTGCGCGGTGCTCCGCTGATCGGCGTGACCGCGGCTTACGGCCTCGCCATCGCGCTGCGCGCGGATCCATCGGAGCAGAATCTCCGCGCGTCGCGCGCCCTGCTGCTGGCCACGCGCCCGACCGCGATCAATCTGCGCTGGGCGCTCGATCGTTGCGAACGTGCCGCGCTAGGCGTGGCCGCATCCGAACGTGCCGATGCCGCATGGTTTGAAGCCGACGCCATCGCCGCGGAGGACGTGGCGATCAACCGCGCCATCGGCGAGCATGGCCTAAGCCTGATTCGATCGCTTGCGACACTGTCGCGACCGGTCAACGTGCTCACGCATTGCAACGCCGGCGCGCTGGCGACGCTCGGTCACGGCACCGCCACCTCCCCGATCTACATTGCGCACGCTGCGGGCATCGCGGTGCACGTGTGGGTGAGCGAGACGCGGCCGCGCCTCCAGGGCGCGCGACTGACGACCTGGGAGCTGCGTGCGCACGGCGTGGCGCACACGCTGATCGTCGATGCCGCTGGTGCGACGCTCATGCAGCAGGGCAAAGTCGACATCGTTCTCGTCGGCGCCGACCGCGTCGCCGCCAACGGCGACGTATGCAACAAGATCGGGACCTACGAGAAAGCGCTGGCCGCGCGTGACAACGCCGTGCCCATGTACGCGGCGGTGCCTTCGCCCACCATCGACTGGACTCTTGCCGACGGATCGAGCATCCCTATCGAGGAGCGCGCTGCCGAGGAGGTTCTGGGCATCGCGGGTGTCGACGCGGTGCCGGCGGACACCGTGGTCTTCAATCCCGGATTCGACGTGACGCCCGCGCGTTTACTGACCGGGATCATCACCGAGCGCGGCGTCTGCCAGCCTTCGGCGCTGCGCACGCTTTTCCCCAGCCAGCCGTGCGTCATCCGTTGATAACGATGACCGGTCGCGACTCGGTGGGATGCGCGAGCACGACCGCCTCGACGCCGAAGACCTGTGCGATGAGTTCCGGAATGAGCACTTGATTGGGCGCACCCTGGGCGACGACCGATCCCGCCCGCATGAGCATGATCTCATCCGCGTAGCGCGCGGCAAGATTGAAATCGTGGAGGATCACGAAAATGCCGACATGCTCGTCATGCGCCATCCGGCTCAGCAGGCGCATGACATCATGCTGGTGCGCGGGATCGAGCGCCACTGTGGGTTCGTCGAGCAACAAATAGCGGGATCCCGCGACGCCGTCGATCTGCGCCAAGGCGCGTGCCAATACCACGCGCGCGAATTCGCCGCCCGAGAGCGTCTCGACCGACCGCGAATCAAACTCGGCGGCGCCCGCACGCTCGAGCGCACGGAGTGCGATCGCACGATCGGTGCGGAGCGTTCCGTGACCGCCGTGAGGGTAGCGACCGATCAATACCGTCTGCAGCGCCGAAAATCCATAGGCGATGGAGCTGCGTTGCTGGACGACGGCGCGGCAACGCGCCCGCTGGACACCAGACAGACGCGCGAGTGGCAGGTTGTCGTACGTGATTTCACCCCCCGTCGGCGGGAGATCGCCGGAGAGCACGCGCAATAACGTTGACTTGCCCGCGCCGTTCGGTCCCATGACGGCCAGCAGACGTCCCGGGCGCACGCTGATGCTGATGGCTTGCAGCAGCGATATGCCGTCCACTGCCAGACCGACGCCGTTGGCCGCGAGCATCACAAGCTCCGTGCCTCGCGCTGACGCAGCAGCAGCGCGATGAAGAATGGCACGCCGAACAGCGCGGTGAGGATACCCAGCGGCAGCTCCGCGGGCGCCGCCACGCTTCTCGCTGCGGCGTCGGCACCGACCACCAGCACGGCACCGATGAGCATCGCACCGGGCATCACGACACGATGTCCCGGGCCACATGCGAGACGGACCAGGTGCGGGGCAATCAGACCGACGAACAGCACCATGCCGCTCATCGCGACCGCCGTGCCCGCTGCGAGTGCGCAGCCCGCCAAGGTGAGAAGCTTCAGCTGCTCCACGGGCACGCCCAGCTGTCGCGCTTCGGCCTCGCCGAGCGCGAGCGCGTCGTAGGCACGAGCACGTGAAATCAGAATCACCGACGCCAAAATGATGGCAGGTGCCGCCACGGTGACGGCCTGCCATGTCGCGCCGGCCGCGCTGCCCAGTCGCCAGAATGTCAGCGTACGCAGTTGGGTATCGCTCGCGACGATGGTAAACAATCCGATCGCGGCCTCCGCGAGCGCATTCAGAGCGATGCCTGCGAGGAGCAGCATCGCAATGGATGTGTGTCCAGCACGCGTGGCGAGTCGAAAAACGACCATGCTTACCGCGAACCCACCGGCAAACGCCGCAAGCGGCAGCGTTGCCGCGCCCAGCAGATGAGCAAGGCCGGGAGCGACCGAAGCACCGAGCACGATGACGCTGGTTGCCGCCAGCGCGGCACCCCCCGACATCCCGGTAAGCGAAGGATCGGCCAGCGGATTGCGAAACAGCGCCTGCATCCCCGCACCCGAGACGCCCAAGGCGGCACCGATGAGTGCCCCGAGAATCACACGCGGCAGTCGTATCGACCAGATGACCGATTGCTGCTCGGCGGGGATCGGCTGACCCGCGGTGAAGCCGACCCCTTGCAGCAGCATTCGCACAATGGTCGACGGCGCGATCGGATAGGCGCCGACGCCGCAGGCGATGACAAGGCTGGCGAGCAGCATCGCCGCCATCGTGGCGAGCGCCGTCCAGGGCGGCAACCTCCGAGCGCCGTGACGTTGTTGACTCCGCAGGGAATTTCCGAACGAAGCTTTCATACTGGCTCGGTTGTAACAGGACTACCTGGCGGTGCCAAATGAACGAAGCGCAGGGGTAGCTCCAGCACCGAGTTCGGTAGTTTCTTCCGATTCTTGCGAACATCTCGCGATAGGCGTTTGACTTTCCGCAAGCTTCGCGTACCACGGAGCGTTTGTGCTGTTCAGCGCTCAAGTGTGTTCAGTTGAATTGCGCCGCAAGCTGTGGCAGGATCGGTCGGCCATCGAAACGGCACATGTTGTTTTCGTCCCGTTGTTTGCAACATGAATAAAATTCACCTCTGGGCTGCACAGGTTTCGGCCGCAGCTAACAAGCAGTGAAAAGCCAAAGAGGATCTTCAAGCTTCAACTTCGTGTCCTCCGTTCGCGCATTGGGTATCGATAAAAGGAGGCTCGGACGCGTCATCCGCTCCGAGTCACCCGAATCCAGCCCCGTCATAAACCCTCAAGCTGGGAGTAGCAAATGAAACCAGGATGTTGGTCAGGCCCGCTGTCATTGGCGGTGTTGTCTGCTGTGCTGGGAATATTAGCTGTTGGCGTGGCGCCTAGCGCGCAAGGCGTTACGCGGGCGATCTCCCTTAGCGGGACGTCATCCCCGCAAACCGGCGCCTTCACGCCTTCGGGGGACGGCGACGTCACGTACGCCGAATTTGCCGGGCAGGAAGACGAGCCCGACGGTCCAGGCCCCTATCCGGGTGTCATCACCAATCGCAGCCTCTCCAAGGGCAGTGGACAAGGGCCCTCCGTAACCAGCGGTAAGAAGTCCAAGTCGAACCCGCAGTTCAATATCGGCTTCGAAGGGCTGAACTTGTATCAGCAGCGCTACGCGCGGGGTGGCAATCAGTTCACGGTTGAGCCGCCCGATCAGGGATTGTGCGCGGGCAATGGCTTCGTTCTCGAGGCGGTCAATGATGTGCTCAACGTTTTCAATACTTCGGGGCAGTCGGTCCTCCCGGACAATACCGCGACCAACATCGTCAGCGGTTTCCCGAGAAACGTGAATCATGCCGTCGATCTGAACTCGTTCTATGGCTATGCACCCGCGATCAACCGGTCGACGGGCGCTCGAGGCCCATCCATCACTGATCCGTCGTGCCTGTATGACGCGGCAACCCAGAGGTGGTTCGTCGTCGTGCTGACGCTCGAATCGCAAGTGCCCGGCCCGTGTCAGGGGGTGTACTCCTGCGTGAACCACCTCGACATCGCGGTGAGCAAAACGCCGGACCCGACGGGCACCTGGAATATTTACCACATAGATGTCACCAATGACGGCACGAATTCGGGTGGCGTGAACCCGGGTCCCTACCTGGGCGATTACCCGCACATCGGGGCCGACGCCAACGGCTTCTACATCACGACCAACGCGTATCCGTGGTTCGGCAACGGCTTCGCGGGTGCCCAGATCTACGCGCTCTCCAAGGCGCAGCTCGCGGCGGGCGCGGCAAACGTGACACTGCAGCACCTCGACACGTTTGGACTGGTCAAGGCGCCCAGCGACGCGGGAGCGACCCAGCCGGGATTCACCGTCTGGCCTGCACAGTCGCCTGGCACGCAGTTCGAGACCGATAACGGCGGCACCGAGTTTTTCATGAGCTCGAACGCCGCGGATGAAGCCACCCATCCGGTTGCGGGCTTTGGCGGTGATTACACCTCGAAGCAGATCGTCGTCTGGACGCTGACGAATACGTCCTCGCTCGATACGGCCAACCCGTCGCTGAGCCTGAGCACGAAGCTGGTCGACGTCGGTCTCTATGCGCTCCCACCGAAGCAAAAGCAGCCGGGATCCGGAACCGCTCCTGGTGTCGATGTGCCGCAGGGTCACTGCATTAACGACACCACGACAGTGACTATCTCAGGCGTAGGCTGCTGGCGTCTGCTCTTCGCTGGCCAGCCCGCGCACAACGAAGTCATTTCGAGGCCGGACTCGAACGACACCCGCATGCAACAGGTGATGTACGCCAATGGCAAACTGTGGGGCGCGCTGGACACGGCGCTCAACCCGGAGGGCGGTTCGCAACGGGCAGGCATCGCGTGGTTCATCGTCAACCCCAACTCGGGCAAGCTGTTCGGCAATGGCTATCTCGGGGCAGCTGGCTATGACTTCACCTATCCCGCCATCGGCGTCACCGAGAGCGGGCGCGGCATCATGGCGTTCACCGCAACGGGCGACACCCTGAATCCCAGCGCCGCATATGCGTCGATCGACGCCATCGCCGGCGTCGGCACGTGGAACGTCGTTGATGGTGGCACAGGAGCAGTCCAAGACGATGGCTTCACGAGCTACAAGTCGCAGGTGGGTAATCCGCCACGTACGCGCTGGGGCGACTACGGTTCGGTCGCGGTCGACGGCAATACGCTCTGGATCGCCAGCGAGTACATCGGCCAATCCTGCAATTACACCGACTGGGGTGGGCCATTCTTCGCCGGCGGAAGCGGCGACAACCTGCTCGGTACTTGCGCCGGCGCAAGCCACGGGCCCGGCAAGCGCACCTCGCTGGGTAATTGGTCGACTCGCATCAGCAAATACACGCCGTAGCGCAGCAGTTCAGTTCACGCAAGACCCATGGCCCCGCACTTCGGTGCGGGGCTTTTTCATTGGCGCTTTGATCTCGCAGGCGCAGGGCCACGAGTATGATCGGTCAGCACGAACGGAGGGAAGCATGCGCGAAACAGCCACGTCTGCGACCGATTCGCGGGCACCAAGCATCCGCCACGTGCGTCGGCGCAGCGCTCTCATTTCGCTAGCGCTATGTTGCGCATCAACGTGCGCCCTCGCGACTCCTCCGGTCCCGCTGGTAGCGCCACCCGCGAGCTCGATCCCGGCAGGACCTCTCGGTGCCGCTATCAATCTGGGGCAATCGATCGTCGTCAATTCGCAGCGGTTCGCTAAAGCTTACGTGGGCAACGGCCTCAACTGCGCGAGCTGTCACCTCGACGCGGGCCGCACGCCTTACGCCGCACCCCTGGTCGGGTTGACCGGTGTCTTTCCCGAATATCGCTCCAGACGTGGCGGCGTCGAGTCCCTCGAGCAACGCATCAATGACTGCTTCGTGCGCTCGATGAACGGCCGCGCATTGCCGACGGGCAGCGCCGAAATGATCGGCGTGCTGGCGTACATCGCATGGCTCTCGCAGGGAGTTCCGGTCGGTACGGAAGTCATCGGACGTGGTTTTCGCGAACTAGCGCCGCCGGCGCAGCGTCCGGATCAAGCGCGAGGCAAGACGCTATACGTGCAGAAGTGCGCAGTGTGTCATGGCGCCACTGGCCAAGGCCTGGTCGGCGCCGCCAACGCGTTCGTGTTTCCACCGCTGTGGGGAGCGCGCTCGTTCAACACCGGTGCCGGCATGGCCCGGGTCTCGATCGCGGCGGCTTTCGTGCAGGCGAAAATGCCGCTGGGCAACGCAGGAACGCTGACTGATCAGGAGGCCCACGATATCGCCGCATACTTCACGGCACAGCCGCGGCCCAGGTTCGCTGGCGCGGCCGGAGATTGGCCGAAAGGCGAGCGACCCGCCGACGCGCGTTGACGGTTCGCGCCGCATCGCCTCAGACGGCGCGCACGAACAGCTCTGCCCCTCCGAGCGTGAAGTACTGCCCCTCGCGGGCCGCGGGTGAGAATCGAAGCCTCGAGAATTGCGTCGCACCGCGGAGCATCGTCGCCACTTCGTGGCGATTCGCGAGATTCATGCAGGCGCGGGATTTCATGGTTTCGTCGAAGTACCAAGGCTTGTCGCGTCGCCGGCCATCGAGCACGAGCGTTTTCAGATTATGCTCGTCGAAGGAAGAAAGATTGGCCGACCGGATGTTGATGCAGGAAAGCACATCAACGGGTATCGGCGACTTGGTCACGTATTCCACAGTCGATCGGTCCGACGTAGCCATGTAGAGCGTCGCGTCCGCTCCGGCGCTTTCGACCACGCGCGCTCCCCTGACGGCGGAAGGCACCAGCGGGAGGAGGTCGAGAGGATGTACCTTGAGAAGATCGGCGGCGAAAGAAAGCGAATTGGTCTCGTCGCGCAGGTTGCGCTTGTCGAGCATCGGAACGGTCGATTGGGCACACGACGTGATCTTCGACGAGAAACCGCAAAGCGCCGCAAGTCGCGCCAGGCTCTCCTCGTCGTGGAGCCAGCGATGGCCTCCAAAGCGCATGCCCATGTTCAGTGCGTCGGCGCCAGTCTGTACGCCGAATGTGGCATGCAACAACTCCTCGTCCGCGGGAACGTATTCGGTGCTGTACCGGATGAGCTTGGCAAGGCTCGGCATCAGGATTCTCGCCACGCCGCCCACCTGCAGCGCTCGATTGATATTGCACAGGATGCAGATCTGCTCGTTCAGAAAGAAATGCTCGAGCGTGTCTTCGCAGAGCACACCCGCCACCTTGCCGACCATCTCGTTCGGCCAGATATCCAGAAGGTTCCACGCGAACACTCGCGCGACCTGAGGAAGCAGATCGACATTGATGAAGTCGTCGAAGAAATATTCTCCGCAGCCAAGGTTGAGCCACGGACTCTGGTCGAGCGGGAGCACGGGATTGGTGCTCCAGGTGAATGCACGCGCCAGGTTCGGGTTCTGGCGATGCAACTCGCGAAGCGAGAACTTCGTGCTGGCGCCAGCCGGCAAATTCGCGTCGGCCGCTGTAGGCGTGAATCGGGCGCGCAGCTGCCGCAGCTGCTTCAGCACGCGAGCTTGTGCCTGGATTCGACGGACTCTCGCGCACGCGAGGCTGCCTCGTAGATCCTGCGCAATGCCGGATCGACGTGTCGAACAATCGGTGCATCGCGCAGCACGCCGGCGTAGCGATCCGTGTGCGTAGAACCGTCACTGAGCGCTGACGCCGCCGACCTGGCGAGCCTTGCGCGCCGATCGAGCTCGTGTGCACCTGCCGGACCAGTGAGGTGCATGCATTGATCCAGCATGGCATCCACTTGGGGCCAGTTTTCGATGATCCAGCCGGCACCGCTTTGCGTGACGCGCTCAGCCAATGCGCCCTGCGGAGGCACCATCGCTGGTCGCGCTGCGTTCCACGCTTCGCTGAGGGTGTAGCCGAACGTCTCCGGCCAAATCGTTGGAAATGCCAGCAGCCGCACACGATAATGGTCGAGCAGCGCGGTGATATCGGGGACCCGGTAGTGTCCGTGGACTGCGAGCACGGCATCGTCCGACATGAAGCGCTGTTCGCGATCGGTGTAGCCGATCACGACGATACGCAGCGGAAGCGCGCGTGCACGGATACGATCCACCATGGCATCGATCACGCGCGCTCCCTTTTCCGGGCCGATCGCGCCGAGCATGCCGATGCTCCGGCGCTCATCATCGGGCAGTTGAAGGCCGTTGAGCGAATGCGCGGGCGCGTGCTGAATTGGTGGCGTCCCATCGGGCGGCGCGACGTCGACGACCAGGCACGGAAAGTAGGTGCGCAACGTGCCTCGCGCCCATTCCGAAGGTGTCCATACCTGGCGTGCGCCGGTCAGGAATCGGCTGTGGCGCGCGCGCCAGGCTTCTATGTCGATGCCTTTCATCCCCTGCGCCGAAAGACAGCGGGTGCACGTGATCGCATCAGTGGTCGCATTGCAGTATTTGCCGTCGCTGTCGATGAGGTACACCGTCGGACAAGGCAAGTACATGTCGTGCGCGGTATAGCAATACGGAATCGAGGCGGCGGTAATGGCCTCGAGCAGGTCACCGTCGCTGCCAACCAGGCTGTGAACGTGGATGAGATCGATCCCGAGCCAGGCGCAGACCGAACTCAGCCACGGCTCCGACGCGGCCGCACCAGTCCTGAGGAAATCGTAATGCGATAGCTTTCCGGGGTCCGATGGCGCCGGTCGCCATCGAAAGTCGCGCTCGAGCTCGGGCGATTTGAGCGGATCGGTCACCCGCCAACGATCGTTCTGAATACGCAGGAAGTAGTGACGATAGGCATCACGCGTCTGCTCGATCGTCTCGAGCACGAATTTCTCGGTGCCTCCGCCCCGATCGTGGAGGACGTGGAGAATGCCAGGCTTCGCGCGGTCGAACCACGCTGTCGCCTTCGAACGAATCATCGCGCGTAACGGCGGGAACGCGCCAAAGCGAGCCGATTTGCGGTTCATGCCTTAGAGCGTTGCTTCGTCTAACAAAGCCTTGCGTCACGAATGGAAGGCAAGCACGTAGTTTACGCTGCGGGGCCCGCGGTGGGCCTCATGCCAGACGAAACGGCCCACTTGCGCGGGCCGTTTCGCCTGAAGGTGCCTGACAATTCGACACTTTGGCTCCGGCCGGCCCTCCGGGCCTTAACTTGCTTCGCAAGTTAGCCTCCACCAAGTAGGTCTAAAAGCGAAACGGCCCACTTGCGCGGGCCGTTTCGCTTGAAGGTGCCTGACAATGACCTACTTTCGCACGGGTAATCCGTACTATCATCGGCGCGCCGCCGTTTCACGGTCCTGTTCGGGATGGGAAGGCGTGGTTCCAGCGGGCTGTGGTCGTCAGGCATTGATCGTCGGCCGGCGCCATCCGCGCATTCGCGAACAGGGCCCACCGTCAGGAAGAAGTAAAGCGGGTCAGATTGCTGCGCACAACACCCTTAACCGATACGAGCATGTAACCAACTGCAATGCTCACGGTTATGGGATCAAGCCTCACGGGCTATTAGTACCGGTTAGCTCAACGCGTTACCGCGCTTCCACACCCGGCCTATCAACGTGGTGGTCTGCCACGACCCTTCAGGGGGATCAAGTCCCCGGGAGATCTAATCTTCAGGCACGTTTCCCGCTTAGATGCTTTCAGCGGTTATCGCTTCCGTGCATAGCTACCCGGCAATACGACTGGCGTCATAACCGGTACACCAGAGGCACGTCCACTCCGGTCCTCTCGTACTAGGAGCAGGCCCCGTCAAATCTCCAGCGCCCACGGCAGATAGGGACCAAACTGTCTCACGACGTTTTGAACCCAGCTCACGTACCACTTTAAATGGCGAACAGCCATACCCTTGGGACCGGCTACAGCCCCAGGA
>Ga0207700_10000068_pt1 | contig 63290 bp, 64 predicted proteins | sample LARL82metaG_FD_184348 | JGI IMG/M metagenome (GOLD analysis project Ga0207700, IMG submission 184348) | Corn, switchgrass and miscanthus rhizosphere microbial communities from Kellogg Biological Station, Michigan, USA - LAR L8-2 metaG... | ecosystem: Host-associated > Plants > Roots >...
CGGCGAACGCGCCCGACAGGATCGAGTGGATCTGCCGGATCGTCCTGGCCGACATCGGTCGGCACCGGTGCGGCATGCACCCGGCCAAAGCACAATCGTGGCCAGCCTTGGCCGTCCGCCGCTTGGTCGGCTGGACCGGCTGGCCGCCGACCACGGCCGGTCGGCCTTGCCGAGGGGTGATGAGCCCTTCACCGGCCAGCGCCTCCAGTGCGTGCCGGACGGTCGCCGTCCGCAGCCCGGCCTGGCGGGCAAGAGCCCGAATCGAGGGCAGCTGTTCACCGGATGCCAATTGTCCGGCACCGATCGCTTCCCGGATCGCCTCGGCCACCTGCTGCCATGCCCGGCGCCTATCGCCGCCGTCGATCGCCAGGACCGGAAAATACCGGTGCTCGGTGAATGGCCTGCCGGTGCACGCGAGGTTGCCGCACCGGCGCAGCCGCGCGTACAGCGTGTCCAGCACCGGCCCGCGGAGCTTCCGCAGTTCCATCTCACCCAGCGCGGGCAGGATCGTGCGCCGGATATAGCCCTCGTAGGTTTCCCGAGTGGATGGGTCGAGCTCGGCGACCGCCATGTACTGCTCCAGCAAGTCGGCAAGGGTGGCGCCGGACTCCGGCCGCCGCCCGATGGCCGCCTGCTCCAGCAGCTGGCCCAGCAGGATCAGGGCCTGCTCCTCGGTCTTCGCCGTCTGCCGATGCCGCAGCTGTCGGCCGGTCAGCGGATCGGTGCCCGCGTATACGTGAACCCGGTAGGAGCCGCTCGGTAGTCGCTCTATGTGACCGGTCCCGGTGCGCGGCATGCCGCCACGGTAGCCCAAAATCGGCCACTCGTTCCACGACCCGTTCCACGCCGGAGACCATCAGGAAGCCGACTGGAAGAGTTTTTACAGATCAGGACGGGTGCGCCGCCAGGGACTCGAACCCCGAACCCGCGGATTAAGAGTCCGCTGCTCTGCCAGTTGAGCTAGCGGCGCTTGAGACGCTGTGATGCTAGCAGCATCCGGGGGGTGGTGCGAATCACCGGGGGCTCCGTGCGTCGTCCCTCTACCTGGGTGCTGCTGGTGCTGAGCTCGGTGACCTACTATCTCGTGGAGGCGCGGATGCAGCGCGCCGGCCGCGGGCTTGCCCGGCGGCTGGACGTGCGCTTCGGGCCTGACCGCCTGATGCCCGGCGGCCCCTCCGGATCCTGACCGAGGGCTGGCCGGCGGGCCACTGCGACGGGATGACGACACATGACATCGCCGCCTCCGGCCTGGCCGGACACGCTGCCGCCACCGCGCGACCCGGGCCGACCGTACCGGGTGTTCCTGGTCTGCCTGGGCAACATCTGCCGCTCCCCGATGGCCGAGGCGGTGCTGCGGGCCGAGCTTGACCGGGCCGGCCTGGGCCGGGCCGTCACGGTGGACAGCGCGGGCACCGGTGACTGGCACGTCGGCAACCGGATGGACCGCCGCGCCCGCGCCGAGCTGGCCCGCCGCGGGTACGACGGCGCGCCGCACCGGGCCCGGCAGGTCGAGCCCGCCTGGCTGGCGGAGCGCGACCTCGTGCTGGCCATGGACCGGCACAACCTCGCGGACCTGCGCCGGATGGCCGGCGACGACCCCGCCGAACGCGCCCGGATCCGCCTGCTGCGCTCGTTCGACCCAGGCTCAGGCCCGGACGCGGAGGTCCCGGATCCGTACGACGGTAAGACCGCGTCGTTCGGGATGGTCCTGGACCTTATCCAGGCTGCGGCGCGCGGGCTGGCCGCGCAGCTCGGTCAGGCGCCGGCCGGGGACCGCCCAGCCCGCCGCGGCGGCCGCTGAGCGCGCCGGATGGATGCGGCCGACGCGATAGCGCGGCTCACCGGTGCCGCCGTCGCCGGGCTGCAGGGGATCGGCGGCCAGCATCTGTGGCGGCACTACCGCGGGCGGCTGGCCGGCGGGCAGGAGATATTCGCCAAGATTTCCGAACGGCCGCTGGGTGACCTCTTGTACTCGGAGGCTAGCGGGCTGCGGTGGCTGGCCGACGCGGGCGCGGTGCCCGTGCCCGAGGTGCTCGGCCGCGACCAGAACGCGCTCGTCCTGTCGTGGGTGCCGCCTGGCTCGCCCGGTCCGGCCGCCGCCGAGCGGTTCGGCCGTGAGCTCGCCCGGCTGCACGCGGCGGGGGCAGACGGCTTCGGCGCCCCGTGGCCGGGGTTCATCGCCAGCCTGCCGCTCGACAACGAGCCCGCGCGCGGCGCTGACGCCTGGCCGCGGTGGTACTCCGGCCGTCGGCTGCTGCCGTTCCTGCGCCACGCCGCCGACGCGGGCGCGTTGTCGCGGGCCGACGTCAGGCTGGTGGAGTCGGTGGCGGACCGGATCGGCGAGCTCGCCGGGCCCGCCGAGCCGCCCAGCCGCATCCACGGCGATTGCTGGTCGGGCAATGTGCTGTGGTCAGGCGGCCGCGGTTGGCTGATCGACCCGGCGGCGCACGGCGGGCACCGGGAAACCGACCTGGCCATGCTGGCCCTGTTCGGCGCGCCGCACCTGGACCGCATCCTCGCCGCCTACGTCGAAGCGTCGCCGCTATCAGACGGCTGGCGGTCCCGGGTCCCGCTGCACCAGCTGCACCCGCTGCTCGTCCATGTCTGCCTGTTCGGCGCGGGTTACGCCGCGCAGACTCGCGGCGCCGCCCGGGCCGCCCTGCGCGCCTGAGGCGTCCTCAGCGCGTCACCGCTGGAAGATGTCTGGCTGCTGGCCAGGCCCACCTGGCGGGCTGCCCGGCGAGGCCTGAGGCGGCGGTCCGACCGTAGCGTGCGGACCCTGAGCCTCCGGAGCCAGCGGCAGGCTGACCCGGAACGTGGCGCCCCGGCCCGGCTCGGTGTCCACGGTCACCGTACCGCCGTGGGCGCTGACCAGCGCGGACACGATGGCCAGCCCGAGTCCGGTCCCGCCGGTGTGGCGCGCCCTGGTCTGGTCGGCGCGGTAGAACCGCTCGAACACCCGCTGCGCCTGGTCCGGGGACATCCCGGGCCCGTGATCGACGACCTCGAGGACGACCGCGGGGATCCGGTGACCCGGATCCAGCACTCCGGAACGGACGTGCACCTGGATCGGGGTTCCGTCCGGGGTATGGGTCAGCGCGTTGCTCATGAGATTTCCGATGACCTGGCGCAGCCGCGCCTCGTCGCCGATGACCAGGAAGGCGGTGTCGTGCCCGACAGTGAGCCGCACCTCGCGGTCCGGTGCGATCACGCTGGCGTCCTGCACGGCGTCGGCGGCGAGCGCCAGCATGTCCACCGGGCGCTGCTCGAGCGGGCGCTGCTGGTCGATCCGGGCCAGCAGCAGCAGGTCGTCCACGAGTACGCCCATCCTGGTGGCCTCGGTCTCGACCCGGTTCATGATCCGGTCGAGGTCCTCGCGGGTGAGCTCTCCCTCGCTGCCGTTTGCCGCCACGCCGCCGCGCTGGCGGTAGTACTCGGCAAAGCCTTTGATCGCGGTCAGCGGCGTGCGCAGCTCGTGGCTGGCATCGGCCGCGAACTGCCGCATCCGGCTCTCGGACCGGCGGGCGGTCGCCTCGGACTCGGCCTGGGCGCTGAATGCAGCCTCGATGTGGGCGAGCATGATGTTGAGCGACCGGCCGAGGCTGCCGACCTCGGTGCGCGGATCGCGGTCGGGTACTCGCCGGCTGAGATCTCCGGCGGCGATCGCGCCGGCGGTCTGCTCGATCTCGCCCAGCGGCCGCATGCTGGCCCGGACCACGGCCACGCCGATGATGGCCAGTACGAGCACGACCACCCCGCCGACAATCAGGTTGATGCTGATCAGCTGTCCTACGGTCTGATTGATGTTGCCCAGATCTGTACCGACAATCAGGGTGCCGGGAACCGGTTCGCCGGGGAGCGAGCTGTTCGGGGCCGCGGGATATTGCCGGGGAAGCGTCAGGACCCGCCAAGGGCTGCCGCCGGCCTGCCCCGGCACCGTCACCAGGTGGTCCGCATTTGCCTTGAGCCAGTCGCTACCGGATGGGACGTTCGGCAGCTCGGTAGCCGTTATGAAACCGAAGGGTGCCAGGCGTACGCCGGCCGGGACGAAAGCCTCCACGTACGGGCTGAGTGCGTTGACCGTCGGCCCGTTCGGCTCGACCCCGTTCGCCTGGAGCGACTGGTCAGCGAGGCTGACCACGGTGGTCAGTTCGTGGTCGGTCTTGTTGAGCAGGTAGCCGCGGAACACGAAGATGCCGGCGATGCTGATGCAGGCCAGCGCGGCGATCACGAGCGCGAGCAGCGCGGTGATCAGCTTGACTCGCAGCGGCGTGCGGGCGGCAAACCGGCTGAGGGCCTGCCGCGGGCCGCCCCCCGCCGATGTGGGCGGGGCCGCCGCGGACGTTGACGATGTGGCCATGGGATCGCTAGGAGGAAGGCAGCCTGAGCACGTACCCGACACCGCGCAGGGTGTGGATCAGGCGCGGCTCGACGGTGTCGACCTTGCGGCGGAGCACGGACACGTAGGACTCTACGATCCCGGTGTCACCGCGGAAGTCGTAGTCCCAGACGTGGTCCAGGATCTGCATCTTGGACAGCACTCGGTTGGCGTTGCTCATGAAGTACCTGAGCAGCTTGAACTCGGTGGGGGAGAGCTGGATCTGGGCACCGTTCCGCCACACCTCGTGGCTGTCCTCGTCGAGTTCGAGGTCGGCGAACTTCAGCCGTGGCGTGGGCTCGGTGCCGTCGCCACGGGTGCGGCGCAGCACGGCCCTGATCCGCGCGATGACCTCTTCCAGGCTGAACGGCTTGGTGACGTAGTCGTCGCCGCCGAGCGTGAGCCCGCGGATCTTGTCCTCGGTGGCATCCCGCGCGGTCAGGAAGACCACCGGGATCCGCGCCCCGCCGCCGCGCAGTCGCCGGACCACGTCGAACCCGTCCATATCCGGGAGCATCACGTCGAGCACGATGAGGTCGGGGCGATGCCGCTGCGCGGCCTGCACGGCCTCCCCGCCCGCGGCCGCGGTGACCACGTCGAATCCCGCGTAGCGCAGGCTCGCGGACAGCAGCTCGAGGATGTTCGGCTCGTCCTCGACGACCAGCAGCCGGGCATCCGGCTGACGCCTCGCGTCGCTCGCCGCTGTGCTCATAGTCGACAAGGTTACCCAAGAGGCTGGATGTTTCCTGAACGCGTGCTGAAGAATCGTCACCCGCCGCGCTCCGGACCCGGGTCGGGCGGTCGCGCCGGCTGGTCAGCAGCCGGCCCGGGCGTCAGCCCGCCGCGCCGTCGTGGGTGCCTTGCCAGTACGCGATCGCGGCTCGTCGGGAGCCGACGCCAAGCTTGGCGTAGATCCGGTTGACGTGGTTCTTCACCGTTTTCTCCGCGACGGTCAGCTTGGCCGCGATCTCGCCGTTGGAATGTCCCGCGGCGATGAGCGTCATGATTTCCGTCTCGCGGGCGGAGAGGCTGGGAGCAGAGGTTCCGGGGATGCTATCGGTGCTCATACAACCTCCGGGTCGCGCCCCGTAACGGATTGTGACGATACGCATGATACCGAATAAGCCCGGATTAACCTATGAGCAGCAGGAGCCGGCCAGGGTCAGCCAGGTCCGGCGCCGCCCGGCAGCCGATCCCGGCGACCTAGGCCCCTTGGCGAGAGAGCTTGGACCCGCCGAGCAGTTGCCTGGGCACCGTGCGGTCGGTGGCGAGATCCCGGAAGAGCTGGTGGGCCTGCGCGGTGTTCAGTTGCACGGCGTCTCCGGCGTTGGACGTGGGGTAGTTCGAGTTGGCGACCGGCACGGTCGTGGTCTGCGGGTTCCGCAGCGCGAACGCCACCTGGATGAGCTGGTACAGGTGCGTGCCCGAGTCGACGGTGATGGCGCCGGCCGTGCCGAACGCCGCAGGGATCGACTGGAACGGGTTGACGATGGTTCCCGTGCTGGTGAGCTTGCTCAGCAGGGACTTGAGGAACAGCCGCTGGTCCTGGACCCGCTGCAGGTCCTGGTTGGCGAAGTTATGCCGGTCGCGCACGTAGCTGAGCGCCTCGCCGCCGTTGAGCGTCTGGCAGCCCGCCTTGAGGTTCAGCCCCGAGGCCCGGTCCTTGAGCGGTCCGGGCAGGCACATGTTCACCCCGCCGACCGAGTTGACCACGTTGACGAAGCCGCCAAAGCCAATCTCCATGAAGTGGTTGATGCGCAGGCCGGTGAGATTCTGCACGGTCTCAGCCATCAGCTTGGGCCCGCCGAACGCGTACGCGGCGTTGAGCTTGTTGTAGCCGTGGCCCGGGATCGGCACGTAGGAGTCGCGGGGCAGGCTGACCAGCACGGCGCGTGTTCCGTTGGACGGGACGTGCAGCAGCATGACCGTGTCCGAGCGATGGCCGCTGATGTCGCGGCCGGTCGAGTACTGGCGCTCCTGGGCCCGGGTCAGTCCCTGCCGGCTGTCCGAGCCGGTGATGAGCCAGTTGGACCCGGCCGAGGCGGCCGGGCGGCCCGAGTAGTCGACGAGCACGTTCTCCCGGTGCAGCTTGGAGTCCAGGTAGAAGTACAGGCCGACCCCCACGAGCAGGATGAGCACGATGAGGGCGGCGATGACCTTGATCCACCGGCCCGGCCTGCGCCAACCGCTGCGGCCGGACCCGCCGGCCGGCCGGCCGGTCTGGGCTGGAGGCTGCTGGGGCCAATGACCCGGCGGAACCGGGCCGTTCTCATAGCCGTCGTCGTAGCCGGTGCCCGGCTGCCCCGTCCCGGTCCGGCTGCCGCCGGACGACAGCCGCACGGTGGGATCGGACGGTCCAGCCGCGGGCGCGTCGCCGCCCGCGGCCGCGCGCGGCGGGCTGTCGCGGTACCAGCCATCCGGCCACTCGCTCATGCGGTTTCCTTCCGCCAGGTGATCACTCTCGCAGCGGACCAGGTGCAGCGACCTCTGCCCGCGCGCGGGCAGACTTAACCGCTCCCGCCCGCACCCGCGGCTCCATTGTGCAACCACCGCGGTAGTGACCAGGCCCTGCCGCGCCGACTTCCAGAAACCTGGAAGTCGGCGCGGCGCCGGGCTTCATCACCGTGGGCGGGTGGTCCGGTCGCGCCAGGCCGGGCCCAGCGCTGCGAGGATCACCACGGCGGTGATGGCGAAGGCGGCCGGGTAGCCAGTGCGGGCGACGAACAGGCCGAACGCGGCCGGGCCGACCCCGTAGCCCAGGTCGTAGGCCATGTTCCACAGCGCGCTGACCATGCCGTACCCGGACGGCGGCACCCGGTCCATCATCTGCGTGAGCGTGGATGTCTGGCAGACCCCGAAGCCCGTCCCGAACGCGGCCATCGCCACCGTCAGCGTGACCAGGTTCGTCGCCCAGACCAGGCCGGCCATCCCGCCGGCCGCGATGACCAGCCCGGGAATGAGCAGCCGGCCGTGTCCGTGCCGGTCGCCCTGCTTGCCGGCCCACCAGCGGGCGACCGTCGCGGTGATCGCCTGCACGAACAGGCCGACCGCGGCGATGTTGCCCGATACCCCGGCGGCCAGCGGGACGAACGCGACCACGACCCCGGCGGACACGGTGGTAGCGGCGAAGGCGAGGGCGGGACGCAGCTGCTCGCCGCGCCGCAGGCCGGCCTTCAGCCCGATCGGCGGCTCGGCGCCGAGGCCCGCGGCGGCCTGGCGGTGATCGGCGACGCCGGTCAGCCAGGGCACGGCGGCCAGCGGGGCCAGCGCCGAGAGGCCGGCGACCGCGATCACCAGCGCGAAGCCGGCGTGCCCGGCGAGCCACACCCCGGACGGCAGCGCCACCACGCCGGGCACGCAGCTCACCACGCCGGACAGGCCGACCGCCTCGCCCCGCCGCTCCCGCGGCACCAGCGAGACCACCAGCGCGCCGGTGACCACGACGAGCAGGCCGAAGCCCAGACCGCGGACCAGGCTGACCGCGACGATCGTGGCGACCTGATCGGAAACCAGCAGCAGCAACGTCGGCGTTCCCAGCAATGCCAGCCCGACAGCCAGCACCGGCGCGTTGCCGAACCGGTTCATCAGGCTGGGCGCGGCGAACTCGGCCGCCACGCCGGACAGCATCAGCACGCCCGTCACGAGCCCGGCCCCCGCGCTGCCGGCGCCGGCTGCTGTGGCGAACAGCGGCGTGACCGACAGCATCAGGTAGAAGCTGGTCAGCGTGCCCAGCGAGCAGCCGAAGACCAGGACCAGCCGGCCGGAGAGGATCCGCGCCCTGGGGGCGTCATGCCGGGCGGTGGGCGCTGCGTGTGTCAGTGTGCTCATGGGCACGACGCTAGAGTTTCCAAGTGGGTCTTGATAAGTTCCAATTTCATGGCGATTCAATGGTCCGGTTTGGGACCGGGACTGCTGCTGCGGTTTGACCGCGGCAGCGGCCAGCCGCTCCGGTCCCAGCTGGAAACGGGGCTGCGCGAAGCGATCAGGTCGGGCCGTCTGCACGTGGGGGAGCGGCTGCCATCATCACGGGAACTCGCGCGCGAGCTCAGCATCTCCCGCGGCCTGGTGCAAGAGTGCTACAGCCAGCTGCTGGCCGAGGGCTACCTGACCAGCCAGGTCGGCTCGGCCACCCGGGTCGCGTCGGGCGCTGTCCCGCTGCCGCCGGCGCCGGCGGCCACGCCGCAGCCGCTACGGCCGCCCCGGCTGATCGCGGACTTCCGGTCCGGCGTGCCGGACTTGTCGAGCTTCCCCCGCGGCGACTGGGTGTGGGCCACCCGCGAGGCGTGCAGCCGGGTGGCCGCGCCGGATCTCGGCTATATCGACCGGCGCGGCAGCCCGCTCCTGCGCGAGGTGCTCGCGGCGTACCTGCGGCGGGTACGAGCGGCGGCCGCCGACCAGGAGCGCACGGTCATCTGCACCGGGTTCGCCCAGGGTCTGGGCGTCGTGGTCCGCGTGCTGGCCCGGCGCGGTGTCCGGCGGGTGGCCTTCGAGGACCCCGGCTACGGAGCCGTCGAGACCAGCGAGTCGATGCAGACGGTGCTGGCGGCGGGTGTCCAGGCGGTGTCCGTGCCCGTCGACGAGCAGGGCCTTGACGTCGCCGCGCTGGAGGCGACCGGGGCCCGCGCCGTCGTCGTCACCCCGGCGCACCAGTCACCCACCGGCGTGGTGCTGGCCGCGCAGCGCCGCCACGAGCTGGTGGCCTGGGCCGGCCGCCACGACGCCTTCGTCATCGAAGACGACTACGACTCCGAATTCCGCTACGACCGGGAGCCGGTCGGGCTGCTGCAGGGACTGGCCCCCGATCGCGTGTTCGCCGTCGGCACCGTGAGCAAGTCGCTGGCGCCGGCGATCCGGCTCGGCTGGGTGCTCGTCCCGCCGAGCCTGGTCGGGGACGTCGCGGCGCAGAAGCACATCAGCGACCGCGGCACGTCCGGCGTGGACCAGCTCGCGGTCGCGGCGCTGCTCGAGTCCGGACGTTATGACCGGCACCTGCGCCGGATGCGCGCGGTCTACGGCGGGCGCCGCGGTGTACTGATCGAGGCGCTGGCCCGGCACGCGCCGCAGGTGAGGCTGACCGGCCTGGCCGCGGGGTTTCATGCCGTCGCGCACCTGCCCCCGTCGGCCGGCGAGCTGGCCGTCGTCAGTGCCGCGCGGCAGCGCTCGGTCGGCCTGTACGGGATGAGCATGTACCGCGCGTCGGGCGCGGTGGCTCCGCCTCAGCTCGTGCTCGGTTTCGGCTGCGTCGGCGAGCGTGCCATCGAATCAGGAATCCGGGCCGTGGCCGACCTGCTGCGCTGACCGGTCCTCCGCGTCCGGGTGCTGCTCGTCGTGCGCCCGCTGGTGGCGGAAACCGGGCAGCAGGCGGGCCAGGACGAGCGCGCCGGCGACGCACGCCAGCCCTCCGGAGACCACCGACGTCGTATCGCCGAACACGGCGGCCACCGCTCCCGCCTCGAAGTCGCCGACCCGGGGACCGCCGGCCACCACCGCCATCTGCAGGCCCGACAGGCGGCCGCGCAGCGCGTCCGGGACCGAGAGCTGGATGATCGTATTGCGGAACACCGCCGAGATCACGTCGGCCCAGCCGGCCACCCCCAGCAGGACCAGCGCCGCGGGCAGCCAGGACACCAGGCCGAAGCCGGTGATGGCCAGGCCCCACGCGATGACCGCGATGATCACGGCCAGGCCCTGCCGCCGTACCCGGCCGACCCAGCCGGTGGTCAGCGCGCCGACCAGGGCCCCGGCGCCGGGGGCGGCGTACAGGAAGCCGACCGTGGCGGCGCCGCCGCCGAAGACCGTGCTGGCCAGCGCCGGGAACAGCGCGCGGGGCATCCCGAACACCATCGCGTTGATGTCGATCAGGTAGGCGCCCTGGATGCCCTGGCGCCCGCGCAGGAAGGCGAAGCCCTCGACGATCGAGCGAAGCCCGGGCCGGTGGCCCCCGTGGCCCGGACGCTGCGGGGAAATCAGGAATACCGACAGCAGCGACGCGCCGAAGCTGGCCACGTCCATCCAGTACACGAAGCGGATCCCGGGCCCGGCCAGCAGCAGCCCGGCAACGGCCGGCCCGGCTACCGCGCCGAGCTGGAACAGCGCCTGGAACATGGCGTTGGCGGTGGACACCTCTGACCGCCGGACCATGTTCGGGACCATAGCGCTGCGCGCCGAGCTGTCGAATCCGCTCAGTGTGGCGGCCACGGCCGGCAGGACGAACAGCGGCCACAGCGCGGGCATCAGGTCCGCGTTGACCGCCAGGCCGGCGCTGCAGGCTGCCGCCAGCGACTCGACCACCAGCAGCAGCCGGCGGCGGTCGACGGCATCGACCACCGAGCCCCCCACCAGCGACCCGATGACCAGCGGGAAGAGCTGGACGAGCGAGACCAGCCCGACGTCGAGTGAGGAGCGGGTCAGCTCGTACACCTGGTACGGCACCGCGACCGCGGTCAGCTGGGTGCCCAGGACCGACACCGTCTGCCCGCTGATCAGGGCGCGGAAGTCGCGGGAGCGCCGCAGCGGCGTGATGTCGATGAGCAGGCGCCGGGCCGGCCTCCGCCCGGTCACGCCTTGATTGCGGCCCGGGCCCGGGCCGCCCGGACCGCGGCCGAGAGCGTGTCGATGTCGTAGGCACCCTGGTGCCGGATCCCGTTGATGAAGAACGTGGGTGTGCCCGATACTCCGCTGAGGTCGGCGGAGTCCACGTCCTCGGCCACGTGGGCCGCCCCGGCGTGCTGCTTGAGGTCGTCGGTGAACCGCGGGATGTCGAGGCCGAGGCTGGCGGCATAGCCGACCAGGTCCGGGTGGCGCAGGGCTCCCTGGTGGCCGAGCAGCAGATCGTGCATCTCCCAGAAGGCATCTTGCCTGCTCGCCGCCTCGGCCGCCTCCGCAGCGGCCTGGGCGTTCGGGTGCACGTCGTTGAGCGGCAGGTGCCGCCAGACGTAACGAACGTCGCCGTAGTCGGCCAGCAGCTCGCGAACCACCGGCTCGGCCTGGCCGCAATACGGGCACTCGAAGTCTCCGTACTCGACCACGGTGACCGGCGACTTCTTCGGGCCGCGCACGTGGTCGCGCTCGGGGTCGACCGGCACGGCGAGATCGGTGATGACCTGCGACGAGCCGAACAGGGCGCGGATCTTCAGCGCCTTGGGCAGCCGTGCGACCAGCCGGAACACGGTCCAGGCGAGCGCGGACGCGACGATCGCCGCCGACAGCACCCCCACCCTCGCCTCCTCGAGCTGCGCGCCGCGGAAGGCGAGCGAGGCGATCAGCAGCGACACGGTGAAGCCGATGCCGCCGATCGCGCCCGCCCCGGCGACCGCCGCCCAGCCGACCGGCGGACGGATCCGCCCGTGGCTGACCCGGGTGACCAGCCAGGCGGCGCCGGCCGTCCCGAGCGGCTTGCCCACGACGTAGCCGACCAGGATGCCCAGCGTGATCGGCGAGGTGAAGGCGCGGGCCAGGAAGCTGCCGCTGATCACCACGCCGGTGTTGCTCAGCGCGAACAGCGGCACGATGACGTAGCTGGTCAGCGGGTGGTAGATCTGCTGCAGCCGGTCGTTGGGCGACAGCGCGGTCCGCACTCCCTCGCGTGCCGACTGGGCCAGCTCCGGCGTCGGTTGCTCGCGGAACATACGGAACAGGTCCGACGCCCGCTCCAGGTCGCCGCGCGCGGCTGGCCGCGCGTAGGTCATCAGCCCTATCACGAGCCCGACCACTACCGGGTCGACGCCGGACTTGAAGATCGCGATCCACGCCGCCACCCCCAGCAGCGCGTACGCCGGACCATAGCGGACGCCTGCCGCCCGCAGGACGGCCACGCCGCCCAGGATGGCCAGCCCGGTCAGCAGCGCATCTACGTGGATCCGCCCGCTGTAGGCGAAGGCGATGATCGCGAGGCCGACCAGGTCGTCGACGACGGAGAACGTGAGCAGGTAGGTACGGACCCGGTCCGGGAGGTGCCTGCCGACCAGAGCGAGCATCCCCAGCGCGAACGCGGTGTCGGTGGACATCGCCGTGCCCCAGCCGTGCGCCGACGGACGGCCGGCGTTGATCAGGAGGTAGATCGCGATCGGCACGATCATCCCGCCCGCGCCGGCCAGCAGGGGCAGGGCCAGCCGGCGGCGCTCGCGCAGCTCGCCCATGTCGAACTCGCGCCGCGCTTCCAGGCCCACCACCAGGAAGAAGAACGTCATCAGGCCGGAGTTGATCCAGCCGCCCAGATCCTCCGACACGCTCGCGCTGCCGAGGCTGACCGACAGCCGGGTGTCCCACACCGTCCGGTAGGACGCGGCGTCGATGTTCACCCAGGCCAGCGCGGTCACCGTCGCGGCCAGCAGGACCGCCGCGCTGCCCGTCTCGGTGCGCAGGAACTGCCGCAGCGGGGTCTGCAGGTTCCGCGCCCACGCGGTCCGCCCGGAGTAGACCACAGGGGCCGACGCGGACTCGGTCATGGCGTGATTGTCTCCCGGCCCGCGCGGCCCACCAAGATCGATGTACCGTTTCCTCCCCAGGAGGGGAGGCGATGTGCCATCAATGACCCGGGGGAGGGACGGGCCGCCCCGGGCGGCCTAAACGTCGGGCTCATCCTGCACGTGGACGGCCGCTTCCTCGGCGCCGGCGGCGCCGGCGTCGATCCCCACGTCGCGGGCGACCAGGTCGGCCTCGGCGTCCGGGTGCGCTCCCTCGTCCTCCGCGACGAGCCGCCCGGCCCTGGGCTCGGGATAATCGCTGGCCAGCGGGGCGTCCTGCGGAAGATCTCCCTCCGTATACGGGTCGCCCTCAGGCTCCTCCTCGGCGAGCAGCTGATCGAGTGACTCGCCGGCCCGCTCCTCCGTCAGCGTCGTGCCGAACCGCTCGCCGGCCGACCACCGGTCCGCAGGTTCTATCCCGGTGTCCAGCGGATCGTCGCCGGGGTCGCCCTCGAGTGTGTCCGACGCGTCCAGGACGCCGTCGTCTTCGGGGTCTTCGTCCTCGAGGTCGTACGTCTCGTCGTCGGGCATGGCGCTGGCACCCTCCTCGGCTGGCCTGACTTCGGCTCACCGGCACGATACCCGGCGCCGGCGCCTGGCCCGCCGGGCATCCCCGACCGCCGCGCCGGTTGCCGCCCGCCCGGGCCCGCGTGGCAGCATGGCCGGGTGGACCGCCCCGACACCCGCGCGCTGTGGAACGCCAACGCGCCGGCCTGGACGGAGCTGTCGCGAGCCGGGTTCGACTTCTACCGGGATCTGGTCAACACCCCGGCGTTCTTCGCCATGCTCCCGCCGGTCGAGGGCCTGTGGTGCCTCGACCTGGGCTGCGGCGAGGGGCACAACACGCGCCTGCTGGCGGGCCGGGGCGCCCGCGTCCTGGCGCTCGACATTGCCGAGTTCTTCATCGAGGCTGCGGCCGCGGCGGACCGGGACGGGGTTCGCTTCATCCTCGGCGACGGTGCCGTACTACCGCTGCGCCCGGGCTGCCTCGATGCGGTGACCGCGTTCATGAGCCTGATGGACGTCGCCGATCCCGAGCGAACGCTGCGCGAGGTGAGCCGGGTGCTGCGGCCCGGCGGATTCGTGCAGTTCTCGGTGGTTCACCCGGCCACGTCGACCCCGGTCAGGCGATGGGTCAACGACGAGTCGGGGGACCGGCAGGCGCTGGCCATCGGCGATTACTTCTACCAGGGCCCGCTCACCGAGGCCTGGAGCTTCGGTGCCGCGCCGTCCGGGCTGCGAGCCCGGCACCGGCCGTTCACGATCACCTACGCGCGGCGGACGCTGGCCGGCTGGCTGACCGCGGTCCTGGCCGCCGGCCTGATCATCGAGGCCGTCGCGGAGCCGCGCGCCGACGATGCCACCGCCGCCGCCCACCCGGAGGTCGCCGACACCCGGATCGCCCCGTACTTCCTCATCGTCCGGGCCCGCAAGCCCGCCCGGGAGGCCGGGCCCGGGAGCACCTGCCCTGGCTCCCGGGCCCGGCCGGTCACTTGGCCGGGTTGAGCACCCCGACCACGCCGTTGGCGTAACCATTCGGCCCCGCGCTGAACACCAGCGACGATGATCCGCCGAACGCGGAATTGCCCACCCGCAGCCCCCATAGGCCGTTGATCGCGATCGGGCTGCCATTGGGGCCGTCGAGCGCGCCGAGGTGCATGCCGGTCGTGGGGTTGAACACGTTGATCCAGCCGTTCCCCAGGTTGCCCACGAGCAGGTCGCCGGCGAACGGGCCGAATCCCGTGGGCGCGATGGCCAGGCCCCACGGCTCGTCCAGCGGGCTGGCCGGGCCGTTGGAGACCAGGTGGTGCACGAGCTTGCCGTTGACGGTGTACACGTCAACCACCCCGAGGCCCGCCCCGGGGACCACGTCGGTCTTGGCCGCGTTCTGCTTCCCGTAGCTGACGTAGACCTTCCCGCCCAGCATCTGGATCCCGAACGGCGCGTACCCCTTGGGCAGCTTCGGGTCCTTGAACTCGCCCGGAGTGCTCATCGGGGCGAAGTTCTTGTTGAAGACGTCTACCGTGCCGTTGGCCACGTCCGCGGCGAACAGCTCGGGCCCCGCGCTGGTGCGGGGCGCCAGGGCCAGCCCCTTGAACACCGCCTTGGCCGGGGTCTTCCCGCCCGCACCGCCGGCCGGGCTGTCTTCCACCACGAACTTGGCGCCGCCGTTCCAGGCCTCGATCTGACCCGGTGACTGCGTCGAGCCGATCGAGTCGGTGTCCACGATGAACGCGGCCGGGCTCCCCTTCGAGCCGCCGACCGGGAAGGCCTTCGTCGCCGAGTTGAACACCTGGCCGGTGGGGTTCGCGCCCGGTACGGGCACGGTGAGGGCCAGCGACACGGGGCCGCCGTTGACCCCGCCCGTGTACACGGTGGCCTTCCCCGAGTTGTTGTCCGCCACCCAGATGGGCGTCGTGGGCCCGGCGGCGAGCCCCCAGGCGTTCTTCAGGTTCGGATCCACGAGCTTGGCGCCGAACGAGGCCTTGTTGGCGATCAGGTTGGTCTGCTTGAAGCTGTTCGCCGGGGCGGCCGTGGCCATGGCGGGCGCTGCTGCGGCGACCAGCCCGCCCGCCGCCACGATCACCATGACCGCGGAACGCCATCTTCTCCCGCGGGGCGGGCTCTCGGTACCGTTCCGGTATCCGGGCATGGATCGTAGAGCGTGTGGCATGAAGTTCCCTTCGTCGTCGGCGGCACCGGCGGATCGGGCGCGGCCGGCTACGCGGGCAGGTCACTGATACTACGGACGGCGCGGGCGGCGGGTTCAAATGCGACCGGGAGGAAGAGGGCGATATGACCGCGATGACCGCGATGACCCCAGGTCAGCTCACCGAGGACGTGCTCGCCGCGTATTCCGGCACGCCGGACCCGCGGCTGCGGGAGCTGCTCGCCGCCCTCATCGCTCACCTGCACGCGTTCGTGGCGGCGACCCGGCTGACCCCGGCCGAATGGCAGGCGGCGATCGCGTTCCTCACCGCCACCGGGCACACCTGCGACGACGAGCGGCAGGAGTTCATCCTGCTGTCCGATGTCCTCGGCCTGTCCTCCCTGGTCGACCTGGTCAACGCGGCGCCGGGCGCCACCGAGTCCACCGTGCTCGGCCCGTTCTACGTGCCCGGCGCGCCGCGGCGCGCGCCCGGCGAGCAGATCGGCCGACCGGAGGACGGCAGCCCCGCCTTGGTCCGCGGGCAGGTCACCGACACCGCCGGCCGCCCGCTGGCCGGGGCCACGCTCGACGTCTGGCAGTGCAGCGGCAACGGGCTCTACGACACCCAGGATCCTTCCCAGCCGCCGTACAACCTGCGCGGCGTGTTCGTCACCGGTCCGGACGGCCGATTTGAATTCCGAACGGTGCGCCCGGCCAGCTATCCCATTCCCGTCGACGGGCCGGTGGGTGACCTGCTGCGCGCGGCCGGGCGCGATCACTGGCGCGCCGCGCACATCCATGCGATCCTCTCCGCGCCCGGGCATCGCAGCGTGACCACGCACATCTTCGACGCGGATAACCCTTACCTCGACCGTGACGCCGTGTTCGGTGTCCGGGGCTCGCTGATCAGGCCGTTCCGGCCGGCCGGGCCCGGCGATCCGGCCGACGTGAGCTACGTGGTCGACATGGACTTCACCCTGGCCACCGCGGAGCCCGCGTCCACGGGTGCGCTAGACAGGTCCCCGTGAAAATAGGTGCGGTGTTCCCGCAGACCGAGATCGGCGGCGACGCCGGGGCTGTCCGTGCCTACGCTCAGCGGGTGGCCGAGCTGGGCTATACCCACGTGCTGGCTTACGACCACGTCCTCGGCGCCGACCCGGCGGTGCACCGGGGATGGGACGGCCCGTACGACGTACGTACGACATTCCACGAGCCTCTGGTGCTCTTCGGCTACCTGGCCGCGCTGACCTCGCTGGAGCTGGTGCCCGGGATCCTCATCCTGCCGCAGCGGCAGACCGCCCTGGTGGCCAAGCAGGCGGCCGAGGTGGATCTGCTCACCGGCGGCCGGTTCCGGCTGGGCGTCGGGCTGGGCTGGAACGCGGTGGAGTACGAGGCGCTCGGCAAGGACTTCACCGACCGCGGCCGCCGGATGGCCGAGCAGGTGTCCCTGCTGCGCCGGCTGTGGACCGAGCCCGCGGTTACGTTCGCGGGCACGTACGAGCGGGTGACGGGGGCGGGCCTCGCGCCGATGCCGGTGCAGCGGCCGATACCGATCTGGTTCGGGGCCCAGTCCCGCCCGGCCTACGTCCGGGCCGGCCAGCTCGGCGACGGCTGGTTCCCCCAGGTTCCGCCGGGGCCGCGCCTGGACGAGGCCCGGGCGGTGGTCGAGCAGGCCGCGGCCGAGGCGGGCCGCGACCCGTCCGGGCTCGGCATGGAGGGCCGAGTCAGCTGGCGCGAGGGCGGCGTGGACACGCTGACCGAGCACGCGCGCCGGTGGCGCGAGGCCGGGGCGACCCACGTGTCGGTCAACACGATGGGCGCCGGGCTCGCGTCGGTCGACGACCACCTGGCCGTGCTGACCGCCGCCGCCGAGGCGCTCGGCGTCGGCGCCGGCTGAACCCGAGGACGTCCCGCGCCGTCGCTGGCCGCGGCGGCGGGTCTGAGCGTGTGCGGGGACCGCCCTAGCGGCTGGCGGGGACCGCGGCCTGCGGACCGGGATCGGGACTGACCGGACCACCGCGCGCGTAACGCCGGACGAACTGGCGCAGGATCGCGGGCGCGTGGCTGACATCGCTGTGCCGGGCCATCTCCTTGAGCTCGTCCGCCTGCTCCGGCTCGAAGTAGCCGGCGTGCTTGTAAACGTCGATCCGGGTGCACAAGCCGTCCGCGTCCAGCTCCGGGTGGAACTGGGTAGCGTAGACGTTCGCGCCGATCCGGAACGCCTGCACCGGGCAGCCCGCGGAGCTGGCCAGCAGCACCGCGTGACCGGGCAGCCGGCTGATCGCCTCCTTGTGCCCGACGAAGGCATCGAAGGTGCCGGGCAGCCCGCGCAGCAGCGGATCGGCCCGGCCCTGCGGGGTGAGGGTGACCGACACGCACCCGACCGGCTCGCAGTAGCGGCGGTCGACCACTGCCCCCTGATGGCTGCCGATCATCCCGATGCCGTAGCAGGCCCCGAGAAACGGGAAGTCCGCGGCGATCACCCGGTCGAGCAGGCCGTGCACGTCGGCCTCGACCCGGCGCTGCACCGGCGACTTCAGCGACTCGGGCTCGCTGTAATTGAACGGGCCGCCGCCGAGCAGAATCCCGGACCAGTCCCGCGGGTCGATGTCCCCCAGCGCCCGCTGCTCCAGCCGCACCCGGCGCAGGTCGCGTTCGCCCAGCCCGCTGAAGGCCAGGAACGACGCGTACTCGTTGTCCGCCGCGGGATCATCGGCCCGCGTGGCCAGCAACAGGAAGGGCTTCACATGATCACTCTAGTGAACCCAGATCCCTGCCATGTCCAATATCGCGGCCCTGGCCGCTAACGAAGCGGACGCATTTTGCTCAAAGGTCGATCCGGTCCCAGGCCTCGTGGCCCGGCTGATCCAGGCCGAACGTGTCCGGGTTGACGCCGAGCGTCTCGGCGGCCTCGAGCGCGATCCGCTGCACGGCCACGGTCAGCGGGAAGATTGATAGCAGCTCTCCGAGCTGGCCGTCGGCTCTCCGGGTCACCGCGACGCCGGCCGCTTCGGCCGCCTGGGCCACCTCGTCGATCCTGGCCGGCCACGCGCCGCCGCCGTCCAGGCACACGAGCCGGTCGTCTCGGCCCAGCGCCACCGAAGGCCCGTGCAGGAACTGCTCCACGGCCAGGCCCTCGCTCGCCACGTAGGCCGCCTCGCGGATCTTCAGGGCCCCCTCGGCGGCGGTCCACTGGTTGATGCCGCCGCCGGTGAACTCGATCAGCCGGGCCGGCGGCACCGCGGGATCGTCCTGCGGGCCGCGGTAGGCCGCGTCCACGGCCGCCGGCACCTCGCTCAGCCGGGGCAGATCGGCGCCTAGCGTGCGCGCTAGCTGGGCGGCGCGCAGCAGCGCTCCGAGGTGGCTGGCCGTATAGGCGGACGACCGCTCCTGGGGCACCGTCACCAGGTCGGCGCCCTCGACCCCCACCCCGGAGATCTGGATGATCTCCGCCCCGGCGGAGCGGGCCTGCTGCGCGGCCTGCGCGCTGTACCGCTTGGCGCCGGTGTGGGTGAAGACCAGCAGCACCCCGCCCGCCCCGGGCAGCGGGCCGTCGGTGGCCGCGTCGGCGGACTGGGCGGCAGCGGCGTCCAGCCCGGCCGCGCGCAGCAGCGCGGCGGCCTGGGCGGCCGCGTGCCAGCTCGTGCCGGTCCCGATGGCCAGCACGCGGCGGCCGCGCAGCCGGCCGGCCACCGCCGCGACCGGCGCCTCGTCCTCGAGGAGCCTGGCCATCGCCTCGGCCTGGCCGTCCATCGTCTGCCGCATCGCGCTGGTCGCCGGTTCGGCTGCCGACATGGTGTGCCCCCTCGCTCCTGGTCGTGACGGTCAAGACCCGAGTCTTCCAGCACTCAGAGCCTCGCATCGGTGCGAAACGCTGGTAGCGCCATACCAGCATCCATGCTCGCCCTGAGGGCGAGGCAGCCAGCTCAGTCGAACCGGCGCGCGCTCGGGTAGCGCTGGCCGCCGTCGACGACGATGTTCGCGCCGGTGACCCAGGACGCCCGTGCCGACAGCAGGAAGGCGACCACGTCGGCGACCTCCGCCGGCCGGCCGAGGCGGCCGGACGGAAACTGGGTGGCCAGGAAGGCGGCGAAGTCATCGGGGTTGTCGCGCTGGAACGCCGCCCAGGAGCCGCCGGGGAACAGGATGGATCCCGGGCTGACGGCATTGACCCGGATCCCGGCCGGGGCCAGTTCCTGCGCGGCCGTCGCCGCGAGCTGGATCTCCGCCGCCTTGGCGGCGGCGTAGGCGGTGCGAGGGGCCGGGCGCAGGCCGGTGATCGACGAGATGATGACGACCGCGCCGCCGCCGGCCGCGCGCAGGTGGCTCAGGCCCGCGCGGATCAGCTCCGCGGCGTGGCCCGCGTTGAGAGCGAGCGTCGCGGTGAACTCGTCCGGACCGGAGTTGCCGAGGTTGCCGCCGCCGACCGTGCCGCCCGCGTTGGCCACCAGGTGATCCAGTCCGCCCAGCGCGGCGGCGAGGTCGTCGACCGCACGGCCCAGCGCGGCCGTGTCGGTGACGTCGGCCGTGGCGGTGGCCACCGGCGTGCCGCGGCCAGCCAGCCTCCGCGCCGCCGCGGCCAGCCCATCGCCGTCCCGGGCGATCAGCCCGACCGCCGCGCCTTCCGCGGCCAGCGCGTCGGCGATCGCGAAGCCGATCCCCCGGCTTCCTCCGGTGATCAGCGCACGGCTGCCGTCCAGGCCAAGGTCCATGGTGGCTCCCGGTTCGCGTGATGGCGGGTGCCCGCCGGGCGATCCGACGCTACGCGGACGCTCGCGCGGCCGGCAACCAGGCTCGGCCCGGATTCAGAGCGGGCGCGCGCCTGCCCGCCTCGGCGGAGCGGTCACAATCGGAGCGTGCCGGTAGTGTCCGCGTCCCGCAGGCCGGGTGACAAGGAGATCGATGCCATGAACGCCACCGTCGTAGCCTGCTGCCAGCTCGCCCCGGTGCTGGGCGACCCGGCGTCGAACCGCGAGCTGACCGCCGAGGCCGTGACGCACGCCGCCGCGCGGGGCGCCCGGGTGGTGGTGCTGCCCGAGCTGGTCTCCAGCGGCTACGTCTTCGAGACCCGGGACGAGGCCAGCGCGTGCGCGGAGGCGCCCGACGGCGAAACCGTGACCTCGTGGCGGCGGCTGTCCGCCGAGCACGGACTCGTCATCGTGGGCGGCTTCTGCGAGCGCGCGGCCGGCCAGGTGTACAACAGCGCCGCGCTCGTCGACCACGGCACGCTTCGCTGCGTCTACCGCAAGGCGCACCTGTGGGACAGGGAACGGCTCTGGTTCTCTCCCGGTGACGCGGCCCCGCCCGTGGTAGCGACCCGGTTCGGCCGGATCGGCGTGATGATCTGCTATGACCTTGAGTTTCCCGAATGGGTGCGGCTGCCGGCGCTGGACGGTGCCCAGCTGCTGTGCGCCCCGGTCAACTGGCCGGCGGCGCCGCACCCGGACGGCGAGCGGCCAGCGGAGATCATGAAGGCGCAGGCCGACGCGGCCGTCAACCGGATGTTCGTCGCGGTGTGCGACCGGACGGGCACCGAACGCGGTGCCGACTGGGTTTCCGGCTCGATCATCATCGACCCCGACGGATGGCCGCTCGCCGCGGCCGCCCAGGGCGCCGGCCCCGTCACGATCACGGCTGCGTGCCGTCTCGACGACGCCCTCAGCAAGGACGTCAGCCCGCTGAGCAACGTGCACCGCGATCGCCGACCCGAGCTGTACCAGCGCGTCGCCGAGCCGGTCAGCCCGGCCGTACCGAGTGGCAGCTCCCCGGCCTGAGCAGCGGCGAAGGCGCGTGGCCGGGATCCGGTAGCCAGCCGCGGGATCAGGGCCGGGGGAGCGCGGGGCCCGGTGAGCCGTCGGGACCGAGTCGCTGGTCGGCGGCCCACGCGGCGATCTGAGTGCGCGAGCTGAACCCGAGCTTGGCCAGGATGTTGGTCACATGCCGGGCCGCGGTTGCCGGGCTGATAACGAGCTCGCCGGCGATGCCCTTGTTGCTGCGGCCGTCGGCCACCAGGGCGGCGACTTGACGCTCTCGCGCCGTCAGCGTGCCGTGCGGAGCGATGGCCAGTTCGTAGTCCGCACCCGCGGTCACGGCGACGGTCGCCCGGCCGCCGATGGTTTCCTGCGGCCCCGGCTCGCCCAGCGCCAGCGCGACCGCCGCCTCGGCGGGCAGGGCCAGTCCCTGCGTCCACAGCCGCGCGATGGCCGGCTCGCCGAGCCGTCGCGCCGCGGCCAGGTACCGCTCCACCCGCGCACCGGACAGGGCGGGAAGTCCGGCTGTCTCCCGCAGCGCGGTGACCGCGGCCGTCAGCCGTACCGCCTGCTCCGCCCGCTTTTCCTGCACGGCCAGGGCCGCGAACGCCTCCAGTCCCCGCGCCATGCCGATCCGCGAGCCGGTGGAACGGCTGAGTCGCAGGCTCTCGGCCAGGTGCTGCCTGGCCAGCTCCAGCTCATCCAGTTCGATGGCCACCCGCCCCAGCCCGGCCAGGCAGCGCGCGATCTCCGGCCGGGCGTCGATCTCCCGCAGGATGTCCAGTGCCTCCAGGTACTTGGCGTGTGCGTCGCCGGGATCACCGCGCAGCCGGGCCAGATCCCCGAGTCCGAGCAAGGCCCGAGCCGCCCCCCACTGCTGGTCGATGCCGCGCATGACCGCGATCGAGGCCCTCGCCAGTTCTTGCGTCTCACGCAGCTTGCCCAGCAGTCCGGCGATCGCCGCCCGCGTGCCCAGGGCGTAGCCCTCGTTCCACCCATCTCCGGCCGCCTGGGCGATCGACAGCGCCTCGCCCGCCCGCGCGTCCGCTTCCCCGGTCCGCCCCGTATGCAGGGCGATCTCGGCCAGCAGGTTGAGCGCGGCCGCCGTCCAGAACTCGTCAGCAGCCTCCCGGCACAGCACCAGGCCCTGGTCGGCCCACGACTCGGATGCGGCCCGGTCCCGGGACAGAGCGAGTTGCGCGCGTGCCACCAGCGCTGCACCCCGGGCGCCGGGCGGCACGGCGGACCCCTCCAGATCCAGGAACGAGTCCAGCCATTCACCGCCCTCGGCGAAGGCCCCCCGGACGATCCAGCACGGGCTGATCGCCGCGGCGATCCGCAGTCCCGCCTCGGCGTCGGAGCTGGCCAGGCAGCGGTTCAGCACCTGCCACACGTTGCCGGCGTCTACGTCGTACCGGCGGAACACGTCCACCCGGGCCGACCAGGGAGCCGGGATCCGCGCCATCCCGATGGCCAGGCTCTGCTCGGCCGTGGCCAGCGTATAATCGCGCAGCCTGAGCTCGAACGCGGCGGACTCACCCGCCTCGGCCAGGCGCGCGGCCGCGTAGTCGCGGATGGTGTCGAGCAGCCGGTAGCGGGCCTGGCCGAGGACTTCGGGCTCCAGCACGACCAGCGATTTGTCCACCAGCGCGGCGGTCAGGTCGAGTACATCCCCGGCCGGGATGTCGTCATCGGAGCACACCTGCTCGGCCATCTCCAGCGACCAGCCGGCGAACACCGACAGCCGCCGCAGCAGCATCTGCTCGGCGGGCGTCAGCAGTTCATGGCTCCAGTCGATCGTGGCGCGCAAGGTGCGGTGCCGGGGCGGTGCGGTCCGCTCACCGATGGTCAGCAGCCCGAACCGGTCGGCCAGGCGCGCGCCGATCTGGGTAACGGACAGCACCCGGACCCGGGCCGCCGCCAGCTCGATGGCCAGCGGCATGCCATCCAGCGCCCGGCACAGTTCCGCGACGGCGGAGGCGTTGGCCGGCTCGATCGCGAATCCGGGCAGCGACGCGGCGGCCCGCTCGGCGAACAGGCGCATCGCCTCATAGCGCTCTGCCTCTTCGGCCGTCGAGAGCGCGCCATCCGGCGCGACCGACAGCGGTGGCACCTGCCACACCCGCTCACCCGCCACGCGCAGCGGCTCCCGGCTGGTCGCAAGCAGGCGAAGCCCCGGCGAGCTGGCCAGCAGCCGCTGACAGAGCCGGGCGCACGCCTCGATCAGGTGCTCGCAGTTGTCCAGCGCCAGCAGCAGCCGGCGTGACCGGAGCGCATCGGCGAGGGTGTCAAGCAGCGGCCTCCCCGGCTCCTCGCTGACTCCGATGGCCGATGCCACCCGCGAGACGACGAGATCGGGCTGCCGCAGGTCACCAAGCTCGACGAACCACGTACCGTCGGGGAAATCGTCCGCCGCCGAGGCCAGGGTCCGCAGCGCCAGCCGGGTCTTTCCGATGCCGCCGGCCCCGCACAGCGTCAGCGCACGCGTCACGCGGACCAGCCGAAGCAGTTCGGCAAGTTCGCGCTCCCGGCCGACGAAGCTGTTCGGTGCCTGGGGCAGATTGGTCAGAATCGCCTCTACCTCGCTCCCGCCGGCCTGGGTCCTGGACGGCTGGTCCTACCGCCCCCGGGGGAGCCGACGGCCCTTCAGGCCCGCACCGGTCGACCACCAGGGTAAGCCAGCCGGGAAAGATCTACCCCTGATCATTACCGGATTTACTCGCCAGCGCCGGAGCTCGGGTGTGCGCCATCGCCGCGCCGTTCTGGCCGGCAACCGCGAAGAGCGTGCCTGAGCCGCAGCCGCCGGGCCCTCGCCTGCCGCGAAGGCCCGGCAGCGGTGGTGACCCGCGGTGTTCAGGTGCTCGCGGCCTGCGCCTCGTCGGCCTGCTCGACGAGCTCGCCCTCGATCTGGATCTGGATGTCCTCGCTCACCACGACCCGGCCGTCCAGGATCGCGTTGAAACTGAGGCCGAAGTCCTTCCTGTTGATCTTGGTGGTGGCGCCGTAGGCGATCCGGTGCCCCATCATCCCCTGGTCGTTGAACTCCCCGTACTTGGTTACCTCCAGGGTTACCGGCCGGGTGTTGCCCTTGATGGTCAGGTCGCCGGTGAGGGTCCACCGGTCCGGGCCGGCCGGTATGACGCTCGTGCTCTTGAACGTCATCACCGGGTACTTGTCCACCTCGAGGAAGTTCGACGAGCGGATGTCGTTGTCCCTCATCCCGTTGTTGGTGCGGATGCTGGCCGTCGAGATCGTCGCCTCGACCGTCGCGTTCTCGGGATGTTCGGGGTCGATATCGGCCTTGGTGCTGACCTCGTCGAAGTAGCCCCGGACCGTCATCATTGCCAGGTGCTTCGCGGAGAACTCGACCTGGGTGTGATACGGGTCGAGCTGCCAGGTGCCCATTGCTGACCTCCCTAGTTGCGGGCCCCCCTCCCGGATGCCGACGGCGTCGCGCGTGTCGCCGGCGGCGGTTGCTGATCTGACCCTAGCCGACCCGCGGGCCGCTTCTGGAGGACCCCTCCACATCAGCCCGGCCCGAGACAGCCCAGGCAGCGACCAGGCCGCCGGAGTTGGCCGTCAGGTGCAGCAGCACGGGGGCGGTCACGCGGCCCGAGCGTTCCCGCAGCCACGACAGGAACACGCCGGCCGCGGTGGTCACCGCGACGCCCGCCAGCACCCCGGCCGTGGCCCGCCTGCGATTTCCCGCAAGACCGTTGACGCGCAGTGCCCCAGCGGTGGGACGGACGTGCCAGACGCCGAACACGACACTGGTCACCGTCACGGCGGCGCCTTTGGACATGACCCGGCGCAGGGCCGCCTGCAGGACTCCGCGGAACGCGATCTCTTCCCACAGCACCGTGCCGACCGGGACGCGTACCGCGGCCTGATAGGCGACCGCACGGCCTTTGAGACTGGTGATCCGCTTGTCGCCGAGCACCGGGCGCGTGGCCGGCACCACCGCGATGAGCAGCCATCCGGCCGCTGTCGCGGCGGCCAGCCGCGACGCGAGCCGCCCCGGCAGCCACGCATCGCGGCCGAGACCGATGTCGGCCGCGGTCAGGCCGCTGGCCGCGGCCGCCGACAACGCCGCCCCGGTGGCGCACGCGTTGGCCGGCACATACCACCGGCTACGCCACGGGCGCTGTCCGGACACGTTGTTATAGGCGGCCAGGACCGCGCATGACGCGACTGCGAACCCTATGTCCCGCAGCCGGGAACTGCGTCCGGCCGCCGTCGGCGTCTCTGGCTTCGCCGGGCCCCTGACCCTCATCTCGCGCGCGGCACTGGTCAGCCCCCCGGATGCACGAGGCCGGTCTCGTAGGCCAGGACGACGGCCTGCGTGCGATCCCGCAGCCCGAGCTTCATCAAGATCCGGCTTACGTGCGTCTTCACGGTCTGTTCCGCGACCACGAGGTGGTCGGCTATCTCGCCGTTGGACATGCCGCGGGCCACGAGAGCGAGCACCTCGGACTCCCGTTCGGTAAGTCCGTCGAGCTGCTTGCGGGTCGGACCGCGCGGCGCGCCCATCCGGGCGAACTCGGCGATGAGCCGCCGGGTGACGCTGGGGGCCAGCATCGCGTCACCCGCGGCCACCAGCCGCACCGCGTCGGCAAGCTCATTCGCCGAGGCATCCTTGAGCAGGAATCCGCTCGCCCCCGACCGCAACGCCTCGTAGACGTAGTCGTCAAGGTCGAAGGTGGTCAGCACGAGGATCTTGGGCGGATCGGGCAGCGCGGTGATTTCCCGGGTCGCCTGCAGGCCGTCGAGTACCGGCATGCGGACGTCCATCAGGATCACGTCCGGTTGCAGGCTGGCGGCGTGCGCTATGGCCTCTTGACCGTTCACGGCCTCGGCGATGACCTCGATGTCGGGCTGGGCATTCAGCAGGACGCTGAAGCCGGACCGCACCATGCCCTGATCGTCGGCTATCACCACGCGGATGGTCACCGTGCGTCCTCCGGCTCGCCGTCACCAAGCGGAAGGGCCGCGGTCACCAGGAACTCACCGTCGCCCGTCGGGCCGGCGCGCAGGTGCCCGCCCAGCATGGCGGCGCGTTCGCGCATGCCGATGATGCCATGCCCGCCGCCCCGGCCGAGCCCGGCACCGTTGTGCCGCGTCCCGGCGATCTGGGTGCCGGTCACGGAGCCGGCGTTGCGGATCTCTATGTGCAGGGCCGCCTCGCCGTAGTACAGCATCACCCGGACCGCGGATCCCGGCGCATGCCGCATCGCGTTGCTCAGCGCCTCCTGTACGATCCGGTACGCGGACAGGTCCACGCCCTCCGGGAGGGGCCGGGGAGTGCCGCTGACCCCGACGGTAACCGTCACCCCGCCAGTGCGGGCCGATTCGAGCAGGCCATCCAGATCGTCAAGGCCGGGCTGGGGCGCGGTGTCCGGCTGGTCGCTGCGCAGCACCCCCAGCACGCGGCGCAGTTCGCTGAGACCGCTGAGCGCGCTGGCGCGGATGTCGGCGAAGCTCTCCGTCAGTTCCTTCGGCGGGTCAGCGACCTTGTAGGGAGCGGCCTCGGCCTGGATCGCGATCACCGACATGTGGTGGGCGACGACGTCATGCAGCTCGCGGGCGATGCGCTGGCGCTCTTGGAGCAGCGCGCGCTCGCCCTCGTGGCGCCGTTCGGCGACCTCCAGCTGCTCGCGGCTGCCGCGCCGGGAGCGAATGATGAGGCCGGCGAAGACGGTGGCCGCGGCCACGAAGATCGCGGTGAGCAGGGTCGGCGGGTAGACGTAGCCGGCGCCGGCCACGGTCACCGCGCCCGCACTGATCACCACCCATGGCTCGCACCGGACCGCGACCGCGTAGAGGCACAGCACGTAGACGATCACCCCGGCCGGGATGAAGACCTGCGACGACAGCGAACCCGGCGGGATGACCAGGTGGGCCCAGAACATCGCGATCGCCGACGCGGTCCAGGCGGTGAGCGGGAACCTGGTGCGCAGCACCAGCGGCGCGCACAGCGCGAAGGAGATCAGCAGGAGCTCCGTCGTGCCGTGCGCGCTGTGGTGGCGGGCGGCCTCGGTCCCGAGCACCCCGTCCGTGGCGCCGAAGCAGATGAGCGCGAGCACCACGTCGGCGATGAAGACCAGGTCGAACCGCCCGCGTCGCAGCCAGGCCGGCCGCGGTGCGGGCGGATGCGTGACACCGGTCGCCACCACCGCCGAGATCCGGCTTCTGAGGCCAGTATCCATGCCTTTCAGCGTAGGGCGGGCGTCACGCGAATTTCGTGCCCCTGCAGGGGGATCTCGCAGGCCCTACCCGAGTAGGGGGAGGCGTAGACGCGCGTGTGAAGACCCGGCGGGACGGCCCTCGCGGCTGACCTTTCCCGTACCGGCGGGGTAGGCCGGCAAAGGGCTCCTCAGCGTGACGCCGACGAGGGGCGCGGGTCCGTAATTTCCTGCTCAGCACCCGCGCTGAACAGGAAGGACGCTCCCATGAGACTCCGTCGCGCCGCCGCCATCGGGGCGGCCGCCACCGCCGTCGTGCTGGCGACGACGGCCGCCGTGTTCCCGGCCAGCCCGGTGGACCGGCCACAGCCACTGCCCGCTCTCACCAGCCGCGCGCTGGCCGCACGGTACGCGGCCGACTCGCAGCTGGTCGCCCGGGCCGCCCACGCGGCCAGCCGGGCCGGCCAGGCCGGCCTGGCCCGCTCGCTCGACGGCCTGCGCGGCCGGCACTTCATCGACTTCAACCCCCGCGGGCAGGGCCTGGCGGTCGAGGTCATCGGCAACCTGGCCCGGGCCAGGCGGGTGGCCATCCTGGTCCCCGGCTCCGACACGTCCCTGGCTACGTTCGACTCCCGGGGGACGGCCTCTCCCCAGGGCAGCGCCCTGGCCCTGGCGGCGCAGGCCCGCCGTCTCGATCCCGGCAACCATCTGGCGGTCATTGCCTGGCTTGGCTACGCCACGCCGAGCACGCTCAGCCCGGCCGTGATGACCTCGGGCGACGCCGGCCAGGGCGCAAGCGCGCTGCGGCCGCTCGTGGACGACCTGGTCAGGCACGGCCACCAGGTCGCCCTGATCTGCCACAGCTATGGTTCGGTGGTCTGCGGCCTGGCCGCCTCCGACCTGCCCGTCACCGACATCGCGGTGGTCGGGAGTCCGGGGATGGACGCCTCGTCCGTCCACGCGCTGGACACGACCGCGCGGGTGTGGGCGGGCCGGGGAGCCAGTGACTGGATTCGCTTCGTGCCCCACGTTCACTTCTTCGGGCTGGGCTTCGGCCAGGACCCGATGTCTGCCGCGTTCGGCGCCCGGATCTTCGCCTGCGGCGGCGGCGGCCATAGCGGCTACTTCCAGCCGAACGGCGTCGCCGTGCGCAACCTGGCGCAGATCGCCCTCGGCGACCCGGCCGGAGTGACCCGATGACCGGCCACGCCGTCACCAGCGTCAGGAAGTTCGCCGCCCGGATCGACGCCGCCACGCCACCGCACCGGGACCGGACGGTTGACGCGCTGCGCGCGCTGGCCATCATGGGCGTGATCCTTGGCCACTGGCTCGTCACAGCGCTGGTGCTGACCCACGGCCGGACGGGCACGACGACGGCGGACCAGAGCCCGCTGGCCGCGATGCCCGCGCTCACCCCGGTGTCCTGGATCTTCCAGACGCTTGCGATCTTCTTCCTGGTCGGCGGCTACGCGGCGGCCCGCAGTTACAGCGGCGGCTACGCGGCCTGGGTGCGCAAGCGCCTGGTCCGGCTGTCCCGTCCGGTGGCGGCGCTCGCCGCCGCCTGGACCCTGCTCGGCACCGGGCTGTACCTGGGCGGCGTCTCCGGTTCCACGCTGCGCACCGTGCTCACGCTGGTGCTCGACCCGCTGTGGTTCCTGGGGGTGTTCGTGGTGCTGACCGCGCTGACCCCGCTGGCCGTGGCGCTGGTGCGCCGCCTCGGTGCCTGGGCGGCATCGATACCGCTGTTCGTGGTCGCGTCCGTGGACCTGGTGCGGTTCGGCCTCGGCGGCCCGTCGTGGGTCGGCTGGATCAACGTGCTGGCCGGCTGGATGGTCCCCTACCTGCTCGGGATCGCGTGGGCGCGGGGCGCGTTCCGCGGCTGGAAGGTCCCGGCCCTGATGCTCGCGGGCGGCGTCGCGGCCACCGCGGCGCTGGTCGTGTGGGGCGGATACCCGGCCAGCATGGTTGGCGTGAACGGCGCGAGGATCTCTAACCTGAACCCGCCCACGCTCGCGGTCGTGGCCTTCGGCGTCGCCCAGGTCGGGCTGGCGCTGCTGCTGCGGCCGCTGCTGGCCCGGTGGATGCGCCGCCCGGTCGCCTGGGCCGCGGTGGCGATGGCCAACCTGTCCGCGATGACGCTGTTCCTGTGGCACCAGACCGCGTTCCTCGCCGTCACCATGGGCGGCCTGCTCATCGGCCGGCTCCCCGGCCTGCACACGGCTCCGGTGGGCTACCTGTGGGTCGCCGAGCGGTTGGCATGGCTCCCCGTCTTCGCCGTCGCGCTCGCCGTGCTCTGGTTCGTGTTCCGGCACGCCGAGCGTACGCCGCGGCCGAAAGCCGGGCCCGCAAACCGGAACGCTCCGGGACCGCAACGCGCGTCATCCGGGCGTCCCGGACGCGCTGAATACCACCGTGGACCCGGACCAGGCACGCTACCGAATGCGGAAAGCACCTCGCCTGGTGAGGTGGATGCAGGCCCGGAATATAGTCACCGGCCCGGCGCGGTTCACCCCTGCCGGGTGGTCCGCGCAGGACGAACGCGATCATACTGATCCTGTGGACCCGGTTTCGCGGCTGCGCTCAGTGGGGGAACGGCTGGCCCCGCCCTTGGAGGCACGTGCCCAGGCGGTGGCGGCGCGCGCGGTCGAGCTGGTGGTTTCCTCGCTCGACGTGAATGCGCTGGTGGAACGGGTCGATCTAAACGCCGTGCTGAACCAGATCGACATCAACGCGCTGGTGGACCGGGTAAACATCGACAAGGTCCTGGACCGGCTCGACATGGACGCGCTGCTGGACCGGATCGACCTGGACCGGGTGCTGGCCCGGGTGGACATGAACCGGCTGATGGCCACCGTGGATGTGAAAGCGCTCGTCCAGCAGGTGGACGTGAACGAGGTGGCGCAGCAGGTCGACGTGGACGGGATCATCAGGAAGGTCGACATCGACGCCGTGGTGGACCGGGTCGACCTGAATGAGGCGATCCAGCGCATCGACGTCGACGAGCTGGTCGAGAAGACGGATCTTGGCTCTATCATCGCCAGGTCCTCCAGCGGCTTCGCGAGCGACCTGCTCGACGTGATCCGGGGCAGGGCCGTTGCGCTGGACGACTTCATCGCCCGCTCGGTAGCGCGCCTTCGCCGCCGCCCCTATGCCGGTCCGCCCGGGCCGCCCTTCCAGCCGCCACCTGACGCGCCACCGCCTGACGCGCCACCGCCTGACCAGCGGCGGCCTGCAGGTCTGGCTTCGGACGAACTGAAGGCCACGACAGAATCATGACCGCACGCACCGACGACGCCATCCCGTCCAAGCCGCCGGCCGTCGCCCGGGAGAGCTATCAAGGGCGCTACGCGGGTTTCGTGTCGCGCTTTCTGTCCTTCGTGGTGGACATGATCGTGATCACCGTGGTCTTCCTGCTCGCGCTGGGCGCAATCTGGTTCTCGGCGAAGATCCTGACCGGCACCAGCATCAACTTCCACCGGGGCGACATCTGGGTGCTCATCGGGTATGTGATCTGGGCGTTTATCTATTTCGCTCGCTCCTGGGGGGCGGACGGCCGGACCGCGGGCATGGCGATATTCGGCGTACAGGTCGTGCGAGATGATGGCGGGGACGTCAGCGAGCGCAAGGCCGCGCTGCGCGCGCTGGTGTTTCCCCTGAGCTTCCTGTTCCTCGGCCTAGGGTTCCTGGGCATCGTGCTCGGTGACCGTCGCCGGGCGCTGCATGACGTCATCGCCGGGACCACGGTCATCTACTGCTGGGACGCACGAGCGGCGCGGCTGCGGTACCTGTCCCGTACCTGAGCCGCGCCCTGGTGTCCGCGCCCCGACCTGGCTAAGGGTTGGGCGTTCGCGTGTCGATGATGTCGGCGGCCTGCCGCAGCGCCTGGGCCACCCGGTCTCGCAGCCTCAGCTTCTCGAGCTCCTCCATGAGCTCGGCGAGCAGTTCGCGCAACGGGGTCACGTCGAGCACCCCCGGCTCACTGTTGGTGCTCTTCACGCGTCTGGCCTTCGCGGCGCTGGCCGTGCGGCGCGCTTGGTCCGCGAGGCGCCCCTTGACGTTATCGGTCAGGCGCGTCCCGTCGGCGAGCTGAATGTCGCGGTTGAGGTCATCCGCTGGGCCGGCGGACGTTTCGGGATTCACATCTGGCGACGATGGCTCTGACACCGGACTCACCTCTTTCCCGGCAGGGAGACCAACCTGATCTTGTACCACCAGCAGCGTACTCCTCGCCGGGATCTGTCGTTAAGGCGAAGCATTGGTGCTGCTATCACGCTACTCGCGGCTCGCGCTATCGGCGGCCGTGAGCAGCGCGGCCACCGCGGTCTCGGCGGCCGCGCCGGCCGGCAGCTCGGCAGGCAGCACCGGGATGGAGGGCAATCCCGGCCCGGACTCGTACCGACTGATCAGCCTCGGATCGATGTAGGAGGAGCGCGCCACGGCGGGGGTGTCGCCCAGCAGGTTTGCGACCTGCCGGATGCTGGCGGTTATCACGCTCTTGGCCCGACGCGGGGTGGCCGGCGGTCCCGCGCCCGCCAGCAGCAGCGCCATCAGCACGGTCGCGTTCCAGGTGCGGAATTCCTTCGCCGTGAAGTGGCCGCCCGCACGCGCAGCGATGTAGGCGCTCACATCGTGAGAATGCAGCGTGTGCCAGGTGCCGCCCTCCGCCCAGCAGAACAGCGGGTCCAGGCCGTTGTCGCTGCGGGCGAGCATTCGTACCGTCCGCAGCACGGCCGGGTCGGTGACCGTGATGGCCCGGCGCTTGCCCTCCTTGGCCACGTAGTCAAACACGACGCCATCGCGCTGCACGCGCACGTGCCGTTTCTCCAGCGTCACGGCTCCGTAATGATGATCCAGCTCGGCGTACCTCTCCCCGCCCAGGCGGAAGAGACCGAGGTCGATCAGCCGGACCGCGCTGGCGGCGACCCGGTCCCGGTCCAGGCCGCGCCGGCTGAGGTCATGCAGGGTCGCGGCGCGCAGCACCGGCAGCGCGTCGGCGAAACGCAGCATGTGCTCGAACTTCTGGACGTCGCGCTGCTGCCGCCATAGCGCGTGGTAGCGATACTGGGTCCGGCCCCGGCCGTCCACGCCGGTGGCCTGGATATGGCCCTGCGGGTCCGGCGAGATCCAGACGTCCTTCCAGGCCGGCGGGATGGCCAGCGCGCTGACTCGCTGGAGCGTCCGGGCATTGGTGATGACCGCCCCGGACGGATCGCGATACCGGAAGCTCCCGTCGCCGCGGACCCGGGTGATCCCGGGACCGCGGGGGTCGCTGCGGGTCAGCCCCGAGACCGCCGACGGGGCGGGCAGCCCGGCGATGCTCGCCCCCGTCACCTCTGTTGCCCCGTCCGTCACCGGCGGCTGGCCACCCTGAACGGTGGTCAGGCGTCCAGCCGCTCCAGAGACTGCACGTGCGCCTCCTGCACCCGCAGGATCGCATCGTTGCCCCGGAACAGCACTACCCAGCCATCCTCGCGCTCCACGTCGTTGATGTCCTCGAATGTCTCCTGAACCACTGACTCGCCGTCTCCGTATACCATCCGGTAGGTCGCCATCTGGCTGCTCCCTTCCTCCAGTAGCAGACACCGTAGCGACCAGAACGCTATCGGACGGCGGGCCGGGCACCGTGCCCGGCTCGGCCGGAGCACCGGAACTCAAGTCGCCCGCTGCACCCCGTTGTCGGACCCGGGCGTGAAAATGGTGACATGCGCACTCCCCGGGAGCAGGCTCGGTGACCGAGGATCCCGGCCACGTCGCGTGGCTGCGGCGGGCCCGTTCCTACCTGCGCGAGGCCGACCCGGTACTGGCCGGGCTCATTGCTGACCGGCCGGACTTCGATCCCCGGGCGTGGCTGGCCCAGCTGCCGCCGATGGACCTCTACGGTGCCCTGCTATTCCAGATCGCCGGGCAGCAGCTTTCCGTCGCGGCGACCCGCCGGATCCTGGACCGCATTCAGGACCTGTTCGATGGCCATCTCCCTGCACCAAACGAACTGCTGAACGTGGATCCCGCCCGGCTGCGCGCGGCCGGACTGTCGTGGCGGAAGATCGGCACGCTGCGCGACCTGGCCGAGCGCATGTCGGACGGCCGTCTCAACCAGGACACCCTGGGCAATCTGCCCGACGACGAGCTCATGGCCGAACTCACCGCGATTTCCGGGATCGGACCGTGGACCGTGCAGGGCGCCCTGATCATCGCGCTCGGCCGCGAGGACGTCGTGCTGCCCGGCGACCTGGCGCTGCGCAAGGCCATCCGGGCCGCCTATCAGCTGGATCACCTGCCGGCCCCGGAGGAGGTCCTCGCCATCGCGGAGCGATGGCGGCCCTACCGCAGCCTGGCCACCAGCTACCTGTTCTCCGTAGCCTACGAACCAGCCCAGGCGCCACCGGTGCCTCCGCGCCAGACAGAGCAGTAGCGTCGTAACCCACCAGGCCGGCTCTTGCTCGAGCGCGCGGCATCGGCTCCGGCAGGCCGCTGCGCCCGCAGGCCAGTGGATGCGATGCTGGCAGCACCGGCCACTGGGGCACACCCGCGAAGAGGAGACCGATGGCAGACACGCACGAGCCGGTCGCGATACTCGGGATCGGCGCCATGGGCCATGGGATGGCGGCCAGCGCGCTGCGTGCTGGCATCCCGACCATCGTGTGGAACCGTTCGATAGAGGCGACCCGCGACCTCGCTGAGCTTGGTGCGCAGGTCGCCGGGTCCGCAGCCGAGGCGGCGCGGCGCGCCGCGATCGTGGTCACGATGGTGACCGACGCCGAAGCGGTCATCTCGATCGCGCAGGGCCAGGGCGTGCTGGCCGCCATGCCCCGGGGCGCGATCTGGGCTCAGATGAGCACCATCGGCGTAGCCGGGACCGACCGCGTCGCCGCCATCGCCGGTGCCGGGCGTCCCGACGTGACGCTGCTGGACGCGCCGGTGTCGGGAAGCAAGGGTCCGGCCGAACGGGGCGAGCTTATGATCTTCGCCTCAGGGCCCGGTGAGGCGCGCCCGCGCGTCGCTCCCCTGTTCGACGCGCTGGGCCAGCGCACGGTATGGGTCGGCGAAGCGGGGGCCGGAACGCGGCTGAAGCTCGTGGCCAATACCTGGCTGGCGTTCGCGAACGAAGCAGTGGCCGCGTCGGTGGCCCTGGCCCGCCGGCTGGGACTGGCGACCGAGACGGTGCGGGACGCGCTGGGCGGCGGCCCGCTGGTGTCGCCGTGGCAGGCAGCCAAGCTGCCACGGATCGCCGAGGGCGACTTCTCGGCCCAGTTCGCGCTGTCGCTGGCGTTGAAGGACGTGCACCTGGCCCTCGAGGCGGCCGGCGACGGCCGGTTCCCCGTCCTCGCCTGCCTGGCCGGCGAATGGCAGCAGGCCGTTGATCAAGGGCTCGGTGAGCAGGACCTGACCGTTGTTACCCGCACAATCGAGCACCAGGGGGCAACCCCCTGACCGTGACGGGAGCCTGTCCCTATCCGGCCGCTCCTCCGGTGGCGAGCCGCATCAGGTCGGTGTCGAGATCGATAGACAGCTCCGTCCCGCCGGCGCTGCCGTACTCATGCTGGTAGCTCTGCCAGGACTGATCCTTGATCTTGCGGGCGAAGCCGCTCTCCATGAGGAGCACGAGCTCGAGCGCGGCCCGGTCGATGCGCGTGTTCAGGGCCGGGTCACTCCAGTCTTCGGGCGCAGCGAACAGGGAGGTCGGCGCGGTCATCGTGCGCAGGTAGGCGAACAGCGGCCGCATCTGATCGTCGGCGACAAGGGCGTGCCGCGCCGTCCCCGCGGTGGCGGCGAGCACGACGGGCTTGCCGATGAGCAGGTCGTTGTCCAGCACGTGGAAGAACGAGGTGAACAGGCCGCTGGGCGCGGCCTTGTAGACCGGGGTGGCGGCGATGATGCCGTCGGCCTCGCCCAGGATGTCGATCACCTGTTGCAGCTTCGGCGTGATCAGCTGGGATACCAGCGCGGTCGAGATATCGGCGGAGATCTCGCGCAGCTCGATGACGCTGACCGTCACCGTGTTCCCGTGCCCGGCCGCGAGGGACGCGGCGCGGTCGGCCGTGCGGTCGGCCAGCAGCCTGGTCGCCGACGGCTCTCCGGTTCCGGCGCTGACCACCGCCAGCCTGAATGGCTCCTGCTCAGGGCGGATGGTCACGTGTGCATCTCCTCGTCGTTGATGTGGGCGGCGGCGCCCGCGACCGCGGGCTGGCGGGACAGTTTCAGGCAGACGTTTTCCAGCTGCCGCAGCTCGCCCCGGTCCAGCGCACCGGTCAGGGCGCGGGCCACGCTGCGAGCGTGCCGGTGCCCGACCTCGCGCTGCAGCTCCCGGCCAGCGCCGGTGAGCGCCAGGCGAACGCCGCGCCCGTCGGCGGGGTCGGCCTGGCGCGCCACGAGCCCGCGTTCGGCTAGCCGGTCCACCAGGCGGGACAGGGCCGGCTGGCTCAGCAGGACGTGCCGGTTCAGCTCGCTGATGCGCAGCGGTTCGCGGCACTTGGACAGGGTGTAGAGCACGTCGTATTCCCGCATGGAGACCTCCCCCCAGATGTCCTCGGCCGCGAACTGCTTCATCAGCAGCGCGTGGGCGGACAGCAGTGCCTCCCACGCGTCGTTGGCGAGCACGTCCCTGCCTGGCATCACAGGTCCGGGTACTCGGCGGCGTGCTCCGGCGCAGAGTCGGTGTACGGGGACGCGCCGGTGACGTTGTCGCCGCGGTTCGCGTTCGGCCGCGGCTGGCGCGGGGGCCGGTCGCCGTACTTCGCCCTGACCAGGCTGGCGTGAGTGGGGGCCGCCGGCGTCTGCGGATCCTGCCGGGCAGCGATCTCCTGGCGCAGCACGGGCACGACCTCCTCGCCGAGCAGGTCAAGCTGGTCCAGCACGGTCTTCAGCGGCAGTCCGGCGTGATCCACCAGGAACAGCTGGCGCTGGTAGTCGCCGAAGTGCTCGCGGAAGGTCAGGGTCTTGTCGATGACCTCGGCCGGGCTGCCCACCGACAGCGGCGTGAGGTCCATGAAGTCCTCCATCGACGGCCCGTGCCCGTAGACCGGCGCCTCGTTGAAGTACGGGCGGAACTCCCGCTTGGCGTCCTGCGAGTTCCTCGCGATGTAGGCCTGGCCGCCCAGGCCGACGATCGCCTGCTTCTCGCTGCCGTGGCCGTAATGGGCATAGCGCTGCCGGTAGAACCGGATCAGGCGCACGTAGTGCTCCTTGGGCCAGAAGATGTTGTTAGCGAAGAAGCCGTCTCCGTAGTAGGCGGCCTGCTCGGCGATCTCGGGGGTGCGGATCGAGCCGTGCCACACGAACGGCGGCACGTCATCCAGCGGCCGCGGGATCGAGGTGAAGCCCTGCAGGGGCGTGCGGTACTTCCCCTCCCAGTCCACGACGTCCTCGCGCCACAGCCGGTGCAGCAGGTTGTAGTTCTCCAGCGCCAGCGGCAGGCCCTGCCGGATGTCCTGGCCGAACCACGGGTACACCGGGGCCGTGTTGCCGCGCCCCAGCATCAGGTCCATCCGCCCCTTCGACAGGTGCTGCAGCATCGCGTACTCCTCCGCGATGCGCACCGGGTCGTTCGTCGTGATCAGCGTGGTCGCCGTGGATACGATCAGCCGCTTCGTGGTCGCCGCGATGAATGCCAGCAGCGTCGTCGGCGCCGAGGAGAAGAACGGGGGGTTGTGGTGCTCGCCGATCGCGAACACGTCCAGCCCGACCTCCTCGGCCTTCTGCGCGATCTGCACGATCGCGTCGATCCGCTCCGCCTCGTTCGGCGTCTCTCCGGACACCGGATCGCGGGTGATGTCACTGACCGAGAAGATCCCGAACTGCATGCCAAGTCCTCCTACGCTCACGGCCGCGCCAGCAGGCGCTGGCGCCCGGTGAACGGAAACCAAGAATTATGCGTTTGCATATATATCCGTCGAACAGCGGAGGTCCCGGGCCTATTCCCCGGGGCGCGGGCGCCGGCCGCCGGCGGCGGATCACGGCGCGGTCAGTGCGGCCGGGACGTCGTTCGCCGTAGTGTTGGCGTTATGGCACAGCCCGATGAGGAACCCCGGCCGCAACCCAGCCGCGGGGCGATGATTTCCAACTGGGCCAGTTATGACGCCCCGTTCGGGGTCAAGCTGCGGATGGCCGTGTCCAACACCCTGGTCAAGCTGCGCACTCGCCAGGCTTGTTGCGGACACCACGGCCAGCCCGGTTGTTGAATGCCAGCCGACCCGCCCCGTGAGGGCGGACCCGGTACAGCGGACGATCCGCACGGTCATGGCCACGAGCACGGCCACGGCGACCACGGCTGAACGGCCGCTACTCTGGGTCGATGCAAGTGCGGCACCGCATGAGGAGGGACCCGTGATCGATCCGGCCGTACCGAGCCGTCTCCCGGATGGCGCGACGGCCGACGGTGACGGGGTGACGATCGGGCACGGCCCGGTCCGCGTCGACACCTTTATCGACTTCCTGTGCCCGTTCTGCCGGCGGTTTGAGCTCTCATCCGGGCCGGCGCTGGCCGACCTGGTGACCGCCGGGCAGATCAGCCTCGTCTACCATCCGATGAACTTCCTCGACGAGGCGTCGACAACGAACTACTCGACACGTGCGGCCGCGGCGTCGGGCTGCGCCGCCGACCGGGGACGATTCGCCGAGTACGCACACGAGTTGTTCGTCAGTCAGCCACCTGAGGGCGGGCCGGGCCTGAGCGACGTCGAGCTTGCCGACCTCGGCCGGGCCGTGGGCCTGGCCGACGCGGCGTTCGCCGCCTGCCTGGCCGAGGGGCGTTACCTGGACTGGCCCTCGCAGGTGACCGCGCGCGCCACCGCGCTCGGAGTGGAGGCGACGCCGACCGTCCTGGTCGCGGGCGCAGTCGTCAGTCCCGAGGCTCGGTCGATCGGCGCCGCGGTCGCCGGGGCGGCCAGCGGGTCCTGAACCGCCTACGATGACCGGGTGACGAGTTCGTCCCAGCCGGTCGTCCTGCGCAGCGGCCTCGTCATCGAGGATCCCCTGCAGGTTGTGCTCGGCTTCGTGGCAGCCCGCTGGCGGGTGGACGTCAGCGAGCCTGCGCGGTCCGCGTCGTTCGGCGAGCCGGACCTCAGGCTGGCGAACCGGGACGGCGCCCGCATCTCGGCGGCCGAGATCGCGGCGGTCCTGGAGCGGCGCCCGGCGATCGAGCGGGCCTTGCGGGCGATCGCTCCCCAGGCTTCGCTGGCCGGAGCGGCGGACTCGGTGCCATGGCTGGCGCTGAGGCAGCTCTTCGACGCGTTCGCAGATATCCGGGGGGTCGGCTTCGCCAAGATGACGAAGGCGCTGCATCCGAAGCGTCCGGCGCTGATCCCGCTGCTCGACAGCATCGTGCAGAAGTACTTAACCGGCGATGACCCCGGAGCCCAGGCACGGTTCGCGGAGCGGGCGATCGGACTCGTCCGCGGCTACAAGCGCGACCTCGACCGCAACCGGGCGGCGCTGCGAGCGGCCCGGCAGCACCTCGCGACGCGCAATTACGAGCTCACCGAGGTGCGCATCCTCGACCTGCTGATCTTGTCCGCCGCGGCCGCGGCGTGATCGGCTGCCGCCGCGCCGTCTGCCAAGCTGGGGATGTGGATCCGGCGGAAGGGGCGGCTGTGCCGCTTCCCGATCCTGCGCTGGTCGTGCTGGTGGGGCCGTCGGGCTCGGGGAAGTCGGCCTGGGCCGCGCAGCGCTACCGCCCGCATGAGGTGGTCTCGTCCGACCGGCTGCGCGCGCTGGTCGGTAGCGGCGAGCACGACCTGGACGCGTCGGCCGACGCGTTCGCCCTGCTCGACCACATAACCGCGGCCCGGCTGCGCCGCGGCCTGACCACCGTGGTGGACACGCTGGGACTCGATTCGGCGCGGCGTCGTGGCTACCTGGAACTGGCCAGGAGCAGCGGGATGCCCGCCGTCGCCGTGCTCCTCGACACCGATCCAGCGCAGTGCCGCCGCCGTAACCGTGCGCGCGACCGGGGGGTACCCGCGGCCGTGCTCGATGGCCAGCTGCGGCGGATGCGCGCGGCGCCCGCGGAGATCCGCGCCGAGGGATGGGATGTGGTGACAACCGCCGGATCGGCTCAGCCTGAGGCCTCGCATACCCCCGGTGCGAGGGCGGCGGCCAGCGAGCAGCAGCAGCGGCCGGTCCGGATGGGCTTGGTGCTCCAGCTCTCGCGATTTGCCTGGAGAGATGACCCGGAAGGCCCGGCGCACTGGCTGGCCGCGGTGGCCCGCGCCGCCGCCGAGGCTGGCCTGCAGGGAATCGCGCTGATGGACCACCTGATCCAGATTCCCCAGGTCGGCCGCGCCTGGGAGCCGATTCCCGAGCCGTGGGTGACGCTCGGGATGCTCGCGGGACTGGAACCAGGCCTTCGCCTGGGCACGCTGGTGACGCCCGTGACGTTCCGGGCGCCGGGGATCTTGGCCAAGACCGTCGCCACGCTGGACGCGCTGAGCGGCGGACGGTCGTTCTGCGGCATCGGGGCCGGCTGGTGGGCGCGCGAGCACGCCGGGTTCGGCCTGCCGTTTCCGCCCGCCCGGGCCAGGTTCGACGAGCTGGAGTCGGCCATCGAGACGATGCGCGCCCTGTGGCAGCCCGGCACCAGGCAATACCACGGCGAGCGGGTCTGGCTGCCGGAGACCACCTGCTATCCCCGGCCGGTGTCACCCATCCCGGTCATCGTCGGCGGCGGCGGCGAAAAGCGCACGCTGGCCATCGCCGCCAGGCTCGGCGATGGCTGCAATCTTCCCTCCGACCTCGCCGCGCTGGACCACAAGCTCGCCGTCTTCCGCCAGCACTGCCTGCGGGCGGGGCGTGACCCGGCGCAGGCCGAGGTGACCGTGCTCGACATCCCGGTCATCGGCCGGGACCGGGAGGATGCGGCATTGATCGTGGACAGGCTCCGCGGCAGGACCGCGGCGGCGGCCTTCGCCCGGCGCCATCACGCCGGCACCGCCGACGACCACATCGGCCGCTACCGGCTGCTGGCCGACCGCGGCGTCAAGACCGTGTTCGTCTCCCTTCCCGACCTGACCGGTCCCGAGCACGTGCTCCGCCTCGCCCCGGTGGCCGCCGCCTTCGCCTGACCACCCGGCCGTCTCCGGAACCCCGTACGCCCGGTCTGGCTCCGGGTCGGCCGCTATTTTGGAGGGCGGCGGGGGGAGAGGATGATCACGTGGTCCCTGCGAACATCCATGACTTCTTCGTGGCGAGCGGCAGCGTGGCTGGCGCGCTGATCGGACTGCTGTTCGTGGCCATCTCGGTGTCATCGGGGCGGCTCGTCCGGGATGAGGAGGGGGCGCCGGTGCACCGGGTACGCGCCGCGGCGGCGCTCACCGCGTTCACCAACGCGCTGGTGGTGTCGCTGTTGGCGCTGATCCCCGGGCACAAGATCGGGCCGGCCTCTGTGGCTGTGGCGGCCACCGGGCTCCTGTTCGTCATGGCGTCGCTGCTGTCACTGATCCGCCTGCACCAGGTGCGATGGGGCACGGTGCGTGACGCGGTGTTCCTGGCCGGGCTGGCCGTCCTGTTCGTGGTCCAGTTGATCCAGGGAGCCGAGTTGATCGCCGGGCAGGGCGTTCCCGGCGATGTCAACACGATCGCGATCCTCGTGATTATCTGCTTCCTGATCGGGATCGCCCGGTCGTGGGAGCTGATCGGCGGGCCCTCGATCGGTATCACGCACGAGGTCACCGCGTTGGTTCGGGGCCGCAAGCGCGGCGCGGGCGACTCGGTGAAGGAAGAGTCGCGGTCCTAGCATCGCCCGCATGGCGGGTCGGCTCGCCGCTATCCCCGATCGCCATCAGGGATGACCCTGATGCCCTCGGGATGCGTACCAGGGTGTGAACCGGGGCTGATCCCGATCGACGTTGGCCACCGCCGACGGCAGTCTTGAAGCATGAACGCAGCCACCGCAGACGCCGGGTTCGCCGCCGTCACCGACGAGCGCGAAGCCCGGCGGCTGAGCCGGGGCGCTTTCCGCTAAACCCCTGACCGCCCAACCCCTTTGACCTGAACGGAGACCGATCACCATGCTCGGGATCATCGCCCTTGTCCTTATCGCCATCGTGGCCCTGACCGTGCTTGGCTTCGCCGTGCACTTGCTGTTCTCCCCCTTGGTGCTGCTGGCCATCATCGGCGTCGTGGCCTGGATCAAGTTCGGGCCTCGCCGCTCGCGGCGGTAGCCCGGGCCGGCCGCACGTACGCTGACCCCGGCGGCGCGGCCGGCCGGGAACCCGGCTGACTCACTGGGACTTGCCGGCGGCCGAGCCGGTCGCGCCGAACGCCTCTCCCAGGCCGGTGAGGTCCGGGCCGAGCCGTTCCGGCGAAGGCGCCCGATCCAGCGAGGGGCGCAGCGCCTCGAGCGCGGCCAGGATCTCGCGCCCGACCTCATGCCTGGAACGCATCGCATCCACGCAGACCAGAATTCCGCGGTCGCGGTACCACGCGACGATGGGAAACGTCACCTCGTGGTAGAGGGCCAGGCGCTGGGCAATGACCTCCGCGGTGTCGTCCGAGCGATGCTCGAGCGCGGCCCGCGCCAGCAGGCGCCGCGTGAGCTCTGCGTCGTCGGCCTGCAGATGCAGCGCGACATCCGCGGTCATCCCGAGCTCCAGGCCGATCTCGTAAGCCGCGCGGGCTTGCGCCAGGTTCCGCGGGATTCCGTCCAGGACGTACCCGCCTCCGGACGCCTTCGCGGCGATCATCGCCTCGCGCACCATGTCGAGCACGAGCCGGTCGGGAGCCAGTTCGCCGCGGTCGAGATACGCCTGAACCGCCTGGCCCAGAGGGGTCTGCCGCGCCACGTGATCGCGTAGCAGCTCACCGGTCGCGATGTGCGGGATGTTGAAATGCGCGGCGATCAAAGCGCCCTGAGTCCCCTTGCCCGCCCCCGGGGGCGCGATCATCAGTACCCGCATGCTCGCCTCCTGGGATTCATCATCCCGTGCCCCCGCTGCTCCGGTCGATAGCCAGCCGCGTGATCGGCATCAGCCGGGTTCGCACGCGACCGAAGGCGGGTGACGCCACCGGGTCCCGGCCGATGGCCGGGGCAGTGTTCTAGTCCACGTCCGGGTTCTAGTCCATGTCCGGCCTAGCCGCGCGCTTCAGGCTCCAGGCCGAGCGCCCGGGTCAGCTCGCGCAGGCTCGCGTAGCGCGGCCCCTCCGGGAGCGAGGTCACCAGCTCGAGCAGCCTGTCCCCCGCGTTGCGCTCGGTCAGGATCTCGAGCAGCCGCTCCCGGGTCGCCGGCCAGACGGTGCGGTCCAGGAGGCGGGCCAGATCACTGCGCAGCTCGACGGCCTCCCAGTCCTCCGGGGTGGGCGAGTCGGCCAGCCGCGCCCCCGGGGCCCAGGTCGCCTCCCGCTCCGTCTCGTCGTCGGGTTCGGTTTCAGGCTCGGGCCATTCCTCGACGTAATCCCGCGCCTCGGCTTCGTCCTGGCGCTTGATCGCGTCATCACGGACCGGGCCGTGCGTACCGCTGCCCTGTTCGCTCACTGGCGTGCCTCGCTTCTTCGCTCGCCGTGCTCAGCCTGCGGGCCCGGGGCGTCGCCGCGCGCCGCCCGGTGGTGGCCCTTCCCCTTGTCCGCCACCGTACTCAGGAACCGTCCCGGTCAGCCTGGTGACTCCCGTTACATGCCGACAGCGCTCGGAAGTGGGGGGAACGCAAGCCTGAACGTCGATCCGTGCGGCCCGGTCTGCACGGCGACCGTGCCGTTGTTGGCCTGCGCGACGCCTCCGACGATCGCCAGTCCGAGCCCAGCGCCTGGCATGCCTCGCGCGGCGGGTGCCCGGTAGAAGCGTTCGAATATGTGCGGGAGGTCCGCGTCGGCGATGCCCGGGCCGTGATCGGTGACCGATACCTGGCCGCTGTCCACGACGACGCGCACCGAGGCCTCAGCCGGAGTCCATTTGATGGCGTTGTCCACCAGGTTGCTGATGGCGTGATCGACCGCGGCAGGGTCGATATGCACCAGGCACGGGTGCAGTTCGGTGTCGATGGCCCCGTCGGGCACACGCTGCCGCAGTCGGCGTACCGCCTCATCGGTGAGCAGGTCCAGGCGCACGGTCTCGCGGTGCGGCGTGGACTCGTGGTAGCGCGCGAGGTCGAGCAGGTCGGTGATCAGCCGGTCCAGCTCGCCGGTCTGCTCCCGGGCTGCCCGTACGAGGGCGGGGGCCTGCGCATCGGCCAGCCCGGCGCCGTCCTGGAGAAGATCAAGGTTCGTGGTGAGGCTGGTCAGCGGGGTGCGCAGCTCGTGCGATGCGTCGGCGACGAGCTGACGTTGCGCGGTGAGCGATTCGTGCAGCGCGGCCAGCATCGTGGCGAACGACGAGCCGAGCCGGCCCACCTCGTCGTTGGTCCCGGTGGAGTCGAAGCGCGCGGACAGGTCGCGGGTCTGCGTGACGTGCTCGGCGGCCGCGGTGAGCTCGCCGATGGGACGCAGGACCCGGCCCGCGGTCAGCCGCGCCGCGCCGTAGGTGAGGCCGGCGGCCGCGACAGTGAGCCCGGCGAGGAGCAGGGCCGCGTTGCGCAGCGTGCCATCATCGGCGTTCGCGGCCCGGCTGATGCGTACCAGCCCGCCGCCGGACCCTAGGGGCAGGGCTGCGGTGTAGACCCGGAACTGCTGACCGCGGTCGCGCGCGTTGGCAAAGTACGCCGGCTCCTCGTGCTCGGCTACCGCGACATCGCGCCCGCCCAGCCGCCCGAACCGAGTGGGGTGACCGGCCCTGACCGGGCCCGGGAACAGTTGGACCGCTACGCTGCCGACGGTGACCGGCCGGTTGAAATCAGGCGGCGATTGACTGGCGCCGGCCGCTTGCTTGATCCGCTGGCCGATGCTCGCGGCCTGCTGCGCGGCGTCGACCAGGGTGGCGTCGACGCGGGAATGCAGGCTCGCGGCGTAGGAGAAGTACAGCACGGTGCTGACCGCGGCGACGACGAAAATCACCCCGACTGCTGCCGCCACCGATATCCGGTTCCGCAGCGTCACGGCGTGTCTCGCAGGACGTAGCCGAGCCCGCGGACGGTATGCAGGATGCGCGGCTCGCCGGCCGCCTCGAGCTTGGCGCGCAAGTAGCTCACGTAAACCCACAGGTTGTTCGAGCGCAGGCCGAAGTCGTAGCCCCAGACCGCCTGGAAGATCTGCGAGTGGCTGAGCACCCGGCCGGGATTGCGCAGGAACAGTTCGAGGAGCAGGTACTCGGTGCGGGTGAGGGACACCTCGCGCCCGCCCCGGGTCACCCGGGCCGCGGCGAGGTCGAGCACCAGGTCGCCGTGGCTGAGTTGCTCCGTGCCGGCCGCGTTGCGGCGCAGCAATGCGCGCAGGCGGGCGCGCAACTCGGCGAGCGCGAACGGCTTGACCAGGTAGTCGTCGGCGCCCGCGTCCAGCCCGGCGACGCGGTCATCTACCAGGTCGCGGGCGGTGAGCATCAGGATCGGCGTCCGGTCGCCGCGGGCGCGCAGCCGCCTGCACACCTCGAGGCCGTTCGGCTCGGGCATGGCCACGTCGAGCACCATCGCGTCGACGCTCGTCGCTGCCATGTGGGCCAGCGCCGCGCTGCCGCCGTCAGCGGCCAGCACCTCGTAGCCGTCACGCCCCAGCGCGGTGGACAGCGACCGGCGCACCGCCGAATCGTCGTCCACCACGAGGACCCGCACGTGACCCATTGTGCACGGGACCTGGGGATGCCCGGCGCTGCTTACCTTCCGGCCATGCTCTGCTTGACTGCACCCAGGCCGGCGACCAGCTTGGCCGGGCTCACGCCGAGATCGTGAGCGATCGCGGCGAACGCCGGGCTGGCCGGGTCAATGCCGTGATTACCGCTGAGCGCGCCGACCCGCTCCAGCGCGCGGTGTGCGGCGCTCGGGCTGACGCCCAGCCGGGTGGCGAGCACGCGTGCCGACGCTGGCCCGGTCAGGCTGTGATCGGCCTGGGTTCCGAACACCGCGCGGACGATCCGCTGGGCGGTCGCGGGCGGCACCCCGGTCGATGCGGCGAAAGCCGCGATGCCCGCTGCGGTGTTCCCGCGATCGCGCTTCGCACTGATCAGTCCGGCCTGCAGCCGGTTCGTGCTGAGGTCGGCAGACGCGGCCAGCCCGGCCAGCCCGGATCGCGTCGGGGACTTGGTGGCGTCGGCGTGGCTGGCCTTCGACTTGCAGGCGCTGGTGGCACACGCCGGCGGTGGTGCTGGCTTGCCGGACGGTGAACCAGATCCGGTCGCCAGTGCGGCGGCCGGGACGGCAATCGCGGCCGCGGCGATGCCTGCGGCCAGGGCGAGACGACGATGCAGAACGGACACGGGGGGCTCCTCTCCGATGGGATGCCCCAAGTCCATCGACGAGGCCCAAGATCGGCCCTCCAGCGACCTTAAAGAAACCTAGGAAGCCGGTCCCGGGTGGGACGCCGGTCGCGAGGACTGCACCGGGCGGCGCCACCCTGGCCCACCGGGCCTGGGCGTGGTGATCACCAGCCCGCGGTCAGGGCCTTGAGCTCGTCCAGCGATTCCCGGATGAGCTTCGCCAGCTCGGGCCGGCAGTCTTCTGTGGTCCAGCGCTCGAACGCGATGCGGAACGCCGCGATCCCGGCCTCGGCCGCGAGACTGGCCGTCGGCTCGGGGATGCCGCGCTCGCGCAGTGCGCCCGCCATCGCGGCGGCCAGGGCGGCCAGCTTGATGAGCTCGCGCTCCTGGAGCTCGGCGTTGGCCGCGATAACCGCCTGCCGGCGCCTGGGGTAGTCGCCGCGCTCGGCGAACAGCGGGGCGGCGGCCTCCAGGGCGCTCGCGACGGCGCCGAGCGGCGTCGCGGAACTGGGGGCCTGCGCCACCGCCCGCACGAGGAGCTCCTGCAGCGCGCCCGCGCCCGCGAACAAGACCTCGCGCTTGTCCGCGAAATACCGGAAGAAGGTACGCTCCGTGAGCCCGGCCCGCTGGGCGATCTCCGCCACCGTGGTCTGCTCGAATCCTCGCGCGACGAACAGTTCCATAGCGGCCCGCTCGAGGCGTCCGCGCGCGTTGGGTTCCCACCGGCCCATGCCCAGATGATACGTGATGACAGAGGCTGACATCGGTGCTATCGTGATGACAGTAACTGACATCGAACCCGGCTGCCCCCCGGGTGGGGACGGTCTGCCATCGGGAGGTTCTCTCGTGCGTGTTTTCGTCACCGGTGCGTCCGGCTGGATCGGCTCCGCCGTCGTCCCCGAGCTTATCGGCGCAGGTCATGAGGTTACCGGGCTGGCCCGCTCGGATGCCTCGGCCGCCGCCATCGCCGCGGCCGGGGCTCAGGTGCAGCGGGGCACGATCGACGACCTCGACATCCTGCGAAATGCCGCGGCCGAGTCGGACGGCGTCATTCACCTCGCGTTCAAGCACGACATCGCGTTCTCGGGGGGCTTCGAGGCCGCGGCCGGCGCGAACCGCCGTGCGGTCCAGACGTTCGGCGAGGCGCTGACGGGTTCGGGCCGGCCGCTCGTCATCGCCGCGGGCACGCTCATGCTGGCCCCCGGGCGGGTCGCCACCGAACGCGACGGGCGCGATCCCGGCTCTTCGGCGCATCTGAGCGGCGGGCCGCGCACCCGGGCCGAGACGGACCTGCTGATGTTCTCCTTCGCCTCCCGCGGCGTCCGCTCGTCGGTGCTACGGCTCCCGCCCACCGTGCACGGCGACGGAGACCACGGCTTCATGGCCACCCTGGTCGCCATCGCCCGGGACAACGGCGTGTCCGGGTACATCGGCGACGGGTCGAACCGCTGGCCCGCCGTGCACCGGCTCGACGCCGCGCACCTGTTCCGCCTGGCGGTGGAGCAGGCCCCGCCGGGCTCGGCGCTGCACGCGGTCGCCGACGAGGGTGTGCCCATCCGTGACATCGCCGAGGTGATCGGACGCCACCTGAATGTGCCGGTGGTCTCCGTTGCGCCGGAGCAGGCCGGCGAGGACTTCCGCTGGCTGGCGCCCTTCATCGGGGCTGACGCCCCGGCCTCCAGCGCGCTAACCCGGGAGCTGCTGGGCTGGCAGCCGACCCAGCCTGGCCTCATTGACGACCTGGACAAGGGCCACTACTTCGACCGGCTATCCGCCACCGGCTGAGTCCGCCAATCCGTCCGCGGAAGGCGCACCCCGCCGCGGTCCAGGGCCGTGTACCGGCCCTGGACCGCGGCGTCAGGGCCATCCGGCGACGGGCCGGCCGACGCGCAGCTCATCCTCGATGCGGCCCCGGCCCGGCGCAGCATCCAGCTATGGCCGGAAAGCGACAGCTGATGCGAGATCCTTACCGCTCCCGGCGCTGACGAAGTAGGCGGCGTACTACACCGGGAAATTGCGGCAGGCAACTGGCGAAGCGAAATCGCACTGCGCGCCGAGCGGCCAGGGCACAATGGCCTGGTGGCATCCACAGAGTCAGCGATGTCCGGAATGCTTCCCTTGCGCGAGACGGATCCGCGCGAGGTTGGCGTCTACCGGTTGCTGGGCCGCCTTGGTGAAGGCGGTCAGGGTGTCGTGTTCCTGGCCGTCGGTCCCACCGAAAGCCAGGCAGCGGTCAAGCTCCTGCCGCCGACCACGGACCCAAAGGTCCGGAGCCGCTTCCTGAAAGAGGTCGCCGCGGCGCAGCGGGTCGCCAGGTTCTGCACCGCGCAGGTTCTGGATGCGGGAATCTTCGAGCGGCGGCCGTTCATTGTCAGCGAGTACGTCAGCGGGCCATCGCTGGTGGAGGTCGTCGAGCAGTTCGGACCTCGCGGCGGCGCGGCACTGGAACGCATTGCCGTCGCGACGCTGACCGCGCTGGGCGCGGTGCATGCCGTCGGGATGGTGCACCGCGACTTCAAGCCCGGCAATGTCCTCCTCGGGCCCGACGGGCCAGTGGTGATCGACTTTGGACTGGCGGCCGTACCCGGCATGACCACCGGCCTTTCCGGTCAGGTCGCCATAGGAACCCCGGCGTTCATGGCTCCCGAGCAGCTGGCCGCCGAGCGAGTGACCGCGGCGGCCGACATGTGGTCGTGGGCCGTGACGATCGTCTTCGCGGGCACCGGTGAGCTGCCCTTCAGGGGCGAGTCGTTGACAGCCACCGCCTACGCGATCCTTCATTCCGAGCCTGCGGTGGGCGGCCTTCCCGAACCACTTGGCGCCCTCGTCCATCGCTGCCTCCGCAAGGACCCAGCCGCCAGGCCGTCGGCCCGAGAGGCGCTCAGCGAGCTGGTGGCCGCCGGGGTACAGCTGGTGGGCCCGCTCCCGCCGGCGGCCTCCGCTCTCGTCGCGGACCAGGAGACACCCACGGCACAGCGCGCGTCTGCCGCATCCGCGGAGCGGCCGCACGGCGCGGGCGATCACCTGCTCGACGCCGGTCCGGGAGCCAAACCTCGGCCGGCCCGGCAGGGAAGTGGCCGCCCCTGGCGGCGCCGACGGGTGGCGGCGGCTCTGGTCGCGATTTTGCTCGTTGCCGGTGCTGGCGGGCTTGCCTTCATGCTTCGCTCGCACGGCGCACCGTCGGAGGGGTCGGCGGGCACTCATGCTGGCAGTGGTCCGGGACACCCGACGGCGGCTGAGGTTAGATCGCAGGCTGAAGCCTGGGTAAAGCGGCAGGTCAGCCCGGCCATAATGGTGTCCTGCGATTCCCAGGTATGCGCGGACCTGCAGAAGATGGGCGTCCCGTCCGGGAACTTGTGGACGCTCGGGCCCCAGTCGATCGATCCTCTCAACTCTGTACTGGTGGTCGCCACCGCCGATATCCGAGCCCAGTTCGGTGGCCGGCTGTCCTCCGTTTACGCTCCGATCGTCATCGCGAGCTTCGGCTCGGGGAACGCCAGGATCGACATCAGGTGGGTCTATCCGGGCGGCGCCGCCGGATATCGCGCCGTGGAACGCGCGGCGCTGCCCGCCAGGAAGGCTACCGGCGCCCTGCTGCTGGCCAACGGCCGCATCTCGCTCTCGGCCGCGGCCAGGGCGCAGCTGCTGAGCGGCGATGTCGATCCGCGGCTGCCGCTGCTCGTCGCCACCATGGCCCATAACCACCCGATGCGGATCGTGGACTTCGCCGACCAGTCGCCTGGTGGCGGACCCGCCAGTCTCCGGCGGTCGGTGGACTTGGCCACGGCCGGCGGGGCGGCGCACCTCACCCGCGGGGCATACGTCCGCTGGATGCGGAAGTTCTTCCACGCGCAGCGAGCCCCCTACCACCCCGCATGGATCCAGCCGGTCACGCTTGGTACTGGCCAAACCGTGCTGAGGGTCGGGTTTGCCGCGCCGAGCCCGCTTAGCCCGCCGAACTGGGGGCCTGCCGGCTAGGAGCATCGGGACCGCCGGCGACGCTCAGACCATGCCGTGCCGACCGGGCCGCAGTGCCGGTGCAGCAGGCGGCCCCGCCCCCCTCCTCGGGGCCGCCAGCTGCCGTCCTGGGCGACGGTCCGGGCTCCGCTGGATCCCGGCAACCGGCCCAGATCCAAACATCTGTAGGAAGAAACAAGAAGCTATCTCCCTGTTTCAGCACACTAGAGGAGTAGGTACAGGAAGTAAAGGGCATGAACAAGGTGCGCTGAGAAGAGAGGCGCAGATCCTGGGCGTTAGCTGCCGGCACAAGGGCTAGACTCTTCTATCTTCTTCAGGTAAGGATGGTCACGTGGCCGGCGTGGGGGCTGGTGGCGGCTCGTGGAGGGACGGTCATATGGCCGGGGAGGACTGGCGGCGGCTCGCCGATTACGTCGTCGCGCGCCGGGTCGAGCTAGGCATGCGGGACAGGCGGGCATTCGCCGAGGCGACGGGGGTCACCGAGCGCACGCTGGGGAAGCTCGAGAACGGCCAGCGGGTTTCCCCCAGCACGCTTGGCATGGTCGAGAATCGGCTCTCCTGGGCCCCTGGCTCGTGCCGGCGGATACTGGCAGGCAGCGAGCCTAACGTCGGCTCGCCAGACCGCGGCCATGCCGAGTATGAGGACCCGACGCTATGGCACATCGCGAGCACCCCGGGATTGCCCCCCGACGTGGTTCGCGGCCTCGTCGCGCTCGCCCGGAACTGGCGCCAGGGCGAGGAAGGCGCAGACGAGCCGGCTCAGGGCTGACGGCATCGAGCCCCGCTCAGAGCCTGCCAGGGGGTCCGGCTCCCGAGGCAGAACGGCAAGGACCGCTGATCAGTGCGGCTTTCGACGGGGTGAGCGAGGGTGTCCAGTTTCAGGACATCGAGGACGGGTGTCTCAGGACATCCAGGACGGTCGTTGGTGATCAGGCCGGGCAGCTGGCACGGCGTGTCTCACGACATGCCGGACAACCGGGCCAGAGCCTGCCGGGATGTCGAAAGCCCGGCTTGTCATCACTGCTGTCATCACCGAGAAACGGCCGGTCAGCGAGGTCGCTCGCGACTGCGGGGTCGCCCGGTCCCGGGTTTACGCGCTGCTGGCCCGCTACCGGGCCGAGGGCGAGGTCGCGTTCGAGCCGCGGTCCCGGCGGCCGAAGACTTCACCGAATGCGATCAGCGGCCAGGCCGCCGGGCTGATCGCCCGGCTGCGCAGGGAACTAGCGGGGCAGGGCCTGGACGCCGGGCCGCACGATCTGCTGGCACCTGGGGCACCGCCACCAGATCACCGTGCCGGCAGCGACCGTCAGCCGGTACCTGACCCGGGCCGGCCTGGTCGTCCCCGGGCCGCGCAAACGGCCGAAGTCCTCCTACCCGCGGTTCCAGGCCGGCCAGCCCAGCGAGTGCTGGCAGTCCGACTTCACGCACTGGCCGCTGGCCGGCGGAACTGACACCGAGATCCTGACCTGGCTGGATGACCACTCCCGGTATGCCCTCCGGGTCACGGCGCACCAGCCGGTCACCGGCCCGGCCGTACTGGAATCGTTCCGCGCTAGCTGCGCCTCTACGGCATCCCGGCCTCCACCCTGACCGATAACGGCCTGGTGTTCACCACCCGCTTCGCCGGGGGTAAGGGCGGCCGCAACGCCCTGGAGAACGAACTGCGCCGCCTCGGCGTGACCCAGAAAAACGGCAGGGCCAACCACCCGCAGACCCAGGGCAAAGCCGAGCGGTTCCAGCAGACCCTCAAAAGATGGCCGGCCGCGCAGCAACCCCAGCCCGCGACCCTGACCGAGCTGCAGACCCTGCTCGACGCGTTCACCGCCCACTACAACACCCGCCGCCCGCACCGCTCCCTCGAGCACCGCTCCACCCCCGCCGCCGCCTGCGCCGCCCGGCCCAAAGCCGCACCCGGTGACCGCGCCGCCGACACCCACGACCGCGTCCGCACCGACCGCATCGACGCCGACGGCAAAGTCACCCTCCGCCACGCCGGCCGCCTCTACCACATCGGCGCCGGCCGGACCCACGCCCGAACCCGCATCCTGCTCCTAGTGCAGGACCTGGACATCCGCGTCATCAACGCCGCCACCGGCGAGCTGCTACGCCAGCTCACCCTCGACCCCGCCCGCAACTACCAGCCCACCGGACGTCCACCCGGACCCCCGCCCGGAACACCCCGGAAACGATCACACCCCGAGCCCTAATGCGGGTTCGGGATGTCCTCGATGTCTTGAGACACCACACGGGGTGAGCGAGGGGATTCGAACCCCCGACATCCAGGACCACAACCTGGCGCTCTAACCAACTGAGCTACGCCCACCAAGGTCGCCCCACGCCGACGGCGACGGGCACCCCGCAAGCATAGCGGGACCGGCTTACCGGTCCGAACCGGAACCGCCAGGCGGCGGCGGGTCAGCCTTCCGCTCTGCGTCGCCGGGCGGCGGGCCCGCGAGCCGGGCCCCGATGGCCCGCGCGGACGCCGTGTCCGGCCCGGGCTTCGGCACGAATATCGCCTCGCGGTAGTACTGAAGTTCGCGCACCGATTCCTTGATATCGGCCAGCGCCCGGTGCCCGCCGGTCTTGAGCGGGCTGGCGAAGTACGCGCGCGGGTACCATCGGCGGGCCAGCTCCTTGATGCTGGATACGTCCACCATCCGGTAGTGCAGATGCGCGTCGAGCTCGGGCATGTCGCGCGCCAGGAAGGACCGGTCGGTGGCGATGGAGTTACCGCACAGCGGAGCCTTGCGCGGCTCCTTCACGTGCCTGCGCACGTAGTCGAGTACCCGCTCCTGGGCCTCAGCGAGCGTGATGCCCGATTCGAGGACGTTCAGCAGCCCGGAGGCGGTGTGCATGCTGCGGACCACGTCGGCCATCTGGTCCAGCGCCTCGGGGGGCGGCTTGATGACCTCATCGATGCCGTCGTCGACCAGATTGAGGTCGCCGTCGGTCACCAGGCAGGCGATCTCGATCAGCGCGTCGCGCGCCAGGTCGAGGCCGGTCATCTCACAGTCGATCCAGACGAGCCCGTCGGTCATCTGCCCAGCCTAGAGCCTCGGCAGCCGTGTCGAGGAGTGAGTGTTACCGAACGGCTACCGATCGAGCGGTCTCGCGGCGCGCTGGAGTATGTGCTCAGGGACCGGGATTCCATCCGGCAGCGCGGTATCGGACTCGGGCCGGCCGAACTCCACCCGCGCGGGCACGACGCCGGCCCACACGTCAAGGTCATAGTCCTCCGGGTCGTCAGCGGGGGGCCCGGTGCGGACCTTGACCGACGCCTCGTCCAGCGGCATAGCCAGCACGGCGGTAGCCGCCAGTTCCTTGCGCGTGGGAGCCCGTGACGCGTCCCACCGGCCCGGGATCATGTTCTCCACGATGACCCGCAGGGCCGCCAGTCGCTCGGCCTCATCGGTCACCATCCTGGCCGTGCCGTACACCATCGCGCTGCGGTAGTTCATCGAATGGTGGAAGACCGCACGCGCGCAGACCAGCGCGTCCAGGTGCGTGACGGTCACGCAGGCCGGCTGCCCGTCGGCGGCGAGCATGGTCCGGTTGGCGGTCGAGCCGTGCAGGTACAGGACGTCGTCAATCCGCCCGTACGCGGTGGGCAGCACGCGCGGCTCCCCGTCCCAGATGACGCCGAGGTGGCAGATGAACCCGGCGTCGAGCACGGCGTACAGGTCGTCCCGGTCGGTCCGCCCGCGTTCGGGCAAGCGGCGGAGCTTGGTGCGCCGGGTGGCGGACAGCGGCGTCTGAATGCTCATGATGCTCGACGGTAGGGTGTCAAGTGGACTGGTCGCAAGTGCCACTTCACGATGAAAGAGGGTGACCACTTTTGCAGCGGATGACCGTGGAGCCGCCGCCGCTCGTGCTCGATCGCGGCGGGCCGGTGCCGATGGCCGTCCAGATCACCGGGCAGCTGCGCGCGGCCGTGGCCGGCAACCGGCTGCGAGCCGGTGAGCGGCTGCCGTCGTCCCGATCGCTCGCGGCCTCGCTGGGCGTCAGCAGGACCGTGGTCACCGACGCCTACCTGCAGCTGTTCGCGGAGGGGTGGCTGGAGGGGCGGCACGGCTCCGGCACGTACGTGGCGCAGGGGGCGGCGGGCGGACGGGAGATGCTGGCGCGGCCGAGCCCGCCCGCGGCTCCAGGCCAGGCCGGGCCGGAAGTTCAGCAGCGGGGCGGCGGCCCGGCGGCCCGCGACGAGGGAGCGCCGGTGACCGAGATGCGGCCCGGAATCCCCTGGGTGGCAGGCATCGACCAGGCCGCCTGGCGCCGGGCCTGGCGGCGGGCGGGCGATGCGGCGCCGTCCCTGTGGCCGGATCCGCGCGGCCTCCCGTCGCTGCGCGAGGCGCTGTGCGGCTACCTGCGCCGCACCCGCGGGCTCGACTGCACGCCCGACCACATCCTGATCACCCGCGGTGTGGCCAGCGGGCTGTCGCTGCTCGCCGCCGCGCTGCTGCAGCCGGGCGAGCGGGCCGGGCTGGAGGAGCCGGGGTATCCGGTGGGGCGCGCCACCCTGGCCGGGCGGGGGGCACAGGTCGTGCCCTGCCCGGTGGACTCCCATGGGCTGGTCACCGACGGGCTGCCCGGCGACCTGCGCCTGGTGTACTCGACGCCGGCCCATCAGTACCCGCTCGGCGGCCGGCTGCCGGTGCCGCGCCGTCAGGAGCTCGTGGCCTGGGCGCGGGCCACGGGGGCCCTGCTGGTCGAGGACGACTACGACAGCGAGTTCCGCTACGACGTGGCTCCGCTGCCCGCGCTCTACGGCCTGGACCCGGACATGGTGGCCTACCTGGGGACGACGGCCAAGACGCTGACGCCGTCGCTGGGGGTGGGATGGCTGCTAGCCCGGCCCGACCTGATCAGCCGGCTGGCGGACACCCGGGAGAGCCTGGGCGACCGCACCGGCGAGGCGGCCCAGCGCGCCCTGCTCGCCATGATCGAGACCGGGGACCTGGACCGGCACGTCCGTCGGATGCGCCGCGAGTACGCCCGGCGCCGGGATGCGATCGTCACCGCGCTGGGGGATCCCGCGGTGCCGGCGACGCTCCGCGGCGACACCGCGGGGCTGCACGTGGTGCTGGAACTGCACTGCGGCAGCGAGGACGAGGTGGCTGCGGCCGCCCTCGCGCGCGGGGTGAAGGTACATACGCTGCGCCGCTACTTCGCCGGGCCCGTGACGGCGCAGGGACTGGTGCTCGGTTACGGCGGGCTGTCCCTCGCTCAGGTCGCGGCGGCCGCCGGCGTGCTGCGCGGTGTCCTGGCCGGGTAGTCCTCAGCCCACCCCGGCCAGGGCGTCGGCCTGGTCGTCGGCCTGCACGTGCACGCCGGTCATGCTGCTCACCACGGCCGGCCGTGCCCGCTGCGCTTCGTGCTCACGCGATACCGCGGCACCGCGGGCGAGCGGGATCGGCACCCCGGTCAGCTTTTCCACGTCAATGGCGCCGGGACCGGGGGCCAGGCAGCACGGCACCTGGGAGGCGCCGAAGTGACCGCCGCACGCCCACAGCCTGCGACTGCGGACGGCGGCGTGCGCGTCGCCGGACGGGGCCGGGCGCCCGGCAGGCCAGCGCCGCGCGATCTGCCAGGAGTCGAGCCAGTCCAGGATCGCCTTCACCCCGGTCATCGGCGTGAAGGTGAACGGCACACGGGAGAATCCGACCACGCCCACCTGGACGCACAGCCGTCCCTCGGTATGCACGTCGGCGGTCCCGGCGTTCGGCTGCGCGGCCAGCGGGCCGGCCGGGTCCGCGCCCGCTGCCGTGCCTGCCGGGCTCTCGCGGTCGACGTCGCCCGCCACGCCCAGGGCCAGGGCGGCGCGGACGATGGGAATGAGCTGCACGGTCTGCCCGGTCAGCGGGTTCCACACCAGGTGGCAGGGGCGGCCGAGCTGGTTCAGGCGCTCAGCTGCCGAACGCGCCGAGATGAGCTGCGGATCCGCGCCCAGGGTCAGCCAGACCACCCGGGGGGCGCCCCCCTTCATCTGACCCCCGTCGGTCACGCCACGAACATGATCGGCCCCCGGCATCCACGCTTCTCCCACGGCACTCCCTCAGCGGTCTAGACCTCTGGCCCTGCCCTCTCCTCCCACTTGCCTACGTCAGGGCGGGTGATTAGTCCATAGGCTCGCTGCGGGTTATTGCCCGGAAGCTGGTATTCATGGTTGGTTGAGTGACGCAGTTCCCGGCGACGGCCAGGTGCAGGTTAGAGCCGGGTTACCGGCGGGGAAGGCAAGGATGGCGATGACAGCGGACGGCGCGGCCTCCGCGGACGGCCCGGTCCAGGCGGATGCCGCGGTCCCGGCCGAAGGCACGGTCCCCGGAATCGATAGCGTCTCCCGGCTCGCCCGGTGGCTGACCGCGAACGGGGTGCCCGCGGCTGACCGCCTGCCGTCGGTGTGCTTGATCGCGGGCGGCCGGTCGAACCTGACCTACCGGCTGGAGTTCCCGGCGCCCTCGGACCCGGCCCGGCTGGTGCTGCGGCGTCCGCCGCTCGGACACGTGCTGCCCACCGCGCACGACATGGCCAGGGAGTACCGGCTGATCTCGGCCCTGCACGGTACGAGCATCCCGGTCGCCCGGCCGGTCACCTTCTGTTCGGACACCGAGATCATCGGCGCACCGTTCTACGTGATGGAGTACGTGGACGGCCTGGTCGTGCGGACCAAGGACCAGGCCGCCATGATCACCCCGGAACAGGCCCGCCTGGTGTCGGATCGGCTGGCCGAGATGCTGGCCGCGATTCACCAACTGGACGTGGCGGCGGCCGGGCTCGGCGATTTCGGCCGGCCCGAGGGGTACCTGCGCCGGCAGCTCACCCGCTGGCAACGGCAGTGGGAGCTGTCCGCATCCCGCGACGTGCCGGGCTACGCGGAGCTGGTGGCCAGGCTGGAGGCCGGGCTGCCCGAAACCAGCGAGGGAACGTTGGTACACGGTGATTTCCGGCTGGACAACGTGCTGCTCGCCACCGGCGCTGATCCGCGGATCACCGCCGTGGTCGACTGGGAGATGGCCACGCTGGGTGATCCGCTCGCCGACCTGGCCCTGACGCTGGTCTACTGGGCCGATCCAGGGGACACCGAGTGGGCCGACGTCCAGGTGGGCGCGACCGCCACCTCCGGTCCCGGCTTCCTGACCAGGGCGGAGTTCGCGGCCAGCTACGCGGCGAGGACCGGCCGCGACCTGTCCGGGATCGGCTACTACATGGCCTTCGGCTGCTTCAAGCTCGCGGTCGTGCTCGAGGGCATCAACGCCAGGTTCCTGCAACGCAAGACGGTGGGGGAGGGGTTCGACCAGGAGGGCAAGGCGGTCCCGGTGCTGATCCGGCGTGCGCACCGCATGCTCGACTCGGCTCCGCTGTGAGTTTCAGCGCTGCCGGTTCGGCTCCGCGATGAGTTGCACCGCCGGCTCACGGCCTGACTCGCATCCACTGTCCCGGAAAGAGGAAAAGAGTTCGTGTGGCCCGGCGCCCCGCTCTCGCCGGGCCACACGCCTGCGGCCCCCGGTCAAAAATCATGAGGCCTGGCGCCCCGCTCTCGCCAGGCCTCACGTTCATCCCCGCTCGGTATTCGTGTGGCCCGGCGCCCCGCTCTCGCCGGGCCACACGCCTGCGGCCCCCGGTCAAAATCATGGAGCCCGGCGCCCCGCTCTCGCCAGGCTCCACGTCTTAGCATGAGGCCCGGCGCCCCGCTCTCGCCGGGCCTCACATGTTCAGGACGCGCGGCCGAGCCGGGGGGTTCACACGGTTGCTAAGGTTTCTGCGCCGATTTTCCGGCCAGGTTTGCGCGGCCCGCTCGCTGCGGCGGGGGCGGAGCTTCCCGCCCCCGCCGGGGGGGGACCAGGAATCGAGTTGCCGCGCCGCGGCTCGGCGGGTTTCCTGGACTGATGCCGCGGCGATTTCCTGACGACGTGCCCGTCCTGACCGACGGCACGGTGCGGTTGCGCGCGCACTGCCCGCAGGACACCGCGGCCATCGTCGAGCAATGCACCGACTCTGAGAGCATGCGGTTCACCACCGTGCCCCGGCCCTATGGCCCGCGGCACGCCCGGGAGTTCCTCGAACTGATGGGCCGGGAGTGGGAGGCATCGTCGCCGACCTCGGTCCGGTCCTGGGCGATCGACCTCGGCCCGCTCCCGGAGCCGGGGCCATTCGCCGGATCCATCGACTACCGCCCGACCGGGGCGGGCACGGCCGAGGTCGGCTACGGCCTGCATCCGAAGGCCCGGGGGCAGGGCGTCACCGCGCGAGCCCTCCACATCGTCCTCGGTTACGCCTTCGGCGAGGACAGCATCGAAGTGATGCACTGGCGCGCCGTCGTCGGCAACTGGCCGTCCCGCAAGGCTGCGTGGCGGTGCGGCTTCCGGGTGGAGGGGACGGTGCGCGGGTTCTGCCCGCTGCCGGGGGGTGCGCAGGACGCGTGGATCGGGTCTTTGCACCGCGACGACCCGCGGCGGCCGTGCGAGCCCTGGCCGTCCGGCGGCTGATGACCAGCCGGCCGGGCGGGTCCGGGCGGCCCGCTGGTACGGGAGACTGGGCGGGTGGCAACGATTGTCGCGGTGCAGGACGCGGCCGACCCCCGGCTGGCCGACTACATGCGCCTCACCGACGTCAGGCTGCGCAAGAGTCTCGAATCCGCGCACGGGCTGTTCGTCGCGGAGGGGGAGAAGGTCATCCGCCGCGCGCTCGCCGCGGGCTATCCGCCGCGGTCGCTGCTGATCACCGAGCGCAGGCTGGCCGGCGTAGCGGATCTGCTCGATGCCTGCCCGGCCGCCGCCTATGTGGTGTCGGATCTGGTGGCCGAGCAGGTGACCGGCTTCGACGTGCACCGGGGCGTGCTGGGCTCGATGGCCAGGCTCCCCGGCCGCGAGGTCGGTGATGTGCTCGCCGGCGCCCGCCGCATCGTCGTGCTCGAGGACATTGTCGATCACACGAACCTGGGTGCCATCTTCCGGTGCGCGGCCGCGTTCGGCATGGACGCGGTGGTCCTCGCGCCGCGGTGCGCCGATCCGCTGTACCGGCGGGCCGTGCGGGTCTCCATGGGCGCGGTGTTCGCCATCCCGTACGCCCGGATGACCGACTGGTACCACGGGCTGGCGGAGCTGCGCACGGCCGGATTCCGGTTGCTCGCCCTGACCCCCGATCAGGCCGGCGTGCCGATCGACGCCGCGGTAACCGGGGAGCGGGCCGCGCTCATGCTGGGCACCGAGGGCGACGGCCTCTCCTCGCGCTGGCGGCATGAAGCCGACGACGCCGTGTGCATACCCATGGCCGCCGAGGCGACGGCGGCCGGCGTGGACTCCCTCAACGTGGTCGCCGCCGCCGCGATCGCCTGTCACCGTCTGGCCGGCGTCGGCCGGCCCTCGCCGCCATAGCGGCGCTGGCGGCAGTCGCGGCGGCCGGCCGTGCGCCGCCGAGTTCGGCCCTACTGGGTGGGAGCCAGCAGCGACTCCGGGCCCTGCAGCGGCGACGTCTGGTCGGTCATCCGGCCGTCGCGCAGGAATATCACCCGGTCTGCCCACGATGCCAGCTGGGCGTCGTGCGTCACGATCACGCCGGCCACGCCCCGCGCGCACGCGGCCCGTATCAGGCGCATGACCTGTTCGGCATGGACCGAATCGAGTGCCCCCGAAGGCTCATCGGCCAGCAGCAGGTGCCGCTCGCCGACCACGGCCCGGGCGATCGCTACCCGCTGCCGTTCGCCTCCGGACAGCTCATCGGGAAACCACGATGCCCGGTCGGCCAGGCCGAGTTCGTTCAGCGCCTTCAGCCCGACGGCCTGCGCTGCCTTGGCCCCGACGCCGTCGAGCTCCAGCGGCAGGGCAACGTTCTCCGCCGCGGTCAGCCCGGCCAGCAGGTTGTAGTCCTGGAACACGTAGCCGATCGACCGGCGGCGCAGCCGGGCCTTCGCGTTGCGCGACATCGTGGAAAGAGCCGCCCCACCGACCAGCACCTCGCCGCTGGTCGGCTCCTCGAGGCCGCCGGCGATGGTCAGCAGCGTGCTCTTGCCCGATCCGCTCGGACCCATGACGGCCACGAGCATGCCGACCTCGACCGACAAGTCGATGCCGCGGAGCGCCCGTACCTCGGTCGCCCCCTCGCCGTAGACCTTGGAAACACCGTGCAGTTCGAGCGCGGTCACCGCCGCGCCCCCACCCTCCGCCGCGGCCTCGGCAACGCCGAGACCGCCGCCGCGGGCTGGCCCTCAGATGCCAAGGCCGCGTCCGTGGCGTCGGCCATCGCTCGCTTGAGGCGCCCGTCCGCCGCATCGAGCCACCGCACGACGGCGTCCAGCCGGAACAGTTCGGCGTCGACCGCCAGCCCCAGGCCCACGTCGTCCTCGGCCGCGTCGTCCTTGATCCGCGTCCACTGCTGCATCAGCTCCACCACGTACCGGCGGTGCACCTGGATCACGTCGTGCACGTCGGTACCCGGCACCCGCAGCGCCACCAGGACCTTGATCACCAGCTCGTCGCGGGGCGGGGAACTCAGGTCCGGCGGGGTGCGCAGCCAGCCAGACAGCTCCTGCTCACCCTGCGCGGTGATCCGGAAGCCCTTCTGCGGACCCTCGCGCCCGGCGTCGTCGGACGCCACGAGCCCGTCGCGCTCAAGCCGCTGCAGGGTGGTATACACCTGGCCCACGTTCAGCGGCCATACCTCGCCGGTCCGCGCCTCGAATTCCTGACGCAGCTGGAGGCCGTACTTAGGCCCCTCGCTCAGCAGCGCCAGCAAGGCGTGCGGGACGCTCATGACCCAGCCCTGGCTCGTACCATACTGAGTATGCTACGAGTTACCGGGGGCTGCCGCAAGCTAGAACCCCGCGGTCACCGGGCCGCGGCGCCAGAGTGTTACAAAGCCCGCAGGCTGGGCAATGGTCCTGCATGGCTCTAGTAAGAGGTGCCGCGCGGCCCATGCTGGCCTCGATCTTCATCCTGCAGGGCTTCGACGCCATGATGAATCCCGAGCGGGTTTCCCCGCGGGCCGAGTCCGTGGTCCAGCCCCTGGCCGAACGCGTGCCCCTGATACCGAACGAGACCGAGCAGGCGGTGCGCCTCAATGGCGCGGTCCAGTTCGCTGGCGGCCTGCTCCTCGGCATGGGCCGCCTGCCGCGGCTGTCGGCCCTCGCCATCGCGGCGACCCTGGTGCCCACCACCCTGGCCGGGCACCGGTTCTGGGAGATCGACGACAAGCAGGAGCGGGCGGCGCAGCGCGTCCACTTCCTGAAGAACCTCTCCATGCTCGGCGGTCTCATGCTCGCCGCGGTAGACACCGCCGGCCACCCGTCGCTCGCCTGGCGCGCCCAGCACACGGTCGAGTCCGCGCGCCGGGATAGGACCCGGGCCAGGCAGATCGCCGAAGCGTCGTACCAAACCGGCCTCAAGGCCGGTGCCAAAGCCGGATTCAAGGCCGGCCGGAAGGCATCACGCCAGGCCAGCGCGAAGGCATCGGGCAAAGCCAGCGCCAAGTCAGCGCGCTAGGCCGGCGCCGGGAGGGCCGGGCCGGCCGCCGCCAGCCGGCCAGCTAAGTCATTGCGGCCCCCAGCGGCCGCTGGGCGGCCAGGTAAGTTACCGGGGCGGGTCTTCGGCATCCGCGGCGGCGCGGGGCCGGACCACCACCTGCGCGTCCGCCAGCAGCCGGAGCGAGCGGTTCTCCCGCGTGCTCTCCAACGGGTAGAAGAACAGCTGATCAAGGGGGTACCACAACCCGACCCAGGTCAGTACCGCGCCGAGCACGGTGCCGACGATGCCGGTCGGGGAGATGGTCGCCAAGGTTATCCCTAGGGCCGCCAGCGGAATCCCGATCCTGAGGGAGACCACGCCGTCGCCCAGCGCGGCCCGCCGTTCCGCGTAGTTGTAGCGGATCCGCGCCTCACAGTAGCTCCGGACGGCGCGGGCCACCGCCTGATCCGAGCCCTCCGCCATCTCGGCCGCGGGCAAGCTGATCTCCAGGCGGACCGGACGGTGGGAGTAGGGGCGGCCTCGCAGCTCGCTGATCACGAAGTCCATCCCGGTCGCGTAGTAGTACCGGCGATCATGGCTGAACAGGTCGGTCGCCGGCGGATGGAACAACTCCCCCAGGGCCCCCAGGCGCAACGAGATCACTCGCCGGCCGCCGGCGACGCCTGCATCGCTCGTCGGCGCGGTCTTGGCCGTCTGTCCATCGTCCGCCCGCGGCGGCACCACGCTGCCGGCCGGTTCCATCCCGGCTGCGGCCGTCCATCCGGAGGCGATGGCAGGCGACCTGTGGGTCATCCGGCGGCGTGGCCACCAGGCGGTCATCTCCGGGCCGTCTCTGCTGGGAGCCGAACCCAGCCGCTCCGGGCCAGGCTGCCCGCGGCCGGGATCATGAGACGGGACAGGCGCACTGCCCCATAGCGCGCCTCCTGCGCACGTAATCCTCCCCGTCAGCCCTGGTTCGGAGACCATTGGCTTCGCGCCTCGATCAGGGCTCGTCCGGGCTGCCCTCTGTCGCTAGGCGAGCGCTCCCGCGGCAGAATGCAGCGCGGCACCGGTCATTGCCGCCGATATTATGCCCCGGCCCGCCTTGGCCCACGCCTGGCCCGGTTCGCAGCCGTGGCTCCCCGCATGCTCCCGGCGCGCCTGCCGCGCTGGCCCGCGCCAGCGAGGCCGTGGTAGTGGTGCCCAGGCCGCAGAGTAAATGCCTAGCAAAGAGAAGGAAGGCTACGAGCATTTCTCGGCTATGGCCAAGTAATTTAGTGGTGCCGACCGCGTGGTAATGGCGGACCACGACGTAATATACCGCTACCCATATCGCACGCAGCATCGAACTGCAGAACCACGGGGGACAGCGATCCTCGTTGGTCGTCAAGGACGAGAGCACCCAGGCGAGGGTCGTGCCGGCGCGACGCTCCGCGTCGCCCGTCTCCGGTCGCTGGGTATGGCTGGCCGCGTTCGCAGCTGTGGCCATCCTCCTACTTGCCCGCAGCCCGTTCCTGTTCACGAGGCGGCTCTACGAAACGGCCGACGAGGCAGCTAATTCGATCTTGGTGCTGCAGGCCATGCATTTCACGCTGCTGCACGGGAATTACTCGCTGGAAGGATTCTTCCATCCCGGCCCGGCGTATTTGTACGTGATGGCGGGCGGGCAGTGGCTGTTCCGTGATGTGTTGCACATTGTACCGACGCCATGGAATGGTCAGCTAATCGCAATATTGCTGCTGAATAGCGCAGAGGTGGCCACGGTGGCCTGGATCGTGTACCGGTGGGCCGGGTCGATCCGGGCGGCGGCGGTCACGGTGGCGCTGGTCATCGGCCTGGCCGCCGCCGTGGACGTCAACGTGCCCGTGGTCATCAACCGGGACATCCTGGGCGCGAACTGGATGCCCGACCTGTACGTGCCCACCTTCCTGGTGTTCGTGGTCGCGGCCGCGTCGGTGGCCGCCGGGCGCACCTCGCACCTGGGGGTGCTGTCCGCCGCGGGCTGGCTCGACATCCACGGGCACGCCGAGTTCCTGTTCTTCGTGCCCCTGATCGTCGCCGCGGCGGCCGCCGCGGCACTGTGGCCGGCCCGGCGCGCGCCGTGGGACGCCGTCCGCCGGTTCCTTCGCGACCGGAGGTCGCATTACGTCCCGGCCCTCGCCATCAGCGCTTTCTTCGCGTTGC